>Ga0126382_10001128_pt1 | contig 10827 bp, 13 predicted proteins | sample PanSoiMetPlot_30_FD_92548 | JGI IMG/M metagenome (GOLD analysis project Ga0126382, IMG submission 92548) | Tropical forest soil microbial communities from Panama - MetaG Plot_30 | ecosystem: Environmental > Terrestrial > Soil > Tropical forest > Bulk soil | place: Panama | collected 2016-02-17 | reverse complement strand
GCTCATCACCTGGGCTCCCAGGAATTGGAGCTCGCCGGAAGCGTTGGTCGGCAGGCCCAGGGCATTGCCATCGTAGGTAAAGACGTATTGATCCGTACTTCCTGGCACGTTGGGCAAATACCAGTCCTGCTGCCGGGTAACCACGATCCCGTCCGGGGAGCCCTGGTAATCGGGCGGTTCGAAGCCCGTCTGAAGTGCCTGGGCTAGAGCCGGTGCGGCGATCGAACACAGCCCCAGGACAGCGAGACGAACAAACACAAGATGCAGACTGCGACCTTGAATCGGCTTCATGTCTTCCCCCTTCGGTTGAGAAACGGATGCCCAACGAGGCGATAGACCCAGCGGTGAAGAGACGTCAATCGAACTTGGCTGGATTTGGTGCAAACCGAACGAAGACACCGTCCGCAATGCGTGCTGCTTTGGTCACGTGCGAACGTAGACCACGTTTAGCGCACGTGCGCCCAAAGGCTCGTAGGATCCGTTTTTCCTCGAAATCCGCGGCCGCCCGGAAGCTGAACGAAAAGGTTGTTGAAAGCCGGATGACGGGAAGCCACATTGTTCCCCTCCAGTCCAGCATGCATCATGCGTCGATCGTTACCATGGGGGGTTTCGCAATGCGACCAATCGAGCGTTGGGCAATTGTTTTGATACCGATAGCTTTCGTTACACTTAATGCTGGCGTCTCTGGGGCCGAGTTTCACCGGATTGCGACGATACAGGTCCCGGGCAATCCGCTGGTGTCGTTCGACATCAGCTGGGTCAACCGGCGGGGGAACCTTTATCTTCTGACGGATCGATCGAACGCGTCAGTCGATTTTTTCGACACACGCCACAACACGTTTGAGGGCAGCGTCGGGGGCTTTGTCGGAGTCGATCCACGCGGTAATCCCTATTCGGGACCGAATGGCGTGCTGACGATTGAGAGCCAGGGGGAAGCCTGGGCATCAGATGGCGACAGCACGGTCAAGGTGATTGACCTTCGGTCAATGCAGGTCGTGGACATCATCGATACCGGCGGCACCACGCGCGCGGACGAAATGGCATACGATCCGCGGGATCACGTCTTCGTGGTAGCGAACAATGAGGAACATCCGCCATACCTCACCTTCATTGACACGCGAACGCACCAGATTCTCGAGCCGCGCCTCAACTTCCCGGACGCGACCGACGGCCTCGAGCAACCGCTATGGGATGGCGAGGCAGGGCGATTCCTCCAGGCGGTGCCGGCCAGCGTGACCAACCCCGGGGGCGAAATTGCGGTGATCGATCCGCTGACTCACCAGGTTATCGATACCTTTCCAATTCCGATGCAACAAGGCCGAAGATGCAGTCCGCACGGACTTGACATGGGGCCGCGGCAGGAGATTTTGGTGGGATGCAGTCTCGGCGGCAACGAGAGCCACTCGATCATCATGAGCGCGAGCGATGGGCGAATTGTGGCGGTGATTAACCAGGTGGGCGCCAGTGACCAGGTCTGGTTCAATCGAGGCGATGGCAATTATTACCTCGGCGCGCGAAATTTCCCGGCTGGACCGGTGCTTGGGATCATCGATTCTGAGACCAACTCGTGGGTCGAAAATGTGCCCACCGCGCCCAATGCGCACTCGGTAGCAGCGACTCAACGCCGCAATCACATCTTTGTGCCCCTCACCCCGCTGCCATTGGATCCCGAGTGCCAAACTGGATGCATCGGGGTCTACGCAGAGGAAGACGAAGAGTAATCCGCTTTCAGTCGTGAATAACTGCTGGGGCGCTCGGGCGCTGCGCGCGCCCCAGTCAATGGCCATCCGGCCGGAAACAGGTCATCCGCGACTCCTGGTAGCAAATAGGCGTATTGGGTACGCTCGGATACGGCCAGAATGGGGCACAGCGGGACTTTTGATTCGGCCTACGATGCAACCTTTGACCGACCGCAAGCAGGCCATCCGCGAGCGCATCTGGACCATGATGGAGGAGCGGGGCGTTGCCGCATTCCCCGGCGCGCGCGGCCGCATCCCCAACTTTGTCGGCGCGTCGGCCGCAGCGAATCGGCTCGCGACGCTCGACGAATGGCGCCGCGCGCGAGTGATCAAGTCCAACCCGGATGCGCCGCAGCGTTACGTGCGGCTGCGGGCATTGCGCGAGGGGAAGGTCGTGTACATGGCCGTCCCTCGTCTCAGGGAAGCGCGCTGCTTCTGGGTGCTGGATCCGCGGCGGCTGCGCGACCTGCGCTCCGCCGCATCGATCGCAGGTGCGGCGGAAATGGGACGCGCCATTGATCCACGGGATCTTCCGCACATCGATCTGGTGGTCGCCGGATCCGTTGCCGTTGCCCGCAACGGCGCCCGCTTGGGCAAGGGCGGAGGCTATTCCGATCTTGAGTTCGCGCTCGGACGCGCGCTCGGCAGCATCGACGAGCGTACTTTGGTGGTTAGCACGGTGCATCCGCTGCAGGTCGTGCGCGGGGGGCTGCCGGAGACGGAACACGACTTCCGCGTCGACCTGATCGTCACGCCGGAACGTGTGTTGCGCCCACGACGCTCGCGGCCCCAGCCGGGCGGAATCATCTCGGAGCATCTCAATGACGAGATCCGCGCGAACGTACCCGTATTGCGTGCGCTCGGGCTCATCTAAGGCTGCGAGATACTATGCCTCGGTTTTGGGGCGGCTATCACGCTGGGCACGGCGAGACGCGAGGACTCAACCGCGCTTCCAATCCTTCAGCGGCCCAATGGTTTTTCGAAGCAAGATCTCCGAAAGGCCTGGGACGATGTAGTCCTTAAGCTCGCCCACGACTTCGTAGCCAAGCCGGAGGTAGAGCCGGTGTGCATCCAAATTGAAAGAGGAGACGCACATGAAGACGTTCGGCTTCTCGCGAAAGATCCTCTGCTCCGCAAAACGGATGAGCGCCGAGCCGAACCCCTGGCTGCGACAGCGCGGATCAACACAGACGGTCTGGATGTAGCCAACAAAGGCGCCGGTCATGCAAAGGATTATGAATCCGACCAGCCGGCCGTTGCTTCGGGCGACATAGACCTCACGAGACGCATCTTGGAGGAGATGAAGCGAATCGTCATAGCCGCGCCCGAGCGTGATCCACGGCTCGGAGCTTGACATCATCTGCGCGCACTGGCGGGCTTCCCCTTCGTCGGCAAGGGGCTTGATTGCCCAATCTGACATCACGATGCCAAGCCGACTCGGCGGAGCAGATCCTCAAACCTTGGATCCAACCGGAGCGGATCGAATCTAGGATCTTCTTTGAGTGCACCCAGCCACGCCGAACGCCGTTGGTAAGCCTTCTCGAGCCACTCGAATGCGCTCTCCTTGTCATTCAATTCAGCGTATACCTGAGCTATTGGCACGGGGTTGTCTCGTTTTTTCAGCTCATTCAAAATAGTCATTGCGCGCTCTTTGTTGCCCAGTCGAGCATGTGCGCGGGCCAAGTCGCTTAACAAAATCGGGCTGGTTGGGTAAATGGCCAACCCTTTTTCAAGCTCCGCAATGGCCTCTTGGTACATGTTTCTAAAAAAATAGCACCTCGTGGTCGTTTCGTAGGCATGGATCCCCTTCGGCTTTAAGTGTTTCTGCGCCGTGAGCCAGTCCCATTGCTGCATCTTGAGGAGTCTTAGCGAAGCGTGGGCTTCGGCCAGCTCATCGTCGATGTCGAGCGCCTTGAGCGCTGCCGCCTCCGCCTTGGCGAAATCATCTTCTCGGGGCCCATTCCCTGTCCTGCCCAGTAGGAAGCCAGCAGCGATTCAACCTCGAGGCGCGGTTTCTCATCGCTTCCACAGGAGTTTCGAATGAAGGCTGCGCGTTCACCGGCCGGGCGCTCCAGAGCCAATGACAAGAGCTCATCGATTTTTTGAAAACTCTCGGGCGTCACGCTGGCTGACCCTGCCGCAACTCTCGGCGTAGCCACGCTCCCGCCTTGTTCCATTCGCGCTTGATGGTCCCCGTTGAGGTCCCCAACACTTCCGCGGCTTCCTCGATGCTGAGCTTGTCAGCGCTTCATCGACGGCGAGCACTTCAATGTTGGGCTCCGAGACGGCCGGCCCGTCCGCGAGCGACACCCGGATTGGATTTCCCCCGTGTTTGGCATAGCCGCGGCGCCGCGCGTAATCGACCAGCAGGGAACGCATCGCCAGCGACGCAAGGGACAGGAAGCGAATCTTGTCCTGCAAATCCGGTTGATTGAGGTTGGCGAGCTTCAGATAGGCCGCGTGGACCAGGTCGGTCGTTCGCAGCGAGTGCGCGCCACCCTGACGTCGCAGATGTTGGCTGGCGAGGCGTTGCAGCTCTCGGTAAAGCGCCGTCGTCAAGCGGTTGAGTGCTCCCGGGTCTCCATCTCGAGCCTCTTCGAGCAGCCGACTCACCGATGAAGAGGAATCGTCCATGGCTTCCCCGTGCCCGAGCACCTCTCATCGGTTTGTAGCACGCCTCATGTCGAAGCCGTGAGAGGGGCTGATCCAAAAGCACCCCAGTTCTCGTTTTATATCGGAACGCGGGAGGTGATCAGGTGTCAGCGAATTCAAAACCTCGGAAAAACGGGGACCGGACGAAGCCGCGAAGGTGTAAGAGCCGTCAAAGGTTGCTGCTCTTACCAGTCGCCTACCTTCTGCTGGGTGTGGCTGCGTGCGGAGGCGACAACAGCGCGTCACAGGATTGGGGCCCCGCCCCGCCCGAGCTGCAAGGCTCATGGGTCACCGTACTCCAAAGCACCGGTGAAAACGTGTCGCTCGTGCTCGCTCCCAGCCGCTACACAATTCAAAGAGGAGCTGACAGCGCTCAAGGCGGGATCGGGGTCCTTGGCGGTCGCATCCAATTCAGGGGATCAAACCTGTGCGCTGGGATCGGCACCTATGGATGGTCGATCAACGGGAATTCGCTCGAGTTTGGGAGCGGTGCGGATCCGTGTCAGGAGCGGAGCGAGGTGCTGAACGGCCAAACCTACAATCGGGGGAGATGACGATCCACCAGCTCAAGGCAGCTGCCGAAGCGGTGGTCCTGGTGGTGACGGATCCGCCTGACCCTCTGGCCGATTTCACCCGCAGGTTCGGATTCAAGCGTGTTCTGAGCAGCGGGACGTTTCTGGACAGTCTGCGATTGCGCTTCCACTTGGCTCAGCGACTCAACGTCGACCTGCATTCCGTGGGGGCTCAGGTGCTCGGCGAGCATGGAACGTCGGAAGTACTGCTCTGGTCCGGCGCCCGAGTTGGCGGAGCACCGGTGCTGAGCGTCCTCGGTTGGTCCGAGCAAGAGCGCGATGAGGTGCGCCGCGGCATCGAACGAGAAGTCCGCTACGCCAACATCACGATCATCGAGGGCAACCAAGCCAGCCAGTACGGCATCGGGATGGTATCGGCGCGAATTGTCGAGGCGGTTCTGTTCGATGAACGTGTGGGGATTCCGATCGGCTCTTTCAATCCGAAATACGGCGTCACGCTCTCTCTGCCCAGTATTCTCGGGCGGGAAGGGGTGGTCCAGGTTCTTGAGCCAGAGATGTCGGAGCAAGAACGCGGAGCTCTTCAACGCAGCGCCGATGCCCTTCGCAGCGCTTTTGCCCGGATCGATAGCCTCTAGCCGCGCAAGCGGTAGCTGGCGCGCGCGAGAGTTAATAGCCATCACACAGTACCGCCGATGCACTCCCTCGCGGTCGCTGCAATGAAAGCGACGTCTTGTCCGAACCTGAGCAGCGGGCGGATGCGCGGCTCCGCGACACCACCCATCTGAAGCGGCGGGTCCGGGTTACTGAAAAAAGCAAATGACAACATTTGTTGTCATCAACTTATTTAAGGAGAAGCCATGAAGTCATTCAGGAGTAGTGTTGCAATTGCCGCAGCCGTGATGTGTTCTTTTGCCGGAGCTGCGAATGCCGCGCAGCTCATCGTTTTCGAGCAGCCGGTCTATCAGTGGAACCAAGAAGTCTCCGCGGACTTCGGGGTGAATCGCGAGCTGGGCCGGGCTTGGGTCCAGGTTGGGCTGACGACCCCCGCGATCGGTGATGAGGGGCCGGACATGGAAGTGATCAACCGGGCCGTCGAGGGCCTTTACTACGACTCAGCCCGGAAACAGGTGCTCTATCGCGCAGGGAGCGAAGTGGTGGTTTGCGCGGAAGACTCGAAATTTCTTTGGTCGACGTACTTGAAGAGCACCGGCCAGTGCCTGCTCACCCCGCGCACGGAGAAACGCAAGGTGGACAACGGATTCACCATTCAGGATCAAACCGTTGCAAAGGTCGCGTTCGAAGCTCTGAACTCCGCTCAGCACGCCGCGACCACGCCCCGGCCGATGGTGGTCCAGTGACCCGCGAGCAGTTGATGTCCAAGCCGGCCACCTTCAGCAAATTGATGGTGGTCGGCTTGCTCGGTGCGCTCTCCTTGCTTTTGGTGGAGATTCGATTCGAGCATCGAGAGGCGCTGGGCGAAGCGTGGCCGTCGTGGATCCCGCTCATCTACACCGGCGGCATGCTGGCGCTCGGAGCTGCTGGGTTGGCCCGATGGGATCGGGGCGGCCGCAAGGTGCTGCTGGCGGGATTTGCCGTCGCTTCTCTCGTGGGTCTGCTGGGTCTTTGGTTCCACAGCGATGGCCATCCGGTTTCCGGGGTGCTCCAGGTCTTTGGAGCATGGTTGCTGCGCCCGGGAGCCAGCGGTGGAATCAAGCAGGGCGCGCCACCGGTTCTCGCCCCTTTGGCATTCGTTGGCCTGGGGTCGATGGGAGTCCTGGCCTGTTCCTGGCGATTCCCCTCGGAGCAATCCAAAACCCGAGCTGCGGGGTATTGAACAAGATCGGAGGCGACATGGACTTCAATTCGCACAATCGGCGTGAGTTTCTACAGTTGCTCGGGACCGGGGTGGGCGGCGTGGTCTTTGCATCGGGGCTCGGCCAGCTCAGCGGCTGCGCTACGCCCCGTTCGAAAAGCCAGGCCGCGGACGACTTCTACTTCGTGCAGCTGTCGGACACCCATTGGGGCTTCAAGGGGCCGCCCAATCCGGAAGCTGACGTAACTCTCAAGAATACGGTTGAACGGGTGAACGGGCTGGAGCGCCAGCCCGACTTCATCGTCTTCACTGGAGATCTCACCCACACCACCGACGATGCCGACTTACGTAGAAAGCGAATGGCGGAATTCAAGCAGATCGTCGACGGGCTCAAGGTCAAGCCCGTTCATTTCATGGCTGGCGAGCACGATGCCTCGCTCGACGCCGGAAAAGCGTACCAGGAGTTCTTTGGAGAGTTGCACTATTCGTTCGATCACAAGGGCGTCCATTTCGTGGTCATCGACAACGTTTCCGATCCGAGCGCATCGATCGGAGAGGCTCAACTCGGCTGGCTGCGCTCGGATTTGTCGAAGCTCGACACTCAGCAGCCGATCGTGGTGCTCACCCATCGTCCCCTGTTCGGTCTGTATCCTCAGTGGGACTGGACGACTAAGGACGGCGATGCGGCGATCGCGGTGCTTCAAAATTATCAGAACGTCACCGTCTTCTACGGCCACATCCATCAGGAACATCACTTCAAGACGGGTCAGATCGAGCACCATTCTGCTAAGTCGCTGATCTTTCCGCTGCCGGCCCCGGGTTCCCAGCCGAAACGAGCGCCGGTGCCATGGGATCCGGCTAATCCGAACAAGGGACTCGGTTTTCGCGGCATCGATGCACAGGCTGGCCGCGGATACCAGCTGGCCGAGTTTTCGATTGGAAAGGTATAGGAAGTGGCGGCCTCTGGTCCCCGGTGCCTCATCGCGCTTCTACTGATCTCGTTTTCGGCATTTGCGGCGAACGAGGCGTCATCTGCCGCGGCCGAGCAGGTGATCAAGATCTCCGCGAAGAGGTTCGAATATTCACCGAGCGTGATTACCGTCAAGCTGAATACCCCGGTTGTTCTCGAGTTCACGAGCCTGGACCGAACTCACGGCTTCGCCGTCCCCGACCTGAAGCTCGAAGCGGAGATCAAAGCGGGAGAAACAACTCGCGTTCGATTCGTGCCTGGCAAGCTCGGTACCTTTGAATTTCACTGCAATATTTTCTGCGGAAGCGGTCACGAAGAGATGAGCGGACAGATCGTGGTAACCAACTAGCGATCCTCTCCCGCTAGGTCCTCCACAATGCCCTGAGCGATGGCGCGCTCGCGTCCGGACGATCGCATTGGGACCATTCAGCTCCTAGAAGCGTATCTTGCTTGACCACTCCAGTCGCACGGAGTAACGGGCTCGCTGCTTGGCCAACCAGGAGGTTCTGCCATGAAGGTTGCCCTGACCGTCAACGGTGGGCGTCATGAGCACGAGGTCGAGCCCAGGCTCCTGCTGGTTCACTACCTTCGCGACGTCCTCGGCCTCACCGGGACTCACGTCGGATGCGAGACCGGCTTGTGCGGCTCGTGCACCGTGATGCTCGAAGGTACGGCGATCAAGTCCTGCATGATGCTCGCGGTGCAGGCAAACGGCTCATCGGTGCAGACGATCGAGGGGCTGGAGCGGGACGGGAAGCTCGACCGCGTCCAGGAAGGATTCTGGGAGTGTCACGCCCTGCAGTGCGGATTTTGCACGCCGGGGATGGTCCTCGCCGCCAAAGCGCTGCTCGAACAAAAGCCCAATCCGACCGAGGTGGAGATTCGACAAGGCTTGGAGGGCAACCTTTGTCGCTGCACCGGTTACCAGCACATTGTCGACGCGGTGCAGTACGCGGCGAAAAAACCTAACCCAACCGGGGAAGGGGGCCAGCGATGAACGCGCCAGAGCCCTACGTCGGACGCCGAATCAAGCGAACCGAGGATCCGCGGCTGATTCGCGGCCTTGGCCAGTACGTCGACGACTTCCGCTTCGCCGACCTTCATCACGTCTCGATTTTGCGCTCCCCACACGCCCACGCGAGAGTGAATTTCCTCGACGCCTCGAAGGCACGCTCCGCCGACGGAGTTATCGCGCTGGTGACGGTAGAGGATCTGGATCGGGCCGCGGTGGGAGATGTTCCGTGCGGAGCCGTACTTGCCGGAATGAAAAAGCCCGCCCATCGCCCGCTCGCACGGGGCAAGGTCCGCTTCGCGGGTGAGCCAGTCGCCGCGGTGGTGGCCTCTTCGCCCGGCGCGGCGCGCGATGCCTTGGATCTGATTGCTGTCGAGTACGAGCCGCTTCAAAGCGTGGTCGACCCCGGGGCGGCTTTAAAGCCCGGGACGCCCCTGATCCACGAAGAGCTGGAAACGAACCGGGCGTTCGACTGGTCCGTCAGCAGCGGAGACGTCGATACGGCGTTCAAGTCGGCGGCGCGGGTGGTGTCGCAACGGATCGTCCACCAGCGACTGATCCCATGCTCGTTGGAACCCCGCGGCGTCGTCGCGCAGTATCTCCCGGGAGACCGACAACTCACGCTCTATACGTCGACGCAGATCCCGCACTTGGTGCGGACGATGCTCGCGGGGACCATCGGGCTTCCCGAGAATCACGTCCGAGTCGTGGCTCCCGAGGTGGGCGGAGGCTTCGGATCCAAGCTGAACTTCTACGCCGAGGAAATTCTCTTGGCATTCTTGGCGATGCAACTCGGGCCCCGGCCGGTCAAATGGATCGAAACCCGCACCGAGAACTTCGCCGGAACGATCCACGGTCGCGGCCAGGTTGGAACCATCGAGGCGGCCTTGAGCAGCGACTGCCGGATCCTCGGCGTCCGCTACCGCTCGATCCAGGATCTCGGGGCATATCCTCAGCTCCTCGGCCCGGCGATCCCGACCCTCACCGGATTGATGGCGGCCGGTTGCTACAAAATGGATTCGATCCTGGTGGAGGTCACCGGCGTCTACACCAACCAGATGTCCACCGACGCCTACCGCGGAGCCGGTCGGCCCGAGGCGACCTATCAAATCGAGCGACTGATGGACATCGTCGCCAGGGAGATGGGAATCGATCCGGCTGAAGTGCGCCGCAGGAACATGCCGGGCCCCGAGGAGTTCCCGTTCAAGACGGCCACCGGGCTCTCCTACGACAGCGGCGACTACCGCAAGGCGCTGGACCGCGCTCTCGGCCTGGCGGGAATCGAAAAGCTGCGCGAGCAGCAGCGCAGGCTCCGGGATGAGGGCCGACTTGTCGGCATCGGCATCTCTTCCTACGCGGAGATCTGCGCGCTCGGACCTTCGGCGGCGGTTCCGGCGGGAGGATGGGAGAGCGCCACCGTACGAGTGGAACCCTCGGGGAAGGTGACCGTCCTCACCGGCGCCTCTCCCCACGGCCAAGGCGAAGAAACCACCTTCGCTCAGCTCGCGGCGGACTTCTTCGGGATCGCTCTCGACGACGTGCTCGTCAAGCACGGCGACACCGGTGAAGTCCAGTATGGCATCGGCACGTTTGGCAGTCGCAACATGGCGGTCGGCGGAACCGCGCTGCTACGCGCCATGGAGCGCGTCATTGCCAAGGCCAAGCCGTTGGCCGCGCACCTGCTCGGCGCGCCTTCCGCCGACGCGGTGACTTTTTCGAAAGGCGCCTTCCGGGCCGGGGACAAATCGATCTCCTTCGCCGAGCTGGCCGCGGCGGCGCATCGAGCGGCTTCAATTCCGGAGGGATTCGAACCTGGGCTGAGTGCGACGGCTTCGTTCGAACCGAAAAACTTCACCTTTCCGTTTGGGACGCACGTCTGTGTGGTCGAGGTGGATCGGGAGACTGGGGACGTCAGTTTTCTCCGCTACCTGGCGGTTGATGACTGCGGGAAAGTGATCAACCCGATGCTGGTGGATGGGCAAGTTCACGGCGGCATTGCTCAGTCGATCGGTCAGGCCCTGTACGAGGAGGCGATCTACGACGAGGCGGGTCAACTCCTGACCGGCGAGCTGATGGACTATGCGATTCCGAAAGCCCACCAGTGCCCG
>Ga0126382_10001127_pt1 | contig 10832 bp, 7 predicted proteins | sample PanSoiMetPlot_30_FD_92548 | JGI IMG/M metagenome (GOLD analysis project Ga0126382, IMG submission 92548) | Tropical forest soil microbial communities from Panama - MetaG Plot_30 | ecosystem: Environmental > Terrestrial > Soil > Tropical forest > Bulk soil | place: Panama | collected 2016-02-17 | reverse complement strand
CTCGAGCGCTACCTCGCGACGACCTGGGAAAGCGGCGCGGAGCCCGCGATCGTGTTGACGAAAACCGACCTCTGCGACGACCTCGAGACCAGGGTGCTCGAGGTCGAAGCCGTCGCCTTCGGCGTATCGGTCCATCCGGTCAACGGGCTCACCGGCGAAGGCGTCGAGGCACTTTCGCGCTATCTGGCCGGACATCGGACGGTCGCGCTGCTGGGGTCGTCCGGGGTCGGCAAGTCGACGATCGTGAACCACCTTGCCGGGGGAACGGTGATGCCGACGAACGAGATCGGCAGCGACGGACGGGGTCGCCACACCACGCGCCACCGAGAGCTGCTGCCGCTCGCCGACGGCGGGCTAATGCTCGATACGCCGGGCCTGCGCGAGCTGCAGCTCTGGGACGTCTCCCACGGGCTCGACCAGACCTTCGAGGACGTGGCCGCGCTGGCCGCGGCCTGTCGCTTCAGCGATTGCGCGCACGAGCGCGAGCCCGGCTGCGCAGTCCGCGAGGCGCTTCGGAGCGGAACGCTCACGCGCGAGCGTTTCGACAGCTGGCGCAAGCTTCAGCGCGAGCTTGGCCGGCTCGAGCGCCGCCTCGACGCGCGCGCGCGATCCGAGCACTCGCACCAGATCAGAAGGGAGGCCCGGCAGCGGCGGCGCACCCAGCGGCCACCGCGCCGAAGGACGCGCTAGCTGAGGGTCATGCGGATCCGTTGCTGGAAGTCGGCGATCAGGCGCTCGCTCTCGGGCAACAGCTCGCCGCGGTCGATCAGGCCCGTCGCGACCCCGCGCTGGACGCTCTCGACGAGCTGCCGGTCCTCGGCGCCGACCTGATCGTCGAAGCGCAGCAGCTCTTCGACCCAGGCCTCGTCTGCCTCGGGGCCGAAGAAGTAGTCCAGGAACCGCTCGGTGCGCTGCGACCCGGCCGGCAGAACCGGCCCGATCGAGAAATTCGTTCGCCCCGGGAAGATGTTGATCATCGTGTTCGGCCAGAGGAAGTGGAACTGGCTGCGCTCGACCTCGCCCTCGGTCTCGAGGCCGCTGGCATTCTCACGAACCGGCCCGAACTGGCTCGAAAACCCCTCGCCCGCGACGAGCTGGTACGCGTCAGGTGAGACGTCCACCAACGCGCTGAACCCCGGATGGGCAACGGCGCAGTGGTAGCACTCGAGGAAGTTCTCGGCCACGAGCTTCCAGTTCGCCTCGACCGCCGAATCGGCCCGGGTATGGAACCGCAGCTCGTTCACGTCGACGCCGGCGTCGGCAACGAGCTGAGGCAGGCCTGAGACGACGTCCGGAAGCAGCGCCGCCTCGGGATCGGGATTCGCGAACAGAAATGGCCCCCACACTCCGACGGACGCCGGCCGTAGTGCGATGCCCGCGCAGTCGAACCCCGGCTCGCGATCGGAGCGCGGCGCAACCCTGAGGGCGCCGTCGAGCCCGTACGTCCACGCGTGGTAGCGGCACTGGAGCGTCTCCCGCTCGGCGGCTCCGCTCGCGAGCACCGAGCCGCGGTGGCGGCAGACATTGAGGAAGGCGCGCAGCTCGCCGTCGCGGTCGCGCGTGATGACGATCGGAATCTCACCGACGCGACACGCGAGGTAGCCGGGCCCGTCGCCCAGCTGGCCGAGATGCCCGACGTATTGCCAGGATCGCGCGAAGATGCGCTCGCGTTCTTGCCGGGCCAGCTCGGGGTCGGAATACGCGCGCCAGGCGAGCGCTTCGGACATGGGAAACAGCTTACGCTCGCCCCGGCCGGAGCTGATGTCAGCGCGGCGAGCGTTTTACCACTCGAAACTCGAAAAACCCTCGACCGAGGGACGCAGGGCGAACGACGCCCGCCGATCCAGAGCGCAACGCCCAAAGAAAGGAGTTGGACGCCTTGCGGCCGGCGTCACACCGCCCATGGCCGCAAAGCTCACCACCCTTTCGGCGTTTGCCGCCGCCGCCCTAACTCTCGCGATCGCCCCTACTGCGCTCGCGGTCCCGAACAATCCGCTTCCCACTCCGACGCCGCTGTCTCCCGCGACCGGGGCCGTCGTCGACGCAGTTCCTCCGTTCGCCTGGAACCCGGTTTCCGTCGCTGACCACTACGAATTTCAGCTCGCCGCCGACGCCGGCTTCAACTCGCCCGTGCTCGGCCGCGGGTCGGACGACTTCACGACGCAGAACGCCCGCGCGACCCTCCTGAAGACCATCCCGAACGGGACGTACTGGTGGCGCGTTCGCGCGGTCGGCTCGAACGGATCGGTGTCGCCCTGGACCGCAGGGCGATCCTTCCGCAAGGCATGGACGGCGGCAGCTGCGCTGCAATCGCCGGGCGGCGGAGCCGGGCTCTCGTTCGGCACCGACCCGCTCAAGCTCGGCTGGTCCGCGGTGCCCGGTGCCGCGAACTACCTGGTCTCGGTGGCAACCGACCCGAATCTAGGCTCGCTCGCGTTCCACACGGCCGACGACCCGACCGGGGTTCCGAAGGTACAGGCGAACTCGCTCGCGATCTCGGCCGCGCTGGCCACCGGCACCTACTACTGGGGCGTGATTCCGGTTGACGCGGAGGGCAACCGTGGCGCCGCGTCCCCGGTTGCTTCCTTCTCCTGGACCTGGCCGTCGACGACGACGCTGCACGTCAACGACTTGAACGCAGCCGACGAGGCGTACGACCCGCAGTTCTCGTGGGATCCGGTCGCGGGCGCGGCGCGCTACCAGGTGGAGATCAACTCCTCCTCCGACTTCGCGGTTGGCTCGAAGGTCTGCTGCGACTCGACGACGATCGCAACGTCGCTTTCGCCGACGACCGTGTTCAAGGACAACACCTACTACTGGCGGGTGCGCGCGATCGATCCCGACGGGAACGCCGGCGTCTGGAACCTCGGCCCGACCTTCACCAAGGCGTTCGACAAGGTCTCACTTGCCACCCCGAACGCGGTCAAGAACCTGCATCTCCGCGACAACCTCGGCGACCCGGGAACGGATAACGATCTCGGAACGGCCGGGTACCAGACCGCGGTGCCGATGATCACCTGGGACTGGGTGCCCGGCGCATCGAGCTACGAGGTCGACGTGACGACGTACAACGGCTCCTTCTGCGACTGGGCCGCAACCTCGCATCACTGGCGCGTCAACACCGCGGTGAATGCTTGGACCCCGCTGGGGATCACCTGGGCCGGCGTGAAGCCGTACTCCGATCCCCACGGCGTAGCCACCGAGTTCACCTCGCTGCTCGCCGGCCAGCAGTTCTGCGCACGCGTCCGCGCTCGAAGCGACCGCGCCGGCTTCGACGACGTCTACGGCGATTACACGTATCTCGATCCCAACGGCCTCGGCTGGGCCTTCCAGTTCACGGGCTACCCAGCCGGAGGCGCCTGCTCTCCCAGTTGTACGCCTAACTACCTCGGCTCGGGCGACTACACCTCGATGGTGACGGGAACGACGACGAGCCGGGTTCCCTACTTCACCTGGAAGCCCATCAGCGGAAAGCAGAGCTACTACGTCCTGGTAGCGAAGGATCCGTCCTTCTCGAACATCGTCGACTACGCCTTCACCCAGGTCCCCGCCTACGCGCCGCGTGACGCGTTCGGGCCGGCGACGTATCCCGACGAGACGACGCTCTACTACTGGGCGGTTCTGCCGGCGAACGACTTCGGCGGCACGAACGCGGTCGGCACCCCGACACTCGGGGCTCCGCAGAGCTTCCAGAAGCAGTCGACACCCCCGAGCCGGATCGCTCCCGCCGACGGCACGCAGTTCTTCACCCAGCCGACGTTCCGCTGGTCGCCGGCCGAGGGCGCGCGCCGCTACCGGTTCCAGGTCGCGCAGGATCCGAGCTTCGGCGACCCAGTCGACGACCTGACCACCGATTCGACGTCGTACACGAGCAACACGACCTATCCCGCCGACACGATCCTCTACTGGCGCGTGCGCGCCGATGACGAGAACGGCGTCGGCCTTACGTGGTCGACGACGGGAACCTTTCAGCGGACGCTCGCCGCCCCGGTTCCGAGCTCGACCAACCCGACCGCCGGCGAGTTCCTGCCTGTCTGGACCTGGAGCTCCGTGAACGGCGCTGTCTCGTACGACCTCGCGCTCGACCAGCCGGACGGCACGACTCGGAACTTCACCGACTTCCGCATGCCGGCAACGTCGTTCCAGAGGCTGACCGGAACGGGTGTCTTCCACTGGCGTGTCCGCGCTGAGTACCCGAAGCAGAGCTTCGGCACGACGCCTGGCCCGTGGTCCGCATCCATGCCCTTCACACGCTCAATCGGCGAACCAGGCGGTCTCCATACCGACGCGGCGACCGATCATTTGCTCCTGTCCTGGAGTCCCAAGCTCGGGGTCAAGCAGTACAAGGTGCAGGTCTCGGGCCGACCCGACTTCGCGACGACGGTCGAGGACGTGACCACCGACAACACGTCCTACGCGCCCAAGCTCTCCGACGTCGCCTACCTGAGCGGAAACCAGCTCTACTGGCACGTCGCGGGCGTGGACACCGACGGGAACGTCGGCGACTTCTCCCCTGCACAGTCGCTCAGCCTGTTGCCGCGCATGAAGCTGACCGTCAAGGGCAGCCTTCGCAAGCGACGGCGTTCAACGGTGAGCATCACGGTCAAGAACGCCAGCGGAAATTGGATGACGGGAGTGAAGGTGAGAGTCGTCGGCGCGGGCGTCAAGGCTCAGACCCGCGGCACAAGCATGTGGGGCGTCGCACGCTTCACGGTCCGGCCGACGAAGCGCGGGCGTGTCCTCTTCACCGCCAGGAAGGCCGGCTTCCAGTCGGCCGGCGTCACTGTCCGGGTGCGCTAGACGCAGTTGTCGCGGCCGGCGGCTGTAAGCCGCCGGCCACACGCCAGGCAAGGAGACCTGCTACCGCGAGGACGGAAGGGTCAGCCCGATCAGGACGGCGATCGTGAGCAGTACGAAGGCGACGATCCCGCTCGCCCGCACGAGGTACCACTCGAAGAGGGTCATGCGGCCCGGGCGGGCGCGAGGGCACGTCGCCACGAGGCGTTTGCGACCTCCACTTCTCCGATCCGGAAACGGCCCGGGAGCATCCGTTCTTCGAGCCAGGCGGGGCCTTCGTCGCCGAGCATGAACGCAGCCTTGGCGGCGACATCGGCCTCCAGGCAGCTGCCGGCGGCGACCGTGACGTCTGACCAGGGCGACGTGGACGGCTTGCCGGTCCGGGCATCGATCAAGTGGTGCTGAGCGTCGCCGCCGCGAAGCCAGCGCCGGTGCGTCGTGCCGCTTGTCGCCAGGCCGCCGTCGCGCAGCGTCAGCGAGCCTCCGCCCGGCAGGCCGACAATCGCGCTGCCGCGGACGGCGACGTCACCCCCGGCCGCGACGAAGCCGTCGCCCGAGAGGTGCTGCACCGCCGCGTCGATCGCGAGACCCTTGACCACGCAGTTGAGATCCAGCTTCGTGCCCGGATAGCGGAAGATCAGCCGGCCGGCGACGCGAACATGACGCCAGCTGCCGGGAACGGCGGGGGCCGGCGGTCGCTCGTCGTCGCCCAGTTCGGCGAAGTCGCGGTCGTAGCCGGCCGCCTCGATCGCCGCGCCGAGCGTCGGGTCGACTAGCCCGTCCGTCCTGCGTGCCGCGTCGAGGGCGAGCCCGAGCACGCGCACGAACATCGGCGAGGCGGCGACGAACTCGGCGGACGCTGCGTTGACGCTGTTCAGCTCGCTGTCGGACCGGAAACGGCTGAAGGTCCGCTCGAGCTTCTCGAACAGGAGCCCGATCGCCTCCAGCTCGTCGTCGGTCGCGCCGCCGACGATCACGTCGACCCCCATGGCCTGAAACCGGTCAGGAGACATGGGCCTGAACCTGAGGTTCGCTGGATGACGGAGCGATCGAGAAATCGTCGTCGCTCCGGCTCTCTGATTCCGAGCTCGTAGCGGTCGAGGACGACCCGGCGCCGCGGCTCGTCCGGACGGAGTGCCCTGGGTTCGTAGCGCGGGCGAGCACCCCGGCAACGACCAGGCCGCTCGCCGCCAGGACGGCGAGCGCGCGCTTGGCGCCGTCGGCCCGCCGCCTCGCTGCTTCGATGCGGGACAACTAGATCCCCGTTTGGTCAGGGCCGCCGCCGGAAGGCATAGGCGGACCGCCGCGGAAGGGCCCATCGCGGAAGCCCTGCCGCAGCCCGAACTTCGGCATCTTCCCGTTGACCAGGTTTGTGACGTGCTCCTTGAGTCCGGCCAGGATCGAGTCGGCCTGCGACCGGGTCAGCCGGCCGGAACTGACCGCGTCGTCGAGCTTCGCTTTTGCATCGTCGACGATCGCGTTGATCAGCCCGTCGACCGACTTGCCCTTCGCCTTGGCGATGTCCGCGAGCGACTCGCCGTTCTGGAGCTGAGTGTGGAGCTGATCCTCGCTCAGGCCGAGGTAGCTCGCGGCGGCGTCGAGGCCGCCGAACATCCCTCCTCGCTCGTGGTGGCCGAAGCCCGGGCCGACAAACAGCGGCCCGTCGCCGGACTCGATCCGCTGCTTGAGCTCGTCGCCCTGGGCCTTCGTCAGCCGACCTGCGGCGACGGCCGCGTCGACGCGGTTCTCGAGCGCCTTCTTCAGAGCCGCGGTGAGCGCGCTCGGCTGGACGCCGAGTTGCTTCGCGGCGTCGTTCAGCACGGCCTGGTTCTCCTGTGATGGGGATCCGAGCTGCGTCGCCGCGTACGCCCCTCCCCCTCCCGCGACCGCGAGGCCGGCGACGGCTCCCGCCACCACCTTGGGCTTGAGCCTCCTGTTCATCGACTGCTCTCCCTTCATTCGATTGCCAATCCGAACCGAACCACCCCGGCGTGAGAGCGGCCTGAGAGGGTGCTAAGAGGCAACTAAGAAATCCGCACAAGCGAGGCTTGTGAACGCGGAGCGTCCAAATTGCGACATTTTTGTTTCGGGGACCTCTTGTGCCGGGAGTCGAGGACGCCTAGATTCCCGAGCGCGCCGAGCACGGAGCGCAAGTAGGACGAAGCCGAGCCCGAGGGCCGTAGGCGGAAGCCGAAGGTCAGCGCGAACGGTGGACGAAAGTGAGATCGGCTCGGCGAACGAAGCGGCGGCCTCCGGGCCGCCGTTTCGTTTTTTTGTACGGTCTGAGCCGTGCCCGGCGACCCCCAACCACTCGGGTTGCCGGCGGACACTCGAGCGTGCCTCTTCGATCTGGACGGCGTCCTGACGCAGACCGCCAGGGTCCACGCCGCCGCGTGGAAAGAGATGTTCGACGCCTACTTAGAAGAGCGCGCGAAACAGACCGACGATCCTTTCGTCCCCTTCGATCCGGTCGGAGACTACGACCGGTACGTCGACGGTAAGCCGCGCTACGACGGTGTGCGCTCCTTCCTCGCTTCGCGCGGAATCGAGCTGCCGGAGGGCGGTCCAAGCGACCCTGCCTCGGCGGAGACTGTTCATGGCCTCGGGAACCGCAAGAACGAGCTGGTGCTCGCGCTCTTGAAGCGAGACGGCGTCGAGGCGTACGACGGCTCGGTCCGCTACGTGCATGCAGTCCGCGAGGCGGGGCTCCACATTGCCGTCGTGTCCGCCAGCGCTAACTGCAAGGACGTGCTCGAGGCCGCCGGGATCTCTGATCTGTTCGAGGTGCGGATCGACGGGATCGTCGCCGACAAGAGACATCTGAAGGGAAAGCCTGCGCCTGACACCTACCTCGCAGCGGCGACGGAGCTCGGAGTCGAGCCTTCCGGGGCGGCAGTCTTCGAGGACTCACTTGCCGGAGTCGAGGCGGGCCGCGCGGGGAAGTTCGGTTTCGTCGTCGGCGTCGATCGGACGGGCCAGAGGGAGGCGCTGCTGGAACACGGCGCCGACACCGTCGTCTCCGACCTGGCTGAGCTGCTGGACCACAAGTGATCACCCATCCCGCCTTCGCGGTCGAGCCCTGGTGCGTTCGCGAGACAGAGCTCGACCTCAACGTCCTGAGCCAATCGGAGTCCGTCTTCGCGCTTTCGAACGGCCACATCGGCCTTCGCGCCAACCTCGACGAAGGCGAGCCCTACGGGATCCCCGGGACCTACCTGAACTCCTTCTACGAGGTGCGCCCACTGCCCTACGCCGAGGCCGGCTACGGCTACCCCGAGTCCGGTCAGACGGTTCTGAACGTCACCAACGGCAAGATCATCCGGCTGCTCGTAGACGACGAGCCGTTCGACGTGCGCTACGGCCGCCTGCAGTCGCACGAGCGAACGCTCGACCTGCGAGCCGGAGTCCTGCGACGGCGCGTCGAATGGGAGTCGCCGGCCGGAACGAAGGTGCTCGTCAGCTCAACCCGTCTCGTGTCGTTCCTCCACCGCGGCGCGGCGGCGATCCTCTACGAGGTCGAGGCTGTCGAGGCGCCGCTGCGCGTGGCGATCCAGTCCGAGTTGATTGCCAACGAGCCGACGCCGCCGGCCTCGCACGATCCACGTGCGGCGGCGATCCTCGAATCCCCCCTCGTCTCGGAGGATTTCGCCGACCGCGAGCTGAGGGTCGTCCTCGTTCACTCGACCAGGCGCAGCAAGCTGCTGATGGCGGCGGCGATGGACCACATCGTCGAGGGCCCGGAGGGAACGCTCTCGTTTGCGGAGAGCGAGGCTGACGTCGGCCGCGTGACGATCGCGACCGATCTCGCACCCGGCGAGCGGCTGACGATAGTCAAGTTCCTGGCCTACGGCTGGTCGAGCGTGCGCTCGCTGCCGGCGATCCGCGACCAGGTGATCGCGGCGGTCACGAAGGCGAGATACGCCGGCTGGGACGGCCTGCTGGAGGGCCAGCGGGCCTACCTCGACGATTTCTGGGCCACGGCGGATGTTGAGCTCGAAGGAGACACCGAGCTCCAGCAAGCCGTCCGTTTCTCCCTCTTCCACACGCTCCAGGCCGGCGCGCGGGCCGAGCAGCGCGCGATCCCCGCCAAGGGCCTGACGGGGCCCGGCTACGACGGCCACACCTTCTGGGACACCGAGCGCTTCGTGCTGCCGGTGTTGACCTACACGGCCCCGCATGCAACGCGCGACGCGCTGCTGTGGCGGCACTCGACCCTCGACCTGGCTCGCGAGCGCGCCCATCAGCTCGGCCTCAGGGGGGCCGCCTTTCCGTGGCGCACGATCCGCGGCCACGAATGCTCCGCCTACTGGCCTGCCGGAACGGCCGCGTTCCACATCAATGCCAACGTCGCCGACGCCGTCGTCCGGTACCTCGCCGCGGTCGAGGACGAGGTGTTCGAGCTCGAAGCAGGGCTCGAATTGCTCGTCGACACGGCGCGTCTCTGGCACTCGCTCGGCCACCACGACGCCGAGGGCAGCTTCCGGATCGACGGAGTCACCGGCCCGGACGAGTACAGCGCGCTCCACGACAACAACGTCTTCACGAACCTGCTCGCACAGCGAAATCTCGTCGCCGCCGCCGACGCTGTCACCCGCCACCCCGACGAAGCCGGTCAGTTCGGCGCCGACCTCGAGGAGGCGGCGGCCTGGAGGGACGCTGCCCGCGACATGGTCGTCCCCTGGGACGAGGCCCGAGGAGTCCATCCGCAGTCGGAGGGCTTCACCGACCACCAGGTTTGGGATTTCGCCAACACGAAGCCCGACGAGTATCCGCTGCTGCTCAACTTCCCCTACTTCGACCTCTACCGCAAGCAGGTGGTCAAGCAGGCCGACCTCGTGCTCGCCCTGCACTGGTGTGGCGATTCCTTCACCGCGGACCAGAAGGCCAAGGATTTCGCCTACTACGAGCCGCTGAACGTTCGTGACTCGTCGCTCTCAGCCTCCACGCAGGCGGTCGTGGCAGCCGAGGTCGGTCACCTCGATCTCGCCTACGACTACTTCGGCGAAGCCGCCTTGATGGACCTGCACGACCTGGAGCGCAACACTCGCGACGGCGTCCACATAGCCTCGCTGGCAGGCTCCTGGCTCGCCGCCGTCGCCGGCTTCGGCGGCATGCGCGACCACGACGGCTCCCTCAGCTTCGCGCCACGGCTGCCGCCCCAGCTCGAGCGGCTCGCCTTCGGCCTCCGCTTCCAGGGACGGTTGCTGAAGGTCGTGGCCACGGCGGCTGAAGCGACGTACACGCTGACCGAAGGAAAGCCCCTCCAGATCTCACACTACGGCGGCAAGCTCAAGGTCTCACAGCAGAAGCCCGTGACCCAGGCGATCCCGCCGCTCGGCCCGGTCGGACCGACCCCGACGCAGCCGCCGGGGCGCGAGCCGATGGCACGTCACCCGGATGCGAGGAGGCGGCGGCGCCGAGCCGCAAGGGGCGGGTCGAAGCGCGCCTCCCACTGAAGAAGCGCTACGCGGCCCGTTCCGCGCCGAGAAAAGCCGCGAGCCCGTCCAGAGCCTCGTCGAGCCGCGAGGTGTCACCCCAGGCGCCGAGCAGCTCGAGCTTCCGCGTCTTGCGATCGAACCGCGGCTCGGCCCGGCCCACGATCCGGTCGCCCGCCAGCAGCGGCAACACGTAGTAGCCGTACTCGCGCTTCGCAGCCGGGACGTACATCTCTAGTCGGTAGCGAAAGTCGAAGAGCGCCTCGGCGCGGTTGCGGTCGTGAACGAGCCGGTCGAACGGCGAGAGGAGCGTGGCGCGGTCGGAAACGGGCTCGTGGCTCACGTCGGGATGCGCTCGCCACTCACCTCTCTCGAGCCGGACGCCGAGGGCCCGAAAGCGCTGCTCCGCCAGGATCCGCTCCGCCTCGCGGAGCGACAATGTCTCGGTCTCCGGCCACCAGCGCTCGGCGAGGTCCCAGAGCCGCTGCCCGTCGCGGCGGCCGGCGACCGCGATCGTGCCGCGGAGGCTGAGGAGCTCCAGCATCCAGGTGAGCTGGGCGCGAGTGCCCCACCAGACGGTGCGGTGGTCGGCGCGGGCGG
>Ga0126382_10001126_pt1 | contig 10835 bp, 10 predicted proteins | sample PanSoiMetPlot_30_FD_92548 | JGI IMG/M metagenome (GOLD analysis project Ga0126382, IMG submission 92548) | Tropical forest soil microbial communities from Panama - MetaG Plot_30 | ecosystem: Environmental > Terrestrial > Soil > Tropical forest > Bulk soil | place: Panama | collected 2016-02-17 | reverse complement strand
TCTTCTGCCACCCGCATGATTTCTGGGTTGATCGGCGGTGCCGGACTCAAAACTGCTTTCCCAATGGGTGTAATCTTGATCTTGTCGTCGGCCAATACCCGGACCAGCGTCTTTTGAACTTCGTCCACTGAGTCCTCCGGCAAAATGCGACAATTGACGATCGCGTTAGCACGCTGCCGCTAAGTCCCAACCAAAGGGGGAAGAGGTCGAGAATCGCGGCCAGATAGATCCGGTCGCCAGCGTGGGTTCTCCAAAACTGGACGGTCACTTCTTGTATGAAAACAGAGGAATCGAGGAGGTATCGAATTTTAGAGCAATGGAAGTGGAAATCCGATCTGCACCTGGTGACAGAGTGCCGATGGTACCTCCCGCTTTTACGTCGAGAAAAACAGTCGCCGCAAGACGCTGTTCATAGAGTGCGGCGAGCTCGACGCCGTTCGATAGATTGCAACCTGCGTCTCGAATGAGTGACCAGCCGGCTTCGAGCGAAAAGGATTGATTTTCATCGCCAAGCTTCAGCCTTGCCGCAGGCGTAAACGTGTTCTTGTTAGCATTCACATCTCGCGACCATCTAGCAGTTAGAAGAGCTAGAGTGCGTTGGGTCCAGCCATATGAGATGGCGGACCATGCATTGAAACTCTCCCAGCCTCCCGGAACGCTACCGTCACTTGCACTGGTTCGCTCTACTGGTGCGAAAGCGATAGCCGCTTGCCATCCCTCCGACTTGCGCTGATCCGCGACGTGCTTTTTCGTGCACTCAGCAACAGCGTCGATTGTAGCCGGCATGGTAGCCGCACCTTCCGTGGCCGCTTTTCTCGGATCCGCGGGCGGTCCCAGCTTCCTGACCGCTTCCTGCAATGCGTTGCGGACGCACGTCTCCAGTTCCGTGCTCCAGCGAGGGTCAAAGTCGTCTACCAACACGATCCGCAGGCCCTCCGCGATCGCAACAGCGTTGTGATCGCGGCTCGTGGTCGCCAATGATATTGTCATCCGGGACCAAAATCGAGCTGAGTAGTTCTGCCGCCACTGAGACAAGGTTGTATTTTTGCCGACAAACCACCACCAGATCGGAGCGAACTCGATTGCGAAAGCTGGTTTAGGACCGTTCGCGCCAATCGCCGATGACACGTCGAACGCGAATTCCTTCACCGTCGTAGGTCGCAAGACTTTCGTAGGCGAAACATTGAGAGCCTCGAAGGCTGGACTATTCGGCACTTCGAGAACACCAGCGGCATCGGCACTCGGCTCCTCAGCTCCGACGACGAGGGGTATGAAGGAAACTAGCAGAATCGCGACGCGAAGCTTGCTCCTTCGGATTGTCATCGTCATGCCTACTTGAACTGGTAAGCAAATCGAAGGTCTGCAGGCTTGCCCATGTCGGTCACTAGCTCTGCATCATTAAGTTGATTCTTGCCAGAGCCACCTGGTTCTTTCACCAATGTTTGAGCGCGGCCAACATCAGGAACCTTTAAGGGGGTCACCAGCGCGCGTATGAACAGGAGGCGGCCAGTAAGGTCCGCCTCCTGAACATCGAACACCTGGGAGTCGCCGTTGTTTGTGACTGTCCCAACGATTTCCTTCGGAGAAAGACCTTGCGAATTGTACAAATAACAGGCTGCAGCGCCAACGCCCGCGTTGAGATATGTAATGGTAAAGGTAATCGGCCGCCCCTTGCCGATAGTGATTTCAGCGAGCGGCATCTCAGCTGATCCTCCGGGCCAGCTGCACAGCGGCGCTTGCAATCGCTGGAGGCGGTGGCAATGTTTTTAATGGCTGTGCGTCGGCGCGTTTTGAGTCCTTCGAGTATTGTGCAAATTTGAGCACCGAATTAACGCCCTCGGTGCCTGCACCCATGGCTAGGCCCATGACAAGCAAATTGATCAACCACGCACCCAAGCCTTGGTCGAAGTGCGGGTACTCCTTATAGATCAGAGTCAAGCCGCCGACCCATGTGGCCGCAATACCGATCAGCGATGCGATCACTGCCGCCGCCACTTTCTTGTTTGCGGGCCTGGGCCAGAGCCTTGATAGCGGGTCGTCAAAAATATCCAGGAGTCGCTGCACTGCGAACGCTACTCCAAACACGACTGTCGTCGTGTTCGTGAGCGCGCTGGTCGCGCCCGGATCGGTGGTAGGCGCCATCGTTTCCCTCGAGGCAAATTTGAATCTGCTGAAAGTCACAGCAACAACCATGCCGTGGCTGAGCGCTCCTAAGGGGTGGTGGGGTAACCTTCGTTTTCTGAAGGCCAACGGCGCTACTCTCCTCTGGCTACGCCGATTGCAGAGTCCCTTGGCAATGACTTTTCGGTGGCAGAGGCAGAGTTGGCGCGAATAGTCGAGATCATCTTCGCTAATCTTAGGCGCGATATTCGCTAGCCCTTTTCGAGCCGACGCCTCGAAGCTACGAATGTACCCACTTGTCGAGCGCCTTCCACCCCCTGGACTTGCAGTCTCCGCTCGGACACACTTCGAATTTGTAAATGGGATGAATTTCCCAGAGGGAAGATCGGTGCGGATCGCCCTTTTCGGCCTTGCCGTCGATACAAGGACTGTGGCTTGAATCAAAGAAGAGCTGGCCCGTAACTCTCACGCGTTTGTGGCCTAATGCGACCTTCTGTAAGTTCGCCTCGTTCCATGAATCCGGACGGTGATGCGGGCTCATCTCAACAACAACGCTAGCGCATTCGTTACCGTGCACCTGGTTTAAGCTGCTAACGATTGATATGTGAATATCGTGAGATGTTGGAACATTTTGTGGGGTCGTCTCGCAATTTACCATTTCCTTCCTCTCTTGCCGCGCAATCAGGATATAACCCTCAAGCACGCGCAATTTTCCTTCTCCCAATTTGCCCAACGGGGCGCGATCGACGGTTGGCCCAGGCTGGCTAGAGAGTGGATGCACTTCACCGCCGAAATTGATTGATTTGTCGTTCTGGACTCGAGTCTGAAGGTCCTGCATCTGTTGCACAGTAATCGGCTGCGGCTGTCCAGTCTGTCCAGTCGCGCAGAAGTTATTCTTCGCCGAATTCTGGTCTACTTCCGGTTTCGGCTGGCCTGGTTGCCCGTTGACGCCGCAGACTGCGTCAATCTCAAGCGCTGTTGTAGGAGCTGGCGTGGGTAACGAGGGGTTCGGGCACGGTGGCGTAAATGGCTCTGCTGTCGCTAAGACGCCGAATAGCGCAGCTGTCAAAAATGCTGGCACAGCGACATGCTTGTTGGTCACCATACCGTCCCTCCATCAGTACGGTTGGGGAGTTTGCCAGGTCCCTCTCGGTAGCTGACAACATGAGCGCATCGATAACGCCGTGTCTGTGCTTAGCAACAGCCGTGCCTAGGGTGCGCCTATTGAAAGTGTGCATAGGCACCGGCCTTGCGCGTTCCGCTTCCCAGTTGAGTAAAAGATCTACAATTAAAGCAGGTACGTGCTCATCACGAAGAGGTAAGCGACTACGGCCGCAAACCGAGTGTGCTCTGCTCACCGTCGCCGCTCACACAGGATGAAAGATTGACGCCTCTCATCCGAAGGCTGCTACTTCCTGCATCAGTAGCGCTACAGTTGCACTGTTGCAGGTGAAGCACCAAAGCGAGTTGCCACTGTTCATCAGGCGAGGGACTTGCTCCGAATGAACCGGCTGGCGCCTTGTCAGAAGGCGAGCAGCCTTGATGCTTGCATGCTGATCCACAATGCAAGTGTAATCTGTTCCATCCACACGAAGAAGCCTACCTGAGACAAGCAATTCAACCAAGCGGTCGAGAACCTACGTCGCCTGACTGAGTCGGCCCCGCGAATCAACGTAGTGAGCAACTGCTTTAGGGTCCATCTTTAAGAAAAGGGCTAAGCGCGTGAATTGGTTTATGTACTTCCCGCTCACCAGCACCAGGCCTTTTGTGCGTGTAGGTTGATTAATCAGGTGATGCTGAATCATGCCCTGGCTAGTTGGTAGAGATGATTCGTCGACTACTGCGGGTCAAAGCAAGAAATTCATCGACGATAGATAATGCCTCTCTGCTTGCCTTAACCGACATCAACGGGTCTGGCCTTCTCTGAATTTCATTGCCATGGGCCACAGCGTTTCGGATATCTTTTAGTTGTTGTAATCTCGCAAAAACCTTTTCGCTGTCCATGGAAATGTGAAAGATCTTGTAGTGGTGGGCGATTCTTCCAAGCTGCGCGAAATTCAAATAGTTCATGAGTGAAAGTGCTTCATTACGATGTGCCTTGCGCATATTCGACGCTTGCCGCGCCGTATTGGCGAAAATTTGGATCTGTCTGCCATGGTAAGTCCAACACCATCTCGCGCAGGCGACTCTCAATCTCGGTTATTTGTGCAAACAAGAGAAGGCGCACCGGGAGCTTATCGACATCCGCATGATTGATGATGCCGGAGATTCCATCCGGATAACCACTTTCGGGTGACCGGACGAGCAAAAACGCATCGTTTGTCAAGCGGCTCAGTGTCTCCCGAAGGGGCCTGCGCGCGTCGATTGTTTGTCGGGTACGCAGTCTGTGCATGTGGCGCCATGCCGAGCTCGTCCGCCAAGCGTCGGAGGGTGGAGGTTTTGCTTTGCAAACTGCAACCCTGCAACGGTAGCGCTACAGTGCAGCCAGTAGAGCCCGCGAAAGGCTGACAAGCGGTCGAGCTCGTTGAGCTCCAAACCAAGTCTCGGCAGCGATGGCGTCCAAACTGTTCATTCAAGGGATTCTTGGCCTTTAAGTTGCCTGGTTGTTTGCAGACGCGCGTAGGTGACTAGGGTCGGGTGTTTGTCGCTGGCACGGCGGCTGCACGGGCTTTTCCGGCGAGGCTGCGACGAAGAAAGGGATCTTCGAGGCACCAAAGCCGAAGAAGGAGAGCTTATGTTTTGCGATGGAATGGCCAGAAGGGTGGCTCAATTATCAGCGCCGATGATGTTCGCGGCGCTCGTTGGCTGCGGCGCAGGGACAAAGGTTACTACGCCGACGGTCGAGCATGGCGACACCAAGGTCGGGCAGGCAACGGTTGAGGTCGCGCCTGAGAACAAACAGACGCCCGAGAACAAAAAGGCCCCCGAGAACAAACAGGCGCTTGAGAACAAACAGAAAGAAGCGCCAAAGGGCTGCCCACGTTGTCAGCGCATTGCAGATCGGCTGGTCCAAAACGAGAGTGTACTGAGCGACTCCACTATTGACAAGGAGTGGAAGGCAATCATCCTGCGCGAGATGCACTTTCTGAACCAACAGCGTGAACGCTGCTGGAAGGATAGCTGCGGGGCGACGGTGTCTCAACAAGGCGCGACGGGCGATGCAGCTTCCAGAACGTTTTCCAGCGGTTCGAGCGCGAGCCGTTGAGGTCGGTTGGCGCCAACACGCGCGGGTCCGTTTTCTACAGAGCAGTGCTGCTGTGCATGGCCCAAGTCGAGAGCCGCGGGCGCTCGGTAGCGTACGAAGAGGCGATGATGTCTCTTAGCGAGGCAGCGCGATGATCGGGTTCCGGCAATGGTTGCTTGAAGAGAGCCCGCGGCTCTACAACTCAGGTGCCCAGGACCTGCACTTCCACAGGCTGCAGTGTAACCCGAATAACATGCAGTGGACCATGTCCAGTGGTGCCGTCGACCTCGTGAACGGTAACTGGGCCTGTCTCTCGGACTAGACCCGGAGCCACCAGCGCCGAGTGATTGCTGTAGAGAATTCGGCGTACCGAATTCATCGCATTTAATTGAATCTCTACGATCACGTCGACAGACAGCACTTCGTTTGTATTGGTGTTGGCTACGACAAGTACCTCTACGTCGTTCAGAATCCGCGAGAACGCCAGCACCCCCTGCGGAAAGGGAGAGATCCCGAAAGTCCGACCATCTTCAGGTGCAGATAGTGGGCGGAAGTAGAATCGACCGTAGCGGAGCGCGGCTTGCGCTCCCGCACCGCGGCGAGCCTTTTTGTCTCGCGGTAGAAGAAGCTTCCTTGGTCGAAACCAGGCAAACGTGAAGGTACCGAAGGCGACGGTGAGCGGTAGCACCAAGAGCGACTGAAGTCCCCCGCGTCCCTTATGACGGTTCAGAAGCGTCCGCGATCAAGGCTTGCTGCAGCCGACGAGACAACTTCCACGGCGCAAAGCGCGAGCGCTGGTAGAGGTAGTCCCCGCCCGATTCGTCCACTACGCGTAACAAGCCTTTACGTTCGGCTTTCGCGTCTCGCAGCGAAACGTAGATTTTCCTCGTCTCGAGGGCGGCTGGGTACCCCTGTTCGACAGACAGACGACAAAGCTGATTTTCTTGCGCGTCCTAGTCATCGTTCAGGCAAAAGTCGTTTGATCTTGTATTCCCTTCTTCTGATCCCATGGTGCGCGCCATCCCTGCTGGTCTGGGCCTCGCGCACGTCGAGAAGGCCGCAGCAAAGTCAGCAGTAGCATCCCAAACAAACAGTTGACTACCCTCGCGTTCAGCGGGGTGATGCCTGCGCAGATCGGTACGTGATGTACTGCGCGTAGTAGGGCACTTCCCGCGTTTCTCCCGGGCGGGACGGTGCACCCTCAGGAGCCTGGCCACCTCGCGTGAACACGCACTGAATGTAGCGTTGGGCTGTGAGAATGCCACTACCGCTGGTCTTGATCACCTTGAACAAAACCCACGGCGTGTCGGCCTTCTCGGGTGCTGGATGAGTCTTTTCGAGTTCCCCCGTGGCCGTACTGCCATCGGCTGCGGACCAGACAGGCCCCGGCAAGAGCTGAACCTGAACCGGCTTTGTTGTCACACCGTTGATATCGACGATTGTTAGCGTCGCTCTGCTACCTTTCAAGGTCCATGTCAGCTTGCCGCCCGCGTCAGCCCCCTGGCTGGCTTCGTAGATCTGAACGCCGTTGCCTTCCATGACCAAATCCCTCACGTGATCTCCCGGAGGAGCCAGCACATTCAGGGCCAACGCGGGGAGGGCATGGACGCTCTGTTCATCCATGTAACGTTCATGCAGTGGGGCTCGCGTGGTCCCGGGAGGCGGTTGGTAAGCCTTCCACATTCCAGAGTGCCCCCCCTTCTGCGGCCCCAGCTCGTAGACAATGAGCTCGTTCGACGAAGTTCCGATAAACACTTTCGCGTCAGCAATCGTCGGCGGCAACCACTTCCCCAACGAGGAGAAGCCTGTGTCCCAGAGGGGTTTCAAGGTCTCGGCGTGGAATGCATAGAGCCGACCCGGGTAATTATTTGAGCCGGGCGCCGTTTTATTCGAAGCGGGTAGCGTCGCCCAAACAATTCCGCTGGCAGTCGCATTTCCGTTCGCTGAGATCGAGATCATTCCCCCGGGCATCGTATCTGCGAGCGCCGTAACGGGCCCAGTGTGAACTGCGGGTTGGACAAATTTCTTCGTTGGCGTGTTAAATTGGTACTGTCGTAACTTGTCCTTCTCACCCCATACGTAGAGATTTCCGAACTTCGAATCGGGCCCACGCCAATACGTGGGAGAACCATGCAAGTGCGGCCCGACGTCCCAGCCCTGGTCGCGGAGCGCCGGATTATACTGATTGGTAGAGGCGGTGATTTGTTGCACGAGCTTCATCGTGCTTTGGTCCAGCAGATACATGAAACCCGTCTTTCCGCCTCCAATAACCAAGTTGAAGCCAGGAAAAGTCAGTGTACCGCCTGACCCGAGATCAGCGTCGTTAGCCTCGAGCGTGTTCGCGCCAGGCGGAACGAAGACGGCGGGAACCAAGCTACTTCCGGACGGCGTGAGCTTGACGAAGCTGTCGCCGAACGACCCTTTGGCGATGTCAGCATGGGCGTTCCCAGTCAAGAAGTATACGTTTCCATTCGGATCTCCTGCCAGCCCTCCTCCACCCTGCCAAATCCCGGCACCCTGAGCGATGTGGGAAGTGAAAGGCGACGTCGGCACGACCGCATCGCGCGAGCTGCAGAAAGCACTCTGAAACGCGAGGTCCGAAGCGCGGTAACGCATCACCCAGCCGTGATACTCGATGATTTCTTCACGAAAACGCATCGCGAATGCGATGTATACAGACCCTTGTTGAAGTAGCAGCCCCGGGCGGTCAACCTGATTCTTGGCCACAAAGTTTACCAGTGTGCCGTTGGTGCGAAATCGTGAAGCGGCCACGCGCACACGTGCCTTTTCGCTTCCGTCGCGATAATCCAGAGCCACCAGCCAGTACGCAACGTCGAGATTACCCAATTGATCTTCGTAGGTGCCGCAGCTCGAATCAGGATGCGTGCTATCGGGGCAGTTGGCGCCGTCCTGCAATTGGTTCTTCGTACTAAACAATATGTAGAGGCGATGGTTTGGTACATCGATCACCGGCGTGGAGGAGATGCAGCGACTGATGCCCCGCTTACCTGGATCGCTGTCTTTGAGGGGCGTCACCCATTTCTCAGTTCCAGTATCGGCGTCGAGGCCATAAACCTTGTTGGCGCAGGTCGCAACAAAGAGACCATTCGCCGCACCCTTCGAAAACGCGACTCGTCTTACATAGAGAGGTTGGGCGTTAATCCCGCCGTCGACCGCGTGCTTGTACTTGATGTGCATGCCCCGCGCGAGAACCTGGGCCGGCGTGAGCGTGGTTTCCGCCGGATAGAGCCCTGTCCGGTAGTTGTCGTTGTGTTGGGTCACTACGTCCCCACCGCTGCCGCATCCGACCGTCACCGCATTGGACGGTGGGCTGATGATGGTGCCGATATATTGCACGGCCGTGAGGACGTTCCCCGTGTTGAGGTTGACGCCAAAGCCTACGCCTAGCTTGAGCGTTCCTAGGACCGCTCCGCCATATCCGATCGGCAGGCCGCCGCGAAGCAGCACGACATTCGCGTTCAAAACCGTGTTGTCAACAGTCACATAATGGCTTGCTTCACAAATAGGGGCGCCGAGAATCGGCGGCGGAAGTTGGTTCAGCACATGAGCCGGATCGGAGGGCTTACTGGATGTGCAAAGCTTCTGGGTGGCCGTGATGCCGGGTGGTGTCGGTACCGCCGGAATTGGCGGCGCGACACTCTGCCAGGCCGTCTCTGCAGCCGCGAGGCCATCGCCGATGAGCGTAGTAGGGCCGTTGTGGACCAGCTCCTCGGCGCCCACCACTTGCTTGTGCAGAATAATAACGTTATTCCCGGGCACGACGTCATCCGGTTTTGGCGGGAGTAGTGGACTTGGCTCCGGCTTTACCGCCACTGGATCCGACGAGGGGCCGATGACTTTCTTGGCCGGATTATTTGGACAGGCAATTTGCACGGCGCGAACGTGATGGCCGGCCACGAGGCTGCTGGTGACGATCGGCTCCCATGGGCCGGTCGCCTCTCCCGTTCCGATCACCGAATTGGTCTCGACATCAGAGACCTCCACGTGCGTGCTGGCCACAAGGTTGTCGACCGGCACCACCCTGCCGCATGCAAAAACGTCGGGGCCTGCCACCGGTTTCGTCAGTACTGGATACGGCTCCACGATCACGGGATCGTAAGAATGACCGCTCGTAACGCCGCCGACCTTTTGCCGGGCCGTAATCGAATCACCGAGAACGAGAGCCCGAGTCAGCTTGATCTCAGCAAAGCCCACGACAGGATTTGCCTGTCCGATCAACTCGGAGCCGTTGGCGAACACGCTCACCGTTGCTCCGGGAATGAATCCATACACATATGCCGCAAGCGCGCACTCGTGTATGGGCGGGGCCACAATGGGCGGGGACAAGTTGCTGGGGTCCTTTACGGGAAATCTCTCGTTGAGCTGCGGTTCGTCCGCATTGGCAAGCTTTAGGCCTCCAAAGAGAACGATCGCAGCAAGAACGATTTCTCTCCACGCCATCCGAGCGCGCTTCAGCATGGCTGCTCCTTAGTTGCCCCTCGTAGCGTCAGGAGTCTTTAGATGGGATTTCCAGACCCCGGAATGCAATGCTGCGCCCAACTTTTTCAGGCACTGTTCTTCGCACAGACGTGTCGCGCGGACCGGGTTATCCCGCATGACAACTACCTCGCTTCTGAGAAGTCACACCCCAGCATACGCCGTGCCACGAGCTGTGGCCTGGTAAGGGACGGTAAAATCACCGTCTTGCTTCGATGCTTAGGCGAAGTGCTCTATTTCTGCTCAACTGCTGAAGCGAGTTGAGCAAAGAATCGCCATGGTGTTACCGCCTGCAACCGTGGCGCCACCGTTGCAGGGTTGCAGCCATTCGCGACAAATGACGGCGGCATTTCCCATTTCTTGAACTCTCTGACCATCGACATTTGGGACGCCCAGGAAGGTCGGCCATTGTCTGCGGGACTTGGCGGCGATGGAACCTTACAGAGGATGCCTTGAGTCCGCCGAGCTGGGAGCACGTAACGATCAGCTAGGCGGCTCCGAGGTTGTCCACCAGCTCCGAATCGAATCAGAGCGTGTAACCCTGCGGATCTTCTGTGGCTGCGAAAGCGCTGCTTTACCAGCGGTTGCTGCTAGTGCCATCGTCAGTTTGTCCCCTTTGATGCAAACGATCTATATTGATCGCTGCAAATGGCAAAGAGGCCAGAAAGAAGACCTCGCAGAACGCAGAAGGTTCTGAGCGGCGAGCGCAAGCGCGTCCTCGTGGTGCTCTTCGTTCCTAGCGTGGAACGCGACGGTTCGACGCCCGTCGATCAGCCGCGTTGGGTGGACGATTCGCTGGAGATGTTTGGCCGGGTGTTTGGCGGCGCAACTGCCTACCCAAAGGCGAAGGGTATCTGGCGTGACGACGAAAGAGGCGGCACGCTCATCAAGGACGAGCCTGTCGTCGTGCATTGCTACACCACGCCCGGCGATATCCAGAACGAAGTCAACCTCGTCAACCTGGGAAGCTTCTGTCGAAAGATGGGACGCGAGGCGCGCTAAGGAGAGATCGGCCTCGTGGTCGGCGACGAGT
>Ga0126382_10001125_pt1 | contig 10838 bp, 9 predicted proteins | sample PanSoiMetPlot_30_FD_92548 | JGI IMG/M metagenome (GOLD analysis project Ga0126382, IMG submission 92548) | Tropical forest soil microbial communities from Panama - MetaG Plot_30 | ecosystem: Environmental > Terrestrial > Soil > Tropical forest > Bulk soil | place: Panama | collected 2016-02-17 | reverse complement strand
TCACCCTCGGGGAGATCACCTGGGTGCTCATCATTCCGGCGGCCTTCCTCATCCGCGAGCCGGCGGCAGGAGCCGGCGCGAGCGCCACCGGAGCCGCCGCCGGACCTGAGCTCACCGCGGCCCAGGCGTTCCGCACTCCACAGTTCGCGGCCATCGCCCTGGCCTACTTCGCCTGCTGCGCGGCCCACTCCGGACCCATCTTCCACATGGTCACCAACGTCATGGATCACGGCGTGACGGCCATGGCGGCCACCACCGTGCTCAGCGTGGCGGGATTGGGCTCCCTGGCGGGGAAGATCGTCATCGGCCTCATCGCCGACCGGGTCGGCGCCAAGCGCACGCTGGTAGCCGGTCTCCTCCTGCAGGCTCTCGCCGTGAGCCTGTATCTTTTCACGCGCGAGCTGGCGAGCTTCTACGCGCTCGCCGTGCTCTTCGGCTTCGCCTATGGCGGCGTGATGCCCCTCTACGCCATTCTGGTGCGCGAGTACTTCGGGGCCCGCATCATGGGCACCGCCTTCGGCGCCGTCGCCTTCGTGTCCACGCTCGGCATGTCCCTGGGCCCGCTGGCCGGCGGCTGGCTCTACGACACTTTCGGCAGCTACCTCTGGCTCTTCATCGGTTCGGCGGGCATCGGCCTGGGCGCGGCGGCCATCGCATTCACGTTCCGCGCGCCTCGGCATGTTCCGGTGGGGATCCCAACGGCGAGCCTCGCCCACTGATCATCGGCTCCGGCCGGCCGGCGAAAGGATCGCGCGCATGCGCTACATGTTGCTGATGTGCCGGGACGAGGAGCGCTGGGGGGCTCTCGGCGCGCAGGAGCGCGTCAAGGCCTACGAGGAAGCGGTCCGATACAGCGACGAGCTGCGGGCGCGCGGCGTCTACGAGACCGGCAGTCCGCTCGAGCCCAGCAGCACCGCGACTACCGTACGGCTGGTGCAGGGCCGCGTGGTAACTACGGACGGCCCCTTCATGGAGACGAAGGAGCAGCTCGGCGGCTACAGCGTCGTGGACGTGAAGGACCTCGACGAGGCCCTCGCCATCGTCCGCCGCCATCCGCTGCTGCGGGCCGGGCACTCCATCGAGGTGCGGCCGATGAGGACCGGGCCGCCGCAGTAGATCGAGATGCGCGTGCTTGCTCGGTGGGGTAGCCTGTGCTCCGAGAGCGACCATGCGCATCGAGGAAACGTTTCGCGCCGACCACGGCCGCATCCTCGCCACCCTCATCCGCCTGCTCGGAGATTTCGACGTGGCGGAGGAGGCGCTGCAGGAGGCGTACGCCGTCGCCGTCGAGCAGTGGCCAGCCACCGGCAGCCCCGCGAATCCGGCGGCCTGGCTGGTCTCCACCGCGCGTCACAAGGCCATCGACCGCATTCGCCGGCGCACCCGCCTCGCGCAGATGCAGGAGGAGATCGCGCGGCACATCGAGCTGACCACCGAGGAGGACGCGCCGGTGCCGGAGGATAGGCTCCGGCTCATCTTCACGTGCTGCCATCCCGCCCTCGCGCCCGAGGCGCAGGTGGCGCTCACCCTGCGCACGCTGGGCGGGCTTTCCACCGAGGAGATCGCGCGCGCCTTCCTCGTGCCCACCGCGACCATGGCCCAGCGGCTCGTGCGCGCGAAAGCCAAGATCCGCGTGGCGCGCATCCCCTACGAGGTTCCTCCCGACGAGGCGCTGGTGGAGCGGCTCGAAGCGGTGATGCTCGTGGTGTACCTCGTGTTCAACGAGGGCTACACCGCGAGCTTCGGCGAGCAGCTCGTGCGTCACGAGCTGTGCGACCAGGCCATCCGGCTCGGGCGGATGCTCGTGGAGCTGCTGCCCGATCAGCCGGAGGCGAAGGGGTTGCTCGCCCTGATGCTCCTCCACGACTCGCGCCGGGCCAGCCGCCTGGACGAGGCGGGGGACATCGTGCTCCTCGAGGATCAGGACCGAAGCCGCTGGGATCGCGCGCAGATCGCCGAGGGCATCGGCCTCGTGGAGGCCGCTCTGCGCGAGGGTGGCCGCGCCTCCGGGAGGTACGCGCTGCAGGCGGCCATCGCGGCCGTCCACGCGCAGGCGCCCAGCGCCGCGGCCACGGACTGGCGTCAGATCGCCGCCCTCTACGCGATCCTCGCGAGCGTGCATCCCTCGCCGGTGGTCGAGCTCAACCGCGCGGTGGCGCTCGCCATGGCCGGCGAGATCGAGCGCGGCCTGCACCTGGTCACCGAGCTCGATCGCGACGCCGAGCTCGCCGGCTATCATCTCCTCCCCGCGGCGCGCGCCGAGCTGTTGCGCCGGCTCGGACGGCACTCGGAAGCGGCGCAGTCCTATCAGCGGGCCCTCGATCTCGTCACCAACGAGACGGAGCGACGTCACCTGGAGAAGCGGTTGCGCGAGCTCGCGTCCTGAGGCGAGGCGCTCCCCTCAGATGGGCTTGTGCGGCGGGGCCGTCAGACGCTTCCGCGGGGCAAGGCGTCGCCGATCATCCGAGCGAAGACGACCATCTCCGGGCTCGTCTGGCGATAGGCGTCGAGCGCACGCAGAACGTCGCCGAACTCGTCGGCCGGCGGCATCAGCCGCGCCGCGTCGAGCGGGGGAAGCGCGGCGAAGACGGCGGGCACCTCCGCGTCGACGGCCTCGAGCAGGCGTCGGCACACCGCGCTCGTCGCTGTGTCGTGTAACCGAGGAGTCAGCTCTGTCGCCACGTGGGCGAGGAGGCTCGGCCAGGTGGCGAGCATCCGGTAGAGCCCCGGCACGAATGGCTGCCCGCCCACGATGGTGCCGAGCGTCGCCAGCACCTTGCCCTCGCTCAGAGGTCGCGCGGAGACGTCCACGAGAGGAGGAAGGGGACCGAGGGCCGCTGGCGGCGTCCAGAGTGATCTCCCCAGCGGCGGCCCCGTCGGCCGTTCTCCGCGCAGCAGCCGCCGCAGAAGACCCGAGAGCACCAGGTTGACGGGACTCACGCGCACGAAGCTCTCGCAGGTGGCGCGAACGAGGTCCTCTGCTTCGGCGCTCACGCCCCACACGCGGAGTGCGTCGTGCGAGATGGGCGAGAGGGTGGGGATCTGCAGATTCGCGGCGGCGCGCCAGGCGGAAAGTTGCGCGATGCCGCTCGCGAAGACCGGACGCAGCGCATCCCACGTCCACTCGAGCCAGCCGGGACGCGTGGCGAGATGGCGCTGAAGCGAGGAGACGTAGGGCACGGCCCAGAAACGCCGGATCTCCTCGTAGATCACCGCGATCTCTCCGGTGGCGTCGCGCTCCTGGAGCTCGGCCAGCATGTGCGCTCTCCTCGTGATCAGGGTCTGCACTGTAGCAGATCGACCGCGGGGCGCACGGCTTGACAAGCCGTCGCCGCCGGGCGCACGGTGTGGCCTCACGTTCCCTCGGGACCCCGACGTCCACGAAGAGGAGGCCCACATGGCGAAGCGCAGAAAAGCCCCACCCCGACCGCAGGCCGACGCTGCCACCTGTGCTCCCGGCGTCTGCAATCCGCGACGGACGCAGGGACTCAAGGCGCCCGCACCCCCGGGCACCTTCGTGCTCGTGAACCTGCAGGGGCCGGGCGTGTTCCTGGGCGCGGAGGTGTCGAAGCAGGGAGGGACCAACGACCTCACCTTCGTGATCCTCGACATCGACGGCGTCAACGTCACCAACATGTCCTACGCAGCTGCGCGCAATCTGGGACTGCTGCAGCAGAATCCCTTCGGGCTCGTGCTGCTGCAGTCCGCCCTCGTGAAGACCATGACTGTGGGATTCCCCACGCCGCTCCGCTTCGCGCGGAACCTGCGGCTCTCCGTCAAGGTGAACGAGCCCACCGTGGTGCAGATCCTCGCCAACGTGATCACTGGCTCCGTGTAGTTCTGCAGGCCTTCAGGGATGGCGCGACGAAAGCGCCGCGCGCATCCCTGAAGGCCACACGGAGAAGCCAGCGCATGAGGCGTTCGTGCGGGGTAGCGTCCATCCGCGCGCAGTTCCTGAACCCTCGTGCCATCGCCGTGCCGCGGTCCCCAGGCATCGTCTGAGCCTCTAGCCGTATTAATCGTCGTGGCCGCGGCCAGTCTCCGCCGCCGCGTACACCTCGCCCAAGGCCCTGGTGAAGGCCTCGACGGAGAACCGCTCCTCGAAGGTCTCGCGGGCCCGCCGGGCCAGGCGCGCGCGCAGGGCCCGGTCGTCGATCAGCCTTTCGAGCGCGTCGCTCAACGCGCCGACGTCACCCGGCGGGACGAGCAGCGCGCTGTCACCATCAGTAAGGTCTTCGGGGATCCCGTCGATGTTGGAGGCCACAATGGAAGCGCCCGCCTGCATCGCCTCGAGCACCGACAGCGATCCGCTGGCCTCCTGGAACGAGGGCAGGACGAAGACGTCGGCGTGTCGCAGGTACGCGTAGGCGTCGCGAACCCATCCTGGGAAAGCAACGATATCGGCGATACCGAGGCGCTCGGCAAGCCGCCGGTGTTCGCTCAGCAGCACGCCGCCGCTCACGAGGCACGCTCGGATGCTGAGTCCTCGGGCCCGGAGGCGGGCGAGAGCGCGCACGAGCACGTCCACCCCTTTACGAGGATCATGCCGGGAGACGCACACGATCAGGGGCGCTTCGCGGGGGGTGATTTCGGCGATGGGATCCGGCAATGGACCAGGTGCATCGGTACCTTGGTGGAGGAAGGCCGATTCCGCGGCATACGGCAGCTTGCGCACTTCGGTTCCCGCGCCGTGAGCGTCCCGGAACAGCCGGTGAACCGTCTCGTAGTTGAGCGTCACGATCCGCGATGCGGCGAAGAGGCGACCCTCGAGCGGCACCACGAACCGCTTGATGGCGGCATGCTCGAGCCGCGTAGCCAGCCGCGTGAAGCGGCTCCCGAAGAGGGCCGCTCGTTGCGCCTTCATGGCGCTCTCGTGATCGGCGGTAGTCCATACGCTGCTGACGACTGACGCAGCGATGCCCTGTCGCCGCAGCATCTCGGCGGCCAGGACTGCCGTGTAACCCCACGCCGAGAATCCATGAATCACGTGAGGACCGGGGCGGGGCGCGAGAAATCGTGCGATCGCCGCGGCAACTCGCGGAGCCTGCCAACGCAGCATGGCCTTCCGCGCGAAGATGCCGAAGTCGCCATCCCTCGGGAACGGGTTCAGGCGAGACAGCCGGGCCTCGTGGACGATGCCAAACTCGGTTCTGACGAGCGTGGCCACGGGAGCCGCGTAGAAGAGATGTGCCTCATAGCCGAGGTGCGTCGCCGCCCGAGCGTGGGTGCGCACGTACGACGCGGAGCCGCCCAGTCCACGGATGGGGTTGATCCCATGTACGAACGCGATGACTTTGCCCAGAGGAGGTCCCGGGCGGGCTCGGGTCACGTGGGAGCCACCACCCCACTCGGGATCGGATCGAAGCCCAGCTCCGAGTAGACGCCGCCCAGCGCTCTCGTGAACGACTCCGCGGAGAACCGCTGGTCGAAGATTTCACGGCCGCGCCTGCCCAGGCGCGCGCGCAGGGAGGGGTCGCCCGTCAGCCGTCCGAGGGCCCGGCTGAGGGCGGCGACATCGCCGGCAGGCGTCAGCAGCGCACTCTCACCATCGATGACATCCTCGGGAATCCCGTCGATCCTGGAGGCGACGACGGGAAGGCCGGCCTGCATGGCCTCGAGCAGCGACAGGGCGCCGCTAGCCTCCTGCAGTGACGGCAGCACGAAGATGTCGGCATGTTGAAGGTAGTCGTACGGGTTGTTGACCCAGCCCGTGATCGCGGTCACGTCCGCGATGCCGAGGCGCTCGACCAGCTGCCGGTGTTCGCACAACAGCTCTCCTCCGCTCGTCAGGCATGCGCGAAAGCGCACGCCTCTGGCTCTGAGTTCCGCGAGGGCGCGAATCAGTACGTCGATACCCTTCCGCGGGTCGTGACGTGAGACGCTCACGATGAGCGGGGCATCGCGAGGCTCCAACGCCGTGAGGGGAGCGGGCGGGGCGCCGCGGGCGTCCACCCTCCGGAATGCCGATTCCGACGTGTAGGGCAGCTTGCGCACCTCGGCGCCGGTCCCGTAGTCCATCAGGAATAGCCGGTGCACCGCGTCGTAGTTCAGCAGGACCATCCGCGACTCGGCGAAGATGCGGCCCTCGCATGGCGCCACGAAACGCCTGATCATGACGTACTCGAGCTGGACCGCTATCTGCTTGCCACGACGGCCCGCCGCCCCGGCCCGCTCCGCCCTGACGCGGCTCTCGTATTCGGCCGTGGTGTACACGCTGTTCACCACGGTTGCCTCGATTCCCCGGCGCCGCAGCCTCTCGCGCGCGAGGAGCGCCGTGTATCCCCACGCCGAGAACCCGTGAATCAGATGCGGGCCCGGTCGCGAAGCTAGAAAGCGGTCGATCTGTCTGGCGACGCGTGGAGCTTCCCACCGCAGGAACGCCTTGCCGACGACGCTCCAAGAATCGGCAGTCGGGATCGTCGGCTCAGCCCGGTGAACGAATCCGTAGTCGGTCCGGACTATCTCCGTGACGGGGGCCCCGTAGAAGATGTGGGGCTCGTACCCTGCCCGCACGGCCGCCCGCGCGTGAGCGCGCACGTACGCCGGTCCGCCACCACCCACGCTCTCCGTCGGATCAGCGGAAAATACGTAGGCAACGACGGCGCTCATCCCGATGCAGCCGTCATGAGGACCTCATCAAGCGTTCTCCGTTGGTCTCGACGTCCGGGAAGCCCATCGTCGTCGCCTCCGCGCCGCGCTCCCCGGTGACAGATTGCGCTCCTTCCGGATAGTTTGAAGGTCTGCGGGGCCTCGTGTGAAGATAATCTTCAAGCATCCTTGATCCCTACTCCCTTTCCCTCGCGAACCGGTGAGGTCTCTTTCTGTCCTCGGTGCTGCGCCTCGTGAATCGCGTCCTGATCGAAGCGCCACAACGCGGAGCGCACGCCATCACGTTCAGGTGGGTAGTGGAGCCGGCGACGAGCCTCTACCGCAAGTTGAGTTTCACCTTGCGCTTCCCGGAAGAGCTCGATATCGGCGCGGTTTCCGAGGGGCTCTGGTGGCGGATTGCCCTCGTGTGCATGCATTCCCATTGGCCTCTGCTTCGGCCGTGTCGCGTCGAGGTGCCGGGCCGCCTGGCGGCTGGCGAGGCGGCCTTCTGGGGCAGGCTGGCAAGCGCCGCCGCGACTACGCTGGATGCCTACCGCTCTGACGCGCCCCCGGACGGTGAAGTGGAGATGCATGAAGAATCCTGGCCGCTCCCGGCGCTGACCCGGGTGCTGGAGGCCGGGCGCTGCGCGACGGCGTTCAGTGGAGGCAAGGATAGCCTCGTCCAGACGGGGTTGCTGACGGAGCTGACACGGAGGCCCGTGCTGGTCACGACCACGTCGCCTCTGCCGCCCATGGAAGACCATCTCACGCAGCGACGGCGCGTCGTGCTGTCGGAGATCGCCCGACGGCGCGACGTCACGTTGATCGAGGTGCATTCCGACTACCGAGCCTCCTGGGAGAACGCGTTTCCCAGGAGGCATGGCTGGTCCGTCTCCGTGAACGAGGTCACGGACACTCACCTGTACTTCGCCTCGCTCCTCGCCGTAGGGGCGGCCCTCGGTGCGCCGCACCTCTTTCTGGCCTCGGAGGCCGAGGTTCAGGAAAACGCGGAGATCGCCGGCCAGATCGTCCAGCATCCACACTTCATGTATTCCGCGGTCACGCAGCGCGCCCTGCAGGCACTCCTTCGCCCCACGGGCATGCGCTACTGCTCGCTCACGTCTCCCCTCCACAGCTCTCAGGTGCAGTCGCTGCTCTGGACGCGGTACGCGGACCTGCGCGATCTCCAGTACTCGTGTTGGAAGGTGCGCGGAGAGGAGCACGCCTGCAGCCGGTGCCCGCAGTGCCTGCGGCTGGCCATGGGCGCGCTCGCCCTGGGCGACGCGCCCGCGCGAATGGGCATCGATCTCGTCCGGGTGCTCGTCTCCATGCGCGGATGGCGTCCGAAATCGGCCGGGACGGGTCCCGGAGACGACCTGCCTCGAGCCGTCACGGATCGCGGCCTCGCCGCGCAGGTTGCGAGCTCCTTCGAGCGGACGCCCGTCGGTCGGGTGGCGCGCGTGCTTGCTCATCCGCGCGGACCGTGGTCGCTGGGTCCGCGGGAACTGATGGCCCTCGCCTGCTACGCGCGGCTCCGGCGGCGGACTTTGGCCCAGCCTCTCCGCTCGCGGCCGGGCTGGCGACCGGGCTTTCTCCGGCTCGTGGACCCGCTGGTCCGCCAGGGCGTGGCATCGGTGTACGAGCAGCATTTTGCGGCGGAGGACGAGACGGCGTACGCGAGCATCCTCGGCCGGGGTGACGCACTCGTGCGATGGATTACGGAGCCGATAGGCGCCGAGTGCTGAAGTTGGACGTCATGACGAGGGCAACGGAGGGACGATGATCGAGGAGACCAACCTGAGCGAAGGCGAACTGAGCCTCTTGGCTCACCTGATACCCGATCGGGAGCCGGTCGTGGTCCCGGGAGGGACGCAGGCCGCATCGAGGATCATCCGGGTGTGCGAGCCTCGACTCGATGGGAACGAGCTGCGCTATCTGACCGAGTGCATCCAGTCCACCTGGATTTCCTCTGCCGGCAGCTTCGTGCAGAGGTTCGAGGCGGCCTTCGCACGAAGCGTCGGATGTGAATTCGGCGTTGCGTGCACGAGTGGCACCACGGCCCTGCACCTGGCCCTGGCCACGCTCGGGCTGGGTCCCGGCGACGAGGTGATCGTGCCCACGTTCACCATGATTGCCAGCCCGAACGCCGTCGCCTACACGGGCGCCACTCCGGTCCTGGTCGACGCGGAGCCCGAAACGTGGAACATGGACGTGAAGCAGCTCGAGTCGAAGGTCACGCCGCGGACCAGAGCCATCATGGTGGTACACACCTACGGTCATCCCGTGGACATGGACCCCGTGCTCGACCTGGCCCGCCGTTGCGGTCTCCGGGTGATCGAGGACGCCGCTGAGGCCCACGGCGCCCAATACCATGGCGCGCCCGTGGGGAGCGTGGGCGATCTGGCCGCGTTCTCGTTCTACGCCAACAAGATCATCACTACCGGCGAAGGTGGGATGCTCACCACCAACAATGCGGAGATCGCCCGGATTGCGCGGCGCTTGCGCGACCACGCGTTCTCCGACACGCGCCACTTCTGGCATACGTATCCCGGCTTCAACTATCGGATGACCAACTTGCAGGCCGCGGTCGGCCTGGCCCAGACCGAACGTCTGCCCGAGCTTGTCGAGGCGCGCCGGAAGACCGCTCGGCGATACATGGACGGGCTCCGAGGACTCGAAGGCCTGCAGCATCCTGTCGAAATGCCAGGCGTCAAGAACGTGTTCTGGATGTACGGCGTTCTCGTGCTGGACGAGTTCGGCTGCTCGCGCGACGAGCTGCGACGGTGCCTGGCCCGCCAGGGGATCGAGACGCGGACGTTCTTCGTCCCCATTCACCTCCAGCCCATCTACTATCGGTGCTACCGGGGGCAAGCCTATCCCGTGTCCGAGCGTCTATGCCGGCAGGGTCTGTATCTGCCCTCTGGGCCGGGCCTCTCCGACGCGGACATCGATAGCATTGCTGATGCCGTCGCCCGGTCGCAGCGAGGCTCGAGGTGAGCAACGGACCCTCGTCGCAGAGTCGGCATGGCCTCGCCGGGCGCCAGATTGCTCGGTCCGGCCGGCCGTGAAGTCAGCGACGGAGCTCATCCGTAGGCTGCAGGACGCCATCGAGGACACGCTCGGGCAGGTCCTCGAGGGAGAGTCGACGTGCGCCCTGCTCGACTTCCCGAGCTATCCGAACGTCGGAGATAGTGCGATCTGGGCCGGCGAGGTCACGTATCTACGTTCCCGCGGCATCCAGATCGCGTATCAATGCGACTGGCGCCACTACTCTCGCGAGCGCCTGCAGCGAGCGCTCAGGCGAGGGGGTGTAATCCTCCTCCAGGGCGGAGGCAACCTGGGCGATCTCTATCCGCATCATCAAGACTTCCGCGAACGGGTGGTCAGGGATTTCCCCTCGAGCAGGATCGTCATCCTGCCCCAGACCATCCACTTCCGGGATGCCGCGGCGCTATCGAGGGCCCGGGGCATCTTCGACGCCCATCGTGATCTCACGATGCTGGTGAGGGACCAGCAGAGCCTGGAATTCGCGCGCAAGGAATTCCGCGCCACGAGCCTCTCCTGCCCGGACATGGCGTTCATGCTGGGGGTCCTCACTCGGTCCCAGGCGCCCGACCGGGACGTGCTGTGGTTATGGCGCAACGACATGGAATCGGTCGGATGGGCTCCGGTGGGAGAGCAGGTGGAACGGTGCGACTGGCTGGACGAGCCACCGGGACTGGTAGGCTGGACCATACAGCACTTCGAGCGACTCGTCGGACTCTATCCGAATCGACTGCGCCAACTCCCCGGCGTGCTGGCGCATACGCACGACCTCCAGGCACGGAAGCGGTTGGCCCACGGCTGTCGGCTGCTCTCCCGGGGCCGCATCGTCGTCACCGATCGGTTGCACGGCCACATCCTGAGCCTCCTGCTCGGCATCCCTCACGTGCTCCTGGACAACAGCAACGGAAAGGTCAAGCGCTTCTACGATACGTGGACGGCGGAGAGCGACCTCGTGCGGTGGGCGGAGTCGCCGCATGAGGTGGCCGATCGAGTGGAGAGTCTGCGACGAGGGAGCGCCTGAGCGTCGCAGGCGGTCATGGGAGGCGGAGACCGAAGACTTACATCCGCGCGGGGGTAGCCGCCGCGTGCGCCGAGAACCTCTGCATCACGTCCCGGGCGAGCAGCTCCATCGACCGCTTCCACATCGCCGGCTTGTCCCAGTCGTGGCCGCCCATCAAGAGCGTGCCGAAGTGGCCCGTCTCGTC
>Ga0126382_10001124_pt1 | contig 10839 bp, 7 predicted proteins | sample PanSoiMetPlot_30_FD_92548 | JGI IMG/M metagenome (GOLD analysis project Ga0126382, IMG submission 92548) | Tropical forest soil microbial communities from Panama - MetaG Plot_30 | ecosystem: Environmental > Terrestrial > Soil > Tropical forest > Bulk soil | place: Panama | collected 2016-02-17 | reverse complement strand
TCCAGCTCCCAGCTTGCCCCCGGTGCAAGCTCCAGACCTTCAGTATCAATCACAGCCTGAATTGATCCGTTGGTCAAGAAGAATCTGCCAATGAATCTGCGGCACGAACTGTAACCCAGAACGACAGACGGTTTTCCCGGCGGCGAGAGGACAAGCAGTCCTGACAGGGCCAAAGCGTTCTCAGGCTGTGGAATGCGATAGTGTTTTAACTCTGAATAGCCAAGATTCTCCGGTTGACCAAGTGTCCCGCCGGTTTGGGAAAGCATCTGAAAACTTTCGCCGTACAGCCGCGTTTCATCCGGTAAGTGATGCTCGGTCTGGCATAACACCACTTCTTTTATTCGAACCGCTTGTTTGCCGTGATTAACCAGCTTTGCCCGGCAGAAATCTCCCTCCCAGGAGCGCACAACCTCAACCTGGTTGTTAAGACTCTCGGCTGGATTGAGGGGCAGTGCCTTGGCGCTACTTCTGCGCAAGCTGTCCAGGATTGTTTTGTCTTTGTCATTGACGAACGAGAACACCCAACCCGCAGCCACGGCACTGGACGAGATACGAAGAAATTCTCTCCTCTTCATAGCAAACTCACCACGGAGATGCGGAGGCACGGAGTGAGACTCTGCAAAGGGGTGAGTTGATGGTTTGTTAGTCGAGGCATCGGCCCCCGTTGTTTCCGCGGTTTTCTTTCTGGACTGGTTTTCTGTTTGGTTTGCTAAATACTAACTACTAAGCACTAAATACTGTTCTTCTGGTTGACACGCCATTTCGCACGTGACAATATACCATCGCATTAAGTGAAAATGGAGTTTCACGTATTGAAACTTATTGCCCAAACCAATCTAGCCGTGAACGCCGCTAAGGTCCCCTCAGGAGAATATGGACTGCCTGTTGTTGGATAATGAGACTCAAAGTTTGAGGAGTGCTTTGTGAGCGTTATGGAAAAACCAGTCCCTACTCTGGCCCGCGACGGAACGCGGAGTAAGGTCCTGCAGGTCCATCCGAACGACAATGTTCTGGTCGCGCTTGACAGTTTGAAAGCTGGGGAAGAAGTCAGCGCCGGCGGCGGCCCAATTTCGCTGGTTTCCAGCGTCCCGGCGAAGCACAAGTTTGCCACTATCGATCTGGCGGCTGGCGACTCCGTCATTATGTATGGCATTTCTATCGGCAGGGCAGTCGAGCCCATCCGTCGAGGCGAATTGCTGACGACCCGGAACCTGCGTCACTATGCCGCCGCTGTGGAGGGAAAATCCCATCAACGCGAGTGGAATGCGCCGGATGTTTCTCGCTGGCGGCAGCGGGCATTTCTGGGCTACCACCGTGCCGACGGCCAGGTTGGCACGCGCAATTACTGGCTGGTCATTCCCCTGGTGTTTTGCGAAAACAGAAACGTCGCTGTTTTGAAACAGGCATTTGAGGAAGAGCTGGGATACGCGCCACCGCAGGTTTATCGCAATCAGGTGGCAAAGCTGGTTGAGTTGTATCGGCAAGGACAGATCGGCGATTTCAGTCAGCAGGGAACTGAGCCGGCGGACGGCAGCCGCGCTCAAGCAAAAGTTTTCACCAATGTTGATGGCATCAAATTTCTCGCGCACGAAGGCGGCTGCGGTGGTACACGTCAGGATGCCGGCGGCCTGGTGGGCCTCTTGGCCGGATACATTCATCATCCCAACGTTGCGGGCGCAACCATACTCAGCCTCGGGTGCCAGAATGCGCAGGTAGGACTTCTTCGCAAGGAAATTCTCAAACGTAATCCCAGATTCGAAAAGCCGCTGATTGTGCTGGAGCAACAACAGAGCGAATCAGAATTCGCCATGGTTTCTCAGGCCATCCGGCTAACATTTCTCGGTTTAGTTGAGGTGAATAAATGTGAGCGCCGTCCCGCATCTCTCTCCAATCTTTCGCTTGGCTTGAAATGTGGCGGCTCAGATGGCTTTTCCGGAATCTCCGCCAATCCAGCCATCGGTCACACCGCGGATCTCGTCGCAGCGCTCGGCGGCAAGACAATCTTGTCGGAATTTCCTGAATTGTGCGGCGTGGAGCAGGAACTGGTGGACCGCGCCACCAGCTCGGAGATTGCTGATCGTTTTCTGCATCTCATGCGCGAGTACAACTCGAGAGCTCAGGCTGTGGGTTCGGGTTTCGACATGAATCCCTCTCCCGGCAATATTCGTGACGGCCTGATCACTGACGCAATGAAGTCAGCCGGAGCGGCGAAAAAGGGTGGGACATCACCGGTTACAGCGGTGCTCGATTTTCCCGAATATGCCACAACAGCGGGCTTGAACCTTTTGTGCACTCCCGGTAATGACGTCGAATCCGTTTCGGCGCAGGTTGGTTCCGGCGCGAATGTTGTTCTCTTTACCACCGGACTGGGCACGCCTACCGGCAATCCTATCGCTCCAGTCATCAAAATCTCCACAAACTCAGAGTTGGCGCGACGGATGCCGGACATCATTGACCTGGATGCCGGTCCCATCATCTCCGGAGAAAAAACCGTAGAAGAGACTGGCGAGGAGACCCTGGAACTGATCACCAAAATTGCCAGCGGAGAGATCAAAACTAAGGCTGAGTTGTTGGGACAGGACGATTTCATTCCGTGGAAGAGAGGAGTTTCGCTCTGAATACCCTGGGCAACAACAATAATGATGGACTGTTCCGCCTGGACGGCCGCGTGGCCGTGGTGACAGGCGGAGCCAGCGGCATTGGCGAGGCAGTTGCCGAGATGTTCGCAGCTCACGGTGCCCGCATCCACATACTCGATGTGAATCAAGCTCAGGCGGAAACAGTGGCCACGAAAATCCGCGATTCCCAGGGCAAAGCCACGGCCTATTTTTGCGATGTCTCAGTCCGGCGGAACGTGGAGCAGGTCTTTGCAGAGATCATTTCTCAGGAGCCAATTGATATTCTCGTCAACAGCGCTGGTATCCCGCAGGTGGGAAAGCTGGAAGATACTGACGAAGCGGACTTAGACCGGATTTACCAGGTAAATGTAAAAGGCACTTACAACTGCATGTTTGCCTGCATCGAGCACATGAAGGCAAATCGTAGCGGGATCATTTTGAATATGGCCTCCATTGCGAGTTGGGCTGGGCTGCCTGACCGCTTTGCTTATTCCATGACCAAAGGCGCTGTGGTGGCCATGACATATTCAGTCGCCCGCGATTACCTGAGCTACAACATCCGCTGCAATTGCATTTCGCCGGCGCGCGTGCGTACGCCGTTCGTTGAAACGTTCGTGCGCAAAAATTATCCCGGCCACGAAAAGGAGATGCTGCAAAAGCTTGACCAGTCCCAGCCCATCGGCCGCATGGGACAGCCCTGTGAAGTGGCCGCGTTGGCGCTCTTCCTTTGCTCCAGCCAGGCCGAATTCATTACTGGAAGTGACTATCCCATGGACGGCGGCTTCTTGAATCTCCGCTAAGCGCATGAGAATTGACGCGCACCAGCATTTCTGGCAATACAATCCAGTCCGCGACGCGTGGATCACGGACCAGATGGCAATTTTGAAAAAAGACTTCCTTCCCCAGCAACTCACTCCGGCCCTGCATGCCAACAACATGCAGGGCTGTATCACCATACAGACCGATCGGTCTGAAGCAGAGACCCTCTTCCTGCTCGACCTCGCGAGCCGGCACGAAATGATTCAAGGCGTGGTGGGCTGGGTGGATCTGTGCTCAGACAATTTGGCTGACAGGCTCGAGTTTTTCTCCAAATATCCTAAGCTCTGTGGCTTTCGCCACATCGTACAGGCCGAACCGGACGATCGCTTCATGCTGCGGCCGGCATTTTTGCGTGGCATTGAACGGCTGCAGGAATTTGGTTTTACTTATGACGTACTCATTTACGCGCGGCAACTTCCGGCAGCCATCGAGTTGGTTGCCAAGTATCCTGAACAGCTTTTTGTGATTGATCACATCGCCAAGCCGGCAATTAAAGAGAAGCAATATGATTCGTGGGCGCGCCATCTGCGTACCATTGCGCAGAGCCGCAATGTCTACTGCAAGGTTTCCGGCATGGTCACAGAAGCGGATTGGCAACATTGGCGCCGGGAGGATTTCAAGCCTTACCTCAATGCCGTTTTTGCAGCCTTCGGTGCTGAGAGGCTCATGTTCGGATCTGATTGGCCGGTTTGCCTGCTGGCCGCCAGCTACGACCAGGTGGTTGATATCTTGGCCGACTACGTTCGTGGCCTTGGTGTTGACACAGACAAAATCTTCGGGTTGAATGCCGCACACTTTTATGGCCAGAGGGCCTCGCGTCATGCAATTGCAACTTGAAGGCAAAATCATCGCCATCACCGGTGGAGCAAAGGGAATCGGCGCGGCTATAGCCCGTGCTTGCGTGCAGGAACGCGCTGTGCCGGCAATAATTGATCGTGACGCTGAGGCTGGAGCAAAGATCGAAGACGAGTTGGTCAAAGCCGGCAGCAAAGCGAAATGGATTAAAGCGGAGCTGGCTGAAAGTGACCAATGCCGTAAGGCAGTCGAGGAGATTGTCAAAGCATACGGCCGGATAGACGGGCTGGTAAATAACGCGGGCGTGAATGACCGCGTTGGACTGGAGAATGGCAGCCCGCAGGAATACGTGGCTTCGCTGCAACGCAATCTTCTGCATTACTACAATATGGCGCACTTTTCTTTGCCGCATCTGAAAAAATCCCGTGGGCCGATCGTCAATATTGCTTCCAAGACGGCGGTTACGGGCCAGGGCGGCACGTCAGGATATGCCTCAGCCAAGGGAGCCATCCTTGCGCTCACCCGCGAGTGGGCTGTGGAATTGCTTCCGTATGGAATCCGCGTCAATGCCATTGTCCCGGCTGAGGTAATGACGCCGTTGTACCGGCAATGGCTCAGCTCATTTCCAAATCCGGAAGAGAAGCTAATGACCATCACTTCCAAGATTCCACTCGGGCAGCGAATGACCCAGGCTGAAGAGATAGCTGCCGCTGCAATCTTTTTGCTGTCAGAAAAAGCCGGGCACGTTACCGGCCAGCACTGGTTTATCGACGGCGGCTACGTGCATCTGGATCGCGCTTTGACTTGAAGAGCAGTTGGTGTTTGCAAGGTTTTGCTAATCGCCAATTGCCAATTGCTAATTGCTAAAGGAATATGAAACCATCTGCGCCACTCACCGAACGACGATACTGGCTGCCGTTCATTCTCGTGACCAGCCTGTTTTTCCTTTGGGCGATCGGGGTCAACCTGAACGACGTGCTGATTCCTCACTTTAAGAAGGCGTTCGGACTCACCGATTTCCAATCATCGTTCATCCAGGTGGCTTTCTTTGGTGGTTATTTCCTTGGCGCCCTGCCTGCGGGCTGGTTGATGGAGAAGGTCGGATACAAAGGAGGCATCCTGACAGGGTTGCTGATCTGTGCCACCGGGGCGCTGTTGTTTGTTCCCGCGTCCATCATCGGGGCTTACAGCTTCTTCTTGTTCGCGCTGTTTGTCATGTCCTCCGGACAGTCTTTCCTTGAGGTTGGCGCCAATCCGTATGTGACTGTTCTTGGTCCGCAGGAAAGTTCAGAGCGCCGGCTTAACTTCGCCCAATCGTTCAACGCGGTTGGCGCAGTGATTACGCCGACGCTCGGCGCAATGTTCATTCTCTCCGGCATTGAATACACCCCAGGGCAGTTGGCCGCGATGAGTTCGCAGCAATTGAACGCCTACCGCGCTCAGGAAGCCAGCATGGTGCGACTGCCTTATCTGGTTATTACCGGCATCTTCGTGCTGATCGCCGTACTCATTTACCTTGCCCACCTGCCAGAGGTGGCAACGGATGAGCGCAGCGAAAGTTCTGGAAACATTTTGCAGAAACTTTTGTCTCATCCCCATTTGGTCAAGGGAGTAATCGCTCAATTCTTCTACGTCGGCGCGCAAGTCGGAGTCGCAAGCTTTGTAATCCGCTTCGTCAAGCACACTATGCCGGATACACCGGAGAAGTTGGCAGCCAGGTTCCTGATAGCCCACCAGTTGGGATTCATGATCGGCAGGTTCGCCGGTTCCGCGGTAATGAAGCGTGTCCCTGCTGCCAGACTGCTTTCAATTTTTGGCGCCGGAGCGCTGGTCTGCGTTGTGATCGGGATTACCACCTCCGGATTGTCCTCAGTCATCGCCATCGTTCTGGTTGGGTTTTTTAATTCCATCATGTTTCCCACGATCTTTGCGCTCAGCATCAAGAATCTGGGCCCGCTCACCAAGCGAGGATCATCGTTGCTGGTGATGTCCATCATTGGCGGGGCGCTCATTCCCGCTGCGATGGGCAAAATTTCCGATGCCAGCAACATCCAGGTGGCTTTTGTCGTTCCGCTGATTTGCTATCTATACGTCATTTATTTTGCAATCGCAGGCTACAAACCCAAAGTCACATTGGATATTCCCGAATCCGCCCCCGCAGCCATTGAGGCCAAATGAACCGTCGCTACTGTCTCACTCTGGATTTGAAGGACGATCCTGAACTGATCGAGCAATATAAAAAGCACCACGAAAAAATCTGGCCGGAGATTACTAAAAGCATCAAGGATGCGGGCATTGAGAACATGGAAATCTACCGCCTGGGGACGCGGCTGTTCATGATCATGGAGGTGAATGAGAATTTCTCCTTCGAAGCTAAAGCCAAAGCTGATCGTGAGAATCCCAGGGTGCAGGAATGGGAGCAACTGATGTGGAAATTTCAGCAGCCGCTGCGCGGAGCCCGGCCCGGAGAGAAATGGGTGCTGATGGAAAGAATTTTCAAACTTCAGTAGTCACAGCGTTTTCACAATTTGTTGTAGGCCGAATTCCTTACCATGCCCAAAATTCTGTAGTCCTTCAGCCTACATCGATTGCGGGCCGAATGCTGAGTGCTGATTGCTGACTGCTTGTATTGTGTTTCATGATTGGCTCACGTTTCACATATTGAAATATAGATTTTCTATATTGAATCAATCCAAAAAACCTGCTATATGTCTGGGGCACGATGTTGGATGCGCTGACCCGACCGTGCTTCAGCGGGTGAGGAGCTGAGGCGCGCAAGCGAATCCAAGTCCATCCAAGGTCTTCTCAAAATTCTAAGGAGGAACGTCATGCGTCCTTCGCGTCTTGCTGCGGCATTGCTGCTTCTGGTGCTCCTGCAACCGGTTTCCCTCCTGCTGGCTCAATCCGCTACCGGCCAGGTCAACGGCACGATCGTTGATACATCAGGCGCTGTTGTTCCCGGCGCGAACGTGAGCATCACGAATCAGGGAACAAAGGTCACTAACACCACAACTTCGAATGCTGCTGGTTTTTTTATCTTCCTGAATCTTCAGCCTGGAGCGTACGTCCTGACGGCGCAGCAAGCTGGCTTCAAGAAGACAGAGACGGCGCCATTTGATCTGGCCGTGAACCAGACCCTGACCCAGCCATTGACGCTGGGGGTAGGTGCTACCAGCGAAGTTGTGGAAGTGACGGCGCAGGCGCCGATGCTGCAAGTGTCCTCATCGGAACTGGGCACGGTGATTCCACAGAAAGCCGTGAATGACCTGCCGTTGAACGGCCGTAATTTCACTCAACTGCTGACCCTCACTCCGGGTGCGACTCCGGTTTCCACGGCCCAGGGATCAAGTGTGGGAGTTCAGGACGCTGGCATCTCCGCAATTCCCAGCTCTACCTTTTCCAAACCTGCGGTCCATGGACAAGTAAACCGTTCGACGCTGTATTTTCTTGACGGGATCATCAATACCGATTTGCGCGGCCCGGTCTACGGCGTACTTCCCATCATCGATACGATCGACGAATTCAAGGTCCAGAGCCATAACGACAAGGCCGAATACGGTTCAGTTCTTGGTGGCGTAGTCAACGTAGTTTCAAAATCCGGCACCAATCAATTCCATGGCTCGGCATGGGAGTTCCTGCGCAACAACATCTTCGATGCCCGCGACGGCTTCAAAGACGTGCGACTGAATCCCGCAACCGGTCTCAATGTCCCGGTGGACGCAGCGCCTTTCCACCAGAATGAATATGGCGGAACCTTCGGTGGCCCGATTTTCAAGAACAAAACTTTCTTCTTCGTTGGATATGAAGGCTGGCGTTTCTCCAAGCCGACACAAAACCAGGCTCGCATACCTACCGCGGCAGAGTTGCTCGGAGACTTTTCGCAAACAGGCGGAAGCAACCGGCAGATTTTTAATCCTTATTCAACTTTCAAGAGTGGGAACAAGTTTCTTCGGAACCCGTTCCGTTGCGATGCTGCGGGAAATCCGCTGCCCACCAACGCATCTGGGCAGCAGGCGCAGATCGGGACTCCCTGCTTAAAGCTGCCGGCTTCCCTGATCAATCCCGTGATGCAGGCCTACTTGCAGACCTATTTGCTGACCCCTAATGCGGCGCTCGCGAACGGCGACAATTTCATCGAAACTCGTCCTCTGATCGACAACGCAAACAGTTGGATGGCGCGCGTTGATCACCATTTCGGTGGCAAGGACAGCGTTTTCTTCCGCTTCTCACAGATGCTCGTACATCACCTTGACCATGTGATCGGCACAGTCGAGGAGCAGCCGTCTGACTATCATGCCAATGATTTCGGCGGAGGATGGGTACACAGCTTCCGTCCCAATTTGATCATGGACGTAAGTGCCGGGGCTTTGCGCAAGCCTTACGTATTCGACCAGGCCAAAGCCACGATCGGAATCGAGAAAATGAAAAGCCTGGGATTCAGCGTGGACCAGTTCAATGGTATGGTGGCGACTCTGACGAGCCCATGGTTTACCAATGAAATCGGGAATCGCGGTAACTCCCTCCGTCGCAATCCTGATTGGAGTGCTGCCGGTAATATCGACTGGATCCACGGGAAGCATGACTTCCGGTTTGGTGGCCAATATGTCTGGGTCGCGCGCGACCAGATCAATACTTTCCAGACGTTCGGGTTTAACGGGGCGCTTACCGGCTGCCCCTCGCCGCCCTGCCCTGGAACTACAGGAGGCTCCGGTGGGTTGTCGTTAGCAACGGCCCTGCTGGGCTTTCCCACCAGTTCTTCTGGCGAGTTGCCGGCCGGAGGGGAAGTTAATTTCAGCCTGGCTACTTGGTCCATGTACGGAGAAGACCAGTGGAAGATACTTCCCAGTTTGACTCTGAACATCGGGCTGCGCTGGGACTTTACTACCACCCCCTCTATGGAGAATAACCGCCTTTCGAATGGGTTGGACCTCTTTAACCAACAGTGGCTCATTGGGGCTGCGGCTGCGGAAATTCCAGCTTGCAGCCTGACCCAGCAAAATCCTTGTTTGCCCGCCGGCTTTTTCACTGACCCCCATAAAGCGAACATCATCTTTACTAACACCAGGAATTTCATGGCGCCGGCGACGTACAGCAATTACGGGCCACGTTTTGGCTTTGCCTGGCAACCCATTCGCAAAACCGTGGTGCGTGGCGGCTTTGGCATGTATTGGGACACAGTGTCGGCACGCAGTCAGTATGTGCAGAACGATATTGAAGCGGCGCAATGGCCGTGGGTAAGAGCTTTCTCCGGTGCTCCCAACAGTACCGGAAACGCGGGAGCTGCGGGTTTCCCGCTGGTTCCCATCACATCAGTAGTCGGGAATCTAAGCGCTCCGGTTCCGGCCGCTCCGTGGAACAGCTTGCAAAACAGTTTTTTTGATGATCCAGGATATGAGGATCCCTGGTCACAACAATGGAACCTTGCCATTGAGCGGCAATTCTCGCACAGCACGCTGCTCTCGGTTGGTTATGTCGGTAGCCGGAACGGACATATGGCGTACACCGGTAACGCCAATGCCGCCCCAGTGCCATCGGCAAGCAATACTTCGGCGGTGGACAATCTCCGGGCGATCCCCTGGATGGAGCCAGGCATCCATTACACTCAGTCGATTGGATACGGGAACTACAACTCACTGCAGGTTAAGTTCCAGCGTAATTTTTCCCGCGGTCTGATGACGCTTATTTCTTATACCTGGTCCAAGTCTCTGGACACCAGCAGCGGATACTTCGGCGTGGAAAACGGGGCAGGACAGAACGGCTCCTCAGTTCAGAATTACTTTGATCCACGCTCGAACTACAGCGTATCCGGATTTGATGTTCCACACTTTTTCTCCTGGTACACGGTCTACGAACTGCCGTTCGGCCACGGAAAGCACTGGCTGCGTAGCGGCCCGGCTTCCTGGTTCCTGGGAAACTGGCAGACAAACTACATCTTCCAGGCTCGCTCTGGACAGCCGTTCAATTTGAACGTGACCGGAGATCCCGCCAGCATATCCGGTGTGAACTTCGGCGCGCTGAGCGGCTACTCCAGGCCGAATCTGAACGGAAATCCAATTCCTTCGAATCAGGCGGCCAATCAGTGGTTTGATCCTTCCGCTTTTGCCGCGCCGGTTGGCTCATTCGGAAACTTTGGTAGGAATGGCCTGAGGAGCGCGCATGTGGTGAATATGGACGTATCGCTGTTCAAGAACATACCCTTGGGCGAATCCAGGCAATTACAGCTTCGCGCTGAGGGCTTCAACGTATTTAACGTCCAGAACCTCTCCGCTCCGACTGGCAATGCAGCGACCATCGGGAATTCGGCGGCGGGCAAGATCACGTCAATCGTCGGCAACCCACGGCAATTGCAATTTGGTGCCAGATTTATTTTTTAACATCACCGTCTCTCTCCCCCTGCAAGGTCTTGTCTGTGGAAACGCAGCAAGACCTTGCATAAAAACTAATTAACCAAGGTCTTCGATATGCCCTTTAGCAGCGAGAAGGTTTTGCCTTTGACTTCAATTACCAAATTACTAAATTAGGCGGCTTAACTTGTGCGTCTTATTACTTTTGCTAAGAACGTCGGTTCATCCGCTGAAAAGCGGTGAACAGACGAGTATCAGCGTCT
>Ga0126382_10001123_pt1 | contig 10843 bp, 10 predicted proteins | sample PanSoiMetPlot_30_FD_92548 | JGI IMG/M metagenome (GOLD analysis project Ga0126382, IMG submission 92548) | Tropical forest soil microbial communities from Panama - MetaG Plot_30 | ecosystem: Environmental > Terrestrial > Soil > Tropical forest > Bulk soil | place: Panama | collected 2016-02-17 | reverse complement strand
GCCCCCGGCGGACGAGTCGCGGCAGCGACAAGGCAGGCCGTCGCTCCGAGTCCGGAGCCGACGAGGCCGACGGCACCGGCGCCCTCGCTCTCCGCGAAGCAGACGGCGGCGAGCACGTCGACCGGGGCGCCGGCAGCGTCCCAAGAACCATCCGAGGCGCCATGTCCGCGCAGGTCAAAGCTGAGCACGGTAAACCCGTTCCCAGCGAGTTCGCGCGATAGCTCGCGCCAGTCGTCCAGATCTTGACCCTCATCGTGAACCAGGATGATCCACCGGTGGCCATTACCCTGACGCTGGCCCCGAAGAACCAGGCGGTCCGATGTGGAAAACTCAGTGGCCACAATCTTGACAGACACTCTTGGAGTACCTAGTATTGTTCCACATTTCGATGGCCCTTCACATATGTGAAAGATAGCCCTGGAGCCTACCGCCGGCGAGCGAGGTGTAGGCTTCTCATGATGACTTAGGAGGGGAGACGGGTCGAATGGGCGCCTCAACGATAGACAAACTCGTTGAATCGTATGTTACCGGCGGTGTTTCGCGTCGCGACTTTATGAGAAGAGCACTCGCGCTCGGTTTGAGCATGTCAGCCATCGGTGAGTTGCTGGCCGCATGCAGTAACCAGACCCAGTCGGGCCAAAGCACTGGAACGCCCAAGCGGGGTGGGACCCTGCGCGAAGGCTACGATCTGGACTTCTCACGAATGGATCCAATCAACACGACCTGGTACGATCCCGGTTTCTTCGCACTGTACGACGCTCTTGTTATCAACGACACGAACGGAGCGTATGTGCCTCAACTGGCGGAGAAGTGGACCTTCTCAGCCGACGGCAAGACCGCTACGTTCAATATTCGGAAGGGTGCTCAATTCCACAGCGGCCGGCCGGTTACCGCCGGCGCGATAAAGGAAGTCTTCGACACCATCGCCCAGCCGAACAGTGGCTCTCCGCTGGCGACGCTGTGGGTTGGCCCGGTCGCGTCGACCGAGGCGCCCGACGACAACACCCTGGTCATCCACCTGAAGCATCCTTATTACGATCTCCTCAACGTGGTGAAGACCGGCTACTGGCGAGTCGTCAACATTCAGACCAGACAGAAGCTGGGAGATCAGTACGGGAAGCAGGTCATCGACGGCAGTGGTCCGTTTACATTCGTCGACTGGGTTCCGGGAGACCACGTGAGCGTCAAGCGCTGGGAAAACTATTCGGGCTCGATCGTGCCGTTCTTCCAGAACAAAGGCAAGCCGTACCTGGACGGGATCAAGTGGATCGCCATCCTCGAAGCCTCGCAGCGTGCGATCCAGATCGAAAATGGCCAGATCGACACACTTCGGGGTCCTGCATACCAGGACGTGCCGCGGTTGATGAAGAACAGCAACCTCAACGTGATCCAGCTCAAATCGGACTGGTCTGGATACGTCGCGGGCTTGAACTTCACGCGGACCAATCTGGATTTCCACGACAAGCGCGTGCGGCAAGCCGTGTCCTATGCGATCGATCGGACCGCGATTGTGAAGAGCCTGTTCTTCGGATACGCGGAGCCGATGTACGGCCCGGTGCCTACTGCAGACAAGTACTACACGAAGCAGGTCGAGCAGTTCAACCAGTTCAACCTGAGCAAGGGCAAGCAGTTGATGGCCGACGCCGGCTGGAAGCCCGGAAGTGATGGCATCCTGACCAAGAACGGTGTGAAGCACCAGTTCAGCATGGTGATTCAGGCGGAGTCAGTTAACCAGCAGCTGAGTTCAGCCGTGCAGGCGCAGCTAAAGGCACTGGGCATGGACGTCAAGATCGAAGCCTATGACCGGGGCACCTACTTCAACAAGCTCTTCTCGCAGCCGGACTCGTTCCTCTTCTTCTATCAGTGGCCCGTGCCGATTGACGTCGTTACGCTCTTCATCAACAGCGCCGCGCTCTCCCCGAACGGTCCCAACTGGTCGATGGCCAACATCCCGGAGGTCGATCAAGCGGTGGCGGCATGGCAGACCGCCTCCAACGAGAAAGAGCTCGCAGACGGCGCAGCCAAGATCCAGACGGTGGTCGCCGATCAGCTGCCAATCATCCCGATCGTTGCCAGGCAGTCGTTCTGGGTGCACCGGAAGAACGTGCATGGGTGGCAGCCGCTGAAGTGGGATCTGTACCCCTACTACAACGATGTGTGGCTAGACTGAGCCTTCGCTCGTGCGGCGGTCGAGTGCTCGCCTGGGGCTGACACGGTGACCGCGAGCTCGGCAATGCTGAGGTACCTGGGCCGGCGCAGCGCCTACATGGCGCTGATCGTCTTGCTTTCGTCGGTCGCCATCTTCTACTCGCTGCGCTTTGCACCTGGGGACCCAACCGGAGTGACCCTCAATCCGTTGACGGCGCGTGAGGCGAGAGAAGCGTACCGGGAGCACCTGGGTCTCAATCGACCGGTGTACGAGCAGTACTTGATCTACGTCGGCCGTCTGGTGCACGGCGATCTCGGCACCTCGCTTGTCAACGGCTCATCGAATCTCGAATTGCTGCAGTTCTACGGCAGGAACAGTCTCGTGCTGGGCCTCACGGCGCTGGCCTTGTCTTACCTCGTTGCCATCCCGCTGGGGATCCTGGCCGCGGTGAAACGCAACAAGTGGCCCGATCAGCTGGCTATGGGTGGTGCCATCCTCGGCATGGGCATACCCAACTTCTGGCTTGCCCTGATCCTTGTTTACTTCTTCTCCCTCAACCTGAACCTGCTGCCGGCAGCAGGCTGCTGCAGTCCGAACCAGCTGATCTTGCCTGCGATCGTCCTGGCCGCCGAGGGTACTGCTGTGACGACTCGCATGGTCCGCTCCTCGATGCTCGAGCAGCTCAGACAGGACTATGTGCGCACTCTGCGCGCTCAGGGACTGCCCGAGTGGCGAGTCGTGGGACGACACGTACTGCGGAACGCGCTGATCCCGGTAATCTCGCTGTCTGGGCTACGGCTCGGATGGCTGATCGGCTATGCACTGATCGTGGAGACCATCTTTCGCTGGCCCGGCGCGGGCTTCTTGCTGGTCGACTCCGTCATCCGCCGCGATTATCCAGTCGCACAGTTCTTTTCACTGGTGCTCGTCTTCTTCGTTGTCATGGCGAACTGGCTCGCGGACATCTCATACGGTCTGGCCAATCCTGTGGTGCGACGAGCCTAGAGGAAGTGCCGGCCATGAGCACGATCAGCCAGAGACGCCAGGAGTGGGAACGGCAGGTTGCCCTCGCGCAGGCCGCGAGACCGTCGCGGCTGCGCCTGGCATGGCAGGAACTGTCCAGCAACAAGCTGGCGCTGGTGGGCTTCGTCATCGTTCTCCTCTACTGCCTGGTGGCACTCCTCGGGCCTGTGCTGGCTCCGAACTACGCGACGCAGGTCCTCAATGACGCGCGGCTGGCGCCATTGACCCCCGGCCATCTGCTGGGGACTGACGACCTTGGCCGCGACATGCTGAGTCGCCTTGTGTTGGGGGTTCGCATCTCGATCGCTGTCGGCCTTGGCACCACTGCGATCGCCCTTCTCGTTGGAACGGTGGCGGGCATGATCATGGGGTACTACCGCGGCTGGGTCGACACCATAGTCAATGGTTTCGTCGAGATGGTCTGGGGCTTCCCACTCATTCTGATCGCGGTGCTGATGGTCGGTGCGCTCGGGCCGGGGCTCGTCGGCGTGGTACTGGCGGTGGGACTGATCAACTGGGCAGGCTTCGCCCGCATCATTCGGGGAGAGGTGCTGGTGCTCCGAGAAAGAGAATTCATCGCATCAGCCCGGGCCCTGGGCACGGGGAATACCGCCATCATGGTCAAGCACCTGCTGCCCAACGTAATCGGGCCCGCTCTGGTGATGGGCTCGTATTACGTCGCGGTGGCGATAATCGTCGAAGCCGGGCTCTCATTCATTGGCATGGGCGCGCAGGAGCCCCTGCCCAGCCTCGGGAAGATGGTTGCGGACGGCCGCGGATACATGCTCGTGGATCACTGGATCAGCACCGTTCCCGGACTTGCGATTGTCCTGCTTGTGCTTGGCCTGAACGTCCTTGGGGACGGTCTGCGTGACATCTTCGACCCGCGGCTTCGAGAGCGATGATTGCTGACGGCGGCGTTGCTCTCAGCGTCAGCGATCTACACACGACACTGGCCTTTCGCGACAGATCCGTAGACGTCGTCCGGGGGGTGTCGTTCTCCGTTCGGCGGGGCGAGACGCTGGCCCTGGTGGGCGAGTCGGGCTGTGGGAAGACGATGACCGCACTATCGATCATGCGTCTCCTGCCGGACCCCCCGGCGAGGCTGACCGGCGGGCAGATCCTGCTCGATGGCCGTGATATTCGATCCCTTCCCGAGAGCGCGATGCGAAGCCTCCGCGGCGAGGCGATCTCGATGGTGTTCCAGGAGCCTTTGACGGCCCTCGATCCAGTATTTTCGATCGGGGAACAGCTTGTCGAATTGATCCGGGCGCACCGCAAGGTGAGCAAGCAGACGGCCCGGAATCTCGCCGTCGAGATCCTCAAGGAAGTCCAGATTCCGTCCGCAGAAACCCGGATGAGGGATTATCCACATCAGTTGTCGGGCGGCATGCGCCAGCGCGTCATGATCGCCATGGCGCTCGTCCTCGATCCCAGCGTCCTGGTGGCGGATGAGCCGACCACCGCGCTGGATGTGACGATCCAGGCACAGATCCTGGACCTGATCAAGACAGAGCAGGAGCAGCGTCAGCTGGGAGTGCTCCTCATCACCCACAACCTGGCGGTGGTTTCGCGCGTGGCGCGGCGGGTTGCCGTAATGTACGCCGGCGAGATTGTCGAGGAGGCCCCTACGCAGCAGCTGTTTGACAATCCCAAACATCCTTATACCCAGGGGCTGCTTCGCTCGCTGCCGTCGGCCAGCGACGAGCGGCATTATCTGTACAGCATTCCGGGACGAGTTCCCGATCCCCGCGCGCTTCCGCCGGCCTGCCTCTATGCGCCGCGGTGTCCATTTGCCGTCGACCGCTGTTGGGAGGAACACCCTCGTCTTGTAGGTCGGGACACAGGACACCTACTTCGTTGCTGGAACCCGCAGCCCTTCTCTCGAATCGAGGAAATCGAACGCTCTGAAGAGCAGCGCCAGGCTGCCACCGCCGAGTAACCGGGTCACGACCGATCGGACTGAAACAAGACGCCCTTCACGACGTTTTGGGAAGACCTACGATCAGCCGGGGAGACTGAGGTCTCCCTTCCCGAACCGCTCTTCCAGAAATCGCCCGCTCGCGAGAAGGCGGTCGGTGTCACGCTGGTGAACCGCGGCCGAAACCTCCTCCATCTTCGAGTCGATCAGCTCGAGCTGCTCGAGGAGAACCTGCTTCGCCGTCTTGCCGCCCTGCACCGGCCGGCTGGTTGCGTATTCCGGTGGAAGCGCAAGGTAGGCGTCCAGCGCGGCCGGCAGATAGTCGGTGGCGGTGCGCTGAATCACGTAGAGATCCTCTGAACCGAGCGGGAACCGGGCGGTAGCAGGAAGCACGCCAAGGATCTCTTGCTGGATTTCCCGCACCTTGGCCGTGATGTCGGGCGATGCCTGGCTTGCCACCCGCCGGACGAGACGATCCAGCGCCGACCTGACGAGCTCCGCGTCGAAGCCGGCGTTGCCGATCGAGACCCGCCTGCGTGAGGGCATGGCCAGAGCGCCAATGAGATAGAGGGCAACCACTATCAGCGGCCAGAGCGCGCCCACGACTCCCAGGAAGTAGAGGGAGAGGCCGCCGAGGGCCAGCACGCTGCCGGCGACGTTCTTGCGACTACCGAGATAGCCGACAAGCCGGCCGGGCAGGCCGTCACTGGTAGCCACGAATTTCCTTGAATACCTGGCTCAGGTCAGCGTGGAGACCGTCGAAAACCGTGCCGCCGGTGGTGTCGGCGATCTGGTGGAGCTCTTTAGGATTTCCCTCGCCGAACAGGACGGGAAAGGTCGGAATCGTCCGCCACGACGCTGGCCAGCCGCGGTAGTCGGACAGGAACGTGCTGCCGGACCGCCCCTGGTTGTTCTCGCCATCGGTCATGAGCACGATCGAGTAGTAGTCGTCGGGCTGGTTCGCCCGAGCGGTGCCGGCAATCTGGTAGGCCGCCTCCAGTGCATCGTAGATGGCGGTCCCGCCCCCGGCCTTGAAACCGTTAACGAAGTTTCGAATCTCCTGCAGCGGGCCGCTGTTGTCACCAGTCTCGCCCAGCTGGAAGCTGCGCTTGCTGTAGACGCTGCTGCTGAACAGCACCATGGTGATGCTTTCCCGGTTGTGAAAGCCGGCGAAGCGACCGCTCAGGCTCGCGTCGGCACCGGCGAGGTTCAGCAGAGCGCGCTTCAAGGACTCGATGCGCGAACCATCCATCGAGCCGCTTGTGTCGAGCACGAACACGGTGTGCGAGGGGGGGCGGATCTGGTTCAGGTAGGACGCGAGCAGCCGGTTGACGACGTCGAGGCTGGAGGGAAAGGGCAGCTCGATGAGGACTCGGTTGGGAAACCTGGGGTCTGGCTTGACCTCGGGGATGGCAGGCCGGCGCGCCGTCGAGGTCATGATCCGGCGCTGTACGTCCGGCTTGTGGAGGTAGGCTACGAGCCTGTCGTACACCGCGCGCCGATCCGGGCGCAACAGCATCAGCGGGTAGTCGGCGGTGATGATTCCTTCTTTGGGATACACGAGGTCGAGCGGCTCGTGCAGGCTGCCGCTCGCGTTCATGGACAGCAGCACCGACTCGTAATTGATGATGCCGTCCAGGCGATCCTGCTGCCGTGTGTAGGCGTCGGCGAGGAAGCCGGAGCTGCCGGCGGTCAGAGCCTGGCCCGTGAAGAAATCCTTCAGCGCGCCCGTGTTGATGTCACCAGCCTGTAGCGCGTCGGGCGTCGCCGAAAAAGCCTGAGCGACGCCGACCAGCGCCACGAAGCCACTGTTCGAGGCGGCAGGATTGGTCATCGCAAAACGGAAGGCGTGGGCCTTCGAGCGGTTGGCGATGTCGCGCCAGGTCACATTGGGGTTGTCTACCCAGCCCTGGCCCACGGCAGTGCTGTGCTTCACCCCCAGCACTACTGGAGAGAGCATGACCTGTTGCTGCGCGAGGATCCTCTGCCTCGTGCCCTGAAGAAGGCTCAGATAGCGGCCGCTCGAAAACCACGCGACATCGGATGGGTCGCCGTTTACGATTTGCTCGGCTCCCTGCAGGGAACCGACGTAGTGCATCGCCACGACGTCGCCAGTGGACTTCTGGAAGTCGGCAAGCACGGGCGCCAGATCTTTCAGTTCGGAGCCGGCCAGCACGTTGAGGGTTTGGCCCGAACTGGAGGTCGTCTGCGACGTTGTGCAAGCCGCGGCGAGCGCTAGAAGGCAGAGAAGCGACGCGAGCACCCGGGAACGCGCAGTGTAGTGCGGCACTTCGTCAGGATCCTTTGTAAAGCTGCTGGATCGCCTGGATCATGGTCTCCAGCGGTTCGAACGCCGGCGGGTCGATCACGTCGACGAGCTGCGGCGGCTGTGCGGCTCCGCGCGATTTCAGGTAATTCGTGAACGCTCCTGCGTTGCTGGTTCGGAAGCCGTACTTGACGGCCAGCTGCTGCAGCTGCTGATCTTCGGTGAGCAGTCTGCCGACCTGGTCGCCGCCGCTGTCGAGCGGCACGACGATGTGTTTGGAGAGAACGGTCGGGCTGGGGTACATCAGCGTCATATCCGGGGTCAGTGTCTTGTCCCTGGCGGTTGCGGCCGACAGGTACTGGGCCTCGTAGATCATGACCATGGGCGTCTTCCCAACGCCGATCGAGAGGTAGTCACGGAACGGCTCCTCGCTCGACGAGGCTGTGAAGCCCTGACGGAGGAACAGGGGAGCTACCTGGGCCACTACCTTGCTGGCGGTGGCGTCATCCTGGACGACGTTGTTGCCGTTGGCGACGTAGGAGGCCATCGACAGGTACATGGCGGCCGAGTTGGATGTCCTCACGTCCGTGGAGGTGATGAGCACGCTTTTGGCGGCCGGGTAGGCCGTGTTGTTGGGTAGGTCTGACCAGCGTGTGTTCTTGGCCACGAGATCGAGGTAGGCCTTCATGTCGATGGTGTACCAACCGCCGGCATCTCGAACGACGCCGGCCGACTGAAGGAGCTTTGCGATGGGCTGGAAGCTGCCAACCGCCATGGGCGTATAGAACGGCGTGTACGTCGCCCTCGCCTTGTGGTCTCGCTTGATCTTGTCCGCGGCGGGCACACCGGAAGGGAACGCGAAGTCGTACCTGGTGAGATCGACGGTGGTGGCGATTTCACGGGATCCCGCAGTGTCGACCTGGACGTCGAGACCGTGCTTGTGGAACGCCGCCACAACCTCCGGATCCTGGAAGAAGGGCTGCTTTTCAGAGCCGATCACCCCACGCACGGTGTGCAGGCCCTGTGGAGCGCTCCCGCTGATCCGCGGATATAGCGAGTAGCCGATTGCCGCCACCACCCCGACCGCGAGCAGTGCCGCGAGCGCCAGTCCCAGGAACCTACCCACCAGACCCGTCCTTTCTCATCGCACATTGAACAACGAACCACCAGTTCAGTCGGGTCGTCATCCTCCGAGAGGTGAAGTGGAGGGATGCGCCGTTGATGTCCAGCGCGGGGACGAAGCCCTACCCTGAGCAGGTGATCCGCTACGCCTCCGGCCCTGGCCGCTGGGTGCTTGCCGCGACTGTCCTCGGCTCGGGAATGGCGTTTATCGACGCCACCATCGTCAATGTCGCCCTGCCCACGATGGGCCGGCAGCTGCAGCTGGGCTTCGCGGGCTTGCAGTGGACGGTCAACGCCTACGCCCTGACTCTGTCGGCGCTTCTGTTGCTGGGCGGCTCACTGGGCGACCGCTTCGGCCGGCGCCGCATCTTCGTGATCGGAGTGATCTGGTTCGCAATCGCCTCCCTGGTCTGCGGCCTGGCTCCCAACGGCACCGTTCTGATCGCCGCTCGAGCGCTACAGGGCGTTGGTGGCGCGCTGCTCACTCCCGGCAGCCTCGCGATCATCGAGTCCACCTTTGTTCCCGAGGACCGCTCAGCCGCGGTCGGAGCCTGGTCGGGGCTCGGCGGCGTCGCGACCGCGGTGGGGCCGCTGCTTGGCGGCTACCTGGTTCAGGCGGTGAGCTGGCGGCTGGCGTTCCTCATCAACCCGCCAATCGCGGCGTTCGTGGCCTGGGTGGGAATGCGGCACGTTCCGGAGAGTAAAGGTCCCAGCTCCGACCACCACATCGACCTTGGCGGGGCTGCGCTGGCTGCGCTGGGGCTGGGGCTGGTAGTGCTGGCTCTGACGCAGGGTCCTCGCGATGGTTGGCCCGCTGCCGAGATCGTCAGCCTCGTCGCAGGTGCCTTTGCCCTGGCCGCCTTCGTCGCCGTCGAGCTGCGCAGTCCAATGCCCATGCTCCCGCTGAGCGTGTTCCGGGTGCGCCAGTTCACGGTTACCAACCTGGTTACGCTCATCGTCTACGGGGCACTGGGGGCCTCGCTCTTTCTGCTCCCCATCCAGCTCCAGCGTGTGGTCGGCTTCAGCCCCCTCGCCGCGGGTGCGTCGGTGCTGCCGGTGACCCTGGTCCTGCTGCTGCTCTCGGCCCGTGTCGGCCGGCTTGCTCAGCGAATAGGTCCGAGGTTGCCGATGGCGCTTGGGCCAAGCGTCGCTGGTGCGGGCTTCATTCTGTACACCCGCGTGGGACAGGGCAGCGCTTATCTGAACGACGTACTGCCGGCAACCCTCGTCATGGCGCTCGGGCTTTCCCTCACCATCGCGCCCTTGACGGCGACGGCGCTCTCCTCGGCAGGCCAGGAGAACGCCGGCGTCGCTTCTGCGGTGAACAACACCGTGGCGCGAACCGCGGGCCTGCTGTCAGTGGCGGTGCTGCCGGCTGCGGTAGGACTCAGCCAGAGCGGCATTACAGATCTGGCAGCCTTCTCGTCCGGTTTCCACAAGGCTGCGCTGCTGTGCGCGGGCCTGTGTGTGGCGGGTGGCGTGCTCGCGGCACTTGGCATCCGCAACCCGCCGAAGACGCCTGAGACAAGGCCGGAGCCAGAGGCAGAGCCATGCTACAGCTGCCCGGTCTCTGGTCCCCCAGCACAAGCGCCGAAGCCGGCCGCCTAGACGCCCTCGTCGGTCACATGGCCGGCGAACGTGTGTGCCCCAACGGCGCTTACTGAGTGTGGAGGCGACGCAGCAGGTCTCGAAGCTGGTCCGCTTCGACACGAGTGAGAACCCCGAGGAACCGCGCTTCACATTCTTCGAGCAAGCCAAGGGCCCGCCGCTGCGCCGATATCCCCGCTGCGGTTGGCTCGATAAAGAAGGCTCGGCGATCCTCAGGATGCCGAATCCGATTGACGAGCCCCTTGGCCTCAAGGTCGTCGAGGAGCAGGACCATCGTGCTCTTGTCGACGCCGAGCGTCGCACCCATTGCACGCTGGGTCATCGGCTCGCCCTCTGTTACCAGAGTGAGGATCCCGACGGCGCGAGCCGTGAGACCAAGCTCGCGAAGGATCTCGTCAGCCAGGGCCGTTGCGGTGATCGCATTGCGGTAGAGGAGGAACGAGATCCGGTCCCGCATTGACGGCGGCAGACCTCGCCCAGCCTCCTCACCACCCACGATCGTCCGTCCGATAGACTATCTCACATTGGACAATTTGAAGGGAGCACGCCATGACGGTTGGTAATCTCCTGCTGCTGGTCGAGCTGGCGGCCCCGCTATTCATGGTTGGCGTTTTCTGGGCTATGCAGATCCTCAACTATCCGTCCCCGAGACTAGTGTCGTGAGACAGAAGTTCGTCGAGCAGATTGTGGCAGGCACCCGAAGGGTGCCGGTCCGGCGGCCGAGGCCAAGGAGGGGGTGGCACTAGGAGGAGCG
>Ga0126382_10001122_pt1 | contig 10843 bp, 12 predicted proteins | sample PanSoiMetPlot_30_FD_92548 | JGI IMG/M metagenome (GOLD analysis project Ga0126382, IMG submission 92548) | Tropical forest soil microbial communities from Panama - MetaG Plot_30 | ecosystem: Environmental > Terrestrial > Soil > Tropical forest > Bulk soil | place: Panama | collected 2016-02-17 | reverse complement strand
GCCCGTCCGCCAGCACGGCGGGCTCGAGCAGCCCATCGCGGATGTCGGCGCCGAGCGTTGCGCCGGTAAGCATGAAGCGCTGCCATCCGGCGAGGTCGCTGACCGAGGTGACGACGCCGCCGTCGCCGACCGTCTCCTCGGTGATATCGGCCCGGCGCCAGCTGCCATCGGCCGCGGGTGTGTAGCCGGTGGCCAGCGCGGGCACGGGCACCGTGAGGTCATCGCGGAAACGGGTGACCGGCATGCCGAGCGGGCCGAACAGGCGGTCCGCGGCGAACTCGGCCAGCGAGCGCCCGCTCACCCGCCGCAGGGCCGCCGCGGCGAGGACGAACCCGCTGTTGGAGTAGGACCAGCCGGTGCCGGGCGGGAAGTTGAGGCCGGTCTGCCCGGCCAGCAGGCGCATGAGCCGCGCCTCATCCATGCCCGCGACCGGCACGCCCGCCAGCTCGCACAGCGAGTAGTACTCCCGCAGGCCGCCGGTGTGGGACAGGCACTGCCGCAGCGTGACCGGGACGGGCAGCAGCAACTCGGGCAGGTGCCTGCGCACGTCATCGTCCAGCGACAGCAGGCCGTCGCGCTGCAGCAGCAGCAGGCATGCGGCGGTGAACTGCTTGCTCGCGGACGCGATGTCGAAGATGGTGCCGGCGCCGATCGGGACGTCATGCTCGATCACCGCGCAGCCGGCGGCCGCCTGCGCCACCAGCGTGCCGCCCCGGTAGACACCGGCCGCGTGGCCCGGGCCGCCGCCGGTCCCGTACGGCGCGATCAGGCCAGTGAGCTCTCCCGGGTCCACCGGCGGCACTTTACCGCAGCCATCGGCGCTGGCCGCGCCGCTGGCGAGGAGCCGGCGCAGGCGGCAGTCCGGGGTGAACCGTGCCCGGCACGGGCGGGTCATTAGTATCGGGTCGATGCGGCACGAGTCTTCCACGGTGGTTGTCCTGGCCGGCGAGGTAGGCGAGGGGCTGGTTGACGGGCTCGGCCGCTCTCCCAATGTCTCGGTTGCCCGCGCTCCCGCCGCCGCGGCGGGCCAGCCGGACGAGCGGGCGGCGGCCCGGCCCGGATGGGAGGCGGGCGCGCTGGCGATGCGGGAGGCGGCCCGCCGGCGGTCGACCTACGTGATCGTGCCCGATGACCCGCTGGCCGAGGTGGCGGCCGCGTGGCGGGCGATGTGGGACGTGGCGGCCGGGCCGGGCGGGGCGGCCGGGTTCGAGGAGCGGGCCGCGGAGGCGCTGGCCGCCTGGCGGGACAAGCGGTTCGAGCTGCCCGACTATTACCTGGTCATGGCCGCGGCGCAGCCGGACGGTACCGGCCCGGACCTGTATCTGGGCCCGCTGCGCGCCGCCCGCCCGCGCCGGGTCGCCGTGGCCGGCATCGCCGGCCGTCCCGGCCAGGCCGCCAGCCTGCTGGACACGCTCAGGTCCCTGGAGCACGGGCCGTGGTGGCCGCCGCTCGATGAGCTGATCGACGGAGCCCGCCGCTTCTACGCCGGCGGCCTCGCCGAGACGCAGCCCGCCCCGGCGTAGCCGTCTGCCATTCCGGCGAAACCCGCCCCCGCGTAACCGGCCCGTCACTGCGGCGCGGCCTGGCAACATGGACGGGTGAGCGCCACCCGGCTTGTCACGCTCGGCGACGTCCCGGTCCTGGCGGAGCTGGTTCGCGCGAACCGGGACTTCCTCGCCCCATGGGAGCCGGCGCGGGACGAGAGTTACTTCACGGCCGCGGGTCAGCGGGCCGCGATCCAGGACGCACTCGCGCGGCATGGGCGAGGAACGACTCTTCCTCACGTCATCCTCGACGAGTCCGGCCGCGCGGCCGGCCGCATCACGCTCAACGACATCATCCGCGGCCCGTTCCAGTCGTGTCATCTGGGCTACTGGCTGAGTGCTTCCGAGAACGGCCGCGGCCTGGCCACCTACGCCGTGCGCGACATCATCGGCGTGGCGTTCGAGGAGCTGGGGCTGCACCGGATCCAGGCCGCCACGCTGCTGCACAACATCAGGTCGCAGCGGGTGCTGGAACGCAACGGCTTTGTCCGGTTCGGCGTGGCACCGGCGTACCTCAACATCGCCGGCAAGTGGCAGGATCACGCGCTGTACCAGGTGGTCAGGACCGTGCCCGTCTGATCGCCGACTGGGCGGCTACGGCTTGGTCGCGGCGGCAATCCACCAGATGCACTTGGTACCCGCGCTTGGCTAGTGGGGCGGCATAGGTGCCCGGGCCGCCGCCGACATCCAGCAGACGCGCGGGCGGCCGGGGCAGCAGGCGGCCGAGCAACTCCATCGACCTGACGTACTCCAGGGACGGCCCGCCGCGGGGGAACAGGCGGGAGCGCTCGTAACCGGTGGCGTAGTGGCTCTCGATCGCAGGATCAATCACCGTTACAGGCTGCCGCGAAGACCGCGGCCGGGGCCACAGGATTATGGTGCCGCCGCCCGGGCTCGCAGCCCTCTCCCGTGCCGCCGACGCCTTAACGGATGAGCATGCCGCTGACCGGCCCAACGGGTGGGTGTTACTTTCCGCGGGTGGCTTTGGGGCGGCTGGGCCCGTCGCCCGATCCCCGGGCGACGGCTACCACGCCGAGCAGAGCGGCCAGCGGAACGACCAGCGCGATGAAGTCGGCGGAGGTGATGCTGCCGAGCGCGTCGAGGGCCCCGGCGAACCCGACGATGAGGACGGAGACGGCTACGAGTCCCCACGCGTGCAGGAACAGCCGCAACGTGAAGGGTGGCGTGGGAGTCGTCACGTCTGCGACCGCGGTGACCGGCTTGGTTACGCGGCGCTCGGCCATGCCCTCGCGCACGCGCACGCTGACCATCAGGTTGCCCGGCTGGTCGGCGATCAGCAGCAGCTCCTCGGGATGGGTCGGATCGGGAGACTGCGCCACCGCGCCGCCGCCGGCCGCCCACGACACCACCTTGCGCCCGCCCGAGGGCGGCACGCGATAGCGGGCCTGCTCGCCGGTGACCACCGTCTCCGGTCCGTCGATGACCACCGGCGGTATCGCCCCCCCGTTCGAGCCCGCGCGTGCCTCCTCGAGGGCGACCTCATGACCGCCGTTGCCGTTCGCCGCTGGGGAGCCGGCACCCGCTTCGTCGGTCGCGATGAACTGGCGGCGGGCCAGCTGCTCGGCGAGCCGGATCTGGCGCACGTGCACGTTCCAGGCCATGGCCACGACAAGGCCTGCGAGCCCCGCCGCCCCGAGCCCCAGCAGGGCGGCGACAGCGGGGTGACTGGCACCAGCTGTTACGGCTGCGAGCATGTCGTCCCCCTCCAGAGGTCACCGCCGGGGCGAGGGTTCCTGGTCATCAGCGGCTGGGCCGGTGATGACCGAGGATTCTCGGCAGCGTGAACGGCTCGTGCCTCGGCTTCCACCAGAGCTCTGAGCAGCCCGGCGTGCCGCACGCGACCTTGATGTGCCCGCCGCGGGCCAGCTTGGCGCTCGGGCAGTCGCACGGCTCCCAGCTGACTGTTACAGTGCCTGGTCTCCATGGGTGATGGCTGCGGCACTCTTCGGGGAAGCCCGGCCAGTCCGAGCGTCTCTCCTGTGCCACAACGATATTCAAACACAGAATCGAACCGACCGGAAGCCCGGCCTCCGTCGCCGGTCCCGCGGCAGCCTGGCCGCCCGGGGGCCTGGTCTGGAACAGGAAACGGGCGGCCGCCGCCGGCCTGCGGAGCTCGTTGAGCGGGCACCGGGGCGCACGGGGCGGGGGAGTGGCAGGCTGGATGACCGGTGCCGGTGACGCCCGGGACCGGCGGGACGTCGGAACGGAGTGGGTGATGTCACCGAGTGCGGCAGGCAAGGACGCCGATCCGGCGGAGGTCATACCGGAGTCGCTGCGGGACATGGTGGACCGGCCGCTGTACGCACATCTCGCCACGGTCCGGCCCGACGGCACTCCCCAGGTGAACCCCACGTGGGTCCGGTTCGATGGCACGTACCTGTGGCTGACCGCCACCACCGTCCGCCAGAAGAACCGCAACTGGCAGGTGCAGCCGGCCGTCGCCTTGTCGATCATCGATCCGGACCGGCCGTACCGCTACCTGGAGATCCGCGGACGCGTCGAGCGCGTCGTCCCCGACCCGCAGGCCGCGGAGTTCCTCCGCCTGGCCGACCGCTACGGCATGGAGCAGCCCGGGCCGCCGCCGGACGCCGCGGACCGCATCGCGGTGGCGATCCGGCCGTTCCACACGACCACCCAGTGATGGCCGTCAGCGGGGAGCCTGGCGAAGGGAAGGCCGTCAGCCGGGGAGGCGGGCGAAGGCACGCACCGGGATGGTGCCGAGCCCTTCCACGCGCAGCGGCGCGGCGGTGAACACGGCACCGGTCGGAGGCAGCCGCCCCAGGCCGGTCAGGTGCTCGACGATCGGGATGCCGGCCGCGAGCAGCAACGTGTGCGCGGGCCGTTCCCCGTCGGCGGTGTCGTCGATGTTGAGCGCGTCGATGCCGACCAGCGCCGCGTCATGGCCGGCGAGCCAGGCGGCGCCGGCGCGGGTGAGGAAGTGCCGCTCCTCGGCGTAGCCCGGTGAGCCGAACCGTGCGTCGTCTCCGGTGTGCAGCAGCACGGCCATCCCGCGGACGTCCACCGCCGCCAGGGCACCGACGTCGATGCCGGGCTGGGGCGCATCGGTCACCCTGACCACCACGGTCGGCAGGCCGGCGGTCCGGGCCAGCGGGATGCCGCTGAGGTCCGCGCCGCCCGGGTAGCGGTGGTAGGGCGCGTCCAGATAGGTCCCGGTGTTGCCGATCAGCGTGAGCCGGTCGATCGCGAACTCGGTGCCGGGGGCGTAGTGCTCACGCGAGGCTTCCCGCGTCACGTACGAGGTGATCTCCGGCCCCGGCAGCCCCGGATAGGTGATCATGCCGGCGCGGATCACGTGGCTGAGCTCGACCAGCCGCCCGCCCGCCGCCACCCGGCCACTGTGATCCGAGGGCCCGCCGCGCGTTCCCTTGTGCGGTTCGGCGAAGATCTCGACGTTGCTGAGCCGCACCGAGTCGGTCATCAGCAGGCCGAGCGAGGCCACGAACAGGGCGGCGATCGTGGCCTCGTCCACGTCTGGCGACGGAACGTCCACCCGGAACCCGTGAGCGGTCAGGTCGCCGCCGTTGCTGAAGCTGATGGCAGCGTCAAAGGACGCGCGGTATTCGGTCATCGGCACCCTGTCGGTGGCGGAGGCTGATGAGTGCGGAGTCTAGGCGCTGTCCCCGGCCGGCGGTGCGCAGCGGAGCCAGACGAACTGGTGGATCCCGATCAGCCGCAGCGCCAGCCGCTCGTAGCGGGGGAACGCCGGCAGCGCGGCCGCGCCGTCAACGATCACCGGGCCGGCCACGGTGTGGTCATCACCCCGCCAGGTGATCACGCACCAGTCCGCCGCCCGGACGTTGCGGTACCAGCCGGCCGCCTCACCGAAGGTCAGCGGCATCACGAACCCGCCGTCGGCGGCCGGCCGGATCCCCAGCGGCGTGGCGTAATCCTGGCCGGTCCTGCGGCCGCGGTGGTGGATGACGCCGAGTACGGGCATGTGCCGGCCACCCGCGAACCGCAGCACCAGCGGGTTGACCACCCGGGCGACCGATCTGATCAGCCGCCGGGCGCGCGGCCCCAGCCGGATGGCGTTCGCCGGGCCGGGGGCTGCCATGCCCGGCCGGGCGGCCGCCACGCCCGGGCCTGCCGGGCAGGGGTGAGCAGTGCCTGCGTGCAGGACGGCCACGTCATGCCTTTGTGCTGTGGACATGGACCTCCCGAGTTCACGGTTCGATTGTGAGGTGCCGCAGCTTGGCCGGGTCCGCGACCAGGTTCAGCTCGGCGATCCGGCCGCCCACGATGGTGAACCCGATCACCGCTATCGGGTCGTCGTGGGTGCCGAACAGGGCGCCGGCCTCGCCGTTGACCAGCACGGGCCGGGCCAGGTTCACGAACCGCGGGGCAGTGCCGAGAACACGGCGGGCCACCGGCCCGGACCCGGCCAATGGCGGGCGCGCCAGCGGGCTGGTCGGCCCGGTGTCCGTGCGGAAGATCACATCGGGGTCCAGGACCTGCACCAGTGCCTCGAAGTCGCCGGCCCGCGCCGCCGCCAGGAAGGCGTCGACGACCCGGCGCTGCAACGCGGCATCGCGGTCCGGCTGCGGGGCGGCCTGCACCCTGCGGCGTGCCCGGCTGGCAAGCTGGCGGGCCGAGTCCGGGCTCCGGTCGATGACCTCGGCGATGTCGTCGAACGGCACCGCGAAGACGTCGTGGAGCACGAACGCGAGGCGCTCGGCGGGGGTGAGGCTTTCCAGCACGACAAGCAGGGCGAGACCGATCGAGTCGGCCAGCATGGCCTGCTGCTCAGGCCCGCCGTCATCGGGCTCATCGACCAGCGGCTCGGGCAGCCAGCTGCCCACGGAGTACTCGTGCCGGGCCTTGCGGGACCGCAGCATGTCCAGGCTGATCCGCCCGACCACGGTGGTCAGCCATGCCCGCAGGTCATCGATGGCCGCGCTGTCGCTTCGGCCTAGCCGCAGCCAGGCCTCCTGCACCGCATCCTGTGCCTCGCTGATCGACCCGAGCATGCCGTAGGCGACCGCCTCCAAATGCGGGCGGCTTCGCTCGAACTGCTCGGCCAGCCAGCCCTGGTCAGTCATCTGGCTTCCTCACGTCCTTGAGTCACCTGCCAACAGGACGTTCCGGGACCGCCAGATGTGACGCTGCACCGGCCGGTTGCATTCCTCGGCGGGAGCCGTCCAGGTCGCCGGGCAACGCAGCGGCGGCCGCGCGGGTAGATTCTGCCTGCGTACGGCGCGGGCCGGCGGATCCGGACGGATGGGAGATCAGTCTCTGACCACGCGGATGCTGCTTCGCGGCGGCGTGGTGGCCGACGGAATCGGCGCCACGACGGTGCCGGCCGACGTCCTGATCGACGGGCCGGTCATCGCCGCGATCGGTTTCCGGGGCACGCCCACCGGCTGCGAGGTGATCGACCTGGCCCCGGGCAGCGTGGTGTGCCCCGGCTTCATCGATGCCCATGTTCACGCCGAAGGCCCGCTGCTGGCGGCCGGGCGGGTCGACGGCGCGCTCGCCCAGGGGGTGACCACTCTGGTGGTCGGCCAGGACGGGCAGTCGTGGATCGGCGCGACGGCAGGCACCGCGCGGTACCTGAACCAGTACTTCGCGCCGGTCAACGGCACCCTCGACCCCGCCCGCGATCTCAGCGTGGCCGGCTTCCGGTCCGCGGTGGCGGGGCGGCTGACGCAGAACGTCGCCGTCCTCGCCTCCCAGGGCACGATCCGGCACAACGTCGCCGGCCTGACGCGTGACCCGCTCGACGCCGGCGAGCGGGCAGCCGCGCGGCGTGAGGTCGAGAACGCGCTCGCGGACAGCGCGGTCGGCCTGTCCAGCGGCCTGGACTACCTGCCGAGCAGGTTCGGCGGCGCGCAGGAGGTGGCCGACGTCGCCCGCCCACTGGCCGAGGCGGGACGCCCGTACGTCTCGCATCTGCGCGCCTACGGCGGCGACGTCGGGTCCGGCCTGGATGAGCTGGTCGCCGTCGGGCGCGGCGTCGGCGTCCGTGTGCACGCCAGCCATCTGTGGGGCACGCCGGACGACATCGGGGCGGCGCTCGGGTCGGCGGACGCGGCCGGCGTCGGCGTCACCTTCGACATGTACCCCTACCGGGTATCCAGCACGATCCTGGCGTCGCTGCTGCTCCCGCCCGACCTGCAGGCCCGCGGCCCGGAGCACACGCTGGCCGCGCTCGCCGACCCCAGGCAGCGTGCGGCGCTGCTCACGCAAGAGAAGTTCACCGACCAGTTCCTGCGCAACGTATATCTGGGCTGTCTGCCTGCCCACGCCGCGGAGTCCGCCGGGAGGCCGGTCGCCGAGGCGGCGGCCCGCAGCCGGCGGCCGGCGGGCGAGTGGGTCCTCGACCTGCTGATAGATGCCAGGCTCAACGTGGGCGCGCATCTGGACCGGCCGGCGCTCACCGACGGCGACCTGGCCTGGCTCGCATCGTCGCCCCGCCATTGCACCGGCTCGGACGGCATCTACCAGGGTCAGCGTCCCCACCCACGCGGTTACGCCGCGTTCGCCCGGCTCGCCGCGCACTATCTGTCCGGTGGCCGCGGGACCGGGTGCCAGCAGGCCGCACGCCACCTGGCTGCCCACGCCGCCGACGTCTACGGTCTGCGCGACCGGGGCCGGCTCGCCCCCGGCATGGCCGCCGACATCTGCGTGATCGGCCCCGGCGGCCTCACCGCCCACGCCACCTACGCCGCCCCGCTGGAGCGGGCGACCGGAGTGGACCTGGTGATCGTGAACGGCGCCGTCGTCTGGCGCGACGGCCAGCCGGTGACCACTCGGTTCCCCGGCCAGGTCGTCAGCTGACGCGTGTCCAGAAAGCTCCTCCTGCGCGGCGGCTGCGCCAGCACGGTCAGCGCACAGGCGCGGTCATGGTCTGTCATCGTCCACCGCAATGATGTGCCGTCCCGCGAACGTCACGCGGTCACCGAACCCCGGCAGCCCTTCGCCCGGCGTTGGCACATTCCACAGCGCGCCGCTGCAGTTGTCCCCATCGGCTGACGTCACCTGCACCCATATGGCCTCCGGTATGCCATCGGTGCCGGGGTAGGGGACAAACATCAGCTTGACGAACTGGCCGGGGCGGGCCGACAGCGGCGGGCTGTCGGCCGGCCCGGCATCGGCCAGCATGTAACTAGTCATCGTTCTGTCTCCTGACGAACGTGCCCCGGCCCAGGTGGCAGCGCTGCCCATCGTCGCCGGCCTCGGCGGGCTGCCGCCAGCCCCTGAGATCATGATGGCCGCCGCGCGGTATGTGGCCGCGCACCGCGAGGCGGCAGTGACGGCCGATCAGTCCTGACCGCGGCCTGGTACCAGCGGCGTCTTCGGGTCAGCGGTCAGGCGGTCTGCTACAGGCTCGCGAGTACCTCTCGAACCTCAACCGTCCGGAACGTAACGCCGGCGCCGGGGGGTGCTCCCGGTGGCGCCTGGCCCACCTTGAGTTGGTCGGCCGCCTGCCTGGCTGCCTCTCCGGAATCGAAGCAAATCACCGCAACCCCCCGGCCGCCCTCCGCGCTGAGCCAGTAGCCAGCCCGCGCCCCGGCCTCGCGGGCCATCGGTACAGCCGTTCCCTCAATTGCCTGTCGCGCCTGGTCGTTCTGGAGTTCGCCCGGGTTCACTTCGACGAATACCGCGTACATGCTTCCCCCCTCGTTGGCCGCGCGTGAGGCCATCCGCTTCTCACGCAGCAGATGTCCATCCTCCTCCGCCTGGATCAGCCCGTAAAGGGGTGTTTGCCTACGTTTGGGCGGGCTGCGTTAAGCAGCGCTCCCGGAGGCGACGATGGTGGTCGTCATGATCATGAGTTGCGAGGGCTCCGAGTGGTGCGGGGGCAGCACGCCACTGACGCGATCTTGGCCAGCGATGACGCGCTAGCATGTGCCGCAGGGGGCTGGACCTCGCCGCCTCCGCAGGCCCAGGTACCGGGGGAGGGACCACGATGGCAGTTGACACGTTCATCGCCTACGTCGGGGTGTACGACAACGTCAGGGACGCCGACGCCGACTACGAGCTCGTCAAGGACCTGCACACCAAGGCAAACCTGATCGACTCCTACGACGCCGCCGTGATCGAGCGCCGCGCCCACGGGAAAGTGAAGATCACCAAGAAGCACGAGACGCCGACCCGGGTCGGCGGCGTGCTCGGCGGGGGCGTGGGCCTGGCCACCGGCCTGGTCGTGGCGCTGTTCCCGTTCGCCGCGATCGGCGGGGGCATTATCGCGCTCACGACCGCTGGCGGCGCCGTGCTCGGCGCGGTCGCCGGTCACGCGGCCGCCGGCATGAGCCGCCACGACCTCAAGGAACTCGGCGAGCACCTCGACGCCGGGCAGGCGGGCCTGGTCGTGGTCGGCGTGTCCGACATGGGGGCGAAGATCGAGCGGGCCATGAAGAAGGCGAGGAAGGTCGAGGCCAAGGAACTGAAGGCCGACACCGCCGACCTCGAGGCCGACGCGAAGTCCGCCCAGGCCTGACGAGTCCGCCGGCCGGACCACGGGCATGGACATGCCCGAGACCCGCTACGCGCGCAGCGGCGACGTCTCGATCGCCTACCAGGTGGTGGGCGATGGCCCGTTTGACGTGGTCATTGTGCCCAGCGCCGTCTCGCATGTGGAGCTGCAGTGGGAGGCGGCGGGCTGGGCCGCCTTGCTGCGGGGCATAGCCGAGCAGGCGCGGGTACTGGTCTTCGACAAGCGAGGCACGGGCATGTCGGACCGGATGGCGGCCGCGCCGACGCTGGAGGAGCGCAGCGATGACATCCGCGCGGTGATGGACGCGGCCGGGTCGCAGCGCGCGGCGGTCGCCGGGTTTATGGATGGTGTTCCGATGAGCGTGGTGTTCGCCGCGTCCCATCCCGAGCGGGTGACGGCGCTCGTGCTGTACGGAGGCATGGCACGTGTGCTCTGGGCGCCCGATTACCTGTTCGGGGACACCGAACGAGAAGCGCGCAACGAGCTCGCGGAGATCATTGAAAGCTTCGCGACCCCCAGCGCCGAGGAAGCGGTGATACGCCGCGACGTTCCGTCCGCTGACCAGGACGAGGTCCGGGCGCTGGCGCGGGTGTGGCGATATGGGGCCAGCCCGGGCACCGCCGAGGCGCTGTACCGGATGAACATGGCGATGGACGTGCGGGACGTGCTGCCCCTTGTCAGCGCCCCGACGCTAGTGGTCCAGCAGCGCGGCGATCCGTTGCTGCGGGTCGAGCACGGCCCCTACCTCGCCCAGCACATCCCGGGCGCGGCGTATGTAGAACTGGACAGCGGGCCGGCCGTTCCCACCGCTGCTGGTGTG
>Ga0126382_10001121_pt1 | contig 10847 bp, 11 predicted proteins | sample PanSoiMetPlot_30_FD_92548 | JGI IMG/M metagenome (GOLD analysis project Ga0126382, IMG submission 92548) | Tropical forest soil microbial communities from Panama - MetaG Plot_30 | ecosystem: Environmental > Terrestrial > Soil > Tropical forest > Bulk soil | place: Panama | collected 2016-02-17 | reverse complement strand
TAAGCGTCATGGTTGAAAATCCCGATCTTATTCAGCACCTATCGTCGTAAAAGGTGAAAAGGCAGTGTTAGCTGCCCCCCGGAAAATGTGGAAGACCTTCTGTGACCTTCTTGAGCCGGCACGATGTATGAAGTGCAGGCGTCTCATTTCAGTTCGCTAAAAACTGTTGTCAAACACTTTTGATTCGGGGGTTACTTTAGCCTCGAAAAAAGTGAAGCAAAAAGGCCCGGAGGCGCGTCTTAATGGATAAGGAACAAAAACTGCTACAGTAGACCTTAGATATGTTAGGGGGAACGATGAGGTTACTGGCTTTTCTTATGAACCACGGGCACTACTGGGGCATTCCGCATCCAAGAACCAGCGAGGATGAGACCCTGGTTCAGACCTGTTATGAATGCGGTGCAGAGCGTGTCGTTAAGATTGAATTGCGAGCACCAGTCGGTGAAATTCATCCTCCCATTCACGATGATCACCTCGCAGCTTGAGAATACTTTGACAGCGGGATAAGAAGAAGCCTGCGATCGGCTAACCGGCGCCTGGACTCACCACCTCGCCGGTTTTGACGTAGGCAGTTCCGCACGCGATGCAGGTGGCGGTCTCATTTCGGGCGGCATCTCGCGACAGATTCAGTTTCACTCCGCATTGACACATCCATCCGGCCACTCGACCGGGGTTACCGAGGATCATCGCGTAATCTGGCACATCTCGAGTCACAACCGCACCCGCACCAATGAATGCATAAACGCCAATGGTGTGCCCGCAAACTATTGTCGCGTTCGCTCCGATTGAGGCTCCTTTTTTAACCAGCGTTACACGGTATTCATCCTTCCTGGAAACATGACTCCTGGGATTGGTTACATTGGTGAATACCATTGACGGCCCGCAGAAAACATCATCTTCAAGCTCTACTCCGGTATAAACCGAAACATTGTTTTGTATCTTTACATTGTCACCGATACGGACTTGAGGGGAGATAACGACGTTCTGACCAATGTTACAACCACGGCCGATCTTCGAGCCTGACATTATGTGCGAAAAATGCCAGATTTTAGTTCCCTCACCTATCTCGCAAGGCTCGTCTACATAACTGGATTCATGAACAAAGTATGGTCTTTCCATAATCTCTTTTGTCTTCGTAGAACACTCAATCTACGAACTGGTGGACTGTAACATTGCGCAACGGTATTTCGGGAACGTCGTTACAACCTAACCATCGATCCATTATTCGACAACGATTTCTCTGCCGCATCGAGTACACGCAATACTCGTATTCCACTCTCTCCGTCGGTGAGTGGCTGTCTTCGTGAGCGAATGCAGTCAAGAAACTGAATACATTGACGACGCAGAGGTTCGTCAGTCTCCAGCGCTTCAGGAATGCCGTCGTTCTTTCTAGTGACCGGCTCGCCATTCACGATCTCCACACCCTGATCGTAGACCATCAGTTTTCCCGAGGTTCTAACATCATCGAACACGGCCATTTTTTTGGACCCGACGACCACGAGCCGCTGATCCTTGTAGGGATGCAGCCAACTCACAAAAATATGAGCTCGGACACCGGTCGGAAACTCCATGTTTGTGTTCGTGACATCCGCAATGCCGGGCCGAAGATAAGCCCCGCCGCTTGCTGAAACAAATGTGGGTAACGATCCGACAAGCCTGAGAATGATTGCGATGTCGTGCGGCGCAAAACTCCACAGTATGTTTTCTTCTCTTCTCACCTTACCCAGGTTAAGTCGATTTGAATAGATGTAACGGAGCTCTCCCAATTCACCGCGATCTATTAGTTCTCGTAAACGGAGGACTGCCGGATGATACTCGAGAAGATGACCAACCATCAGAATCGCTTTCTTTGCGATTGAAAGCTCAAGCAGTCGGCCCGCGTCACTTAGATTGAGAGTCAGGGGTTTTTCGACGAGAACATCCTTCCCTGCCTCGAGGGCAAGTGCTGCTATGCTGTAATGAGTTTCTGCCGGCGTCGCGATTACGACCGCATCAACCTGAGCATCACTCAAAGCAACTCGGAAGTCCTTTTTTGTCTTGATTCCTTTGAATCGTGCTTCCACATTCTCGAGCATCGCGTCGCTTTCGTCACAAACCATATCCAGCGCACCTAATTCAAAGAAGTTCCGCACATGGTTTATGCCCCAGTAGCCGGCGCCGATGACTGCCACTCGCGGCAAGTCGAATTGGGAGTTGGGCTGATCGATCATAGAAATCGCCACAAATTATTTCTCAATCAGGCTACGGCCACAGCGAGCACAAAATCTAGCGGTATCTGGCAACTCGGCATTGCAGGCGGGACAGATGATTCTCCCCGTGAGTGGCGGCTTGATCGGCTCCGTGGCCACCGGCAGCTGGGGCGCAGTAGGTTGGGGAGTTTCAATCACTGGTTGCGGGTAAACGGCGGACGGCGGAGGCGTGTCCGCTGGAGCGTTACCTGTCCACTGCTCGCGAGCGACCGGCGCCGGGTACCCGGAAGGCGGAGGCGCACCATAGGTATTCGGCGGCGCCGCCTTGCTTGCAAAGGACCTTGCCCCCGCAACTCCGAAACAGTCGCGATAGGCGATCGCGGCAATCGTGTAATGCAACGGCCACGTGATCAGTAGCCCAACATAGCACAAGTACGAGCCGGCTTGTGCGATTAGCGAAACAATAAATGCAAACAACACGAACATGAACAGATCACCCCGCGTTGCGTCGCGGCTCGCCTGAATGGCGTCCATAACCCTCATTCGTCGTTCGACTACGAGGGGTATTGTAAAGTACAGAGCTCCCGCTACTATGAAAGCCGGAATAATGCAAAGCATCGCTCCAATAATACTCAGAATTCCTACGATGATTGAGGCTCCCAGCACGGCTGGCAGCCGGTCGCCTGCCGAAAATAGATCGCTGGTAGAAATAGGCTCACCGCGCAGTTGCTTGAACGCGGTGTGATACATTCCTCCTGCCAGATAGGTCGCAAGGAAAGCGACCAGAACAATCACTACCGATATTATAACCAGCATTAAGATGCTGACTCCCGCGCCGCTACCGGCTGATGCCGCGGCAAAGAAGAGCACCAAAACGTAAATGCCGATTATCGGTACGACGGTCACGAGCGACAGAATGAGCGCATCGAGGACCCAAACCTTCCATTCGGCCGCGAACATATTCCAGCCTTCACTGATCCATTCGCCCAAGCGTACCTTAGGCAACGTACCAATCGTATTGTCCATAAATATGAAGTTCTACTGGTTAGTGCGATTCGGATCGTCGATGCCAAAGACGTCCCGATAAGCCAGAGCAGCCGAAGAAATCATCCACGGTAAAGTGATCAGTCCCCCAATCCCACAGGCCAGGAACCCGCCGGTAGTGATTGCCGCAAAGACGAGACCCACCACCCACCACATAAACGCATCCCGAGAGAAAACTAACTTAGCCGCATCGTTTATCGAGTGGACTACGTCTGTTCCCCTCTCAAGAATCTGCGGAAAGGCAAACGCTGACAATATCGATAGGAACGGCAACGCAGCTAAGTACAATAGCTTAACAAATCCGCTCGTGTTTCCCGCGCCTGCCAGCGCCACATGCACTACTAAAAAGATAATGCCCGCCAGAAATGACTGCAAAAATGTGCCGCGCCATTCGACCAAGTCTCTCATTATGGGTCGATCGCCGCGAAGAGTTTTGAAAGCCATCCGGAACATTCCCACCAGAAGTGGTCCACAAAGCAATCCACCCGTGAATCCTGCTATTGCCAGTGCGAAAAAAGAGGCGACCGACATAAGCGCCCCGTTTTCTTTGTAGATCTCCCAGCCGCCGGAGAGCCACGCCCCAAGCGAGATATTTGTCTGAGGCCCTGAGGCAGGTGGATACGCCATGGAGGATGGCGGTTGATAATAAGGGGTCGTGGGTGGAATATAGGCCGCTCCAGTCGGTGGAGCATTCCGTGAAGTGGATCCAGAATGAACGGAACTGGTCGGGCGTTCAGACTCCGGCGGCGGCTCCGGAGAGAGAATCCACGTAGTCGCTTCCTCGCCTTCGAGATGCTGCGGCATTCCGCATTGGCGGCAAAACTTTTCGCCCTCCTCGACATTCCTCCCGCAATTAGCGCACCATCTCGGCATTCCCAGGCTCAACCCTCCTGATGATCATTCCAACCCTTTCAAGTCCTAAATAAGAACTACGTCTATGATCTGAATTTGTTTGATTCGTCACTTAGTCTCGTTCCAGCTTTCGCACGGAGACTGCTCTGTCACCTTCAATAACGTGCCCAATGTCATAGTATGATTCGCCGAGGTTTTTGAGGTGACTACGAATTATCGCCGCCCCTTCCTCGTCCGTAATTATCACCATCCCAATCCCCATATTGAAAGTTCGGTACATTTCCTTTTCAGGTACGCCGCCGATCCTGGCTAATAGTTTGAACACAGGTAAGACCGGCCAGGATCCCGCCTCAATCTCAGCCGAGGTTCCTTCAGGCAAGATACGGGGAATGTTTTCAAGCAACCCACCACCAGTGATGTGCGCAAGTCCTTTGATAACTGCACTCTGCAACAAGCCTGATAACGAAGGCAAATAGCTTTGGTGCGGCTTTAGCAACTCTTGAGAAGCTGTACAACCAAGTTCATTGACCTCAGTTTGTGCGTCAAAGCCAGCGACTTCAAAGAAGAGCTTGCGAGCGAGACTATAACCGTTTGTATGCAATCCTACGGACGGTAACCCGATCAGAACATCGCCTGGTACGATTCTGGATCCATCTATTATCTCAGCGCGATCGACCACGCCTACGATGAAACCGGCGACGTCGTATTCACCATCAGTGTAAAAGCCGGGCATCTCGGCGGTCTCGCCTCCGATCAGCACACACTCGGCCTCCTTGCATCCGCGCGCAAGTCCTTCAACGATCGAAGCAACGGTGTCAGGCACAAGCTTCCCGGCAGCAATGTAGTCCAGGAAGAATAGAGGTCGGGCTCCCTGGACCAAAATGTCATTGACACAATGACAGACAAGATCGTAGCCAACGGTATTGTGAATTCCCGTCATGAACGCGACCCGTAGCTTTGTTCCCACTCCGTCTGCAGAAGAAACAAGAACCGGCTCTTTCATTTGGGAGAAATCGGCGCGGAACATTCCGCCAAAGGAACCGATTTCAGTCATCACATTTGGAGTGAACGTCTCTCGCGCCAACCGCTTGATGCGTTCCTTGGCTTCGTTGGCGGCGTCTATGTCTACACCTGCTGCGCGGTAGCTGAATTCTCTTGTCATTTGTAATTAGGATGCCGGCAGTTTGACCCTGCAAAGTAGATACAGAAACGGCCTGGTCTCACCTTGCGTGGTTCGCTCATTCCCACGCCGATGTTGCCTCCCCGGATTCGTTTTGCCAAAAGGGGGCCCAGGCCAACGAAACTAGCTGAACTGAAATGTTTGACTTCTTCGGCTTTATACTGATTCTCTCGAACTGTTCATTTTGAGCATCTATCTTGGCCTCGAGGAGCTGTGTCTCAGTTTGGAGCTCAGCCTCCAAATCTGCCAGCTGTGACTGAAGCGCTTCGACGGAATCTTGTGCGCGTCCGATATCCTGTTGTTCCTTCATCGAGCGGCCGACGCCCCTTGCCGCAGTCGTTGCACGACCTAATGTAGATACGCTCACAGCCTTTCTTCCAAGGAAGGCTCCGAGTATGGTGGTCCCAAACGAGATAGCGGTCTGGAGTTTGGCTTGATTCGCTTGAGCAGACTCCCGCTGCACTGCCTGCTGAGCGCGCAGAATCCGATTCTGTAATGTTGTTATCTTCGGCGCGTATTTCTTTCGTAGGTTTTCAATCTGAACATCACGATGCTCGCGGACGATTTGTTGAAGGCGTACTCGAAAATCGCGCTCGGATTCTCCGGGTGTTGATACCTGGTCGGTGCTGGGACTCTGAAGCAATTCCATCCTTTGGTTTCCATACAAATATGTGACAAAGCTTTTTGCCCACGTCTGATAGTTTCTTGCTTTGCCGGCGACGCCGGGCAACTCCTGGTAGCTGGCTTCGTCTGCAGGATCCTTCTCCAAGTCTGCAATAGCTACCCCGGCGTCGGTCGAATCGTCCCAGTCCACCGGGACAGGGGCATCAGTGACCGCAGCCAATAGACAAACCTCACTAGTAGCGTCGATCCCGGCTTTCGTATCAACGAAACTGACCGTCGCGGCACCAATTACCATCGGTCTATAAAGTATCCTTCCTCCTTCCGGCGCGTTTCCCCGAGGCGGAATGAAGAACTGCTGAACATCTGGACCGATTGCGGGTCGAGTGGCGCTTAAAACAGTCTCTCCGGTCGTTCTGTTAACTGGCTTCGACGTTGCTTTCGAAGAGCCTTCAGCCGGAGCAGGTATCTCTTGTCCTTCCGCAGCAGCCTTAGCGGGCTCCATCAAGATTTTGATCTGGTTACGAGTAAGTGGCCCACGCAAATATGATAATGTCCATCGAGTCTGAAAGACTTCCGGCGCATCTTCGTGGGTGTTGTTCATTAGAAAAACTCGGCTGCCAAGCCCGGCAAGCGTCTGTTCCATTGCACCGCGATCGAAGTTCGATCCCTGGCTTGCAGCCGCTCCCTCAAGACCCTCAATAACTCTTTGTTTGTCGCGTTCAGTCTGTAAACGGCCAATAAACCACGTACCGGTGTTTGCGAGTCCTTTGTAGTCCAGGTCAACCGGATTTTGGGTCGCGAGCACGATACCGAGACCAAATGCGCGGGCCTGCTTCAACAGCGTGAGCAGCGGCAATTTCGACGGAGGATTTGCCACCGGCGGAAAGTAACCGAAGATTTCATCCATATACAGAATCGCGCGCAAGCTGGTTGTCCCAGATTGGGTGCGCATCCACCCCAGAACCTGGTTGAGCAACAAGGAGACGAAAAACATTCGTTCTGCGTCTCCAAGATGCGCAATTGAAAAGATGGATACCTTTGGTTTACCCGAGGCACCGTGGAGCATTTGGCCGATATCAAGCAGCTCGCCTTCCATCCACGCGCCAAATCCAGGTGACGCAATAAGATTATTAAGCGCCATCACAAGCCCGAATCGGTCTTTCGCAGGATAAAAAGACTCCAGATCGAGCACGCCAATCTTTGTCATTGGCGGGTTCTGAATTTGTTGTATGAGAGAGGCCAGGTCAACAGCCTGACCTTCCGACCAGAAGCGATTGAGAATTGTCGCAATCAAAATATGCTCTCGACTCTGAATGGGATCGGCCTGGATCCCCAGCAGACCGAGCAGGCTCGTTACTGTGGTATTGGTACGGTCCCGAAGCAATTCGGAATCCTCCATCACAGTCTGATCTGGTGCTGCAAACGATTTTAGAATGGAAACGGAGATTCCGGCGCTTGAGCCGGGAGTGTAGATCACAAAATCCGCCGAATCCCGCAGACGCTGGATGCGGTCTCCTCCCTGCCCCCAATCGCTCAGTCCCTTTGTCCATAACTGGGCCTGCTGCTCCGCATAATCGCTATTAGTTAGGTTCTTCTTTTTTGCGTCGTCCTCGTTTATCCAGGGCAGGAAATCGCTTCCCCTGAGTTGCGGGAAAGTAAGCAGAAGATTCGACAGGTCTCCTTTTGGGTCGATAACAATTGACGGAACACCATCTATCGCCGCTTCCTCTAAAAGACCTATGCACAAACCGGTCTTGCCGCTTCCGGTCATGCCAACGCAAACAGCGTGAGTTACTAAGTCTTTTGAGTCATATAGGACCAGTGAGTCGCCGGGCCGTTTGTTTTGCAGATCGAACCTGCAACCTAGATAAAACGCACCCATCTTCTCAAAATCTTCCATCTTGATCGCCATGTTTGAAACCTAGCTCACTTATATCTAGCTCACTTATATAATGATAAGGGTCAGGCTTGAAATTTGGAATTGCCGACGACAGTAGCAACTTCGTCATACGAATTTCTGATTTGAAGCCTGACTCACTGCTTGAGCGCGCCGAAATCATAAGTAACGGATGACGGAAAAGCAACGATCGATCATCCTGTAAACACAGCAGAATTGGTCTCAATCCGATGGAATTGTTGCTGCTAATGTTTCAGTAATAGTACCCAAAAAAGTGTGGAATGACTGAAACAAAATGCGCAAGCACTTGTCTTCAGTCGAGAGAGTGTGACATGCTTTCGGGCGTAAGGACGCCAATAAAATCTTCCACCTTTGATCTGGAGTGATCTAATTCTTGCGGAGATCCGCACAAAACTCCTGACTCTTGCCCGTCGCAAGAACAACTAATGTAGGTCGCAGCCGACCTGACACTGTTACCAACATCGTCCTTTGATAAGCGCTCGAAGATTCTTAAAGCACACAACAACCTTGTGACTGGGAAGTCCATATCGCGCCTCCCAGACACAGTAAAAAAAGAAAGGAAAAAGATAATGTCACAACTAACGGACAAGTACGGCGATGCCTATATACTCGCAACAAACCTGGGCGGAACAAGTCTAAACGCGCAGGAGGAGAACGGACATCTAACCATCAGCGGCTCGCTACCCACTAAGTATGCTGTGAATCAGGTGTGGGACAAGGTAAAGGAAATTGATCCGGGTCTGAGCTCAGGTGATCTGACACTAAATCTGAGCGCGGCGCGCGAAGACATTTACGGAGAGTACGAGGTGCAGCCAGGAGATACGCTTTCCGGTATCGCAAAGAATGTTACCCACGGGGCTCTGACTTACCAGAAAATCTTTGAAGCGAACAGCGATCAACTTGATGACCCAAACAAGATTCAAGTCGGCCAGAAACTGGTAATTCCAAATTTTTAGGACGTTCTCGGTGAGTCATCGGACGTAAGCTCGACTCTGTTGCAACAAAAGGAGGTTGTCATGAATGCCTTAACAGAGATGCTCGCTCAGCAGTTAACCGGGGGCGCAATCTCGCAAATCAGCAGCAAAATTGGAGCCGATCAGGGCACAACGAGCCGAGCAGTATCGCTCGCTGTCCCGCTTCTCATATCGGCACTCGCTCGAAATGCGTCAACGGATTCCGGTGCGTCCGCGCTGAATCAAGCCATCGCTAAGGATCACGACGGCTCGGTTCTCGACGATGTACAGGGATTCATCGCGAACAGTGAAACTGCAAACGGAGCCGGTATTCTGGGCCACGTGTTTGGCGAACAGCGTAACTCTATTGAGAACGGACTGGCGCAAACAACCGGGCTCGATTCAGGCTCTGCGGGGAAACTGTTGGAGACGGTAGCTCCGCTGGTACTGGGCGCCGTGGGTAAGACCCAACAGCAGCAAGGATTGGATTCGAATGGCTTGTCGGCCTTCTTAGCCAGTCAAACACAACAAGCACACGCCTCGGCTCCCGATGTTATGGGTATGCTCGGTAGTCTACTCGATTCCAACAAAGACGGCAGCGTCCTGGATGATGTAGGCCGGCTCGCCGGCAAATTGTTTCGATAGGGATACTGTTACATCGCTACGCCGTTTTTTGAAAGGCAAAGGACTCCAGGGTGTGCCGAGTGGCCGGTGACCGCTTAATTTTCAGGCAACAGGTAAGCCTGCTCGTGAAATATTGCCGGTCGCAAAAAAAACGCCACTCGTCGCACACTCCAGCGCTGTGCGACCAAAACCAATGCGCAATGGGATTCGTAATCCACCACTCAAAGTGAGGTTCAAAAATGAAAACCTGCTTCAAGACTGCTTTTCTGATGAGCGCCCTCCTCTGCGCTCTCGGGCCAAACACTGTCCATGCTGCACGCCGCAAGACCCCCCCGCCGGTCCTAAAGACCTACCAGGTTACTGGTCCGGTCCTCGAGGTCACCAATGACATGATCGTTGTGCAAAAAGGTAAAGAACGATGGGAAGTTGCGCGCGATTCTGGTACCAAAGTCAACGGGGATCTTAAGGTTGGTGCAAACGTTACAATCCAATACCGTATGACTGCGGCTTCTGTCGACGTGAAAGCCGCCAAGGCTGCACCCGCTGCAAAGGCAAAACCGGCGAACAAGAAACCTTAATAGTATGCCGATTCTCGCGGCCACCTACACGCTCATTGATGAAACTGTCTTCGGTGACGGGCCTTAAAGAAGACTCCGAGGTTTAACCTAGGCACTTGGGTAGAAGTCTCCATCACGTGAGCAGTACGCGCGCCAGATCGTGATTAGTGACTTTAATTACCCTCGAACGCCTTCCTGCTTTATTAGGAGCGTCCGCTCCGCGTCATAAGAGGCGAAGACCCACTTCCAATTCTGCATCTTGCACACACTTGGTGAGGCGCCGACCCCAAGAATGCAGGACCGGCCTCAGTCGGGTCCTTATGCTCACGTCTTAGGAACCCGTGAAGATGAACTCCTCGGAGAGTGTGTCGTCAGGGTTTCTTACCTGAAGACGGTCGCCGGGTCTGATCTTCTTGCCCGCCTTGTTGCAGATCAATGCGGTACTGCAGATTCTGGGGATCGTTCTTGGGTCTTCTGCTCTGCTCCGTTACGCAGTATTCGCCTCGCCACGCTATTGAACGATAACCGTGAGCGTCACAGCGGTAGTGTGGCCCAAATCATCATGGGCTGTGAATGTTGCCTGATGCGGGCCGAGTGGCGCACCTCCCTTGATTTTTAACTTGAATGTTACGCTAGTGTCTGTTGTCGCGATCGGAGCAGGCGGCTTTGGATTGATGCCCATTGCTGGATCAGGTGGAGTGACCGTCACATTGCTGGTGAATCCACCTGTGCGGTTTATGTTTACTGTTACACGAATCTTTGTCCCTTGCTGCGCTGTCACTGTCGCTTGGCAGAAAACTTTTCGTCACCGAGGATCTCAATCCTATCGTCAATCCGGGTCCTCCGGCGGTGAGGAGATTCCCGCTCCTGGGAATCAGGCGATACCGCACGAGCGGCGCGAACTCG
>Ga0126382_10001119_pt1 | contig 10851 bp, 9 predicted proteins | sample PanSoiMetPlot_30_FD_92548 | JGI IMG/M metagenome (GOLD analysis project Ga0126382, IMG submission 92548) | Tropical forest soil microbial communities from Panama - MetaG Plot_30 | ecosystem: Environmental > Terrestrial > Soil > Tropical forest > Bulk soil | place: Panama | collected 2016-02-17 | reverse complement strand
GGGGGAGCTCGCTTTCGGCGAGATTCCCCGCGTAAAGCAGGAGCACCGTAACGGAGAGGTAGCTGGCCGCCCGCACCCCGAACGAGAGCACGCGCGTCCCCACAGGCGTGGCAATGGTCCCGGGGGCGGTGAGGGTCAGGGCCGCGGCCCCGGCCAGCATGCAGACGAGGAAAAGCAGCCACAGCCCGAACCCGGGGGGCGTCCGCACGGGCCGCAGGCCGTGCGCCCGCCACGCGTACATCCGCGCGGCCATCGGGATGGCCGCCAGGATGAACACAAAGTCGCCAAAGCCAAGCGCCCACCACAGCGGGTACCCGGCGAGCAGGGCGGCGACCGGCCACGCGGGGTGGCGGGCGAGCCAGCGCGTGGGTGCGTATGGGCCGCCGGAGCGGCCCGGCCCGGCGAGGGCAAGAGCGCGTGGGCCGGGTGGAGGCTGCCGGCCGGGCCAGCGGCCGCCGGGGACGATCCGGTTGCCCGGATCGGCTGCCCGGCCTTCCAGGCGGCCCGGCCTCAGCGATGTGGTCATCGTTTGCTAGTCGTGCTGGTCCCCGCGCCCTGGCGTGGTGGAAGACGCAGCCACCTTGCGTGGCCGGGGTGGCTCTGCGCGAGCGCTCTGCGGGGGCGCCGCGTTCTCCGGGCGACGTGCCGCGGGCCGTTTCGGGGGTGTGCCCGGCGCGGGCGCGCCGGATCGGCGGATGGCCGGCAACGCGGCGCTGCCAAGGATGATCGTTCGCATCCGGTCCAGCCGCCCCACACATCTCGCCGCGTCCGTCTTCCGGGTGCTCGAAATCTCCACCACGACGATGGCGGCATCGGCAAATTCGGCCAGGCCGAAGGCGTCTGCGACCTCGCCGGTCGCCCGGACCTCGATGATCACGTAGCGGGCCAGCCGCCGCAGGTCGGTCATCAGGCTCTTATTGGTGTCGTAGTCGAGGTGCTCTACCAGCGCCGCGGTGGTCAACCCCGGCGTGAGCACCCGGAGCCTGGCGTCTTCGGCAACGCGCCGGGCGGCCTCACCGAGCGTGGCCATACCGGCCATGACCTCGGCCAGCCCGGGCCGGTCGCCGATGCCGAGCAGGCGCCGCATGATCGTGTTCTGTGGATCGGCACAGACCAGCAGCACATCGGCCCGGGTGCGGGAAAGCGCAGCGGCCAGGTTGGCGGCGACGATACTGCCGCCATGGCCGGAGGAGCTGGCCGCGACCGCGATGATGTGGTTGCCATCGCCGAGCCCGGCCCCCACTGCCTCAGCGAGCTCGGTGAAGGCCCGCCCCGCGCCTGACCGCGGAGCGGACAGGGTGGCTGGCTCGCCGAGCCGCTTCTGGCGCAGGCGGAAGAGGACCGGCAGCCCGAGAAACCGCTCGACGTCACGCGCCGAGTGGATCCGGTCGTCGCGCCGGTCGAGGACGAACGCGAGAACCAGCCCGATCAGCAGGCCCGCCAGCAGCCCACTGGGCAGGACCAGCAGCGGCTTCGGACTACTGGGGCCGGTCGGAGGGGTGGCAGCGGTGAGGATGCTGCCGGGCCTGTAGTTGACCGACCCTCCCAGCGCGGAGATGTGGGCGCGCAGCGTGGCGAGCTGAGAGTTGATGTTCTTGATCTGCGTGTTGATCGACGGTCGCTTCGGCGAGAGCGGCGCAAGCGAGTGCAGCTGTTGTCTCAGCTTGGTGAGCTGGGCCAGCAGCGGTGTCTCGCGCTGCTGCAGCTGCGCGACCTCGAAACCGATCTTGCCCCTGGCTGCGGCTGCCCGGACGGTGAGATATGAGGTGGCGAACGCCTGGGCGCACGCTGATGCACCGCGGGGCGATGACGCGGAACAGCTGACCTCGAGCACGGTGGTGTTGGCCGGCACGGTCACCGAGGTCTGCCGGATGAGCTCGGCGAGGGGCAGCTTGCTGTGCAGGGCTTTGGCGGCCGGCGCTGCTACCAGATTGGACTGGGCGATCTGTGCCTCGTTGTCCATGTTGATGACCGCACCGGGGGTGCGGCTTCCCTGGAGCTGGTTCGTGTTGGCCGCGTTGGCCGTGACGTAGACGGTGGTGGTGGCCGTGTAGCTCTTAGGGGCCAGCGTGACGTAGGCGGCCGCCACGAGCGTCCCCAGGGAGGCGGCGAGCAGCACGACCCACCACCGGCGGCGCAGTACGCCCAGATAGTCCCCCAGCTCAAACGCGCCGGGATCGGGTGACGAGGCCATGGGGGTGAAGCTCCTTACGCTGCCGGGTCGACCCAGCGGTGGTTCGCCTGCTGCGGACTGGGTGGCCAGGGACAGGTTCTCACCGTCGCGGCCGATGTCGGATCGTTTTGCTCGTTCATTATCCGTTTCCGCGCGCGTCGCCTGTACCCCACGCCCGTGTCACCCGGCTCTCCGATCGTTTGCCGGCGTCCGCCGGGCAGCCGGGACGGCGCTGCCGTTCGCTGAGCACCGTGGGTCGGCGGTGTTCGCGGCTCCTATTTATTGACGCCCAGATCGTGCCGCTGGATGACGCTTTGTGACCGGCGGCGTGGCGCTGGTGCTGACCGGGCCTGGGTGCTGCCGGGCATGGCAGTCTGGGTTCATGACCCGCGCTCGGCTGGACAAGCGACCCAGCGACGTTTCCGCCATGTTCGACAAGGTCGCGCAGCGCTATGACCTGCTCAACGACATCCTGTCGCTGGGCCAGGACCGGTGGTGGCGCAAGGTCGTCGCGAAGGCGGTCGGCGCCCGGCCCGGCGAACGCATCCTCGACCTCGCGGCGGGCACCGGGACCTCCTCGGTGACGTTCACCGCCAGCGGTGCGGCGTGCGTAGCGTGCGACTTCTCACTCGGCATGCTCCGGGTGGGAGTCGCCAGGCTGGGGCGTCCCGGGCATCGCGGTGATCTGGCGGGCGGCCACGGGGAGCCAGGCCCGCTGCGTTTCGTCGCGGGCGACGCGCTCAGGCTCCCGTTCGCCGATCGGTCCTTCGACGCGGTCACGAGCTCATTCGGACTGCGTAACGTGGCCGACCCCGACGCCGCGCTGGCCGAGATGTTCCGCGTTACCAAGCCGGGCGGCCGGCTGGTCATCTGCGAGTTCGGGCACCTGCCCTCAGCCCGCCTTGACGCGATCTACGCGCGCTACCTGATGGCGGCGCTGCCGGCGGTGGCGCGGCGGCTCTCCCCGGCCGGCGACGCCTACGAGTACCTGGCCGAGTCCATCCGGGACTGGCCGGGGCGGGAAGAACTCGCCCGGCGGATAAGCGGCGCGGGATGGTCGGCAGTACGCTGGCGTGACCTGACGCTAGGCGTGGTGACCGTGCACGCGGCGCGCCGCCGGAGCGGGTAGGGCGGATCACCGCCGCCGCGGTGAAAGGTCTAGACTCCGAAGAGAAAGCACTTGTGAACGACTTCACAAGACGGTGCTTCCCTGCACGTCTTGCACCACAGTCAGGACAGATTCGGTGACCCAGGACGCATCCCCCACCGGGCAGCCGCGTGCGCGCCCCGCGGCCGATGATGCCGACGTCATCGTGGTGGGCGCCGGGCCCGGCGGCTCGTCGGCCGCCTACCACCTCGCGCGTGCCGGCCTGGACGTGCTCGTGCTGGAGAAGAGCACCTTCCCGCGGGAGAAGGTCTGCGGCGACGGGCTGACACCCCGGGCCGTCAAGCAGCTCGTCGGCATGGGCATCACCCTGGGGCCGGAGGACGGGTGGTTCCCGAACAAGGGGATCCGGATCATCGGGGGCGGGGGCAGGATCGAGCTCGACTGGCCGGACCTGTCCAGCTACCCGGGGTTCGGCCTCGTCCGCACCAGGCGCGGCTTTGACGAGATCGTCGCCAGGGCAGCCCAGCGGGCCGGTGCCCGGCTGGCCGAGGGCGTCACCGTCACCGGGCCCGTCATCGACGAGGCGACCGGCCGGATCGCCGGGGTCACCGCGGACGGCCGGGCCTACCGGGCGCGTCTCGTGGTGGCGGCCGACGGCAACTCGTCCCGGCTGTCCCTCGCCATGGGCCTGCGCAAGCGGGACGACCGCCCGCTGGGGGTCGCGATCAGGACGTACTACACCAGCCCCCGGCATGACGACGACTACCTGGAGACCTGGCTCGACCTGTGGGACGGCAGCGCGCTGCTGCCCGGTTACGGGTGGGTCTTCGGCGTCGGCGACGGCACCAGCAACGTGGGCCTGGGCCTGCTCAACACCAGCGCATCCTTTGGCCACGTCGACTACCGGGCGATGCTGCGCCGCTGGCTGGCGTCGATGCCGGGCGAGTGGGGCTTCACCGAGGAGAACCGGGTCGCCCCGGTCCGCGGCGCGGCGCTGCCGATGGGCTTCAACCGCACCCCCCACTACACCAGCGGCCTGCTGTTGGTGGGCGACGCGGGCGGCATGGTCAACCCGTTCAACGGCGAGGGCATCTCCTCCGCGATGGAGTCCGGCGAGATCGCCGCGCAGGTGATCATCCAGGCGCTGGCCCGCCCGGACCGGGCCAGCGCGGAACTGGCGCTGCTGGGTTACCCGCGGGCGCTGAAAGACGCCTACGGCGGCTACTACACTCTCGGGCGCAAGTTCGTCGAGGCGATAGGCCATCCCTGGTTCATGAAGTTCGCGACCCGGCATGGCCTACCGCGCCCGGCGGTCATGCGGTTCACTATGAAACTCCTGGCCAACCTGACCGAGCCACGCGGCGGTGACGCCGCCGACCGGGTGATCAATGCGCTGTCTAGAATCACGCCTGCGGCCTAGGCGGCCGCGCGCGGCGAGAGACACGAGAAGGGAGGACCTGCGGTGCTGAGCCTGTACGTGCCGGTCCTTGTGCTCGCGGGGCTGGCCGCGTTGTTCGCGGTCTTCTCACTGGTCGCCGGCGCAGTTGCGGGACCGAAACGATGGAACCGGGCGAAGCTGCAGTCCTACGAGTGCGGCATCGAGCCGACCCCGCAGCCGCGCGGCGGCGGCCGGTTCCCGGTGAAGTACTACCTGACCGCGATGCTGTTCATCCTCTTCGACATCGAGATCATCTTCCTGTACCCGTGGGCGGTCGCCTTTACCGGCCTCGGGGTTTTCGGGCTGGTCGAAATGGTGCTGTTCATCGCCACGGTGCTGGTCGCTTACGTGTATGTCTGGCGGCGCGGCGGGCTGGAGTGGGACTAGGCACATGGGTCTGGAAGAAAAGCTGCCAAGCGGGATCCTGCTGACGACGGTCGAGAAGGTCGCCGGCTATGCACGCAAGAGCTCGGTGTGGCCGGCCACCTTCGGCCTCGCCTGCTGCGCGATCGAGCTGTTCCAGGCCGGCGGCCCGCGGCACGACCTGGCCCGGTTCGGCATGGAACGGGCATCCGCCACACCGCGGCAGGCCGATCTGATGATCGTGGCGGGACGGGTCAGCCAGAAGATGGCGCCGGTGCTGCGGCAGATCTACGACCAGATGGCCGACCCCAAGTGGGTCATCTCGATGGGGGTGTGCGCCTCCAGCGGCGGGATGTTCAACAACTACGCCATCGTCCAGGGAGTGGACCACATCGTCCCGGTCGACATCTATCTCCCGGGCTGCCCGCCCCGGCCGGAGATGCTGCTGGACTCGATCGTCAAGCTGCACGACAAGATCCAGAACATGAAGCTGGGCCCCAACCGGGAGGCGGAGATCGAGGAGCTGGAGCAGGCCAGGCTGAGGCGGCTGCCGCTGGTGGTGCACGCCGGCGGGCACCAGGCCGCCCCGGCCCGGCCGGGGCCAATCCTGGCCCAGCCCGCGCCGGCCCAGCCTGAACAGGAGAGGCGGGAGTGACCAGCGAGAATCTGCCCGACCGGGCGGCCAAGGCCGGCGAGGAACGGCTGGCCGAGCAGGTCGCGCGGACCGGGATGTTCGGCACCGAGGACACCGGCGACACCTCCGGGTACGGGGGCCTGCGGGTCCGCCGCGCCCCCGTGCCTTCAAGCCCGCGTCCCTACGGCTCCTACTTCGATGAGATCGCCGACCGGCTGGCCGACAGCCTGGACTCCGGCGGGCCCGGGTTCCCCGAAGCGATCGAGCAGGTGGTCGTCGAGAACGGCGAGCTCAACATGTACGTACGGCGCGAGCACCTGGTCACCGTCGCGAAGATGCTGCGCGACGAGCCGTCGCTGGCGTTCGAGCTGTGCCTCGGGGTGAGCGGCGTGCACTACCCGTGGCAGCCCGGCCGGGAACTGCACGCCGTCTACCCGCTGCTGTCCATCACCCACAACCGGCGCATGCGGCTGGAGGTGAGCGCTCCAGACGCGGATCCCCACATCCCGTCGCTCGTGGACGTCTACCCGACCTGTGACTGGCACGAGCGGGAGGCCTGGGACTTCTTCGGGATCATCTTCGACGGGCATCCCGCGCTCACCCGGATCGAGATGCCCGACGACTGGAAGGGCCACCCCCAGCGCAAGGACTACCCGCTCGGCGGCATCCCCGTCGAATACCGCGGCGCGACCATACCGCCGCCCGACGAGCGGAGGGCATACGAATGACGGAGGTGGCGGCATGCCCAGGGCGCCGGGGATCGCCCCACCTGCGGCGGCACCGTGCCGCCGCAATGAGCGGAGGGCACGTCAGTGACCGCTGAGACCGAGGGCCGGGTCTACAACCTCGCAGGGCAGGACTGGGACGAGGTGGTCGCCGCCGCCGACGAGGCGGGCGACCGCCCCGGCGAGGAGCGCCTGGTCGTCAACATGGGGCCGCAGCATCCGTCCACGCACGGCGTGCTGCGGCTGATCCTGACCCTGGACGGTGAGACCGTCACCGAACTGCGGCCGGTCATCGGCTACCTGCACACCGGCATCGAGAAGAACATGGAGTTCCGGACCTGGACGCAGGGCGTGACGTTTTGCACCCGGGCGGACTACCTGGCGCCGATCTTCAACGAGGTCGCGTACTGCCTGGCCGTGGAGCGCCTGCTGGGGATCGAGGCCGACGTCCCGCCGCGGGCCAACGTGCTGCGCGTGCTGATGATGGAGCTCAACCGGATCGCCTCGCACATGACGGCGGTCGGCACGTTCGGCCTGGAGCTCGGCGCCACCACCGTGTTCCTCTACGGCTGCCGGGAGCGCGAGAAGGCGCTCGATCTGTTCGAGCTGATCTCCGGGCTGCGGATGAACAACGGCTACATCCGTCCCGGCGGCGTGTCGCAGGACCTTCCGTCGGGCGCGCTGGAGAAGCTGCGCGAGTTCCTGGGCGTTGAGCCGGCGCTCATCGGGGAAATGCGGGCGCTGTTCGACGACAATCCGGTCTTCCGCGGCCGCGCGAAGAACGTCGCCTACCTGGACCTCACCGGCTGCATGGCCCTCGGGGTCACCGGGCCGATCCTGCGGGCCACCGGGCTGCCGTGGGACCTGCGCAAGAGCCAGCCCTACTGCGGCTACGAAACCTACGAGTTCGCCGTCCCGACACGGGACACCTGCGATGCTTACGGCCGGTACATCATCCGCATGGACGAGTTGGAGCAGTCGCTCAAGATCATCGAGCAGTGCGTGGACCGGCTGGCCGCCAAGCGCCCCGCCCACGACCCGGTGATGATCGACGACCCCAAGATCGGCTGGCCGGCCCAGCTAGCGGTCGGCGCGGACGGGCTCGGGAACTCCCCCGCGCACATCGCCCGGATCATGGGGCAGTCGATGGAGGCGCTCATCCACCACTTCAAGCTCGTCACCGAGGGATTCCGGGTGCCCGCCGGACAGGTCTACGCCGCCGTGGAGTCCCCCCGCGGCGAGCTGGGCTGCCACGCGGTCAGCGACGGCGGCACGCGGCCCTACCGTGTCCACATCCGTGACCCCTCGTTCACCAACCTGCAGGCGCTCTCGGCGATGGCCGAAGGTGGCTACGTCGCCGATGTGATCGTCGCGGTCGCGAGTATCGACCCGGTCCTGGGAGGGGTGGACAGATGAGCGATCGGACGCCGGGGGTGGGCGGGTAATGCCGTTCAGCGACGAAGTGCGCAGTCGGCTCGACGCGGACGCCGACCAGGTCGTCGCCCGCTACCCGCGCACCAGGTCCGCGCTGCTCCCGCTCCTGCACCTGGTCCAGGCCGAGGAGGGCCACGTCTCCGACGACGGCATCGCCTACTGCGCCGAGCGGCTGGGGCTCGCCGAGTCGGAGGTCGCCTCCGTGGTCAGCTTCTACACCATGTTCAAGCGGCACCCGGTCGGCGAGTACCACGTGGGGGTATGCACGAACACCCTGTGCGCCATCATGGGCGGGGACCAGATCCTGGCCGGCCTGCGCGAGCACCTCGGCGTCGCCGATGACACGGCAACGCCGGACGGCAAGGTGAGCCTGGAACACGTGGAGTGCAACGCCGCCTGCGACTACGCCCCGGTCGTGATGGTCAACTGGGAGTTCTTCGACAACATGACCCCCGACAGCGCGCGCGAGTTGGTCGATGACCTGCGGTCCGGCGCCAAGATCACGCTGCCCCGTGGCCCTGATCGCCTGTGCACCTGGCGTGAGGCCTCCCGCATCCTGGCGGGCTTCCCCGACGGGCAGGAGCGGCTCGGCCCGCAGGCCGGGCCCGCCAGCCTGGTCGGCCTGCGGATCGCCAGGGAGCACGGCTGGACCGCCCCACCGCCACCGTCGGCCAGCACCGCGCCCGGCGAGGGGAGCGGCCAGTGACCGGTGTGTTGACGCCCGTCCTCACCGCCCACTGGGACGAGCCGGACTCCTTCACCCTTGAGGGCTACCGCCGGGCGGGCGGCTACCAGGCGCTGGAGAAGACGCTGCGCACGCCGCAGGACGACATCGTGGCGGCGCTGAAGGGGTCGGGGCTGCGCGGCCGCGGCGGCGCCGGATTCCCCACGGGCGTGAAATGGGGCTTCATTCCGCAGGGCGACGGCAAGCCGCACTACCTCGTGGTGAACGCTGACGAATCCGAGCCCGGCACCTGCAAGGACATCCCGCTGATGATGGCGACCCCGCACATGCTCATCGAGGGCTCCATCATCACCTGCTTCGCGATCAAGGCCAGCACGGCCTTCATCTACGTGCGCGGCGAGGTGCTGCACGTGGTGCGGCGGGTCCAGCAGGCGGTCGCCGAGGCGTACGAGGCCGGGTACCTCGGCCGCGACATCCTCGGCTCCGGTTACGACCTCGACATCGTGGTGCACTGCGGGGCCGGCGCGTACATCTGCGGCGAGGAGACCGCGATGCTCGACTCCCTGGAGGGCTACCGGGGGCAGCCCAGGCTCAAGCCGCCCTTCCCGGCGGTGGAAGGGCTGTACTCGTGCCCGACCGTGATCAACAACGTGGAGTCGATCGCGTCGGTGCCGTCGATCGTGGCCGACGGCGCGGACTGGTTCGCGGAGATGGGAACCGCGAAATCCAAGGGGTTCGGCATCTTCTCGCTCAGCGGGCACGTCACGACCCCGGGCCAGTACGAGGCGCCGCTCGGCATCACCCTGCGCGAGCTGCTGGACCTCTCGGGCGGGATCAGGGCCGGGCACAGGCTCAAGTTCTGGACGCCCGGTGGGTCGTCCACCCAGCTGCTCACCGATGAGCACGCCGACGTGCCGCTCGACTTCGAGTCGATGGTCGCGGTCGGCTCGCAGCTCGGTACCCGGGCGCTGCAGATCTTCGACGAGACCTCCTGCGTGGTCCGGGCGACCCTGCGGTGGACCGAGTTCTACCAGCACGAGTCGTGCGGCAAGTGCACGCCCTGCCGGGAGGGAACGTACTGGATGGTCCGCGTCCTGGACCGGCTCGAGCACGGCCAGGGCAGCGAGGAAGACCTGGAGAAGCTGCTCGACATGTGTGACAACATCCTCGGCCGGGCGTTCTGCGCGCTGGCCGACGGGGCGGTCAGCCCGGTCGTCTCGTCGATCAAGTACTTCCGGGACGAGTACCTCGAGCACCAGAAGGGGGGCGGCTGCCCGTTCGACCCGGCGGCCGCCACGCTGTTCGGGGATTCCCGGTGACGCCGCAGGCGCCCGCGAGGGAGGCACCGAAGTGACCTTGCAGACGAACGAGCTCGCCTCGGTGGCGCCGCTGACCGACGGGGTCACGGTCACCATCGACGGGTTTGAGATCACCGTCCCCAAGGGGACGCTGGTCATCCGCGCCGCCGAGCTGCTCGGGATCCAGATCCCCCGGTTCTGCGATCACCCGCTGCTGGAGCCTGCTGGGGCCTGCCGGCAATGCCTGGTCGAGGTGGCCGGACAGGTCAAGCCGCTCGCCTCGTGCACCACCACGTGCACCGAGGGGATGACCGTGCGCACCCAGCTCACGTCCCCAGTCGCGGAGAAGGCGCAGCGCGGGGTGATGGAGTTCCTGCTCATCAATCACCCGCTCGACTGCCCGATGTGCGACAAGGGCGGCGAGTGCCCGCTGCAGAACCAGGCGATGTCGAACGGCCAGGGCGACACCCGCTTCACCGACCAAAAGCGCACGTTCGCCAAGCCCGTCGCGATCTCCACCCAGGTGCTGCTCGACCGGGAGCGCTGCATCTCCTGTACCCGCTGTACCCGGTTCTCCGAGGAGATCGCCGGGGACCCGTTCATCGAGTTCTTCGAGCGGGGCCCGGACCAGTTCATCGGCACCGCCGAAGGCAAGCCGTTCAACTCCTACTTCTCCGGCAACACGGTGCAGATCTGCCCGGTCGGGGCGCTGACGGGCGCCGCCTACCGGTTCCGGAGCCGCCCGTTCGACCTGGTCTCCACGCCCAGCATCTGCGAGCACTGCGCCTCGGGATGCCGTCAGCGCACCGACTCCCGGCGGGGCCAGGTCACCCGCCGGCTGGCCGGCAACGACCCACAGGTCAACGAGGAGTGGAACTGCGACAAGGGCCGCTGGGCGTTCACGTACGCCACCGAGCCCGACCGGCTGGTCACGCCGCTGGTGCGCGGCGCCGACGGGGTGCTGGCACCGGCCTCCTGGCCGGAGGCGCTCGG
>Ga0126382_10001118_pt1 | contig 10860 bp, 9 predicted proteins | sample PanSoiMetPlot_30_FD_92548 | JGI IMG/M metagenome (GOLD analysis project Ga0126382, IMG submission 92548) | Tropical forest soil microbial communities from Panama - MetaG Plot_30 | ecosystem: Environmental > Terrestrial > Soil > Tropical forest > Bulk soil | place: Panama | collected 2016-02-17 | reverse complement strand
GCTCGCCACCCTCCGCGACGCCCTCGGCGGCCTGTCGAGTCCGCTCCTCGCCACGCTCGGCGACGAGATCACGTCGCTGCCCGCCCTCCACAAGCTCCTCGAGGACGCATTGGAGGACGAGCCGCCGCCCACGCTGCGCGAAGGCGGGCTGATCCGCGAGACGTGGAGCGCGGAGCTCGGGGAGATTCGCCGCGGCGCCCGCGAGGCGCGGGAGTGGATCGCCTCGCTCGAGGGGCGCGAGCGCCAGCGCACGGGCATCCCCAGCCTGCGCGTCCGCTTCAATCGGGTGTTCGGCTACGGCATCGAGGTGAGCCACGCGCAGACCGCCAAGGTCCCCTCGGAGTACATCCGGCGGCAGACCCTGACGGGCGCGGAACGCTACGTCACGACCGAGCTCAAGGAGTACGAGAGCCGTGTCCTCGGGGCCGAGGAGCGCATGATCAAGCTCGAGCTCGAGCTGTTCATGGAGATCCGCGCCGCGGTGGCCGCGGAGGCGCCCGCGCTTCTTCGCACCGCGCGCGCCGTCGGCGCCCTCGACGCCCTGGCTGCGCTGGCCGACGTGGCCCATGAGCGAGGGCACGTGCGTCCCGAGATCGACGGTGGGCGTGCCTTCGACATCGTAGAGGGTCGCCATCCCGTGCTCGAGGTGGGCGGCGACCGGCCCTTCACCCCCAACGACCTGCGGATGGACCCCGACGCGGAACAGGTGATCATCCTCACCGGCCCCAACATGAGCGGAAAGAGCGTGTTCATGCGCCAGGCCGCGCTCCTCGTCATCCTCGCCCAGATGGGCGCCAGCGTGCCCGCGCGCTCGGCCCGCATCGGCGTGGTCGATCGCATCCTCACGCGGGTGGGCGCCCAGGACAATCTCGCGCGCGGCCAGAGCACCTTCCTCGTGGAGATGGTGGAGACGGCGAGCATCCTCCATCACGCCACGGAGCGGAGCCTCATCCTCCTCGACGAGGTGGGCCGCGGCACCTCCACCTTCGACGGCCTCGCCATCGCGTGGGCGGTGACGGAGGAGCTTCACGAGCGGGGGCGCGGGGCCAAGGTGCTCTTCGCCACCCACTACCACGAGCTCACGGCGCTGGCGGGCGCCCTGCCGCGCGTGCGCAACTATCACGTGGCGGTGAAGGAGTGGAACGACGAGATCATCTTCCTCCACAAGGTACGGCCGGGCGGCACCGATCGCTCCTACGGCATCCAGGTCGCGCGCCTCGCCGGCCTGCCTCCTGCCGTGATCACCCGCGCGCGGGCCATCCTCGCCGAACTCGAAAGCGTGAGGCCGAGCGCCGTGTCCGAGGGACCCGGGGACGCGACGGCCCAGCTCGGGCTCTTCCCGGCTGCGCCAGATCCGCTCCTCAAGGAGCTGGCCGCTCTCGACGTGTCGTCGCTGACGCCGCTCCGCGCGCTCAATCTCCTCGCAGAATGGCAGCAGCGCCTGAAGGCGCAGCCATGAGCGCCATCCGGCTCCTCCCCGAGCTCCTCATCAACAAGATTGCCGCGGGTGAGGTCGTGGAGCGTCCCGCCTCGGTGGTGAAGGAGCTGGTGGAAAACGCCATCGACGCCCACGCTTCCGCCATCAGCGTGGAGCTCAAGGACGCGGGACGCCAGCTCATCCGGGTGAGCGACGATGGGATGGGCATGAGCGCGGCGGATCTCGACCTCGCGCTCCAGCGCCACGCCACGTCGAAGATCGCGGACGAAGCCGATCTGGACGCCATAGGAACCCTAGGCTTCCGGGGCGAGGCGCTGCCCGCCATCTGCGCGGTGAGCCGCTTCGAGATCCGTTCCTGCCCGCGCGGCGCCGCCGTGGGCACCCTCCTTCGCGGCGAGGGGGGAAACGTGCAGGCGCGCCTCGACGTCCCCGCCGATGCCGGCACGGCGGTGGAAACGCAGGACCTGTTCTTCAACACGCCCGCCCGGCTCAAGTTCCTCCGGAGCGCCCCCGCCGAGCTCGCCTTCATCCTGCGCCTCCTCCAGGCCATCGCGCTCTCGCGCATCGATCTCCAGCTCCGCGTTCTGCATCACGGCAAGGCGGTGCTCGCCGCTCCCGTGGCCGCCTCTCTCCGCGACCGCGTGGGGGCGTTGCTCGGCTACGAGACCTCACAGGCCATGCTCGACCTCGAGCATCGCCAGGGGGTGGTGCGCATGACGGGACTGCTCGCCCCGCCGCAGCGGGCGAGGGGCAATCGCGACGAGATCACGCTGATCGTGAACGGCCGCCCCGTGAAGGACACGGCACTCACCCAGGCCCTCATCGAGGGCTACCGGCCCATGCTCGCGCGGCATCAATTCCCCGTGGCCGTCCTCGCCATCGAGCTGCCTTTGCCCGAGGTCGACGTGAACGTGCACCCGACCAAGGCGTGGGTCCGCTTCCGCTCGCCCCGTCTCGTCCAGGAGGCGGTGTTTCGAGCGGTGCAAGATGCCCTGCGCTCGCAGCGCGTCGTGCAGCCGCAGGCGGGCCTCACGACACCCGCCACGCCCGGAGCCGACGAGCTCGAGATGCCCGGCGCGCCCGCCGCGAGCATCCCGTGGCCCGAGGAGACGCAGGCCGCGCTCTTCCGCGAGGCGCCCGCGTCATTCGGATCCGGCCGTTTCGGCAGCGTCATCGGCCAGCTTCAGGAGACCTTCGTGGTGTCGGCGAGCGACGAGGAGGTCTTCTTCGTCGATCAGCACGTGGCCCACGAGCGCGTGCTCTTCGAGCAGCTCAAGCGCGACCTCACCTCGGGCCCGCTCGCCTCGCAGGCGCTTCTCTTTCCGCAGTCGCTTGAGCTGGGACCGGGCAAGTCGGCGCTCCTCGCTGAATGGCGCCGCGATCTCGAGGCCCTCGGCTTCGGCCTCGAGGACTTCGGCGGTCGCAGCGTCCTCCTCCGCGCCGTCCCGAGCCTCCTCAAGGCGGAGGAGCCGCGCCGCCTCATCGAGGGGCTGCTCGACGAGGTCGGCACGCCGGCCCCCGCTTCCGTCTCGCCCATCATCGACCGAGCCCTCGCCTTCGTGGCTTGCCGGGCGGCCATCAAGGCGCACGCTCCCCTCCAGCGCGAGGAGATGACACGGCTCCTCTCCGATCTCTCCGCCACGGAGACGCCGTACTTCTGTCCCCACGGCCGCCCCATCGTCTCGCGCCTCTCCCTCAAGGAGATCAAGCGCGAGCTCCGGCGCACATGGTGACGCCGCCGCCCCTGCTCGTGATCTGCGGCCCCACCGGGGTGGGCAAGACGCCGGCGGCCGTGCATCTCGCCGCGCGCCTCGCCATCGAGGTGGTGAGCGCGGACTCGCGCCAGGTCTATCGCGGCATGGAGGCGGCCACGGGCAAGCCCACGGCCGCCGAGCGGGCGGCGGTGCCGCACCATCTCCTCGATCTCATCGAGCCCAGCGAGCGCTATCACGCCGCGCGGTTCCGGCGCGAGGCGCTGGCATGCATCGACGCGATCCGCGGGCGCGGCAAGCTTCCGGTGGTCGTAGGCGGCACCGGCCTCTACATCCGCGCGCTGCTGCGAGGCCTCGATCCGGCGCCGCCGGCCGATCCGGCGTTGCGGTCGCGCCTGCAAGCGATGGCGGCAGATGCCGGCGTGCCGGCCCTGCACGCGCGGCTGGCCAGCCTCGATCGCGAAGCGGCGGCTCGCCTCCATCCCAACGACCTGGTGCGAATCATCCGCGCCATCGAAAAGCACGAGCTCGGAGGAGCGCGCTCAGGCGCCCGGGCCAGCTGGAGCGCGGCTGTTCCGCCGTGGCGGCTGCTGTTGATCGGCCTCGGCCAGGAGCGGAGCGCGCTGAACCGGCACCTCGAAGAGCGCGCGCACGGGATGCTCTCCGGTGGGATGATGGACGAGGTGAGGCGACTCCTGGAGGCCGGCTACGACGAGACGGCGCCCGGCATGGCGGGCATCGGCTACCGGCAATTCCTCGACGTCCAGCGCGGGCGGCTGACGGAGGACCAGGCCCTCGCCCTGATGGTGCGCGACACCCGTCGCTACGCCAAGCGGCAGATGACGTGGTTCACGCGCGAGCCCGGCATCCGGTGGCTCGACGTCGGTGAGACGGGCGGCCCCGAGGGCGCCGCTGACTGGATCGCCAAGGAGATCGCACGGGAGGGATGGACCGGGTGAGGACGAGAGCGCTCCTGGCCGCCGCGCGTGTCGTCCAGAACGCGATCGAAGGGGAGGAGCGAACCGAGTGAGGAAGCGAGAACGGGCGCTTCTGGCTGCCCTCCGGCTGCCACGGCAGCGCCGCTTCGAGGTGGAGGAGTCGCTCGACGAGTTGGGCCGCCTCGCCGAATCGGCGGGCGCGGAAGTGGTGGGCCGAGTCACCCAGGAGCGCCAGGCGCCCACGCCTCAGCTCTACTTCGGCAAGGGCAAGGTGGACGAGCTCAAGGCGTCCTCGGAGCGTGAGGGCGCCAATCTCATGATCTCCGACGATCCGCTCTCGCCCGTGCAGGAGCGCAACCTCGGCGGCTCGCTCGGCCTCAAGGTCATCGACCGCACCGCACTCATCCTCGACATTTTCGCCCAGCGCGCGCGCACCATGGAAGGCAAGCTCCAGGTCGAGCTGGCCCAGCTCTCCTACCTCCTTCCGCGCCTCGTGGGGCAGTGGAAGCATCTCGAGCGCCTGGGCGGCGGCATCGGCACTCGAGGCCCCGGCGAGACCCAGCTCGAGTCCGATCGCCGCATGATCCGGCACCGCATCGAGAAGATCCGCGGCGAGCTCGGTCGCGTGCGCGTGCATCGCCGGCTCCTCCGCGACCGGCGCAAGGCCGCCGGCGTGCCCGTGGTCGCCCTCGTGGGCTACACCAACGCGGGCAAGACCACGCTGCTCAATCACCTGACGGGCGCAGCGCACACCGCGGCAGATCGTCTCTTCGTCACGCTCGATCCGGCGGCCCGCGTGGTGTCTCGACCCTCGCGCGCTCCCTTCATCCTCACCGACACGGTAGGCTTCATCCGCAAACTGCCCCATCAGCTCATCGCTGCCTTCAAGGCGACCCTGGAGGAGCTGGAGGAGGCGGACGTGCTCCTGCACGTGGTGGACGCGAGTCATCCCGGGCTCGACGAGCAGATGGAGGCGGTGGAGTCGCTCCTGGGCGAGCTGGAGCTCGGCGACCGGCCGACCATCGTGGCCCTGAACAAGGTCGACCGGCTCGCCGCCGATGCCGCACTCGACGCGCTCGTGGACCGCTTCGACGGCGTGGCCGTTTCCGCCCGCACGGGAGAGGGGATGGATGCGCTCCTCGACCGCATCGAGCGGGCGCTTCGCCCTGGCGTGGAGCGCGTGAGCCTCCGCATCCCGTACCGCGAGGGCACCGCGCTCGCCCAGTGCTACGAGCGGGGGCGCGTCCTGTCGCGATCCGACGAGGTGGACGGCATCGTCCTCGAGGTCGAGCTTCCGCGCCGCCTTCTGGGCCCCCTCAAGCCCTACCAGCTGGCCGACTGAGCCGCCACCCAGGTTTCGTTCCGCCGCCTCAGCAGCCGGTGATAGACTTGGGCCTCGTCCGCAACGGATGACCTCATGGGACTGGCCAACTGGCTGACGACGCTTCGGATCCTGCTCATTCCGGTGTTCGTGACGCTGCTCGTCTACCGGAAAGCGGGCTGGGCCTTCGCGGTGTTCTGCGCGGCAAGCCTCACCGACATGCTCGACGGCTACATCGCGCGCACGCGAGGCACGCAGACCCGGCTCGGCGCCTTCCTCGATCCTGTAGCCGACAAGCTCCTCATCACCTCGGCTTTCGTCACCCTCACCTATCTCAAGGTGATCCCCTTCTGGATCGCCGCGGTGGTGGTGAGCCGCGACCTGATCCTGAGCGTGGGCGTGCTCGTCATCCACGTGGCGGGCGGCACCGTGCATCCCACGCCGAGTCTCCTCGGCAAGGCCTCCACGGTGTTCCAGATGGCCACCGTGCTGTCCGCCATGCTCGCCTACTACTTCCGCACTCTGATGTTCCTGCCGAAGACGGCGGCCTGGATCACCGCGATCTTCACGGTCGGCTCCGGTCTCCAGTACCTGGTGCAAGGGTTGAAGCAGCTGAACCCGCCGGAGGCGCTCGCCGAGCACGATCACTCGAGCGACCTCGAGCATGACCGCCTGCGCTAGCTCCGCGCCTCCGGGAGTGGTGGTGGCCGCGGTGCGGGAGCGCTCGCCCGCCGCTCGAGCCGCTCTCCGTCCTGGTGACCGCATCGTAGCCATCAACGGCCAGGCTCTTCGCGATGTCATCGATTTCCACTTCCACGCGGACCAGGAGCGACTCCGGCTTTCCCTGGAGCGCGACGGACGGAAGCGCGCGACGCTGCTTCGGCGGACGGGACCCGACCTGGGCCTCGAGCTCGAGGCGCCGAGACCAGGGGAGATCGACACGTGCAGCAACAAGTGCGTGTTCTGCTTCATCCACCAGCTGCCGCGCGGCATGCGCCGGAGTCTTTACGTCAAGGACGACGACTTCAGGCTCTCCTTCCTCCACGGCAACTACATCACGCTCACCGATCTCGAGGAGCACGAGCTCACGCGGATCGAGGCGCAGCGCCTGTCGCCGCTCTATGTGTCCGTGCACGCCACCGACCCCGCGCTTCGCTATCGCCTCCTCGGCCAGCCCCGCGTGCGCCGCGAGATTCTCCCCATCATGGAGCGACTGGCCAAGGCGGGCATCGTCATGCACGCGCAGATCGTCCTCGTGCCGGAGTGGAACGACGGCGCGGCCCTCGAGCGCTCCGTGCGCGAGCTCGCGCAGCTCCACCCCGGCGTGGCCACGGTGGCCGTGGTGCCCGTGGGGCTCACGCGCCATCGCGAGCGGCTGCCCCAGCTCCGCACCCACACCGCGGAGGAGGCGCGCGGGCTCGTCGCCGCCGTCGAGGGCTGGCAGCGCGAGCTCTCGGGCACGCTGGGCACGCACTTCGTGTGGGCCTCGGACGAGGTCTACCTCCACGCGGGCCTGGCGCTGCCCGCCGCCGCGTCCTACGAGGGCTTCCCCGTCATCGAGGACGGCGTGGGCCTCGTGCGCCGGTTCACCGACGGCTTCGCCGCCGCCCGCCGCCGCTTCGCCCGGCCGCTCCCGCGGACGCGTCACGTGACGGTGGTGACGGGCACCCTGTTCGCTCCGCACCTGCGCACGCTCCTCGAGTCGGTGCGGACGCCGAATCTCATGATCTCCGTGGCGCCGGTCGCCAACGACTGGTTCGGCCACGGGATCGGGGTGGCGGGCTTGCTCACCGGCCAGGACATCCAGTCGCAGCTCGTGGGCCGCGCGCTCGGCGACGAGGTCCTCGTGCCCCAGGTCGCCCTGAGCGAGAAGGCCGGCGTCTTCCTCGACGACCTCACCCTCGAGGACGTGAGCGGCCGCCTCGGCGTTCCCGTGCGCGCCGTGGAGCCGACGGCCTGGGCCCTCGTCACCGCCCTGCTCGGCCGCTGAGCGGGCCGGGCTGCATGCCATGATTCGTCCCATCATCGCCCTCGTGGGCCGGCCCAACGTCGGCAAGTCCACCCTCTTCAACCGCCTGGTGGGTCGCCGCCGCTCCATCGTTCACGACGTGCCGGGAGTGACGCGCGATCGCCTGTACGGCACCGCCACCTTCGAGCGCTGGCAGGCGACCGTGGTGGACACTGGCGGCTTCGATCCCGGCACGGAGTCGAACCTGATCGCCGCCGTGCGCGACCAGGTGATGGCGGCCATCGACGAGGCCGACCTCGTGGTGTTCGTGGTCGACGGACGCGCGGGCCTGACCGCCCTCGACGAGGAGATCGCCCGCATCCTGCGCCGCAGCCAGCGCCCCGTGCTCGTGGCCGTGAACAAGATCGACGGCGCGGGACAGGAGGCGCAAGGCGCGGACTTCTATCGGCTGGGCTTTCCCACCGTGCTCGATCTCTCCGCCGAGCATGGCCGCGGCGTTGCCGAGCTGCTGGAGGCGGCCCGCGGCCTCGCCCCCGCGCCGGTCGTCGACGCGACCGGCGAGGGGACGCGAGTGGCCATCATCGGCCGGCCCAACGTGGGCAAGTCCTCGCTGGTCAACGCCGTCCTCGGCGAGGAGCGCGTGCTCGTGCACGACGCGCCGGGCACCACGCGCGACGCCGTCGACACGCCCCTGACCTTTCGCGACCGGCCCTACCTCCTCATCGACACCGCGGGCATTCGTCGCAAGGGACGCGTCTCGGAGACGCTCGAGAAGCTTGCGGTCGTCATGGCCCTCAAGAGCCTGGAGCGCTGCGACGTGGCCGTGCTCGTGCTGGACGCCTCCGAGGGCGTGACGGCCCAGGATGCCCACATCGCGGGCTACGCTCACGACGCCGGACGCGCCATCGTGCTCGCGGTGAACAAGTGGGATCTCGTGCCGCCCGGTCTCGTGGGCCGCGCCGACGTTACGGCGCAGATCCACGAGCGGCTGCCCTTCCTCGATTACGCGCCGGTCTGCTTCACCTCGGCGGTGACCAAGCTCGGCCTGCGCGATCTCTTCGACACCGTGGACCACGTGGCGGCGGAGGCGCGCAAGCGACTGCCCTCCGGCGATCTCATCACGATCTTCCGCCAAGCGGTGGAGCGAAGGCCGATCACCTCCGGCGGCGTGCCGCTGCGCATCCAGAGCGTGCAGCAGGTGGCGGTGTCGCCGCCCACTTTCGCACTCAAGGTGAACTGGACAAGCAAGCTCCATTTCTCGTTCGAGCGCTATCTGATCAACTCGCTCCGCCACGCAGCGGGCTTCGCAGGATCGCCCATTCGCCTGCTCGTGCGGCGCGCGGAAGCCAAGCGGAAGGGTTCGGGAGGGTCCCGCGCGGGACAGGGAGAGACCCGGCGGAGACCCTGAGCGAAATCGGCCTAAGTAGGCAGAACCCCTAGCCAAAACGATTGGTCCACTCGCGGGTCTGTGCTAACATGGCGCGGGTTTGGATGTCAGCACACGCGAGGGGTCATGCCGACCGAAAAGGATCCCGAAGAGTTTATTGAAGAGGACGAGCAGGACGAGCTAGCTCGGCGGAGCATCTTCTCGGCGGGATGGTTCCGAGCGCTCCTCGTCCTGACGGTGCTGGCCATCGTCGTCGTGGTGTCCCTGCCGTATCTCCTCAACTGGCTCGAGCCGACCCCGGGACCGCCGGCACGACCTCAGGCGAAAGTGAGCGAGCAGCCTCCGCCACCAGCGAGCACGCCGCCGTCTGCTTCCGCCCCCTCGGAGGTCAAGCCGTCGACGCCTCCCGCCGCCCCTGCGCCGGCCGCCAAGAGCGCGGCGCCGCCTGCTGCGCCGGCTCCCGCCACACCCGCGCCTGCGGAGCCGCCGAAGATAGCACAGGCTCCCACACCGGCGCCGCTGCCTCCAGCCGCGCCTGTCCCAAGCACGCCCGCGGCCAAGCCCGAGCCCGCGGCCAAGCCCGAGCCAGCGACCAAGCCAGATACAGCGAAGGCCGAGATCCCGAAGACCACCGCCAAGCGGAGCGCCCCTCCTGAGGGCGGCTCGGCGGGCGGTGGCTACTGGGTGCAGGTGGGCGCCTTCGTGGAGGAGAAGAACGCCGAAGCCCTCTCGAAGCAGCTCAAGGGGCAGAACTTCCCGGTGACCATCAGCCGTATCTCGCGCGGAGGCAGCGCTCCGACTCCCGCGGCTTCGCCGACCAAGCCCGCGGCTTCCGGAGCCCAGAACCAGCTCTTCATCACCGGTTCCACCGCCGACGCGGTGAACGCCGCGCTCAAGGGCAAGGGCACGGCGCAGGCGGTGAAGGGTGGACTCGTCGTCAATCCGCCCTACGATCTGGAGACGGCCATGTCGCTCTCCTCCGCCCTCAAGAAGGAAGGCTTCAAGGTCGTGATCAGACGCGCCAAGGCCGCGCCCACCGCGGCGCCCCCGTCGAACGGTGGCGGTGGCGGGACGACCTACCACGTCGTCCGTGTGGGCGGCTACCCCGATCGAGCCAAGGCGCTGCAGGTGCGCAGCGAGCTCGAGGCCAAGGGACATGCGGGCTTTCTCGCCCAGGGCGCCGCCCGCTGATGAGCGGCACCTGCGGCGATTCGCAGTCGATGCGGCGATCGATCCGGACCGAGGGGAGGTGACAGCACTGACGAAGAACGATCTGATCAACGCGGTAGCAGCTCACGGGCTGTCGAAGCGGCAGTCGGCCTCCGTGGTGGAATCCCTGTTCGACATCATCTTCCGCTGCTTCGAGAAGAGCGAGGACGTGAAGATCGTCGGCTTCGGACACTTCCGCATTCGGCGCAAGGCCTCTCGGCGCGGACGCAATCCCCAGACCGGGGACAGCATCGAGATCACTGCGCGCAAGGTGCTGACGTTCAAGCCGAGCAAGGGCCTCAAGCAGCGGATCAACCAGCAGACGACGCAGCAGACGACGACGTGAGGTCGACGGCGTGAACGGCGGCGGGCCGGCGGAGAGCGGGGAAGGGCAGGGCGACGTGGCGATCCCGGACAAGCTCTATTACCGGATCGGCGAGGTCGAGGCCCTCACGGAGGTGCCCGCCTATGTCCTGCGCTACTGGGAGTCGGAGTTCCGTCTCCTTCGCCCGAAGAAGAATCCCGCCGGCCAGCGTCTGTACCGGCGCCGCGATCTCGATCTGGTTCTCCGCATCAAGACCCTGCTCTACAACGAGCGGCTCACCCTCGAGGGCGCGAAGAAGCGACTGCTCATCGAGAGCCGCGGCCCTGCCCAGCTCGATCTGGGCGTGCGCAGCACGGCGCTCGAAGGGGCGCTACGCCGTCTGCGCGATCAGTTGTGCGCGCTCCGAGACCGTCTAAATCCGCCGAAAAGCTGACGCCGTATTGTCTTTCGCGTCATCCCTCCGTACAATGACGCCTTGGGTCGGGGCGTGGCGCAGCCCGGTAGCGCACTTGACTGGGGGTCAAGGGGTCGCTGGTTCAAATCCAGTCGCCCCGACCATTT
>Ga0126382_10001117_pt1 | contig 10860 bp, 16 predicted proteins | sample PanSoiMetPlot_30_FD_92548 | JGI IMG/M metagenome (GOLD analysis project Ga0126382, IMG submission 92548) | Tropical forest soil microbial communities from Panama - MetaG Plot_30 | ecosystem: Environmental > Terrestrial > Soil > Tropical forest > Bulk soil | place: Panama | collected 2016-02-17 | reverse complement strand
GCTCTTCTGCCCATGGCCTGCAAACAATGGGGACGGACTTAACAGTCCGAGCCGGGGCATCGGCTCTTCTCTCCCCAGCCGATGGCGTCTGCGGTCGACCTACAGAGGCTGCAAGCGCCAAGCCCCGGCTCGAGTTTCGAAGCCGTGCCTTGTGAACTCGAAGCCGTCTGGAGAGTCCGCTGCGAGACGAAAGCGAGATTCCGCTGGATGACCTCGTCGCTGTTCTGGAAGAACTCCCATGTGATGTGGAAAAGCACAACGCACCTCCTATGAGGACGGACCTTCGACCCTTAGGGCTTCTGGGGATACACAGACGGCTCGGGTGGGGTTGCGATTGTGGAGACAGGGGGCGCCGCGACGATTGCCAAGGCAACAGCCCCGTTCGCGCCCTGGCTGCGATACACCAGCACCCCGATCCTCGCCGTCGAGGAAGCCGCGGCAATCGCTGGCGAAGCCGCGGCTGCGCGCGCGTCCTTCAGCGGCTAGATGACCACCCGATGGTCTTCGACGAGGAGATAAACGCCCACACACGGGGCTGACAATTGCCCGCTCCCTCTTCATGTGGGAAGGCTGCGCGAGCTGTGAAGGCCGACGGAGAAGACCATGCCCGACCAGTCATACCCCGGCGTCTACGTTGAAGAGTTCGGACCGGCGAAGGCGATCGCGGGCGTGGCAACTTTCATCGTCGGCGTCCTGGTCGGCATCGCGTTTCGCTGGCGCTCGACCGGTTGCGTCGCCAATGCAAGCAAACCTAGACTTGCTTACGCCGGGCGCTCGAGCTGACGGCGCTGGTCGCTCAGAAGCAGCCTCACCGCTACGGCCGCTTTGCCGCCCGCTGGCTCTGCCTGTATCTCGAGGAGCACACGAACGGGCCACGCTGTCAGACGTCAAGCGGCTCGTGTCGAACCTGCGATCTCTCACCATTCCAGAGGGCCATGCCTCGGCGCTCGCGATCCTGCGGCATGTCGCGCGGCGGGCGGGCTGATGGGCGCCGGAAGCCGGCCTTGACTAGAACTGCGCGGCCTCGACGACGAGAGTTCGATTGGTGACGATTGCCGTCCCCGGATTCCCCATGCCCCAGAAGATCGCAACCGTGTGTGAGCCGGGAGCGACTCGCCGCGCGACCCACGTGAACGACCGCGAGTCGCAACAGAACGGCGGAAAGAGAAATTCGACCGGATTCACGTCAGGCTGGCACGGTGCCCCATCCAACTCGCATTTAATGAACACGATCGGAGTCGTCGTCTGGGCTGATTTCTTCGCGGCTACTCCTCTCGCCGCGAAGGTGATCACCAGCAGGCTTGCGAGCTTGACGTTGAAAGTCAGCGACGTGCCGGGCATCGCCGCGAAAGCGCCCGACGGGTCCGAGTAAGTCGCCGCGGCCGAAGTCGTCAGCGTGGCCACCTGATCGACGACATTGGCGACCGTCGTTGTCATTGATCAACTCTCCTACTGCTCCTTGGCACTAAGAGGCAAGCGATTGTTGCAGTTGTGACGTTCCTCCTCCGAGGTCTGAAAGTCAAGGGGCAAATGAACCAGGTTCGTTGCCTATTCTTAGAGCAACTGTCTCCTTATCTCGACCATAAGGCTGGCCGGAGGCCCGGACGCAGTCATCAGCCTCGGCGGTTCCGTGCCCAGCCCAACCAGCAGATCAGCGACTTCGCGCGTCGCTCAGCCCGGTAGCTCAAGAAAGACTGGCGGGGCTGCGTCCGGTTCCGATTGACGCGCGTGGCGTCCAGCGAGTGCGTGCCACACCGACTGCTAGGACCACTGCGACCACTGCGAGCGCGATGATCAGCGCCACCTCGGCGAAGCCGTTCCCACCGTCCGGCTCGAATCCCAGCAACTCTTCGATCCAATCAGGCGGCAGCAACGCGAGCAGTACAGCGGACGTGGCGCAGGCGGCCGCGACGACGAGGCTCAGCCGCTGGGTCGTCGTGAATGGGCGCGCATAGTGTGCGCCTCTCATGTGACTCCTTTCGTGGGCTGCGGGAGTGATTAGGCTCGCCCGTAGCGAACGTAGATTGGGTTGTACTTGCACTTGCTGGTGTCGCCGGTGACGCTGGTGACGAAGTAGCCGAAACCGGCAAACTGAATCTCATTGCGCTGCTGGGGCCGGGTCGTCAGGTAGTCGCCGAAACGCTGAACCGTCCGCGTACTGCCGTTCTGATACCAGACGACGAAGTCGCCGATGATCCCCATGGCGCAGTTCGCGTGATCCGACGGGCCTCCCCAACCGAGGATGACGCCCACCTCGTCTCGGGCGTTGACGGCGAGGGCCGGGTAGGCGAAGGCATAGTCGTTGTTCCAGATCTGCATCTCGCTCACGACCGTCCGAGCGCTGAGATCCATCTCGAGGACGCGGCCGTGCGTATTCGGGAAGTTGAACCCGTTCGGCGACCCCTTGCCCTTGCTCGCGCTCCACGCTAGGACAATGTTGCCGTTGCGACGCTCGACGCCGCCTGTGACCTTGAACGCCGGGAAGTCGCGGAGCTTCGTCAGCCAATCGTTCCCGTCCGGGCCCTTCGAGCTGAGCGTCCCGTTGGGCCAGGTCGTGATCTTTTTCGTGAAAGAGGAGTAGGTGTTGCCGCCGTCCGGCATCGTGAACACCTCGAGCGTCGAGTTGTCCTGATGGCCGACCCACACGGCTTGCGAGCGCGTCTGCTGGACGAGGTGGGCTCCCCAGGCGCTCTTCGACTTGGCGGCGTCCGTGTACCCGTAGTTAATCGTCCCTCCGATGGCGAGCTCCTTGAGCGGGATCCGCATGACGACGCGGCCGCCCGCGCCGAAGATGTCGGTGCTCACGTAGAGGAAGGCCGATGAAAAGGCGAGGTCCGGGTAGTCCATGTCGCTCGTGGCGTAGCCGAAGTCGCCGGCGACGAAGTCCCAGTAGGTCCAGGCGGTTGGGTCGGTCTTGACGGACGCCGATGACGCTTCGGCAATCCTGAACGCGCCTTGCCCGGCCCCATCCTTTTTGTACTGCAGCAACCAGACAAAGCGGTCGATCCTTGGGACGTAGAGGACGATCTGGTCGCAGCAGAACCCGCCGCCGAGGGTCTCCGGGAAGATCGTCGTTGGGTCGAGACGGTTCCAGGTCGCTCCCCCGTCGTCGGAGACGTCGCAGTACCAGTTGCCCGAGAGCATCACCACATCGCGCTTGCTGTCCGCTCCGCTCATGTCGGCAGCGTTCGTGAGGTCCTTCGTCAGCGATGTCGGCCGGTGGTACGCATGGAACACGACCGGATCGGGATTGCCGTGCGGGTCGTCGCCACCACTCTTCGCGACCTCAGCACGGGGACTCGGCTCACGCAGGTCGCGCGGTTTGCCCGTCGTCCTGACCGGGAAGCGCGGGCGAGGCTGGCGATCGCCCTTCCTGCGCCGCGGCACCGGCGGAAATGGTGCGCCTTTCACCCGAATCCCACGCTGCCTTCCGATTTTCAATGGTTGCTCTCTGATCACTGGGTTCCCTCCTCCGCGGATTCGTCTTCGGAGTCGTCATGGGAAGGCTCCTCGGCGGTGGGCACGTCGCGGCGTGGACGATCCTCAGGGCCGTCGGTGTGCTCCGCCGCCGGCGGAAACGGTGCCCCGGACGTCCGGTTCGCTTCCTTCCTACCCCGGCCGATCGGTGCCATCGTCACCTCCCGCTGCGCACGCGCTTGGACCAAAGTGCGTTCGCCTCCAGCTTCGCGTATCGCACCGGACTCCGTCAACCGAGATCGAGAGACTCCGCTGCGGCGTCCAGGCGCGCTGCCGGGGCAGCCGTTCTCAGGCAGTCGAGCCGTCGCCGGCTCGTACGAGCGGACGCGTCCTGATCGCGACCGCGATCTTCACGAGGCGCGGCTGATGGAGCTACTCGCACTCCGCTGGCAGGACCTCGACGAGGCGAGATCCGCGTCCGTCCGGCCCAACTGATGGAGGACGGATACTTTGTTACCCGCTGCGGGAGCCCAGCCCAGCTAGACATACTGATTCTCCGGTGCGCGATCGGCTTCGCCGGCTCGCAGGGCTACTTTCAATGACACGGCCCGAGCGTCACTGCCTTCGCTGGCTGAGCGCGTGGTTTCATTTCTGATGCCACCGTTCCCCACCAGTATCGACCCTCTCGCATCAATCGGGCCCAGCTCCTGGCGGCATGAGTTGTGGTCGGATTTGTGGTCGGAAACGCCCCAAGGGCGACCATCGCGGACCACCGGGCCTCACAAAGAACGGCATAACAACCCTAAAACGGCGAGAAACCTTCGGGGTCAGGTCTTGCATTCCGACAAAGCACCTCCCGACGCAATGGCCTGGCTCTTAGTCCCCACGAGTAACCGCATACACCCGCCATTCGCCCGGAATGCCCTTGAGCTGATGGGTGCCACGATCCTCGAAGCTGATCCCGGAGCCGGCCACCAGGTCTTTGACCGTGCTCGAAACCAGTACCTCTCCTGGTTGCGCGAAGGAAGAGACGCGGGCGCCCGTATGCACTGCGATCCCTGCCACTTTGCCGTCCATCAGCTCGCATTCCCCCGTGTGCAGGCCGGCGCGCACCTCCAGTCCGAGCTCCGGCATGGACTCGACAATCGCGCTCGCACACCGGATGGCCCGCGCCGGTCCGTCGAAGGAAGCGAAGAATCCGTCGCCGGCGGTATCCACCTCGCTGCCGCGGAACCGCACAAGCTGGGTGCGGACGAGCTCGTGGTGGCGCTCCAGGAGCTCACGCCAAGCGCGGTCGCCGAGCGAGGCCGCTTTCTCGCTAGAGCCGACGATGTCGGTGAAAAGCACCGTGGCGAGCACGCGGTCAGCCTCGGCCCCCTCCCAGCCGGCTTCCCAGGTGTGGGTCAAGAACTCCTCGATCGCGCGCACGTATGACTCCGAGTCGCCGGCGAACGGCGCGTGGTCGGGGCCGGGAAGCTCGACGTGTCTCGCACCCGGGATGTGGCGCGCCGCGTGGCGAGATCCTTCGCGTAGGCCATCGGGCTCCTCGGCTCGGTTGACGACGAGCGTCGGTATCCGAATTGTCGGGAGGACGGCGCGAACATCGATGTCCTTGTTCATTCGGTTGAGGGCGTCGTACGTCCCCGGGCTCGCGGTTTGCCGAAACAAGGTGACCATTCCCTGGAGGTTTTCTTCATCGAGACTGGGAGCGACCGACTGAACGGATTCCCGCGTGAACTCGGGCTCACCCCAGCGGCGCCGTTCTTCTTCGCAGGTCCGATCCCAATCCTCTTCGGTGTAGCCCCAGGGGAAGTCGGGCGCCCAGAGCGATCGTATGAGCGCACCACACAGCACAAGCGCCCAGAGTCGCGCTGGATGCGTGGCGGCGAAGACGACGCTCATTGGCCCTCCCTCGGAAAGGCCAAGCAACGCGGCGCGGTCCGATCCGACGGCGTCCATGACGGCGCGTACGTCGTCCATTCGCGTCTCGATTGTGGGCACACCAGCAACGCGATCTGACATGCCGGTTCCGCGTTTGTCGAAAATGATCAGCCGCGAGAACGAAGCGAGGTGCCGGTAGAAATCGGCCAGCACGGGGATCTTCCATCCGATCTCCACGTGCGAGAGCGAGCCTGGGACGAAGACGAGGTCGAAGGGGCCCTCACCCATGACCTGGTAGGCGATCGACACATCGCCGCTCCTCGCGTAGTGCGTTTCCGGCTGCACTTCTACAGTGTCGCGCGTCACCCCGGTCTCGCGCGAATGCGGCGACGAAACGCGACCTGGTTTGCGCAAGGCCAAGCTCTGTCCATCTCGGATCACGCCGCTCGTGCGATGATCCTGATCAAGGTGGGCCGGTTGATCGCCATAGGCAGTTACGCGACGCGAACCGAGGCGGAGATCGTCGAAGGCCTGCTCGAGTCGGCGGGGATTGCGTCGTCGATCATGGCGGACGACGCCGGCGGCGCCTCTCCGTTCGAGTTCTCGGGCGGAGCCCAGGTCCTCGTCGACGAGAGTGACGCCGAGGCGGCCTCACAGTTGCTCGCGGAGCAGACCGACAAGGACTGACTCGAGCCGAGGACGGCGCTTCCGTCGGCCGTGTTCAGTCTGTGCCGGCCGTATCCTTTCAGCCGATGAAGGAGCCGAAAGTCGACCGTCTGACCGCGAGCCAGCGCGACGCGCTCGCCGCTGAGCTAGCCGAGCTCGAAGGCCCGAAGCGGACAGCCATCGTCCAGGCGATCAAGACCGCGCGGGAGCACGGCGACCTGTCCGAGAACTTCGAGTATCACGCCGCCAAGCATGAACAGGGCCTACTGGAGGCACGCATCCGCAGACTCCGCGACCGTCTCGACCACGCGGTGCTCGTCGAGGATTCGGAACTCGTGCCCGATCAGGTCGGCATCGGCTCGACCGTCGAGCTCGAAGACGAGGAAGGACGGCGGATCGAAGGCGAGATCTCGATCGTGGGCGGAAGTACGGCGATCTCGCCCGACTCACCACTCGGCCGCGCCCTGATCGGCCGCCGGGCGGGAGACGCTGTGGAGGTGGAAGCTCCACGCGGGACCTGGAGCGCGCGGATCCTGTCGGTTCGGCAAAGCTGAATCCGAGGTCAGTAGATGTTGACCCGATCGACCTCCAACACCGCTGCCTCCAAGCAGCTGGCCGCGTCGTCTGCCGTGCACCGCTTGTAAGCCGGGGTTTGGGCCCAGACGCGGAAGTCGTGCCCTCCGCTTTTGACCACGCTCCGGCGCTCGTACTCGGCGACATACCTGCCGGTGGCGCGGTCGAGGTAGGCCGTGATCCGGATCTCGCGGTTGTCGGCGGTCTCGACGACGACCGTGTGGTTTCCCACCGAGTAGGCCGAGACGACCCGCTCGAGGCCGGATAGCTCCCCCCAATCAAGCGCTGATCCTGGCGCACTCATCGGAACTCCCTTCTCAGCAGGGGAAACCCTTGCCAAGATAATACTCGGGCCCAGACGGACTGGCTAGCGATTCGAGCGCTGCTAGTAGACGTTCACGCGGTCGACCTGCAGAACCGCCGCCTCGAGGCAAGACGCCGCGTCGTCTGCCGTGCAGCGCCGGTAGGCGGGGGTCTGCGCCCAGACCCGCAGCTCTTGGCCGCCGCTCCTGACGACGCCTCTCCGCTCGTACTCGCTCACGTACTGGCCTGCAGCCCGGTCGTGCCACGCAGTGATCCGAACCTCTCGTCCGTCGGTCAACTCGAGGACGACGCTGTGGTCCCCGATCGCGTACGCAGTGACGATTCGCTCGAGCCCGGACAGCTCGTCCCAGTCGAGCGCTCCCGGTCCGGTGAGAGACTCGTTCGACAGAGATACGCTCATCGGACTTCCCTCCTCGAGAGTGGCCGGTAGATGTTTAACGCCGGCGGCGGCAGTTTGGGTGCGCCCCGATCACTCGGCCCCTAGTCGCCCGCCGCGGGTTCTCTCGCGATAGGCTGCCGGCTGATGCCCTTCCTGATCCGCCTGGCCCTGGCCTGGGGCATCAACGCCGCGGCGCTCTGGGTTGCCGACGCACTCTTGCCAGGCGTTCATATTCACGGGTGGTGGGCTTACATCATCGGCGCGGCCGTGCTCGGAATTGCCAACGCCGTGATCAAGCCGATCCTCACGCTGATCACGCTGCCGTTGATCATCGTGACGCTGGGGTTGTTCCTGCTCGTGATCAACATCGCGATGGTCGCGCTCGCAGAGTGGATCGCCCCGAACTTCTCGATCGACGGGTTCTGGAACTACGTCGGCACCGTCGTGATCGTCTGGCTCGTCAACTGGGTCGGGAACTCGCTGGTGTACGAGCTCGAGGATTCATCCCGCAGGCGCCCCTCCCTGACCTAGGTCGTGCCCGAGTGGACGGCTGAGCTCGTCGTCGACGAGGAGCTCGCCAGGCGGCTGCTCACCCAGTTTCCGGAGCTCGAGGTCGCTTCGCTGCGGCCCCTCGCGGAGGGCTGGGACTACACGATCCTGGTCGTCAACGAGCGGTGGGCGTTTCGATTCCCGCGCAGGGAGATCGTGGTTCCCGGCGCGCTTCGCGAGATCGCGGTGCTGCCCGAGCTGGCGCCGCTCTTGCCGATTGCGGTGCCGGTGCCCGTCTTCGTCGGCGAGCCGGCCGAAGGGTTTCCGTGGCTGTTCTTCGGGAGCGAGCTCCTGCCTGGACGAGAGCTCGGTGAGGCAGCAGTCGGAGAAGAGGAGCGTGTGCAGATCGGGCGGTCGCTCGCACGGTTCCTGCGCCGGCTTCACGACGCCGAGGTCGGTTCGGACTTGCCGCCGGACGTCAACAGCCGAGCGGATATGACAGTGCGGGTGCCAAAGACGCGCGAGCAGCTGGCCGAGCTCGAGGCGACCGGATCATGGCGGCGGCCGGCAACCGTCGACCGGGTCCTGGCGGCGGCCGAGCGTCTTCCTCCGTCGGATTTGTTCGCCGTCGTGCACGGCGACCTCCACTTTCGCCAGGTGCTCGTGGGCCGGGACGCAACCGTGACCGGCGTGATCGACTGGGTCGACATCTGCAGGAGCGATCCGGCGATCGACCTCTCGATGTTTTGGAGTTACCTGCCCCCCGAGGGGCGTGACCTCTTCCTGGCCGACTACGGCGCGGTGAGCGACGAGCAGCTTCTGCGCGCTCGGGTGGTGGCGCTCTCGCTCTCGGCCGCGCTGGCGCTCTACGGGCATCACGAAGGCTTTCCCTCGATCGAGCGCGAGGCCCTTTCCGGCCTTGACCGGACAGCCGCCGAGTGAAGCCTTAAGCTTCCGCGATGCGCCTCGGCCTGATCTCCGACATCCACGGCAACCTGCTCGCGCTCGACGCCGTGCTGGGCGAGCTGGACGAGGCGGGGGTCGACCGCCTCGTCTGCCTTGGAGACCTCGCCGCCGGCCCCCAGCCGGCTGCGACGATCGACCGGCTGCGAGAGCTCGACTGCCCGATCGTCCTCGGCAACTGGGACACGTGGCTGCTCGAGGGCGTTCCCCCGCTCGAGCTGGAGGTCGGACCGATGCTGCGCGACCAGGGCGAGTGGAGCGCTGCGCAGCTCAGCGCGGATGATCGCGAGTTCCTCTACGGGCTCCCGCCCCATCTGGAGCTCGATCTCGGCGGGGCGTCGATGCTGTGCGTTCACGGCTCTCCGCGCTCGGAGCTGGAGGACATCCACGCGACCACCCCGGACGCAGAGATCGCTCAGATGTTCAACGGGAACAAGCCTGCCGTCCTCGCCGCGGGCCACACGCACGTGCAGCTTGCCCGCTTGCACGGGACGACTCTGATCGTCGATCCCGGCAGCGTCGGGCTGCCGTTCAACAGCTGGCCGCCGAACGGCGCTCTGCGGATGTCGCCCTGGGCCGAATACGCAATTTTGACCTTCGAGGAGGGCCGTATCTCGATCGAGCTGCGCCGAGCGCCCTACGACGTGGCGTCACTGCTCGAGCGCGCACAGGACAGCGGCATGCCTCATCCGGACTGGTGGCGTGAGCAGTGGCTTGACCCCGTTCAGACGTAACGATTCGCCCGTTCGCGAGACTATTCATCGATGACGAAAATCCAAAAGACAGAGCAAGAGTGGCGTGCAGAATTGACGCCCGAGCAGTACAGAATCCTCCGCGAGAAGGGCACAGAGGCGCCGTTCTCCGGTGAGTACGACTTCACCTTCGAGCCCGGCACCTACCAGTGCGCCGGCTGCGGGGCCGAGCTCTTCGTCTCGGAGACCAAGTACGACTCGGGCTGCGGTTGGCCGGCGTTCTTTGCGCCCGCTTCCGAGGAAGCGATCGACGCCGAGACGGACGTCAGCCACGGAATGGTTCGCACAGAGGTGCTGTGTGCGAACTGCGGCGGCCATCTCGGTCATGTGTTCCCGGACGGGCCCGCACCGACCGGGCAGCGTTACTGCATCAACTCGGCCGCGCTGACGTTCGAAGAGGAGTAACCGACCTGATCGTTCTGGTCGACGCGCCGAACGTGCGGCGATCACTCTGGCCGAACCTCTCACCGGAGCGGCTCGTCGACCTGCTGGCGCGCTGGGCAGAGCACGAGGGAGTCGAGACGATTGCCGTCTTCGACGGGCCGGCACCGGGCTCCGTTCCCGGGGTTGAGGCCGTCGGCACTGGAGAAGAGTCGGCCGACGACTGGATCACACGCCGGGCGGCCGAGCTCACCGAGCCCTTCCTACTCGTCACCTCCGACCGCGAATTGCGGGAGCGAGCCGGCGCCAACGCGGAGCGAATGATCGGCGGCGGCGCGTTCGCGCGCGAACTCGTCGCCCTCGGCTAGCTGTCTGCGGTCGCGTCCCCGCTCGTGCCTGGCACGAGATCGGGCCGGGGACACGTCCCCCCGGTTGAGCGGTTGCCCACGCCTTGCAGCGGTTTTGGCGGTTCGGACCGGTCCCGGTGCCTGGCACCAGGACACGCCCGGAAGTGACGCTAACGCGTGCCGACGCGCAGGCCGACGACGCGCGGGAGCGCGGCGATCGCGCGCAGCGGCAGGGCGGGACGACGCCCCTCCTGCTCGGCTTCCTCGGCCCGCAGGGCAGCGCCGCGGACGAGACCGCCGCCGAGGTGCTTGAGCGGCTCGGGCGGCAGCGGGCGGATGCGACGGTTCACGAGCGGGAGCGCGGTCAGCTCGTCGTCGATTCCGAGTGCCAGCCGCGCCAGGACCCGGCCGCCGAGCCAGCTCGGGCCGACGCCGTTGCCCGAGTAGCCCGCGCCGTAGTGGACGCGTGCCCCCGGCAGCGTGCCGAAGAACGGGAAGTGATCGGCCGAGACGTCGATCGGACCGCCCCACGCTCGCTCGACGCGCGCCTCGGCGAGACCCGGCAGCAGGAAGCGCAAGCCCGCTTCTGCCCGGGCAACCGAGGGCGCATCGCCGGTGAACCGCTCGTCGAGCCGGCCGCCGAAACCGATCGGCCCCGAGCCGCTCCCCATCAGGACGCGGCCGTCGT
>Ga0126382_10001115_pt1 | contig 10865 bp, 11 predicted proteins | sample PanSoiMetPlot_30_FD_92548 | JGI IMG/M metagenome (GOLD analysis project Ga0126382, IMG submission 92548) | Tropical forest soil microbial communities from Panama - MetaG Plot_30 | ecosystem: Environmental > Terrestrial > Soil > Tropical forest > Bulk soil | place: Panama | collected 2016-02-17 | reverse complement strand
TCGCCGCGCCGACTGCCGGGCTGCCCGAGCAGGAGGGCGGCGAACGCAACTGGGACTACCGCTACACCTGGGTCCGCAACGGGCCGTTCTCTATATACACGCTGCTCAGCCTCGGCTACACCGAGGAGGCCGCGGCGTTTGGGGCCTGGCTGCGCGATCGCGCGGCCGAGTACACCGGGCAAGGCCGGCCATTGAAGATCATGTACCGGATCGACGGCAGCTCCGACCTGGTCGAGGAGACCCTCGACCACTTCGAGGGCTGGCGCGGCTCCCGCCCGGTCCGGATCGGCAACGGCGCCGCCGACCAGCTGCAGCTCGACATCTACGGCGAGGCCGCCGATGCCTGGTTCCTCGCCGACAGCCAGGGCCTGCAGGCGGCGCACGAGGGCTGGGTGGCGATCACCAAGGTCGCTGACTGGCTGTGCGATCACTGGGACCAGCCGGATGAGGGCATCTGGGAGACCCGCGGCGGCCAGCGCGACTTCACCTACGGCCGGTTCCAGACCTGGATCGCCCTCGACCGCGCCGTCCGGCTCGCCACCCGCCGGGGCCGCCCGGCGAACGTGGCCCGGTGGGTCATCGAGCGGGACCGCGTGTACAACCAGATCATGGAACGCGGCTGGAACCCGAAGGTGGGCGCGTTCACCCAGCACTACACCACCGAGGTGCTGGACTCCTCGCTGCTGCTGATGCCGCTGCAGGGTTTCATTTCCCCGCGCGACCCGATGTGGCTGTCCACGCTGGAGGCGATGGACCGCGAGCTGGTCTCCGACAGCCTGGTCTACCGGTACAACCCCAGCGCCTCCCCCGACGGGCTGGCCGGCGATGAGGGCACCTTCACCTTGTGCACGTTCTGGTACGTGGACGCTCTCGCCCGCGCCGGGCGGCTGGACGATGCCCGGCTGGTGTTCGAGAAGATGTTCACCTACGCCAACCACCTGGGCCTGTACTCCGAGGAAATAGGCGCCACCGGGGAGCAGCTCGGCAACTTCCCGCAGGCGTTCAGCCACCTTGCGCTGATCACTGCCGCGGTCAACCTCGACTACCAGCTCGACCACGGCGCCGGCCAGTCAGCACTGTCCGCGAGGCCGGCCTGAGCACGGGGCGGCTGGGGGCAGCGTCGGTGCCCCCAGCCGGCCGCCCCACCCGCGGCCGCTAGGCCGGGCGTCGTCGCCGGCCAGGTGCGCGCCTAGTGCATGGGTACCAGCACCTTGTTGATCACGTACACGGTCGCGTTGGCGGTCTGGATGTTGCCGCAGATCACGTCGGCCTTGCCAACCTCGTAGACCGAGCCCATCTTCGCCCCGGTCAGCGAGCCGCCCGCCAAGGTGGTCAGCGGCATCCCGCTGGCCAGCTTCGCCGGCGTGACCTTGCCGCTGACGACGTGGTGCTTGAGGATCTTGGTGAGCTCCGCGGTGTTGTGCATCATGCTCATCTCGCCGGACGACAGCTTGCTGAAGGCGCTGTTGGCCGGGGCGAACACGGTGAAGGAGTGCATCGTGTTGAGGTCGCTGGCCAGGCCCGCCGCCTTGACGTCGGCGGCAAACGAGGTCAGCAGCGGGTTGTGCGACGCCGCGGTGACCACCGGGTCCATGGCCATGCCATGGAAGCTGCCCATCCCGGTAGCCGGGACCATCCCGCAGTCGGACCCGAACCTCGCCGTCTCGGTCATGGCGTGCGAGTGCCCGGCCATGGCGTGATGGGTGGCGGCAGCGCCGGAGGCCGCGGAGGTGGTCCCGCTGCCGCATCCGGCGGCCGCCAGGGCCAGGACCGCGGCTGCCGCACCCGCGGCGAGGGCGCCTTTCCTGGATGATCGATCGACAGCTGCAGCTCGCATGGCTTCTCCTCTTTCCCGGGCTTGATAGGGCTGAGCGCTGCGGGTTGCTAACGCGGAGCGCCCCCCATACCTGGCATTCGGCGCCGTCCCGGCGGCTCATTGGCCCACTGTGCAACCGCGGCCGGATGGCTGGGGCGAGACCTTGCGGGGCAGGCGCCAGACACTGCCAGGTGCCCGGCCAACACGCTGCGTGGTGGCCGGCCAAAGAAATTGCCGGGGCAGCCGGCCAAGACACCGCCGGTCCGGCGACGAATCATGGGCGTGGAGACTGGACCCGGCCGCGTGTCGCCGCCGCGGAACCCATGGGCCGGGGCGCCGCCGCCCCGCCCGGACCGCGCGGACCTGGCCGCCTTGCTGGCCCGGGTGGCCGTGGGTGACCGGGCCGCGTTCGAGGCGGTCTACGACCGGGTCGCCGCGCCGGTGTTTGGCACGGTCCGCGGCGTGGTGCGTGATCCGGGGCTGACCGAAGAGGTCACCCAGGAAGTCTTCGTCGAGGTCTGGCGGGCCGCGTCCCGGTTCGACGCCGGCAAGGGCAGCCCGATGGCGTGGGTCGCGATGATCGCGCACCGGCGCGCGGTGGACCGGGTCCGGTCGGAGCAGCGGTCGGCGGACCGGGACCGGCGCGCCGCGTCGTCCGTGATCGCCTATGACGACGTCGCCGAGACCGTCGAGGACAATCTCGACCGGGAACGGGTCCGCCGCTGCCTGCGCGCCCTCACCGACCTGCAACGCGAGGCGGTCACCCTCGCCTACTACGGCGGCTACACCTACCGGGAGGTGGCCAGCCTGCTCAAGGTACCCGCCGGGACGGTGAGCACCCGGATGCGCGACGGCCTGATCCGGCTGCGGGACTGCCTGGCGGCGGGGCGATGAGGATCCGGCGGCCCGAGCCGCACACCCTGGCGGGCGCGTACGCGCTGGATGCCCTGGACGGCCGGGACCGGGCGCGGTTCGAGCGGCACGCGGCCCGATGCCAGGAGTGCACCCAGGAGGTCACCGGGCTGCGGGAGGCCACGGCGCGCCTGGCCGTGGCGGCAGCCGCGCAGCCCCCGCCCGCGCTCAAGGAAGCGCTGCGGGCCGAAACGGCGCGCACCAGGCAGTTGCCCCCGGTCACCCGCGGCAGCCATGTCGCCGGCCGAACCCGCCCGCGGCTGGGCGCGCGCCGGCTGGCGCTGGCCCTGAGCGGGGCCGCCGCCGTGGCGGCCGTAACGGTGTGGGTGACCGCGAGCTTGGGCCCGCCAGCCGGGCAGCCATCCTCCAGCCAGGAGATCACGGCGGTCTTGACCGCACCGGATGCCGTCAAGATGACCGCGCGGGTGCGGACCGGCGGCACCGCCACCATTGTCATGTCCCACCGCGACCGGATGCTGGTCTTCGCCGCCGCGGGGCTGCGTCCGCTGCCGACCGCCCAGCGCTACCAGCTGTGGTTGATCGGATCCCGCCGGGACCGGTCCGCCGGGCTGCTGCCCATGCCCAGCCACGGCATGACCGGGCCGGTGATCGCGTCCGGGCTGCAGTCGGGTGACCGGCTCGGCCTGACCGTGGAACCCGCCGCGGGGACCCCCCGTCCCACCACGCCGATGATCCTCGAACTCACCCTCTGATGACTCCCGGTCACCGATGAATTCCGGTGCCGCCCGTCTCTCTTCGCGCTGATCCGCCGGGCCGCGCCGAAACCGAGTGACCGCACGGAGCTGCCAGGGGGAAGATGGCACTGTGCAGCCGCTGGCCGAACTGCGGGAGCGCCGGGACTTCGAGTGCCGACTGGTTCCCGTCCGGGCGCTGCGCTCGCTGGACGAGGCGGATGCGTTCCTGCGTGGCCGCGGCCTGCTGACCCGCACCGCCGACTGCGCCCTGCCGAGCCTGTACGAGGCCTGCCACGAGGACCCCTACCGTCCCGGCCGGCCGGGCTTCGCCACCTGGCCGGCCGAGAAGTGGCCGTGGTTCGGCGAGCTGGCCGGGCGCGGCTACCTCGCCACCTCGGTGCACCGTGGCAGGAACCTGCTGGTGAGCGGCGAGGTGGCGGCGCTGCTCGACCCGATATGCCGGGCCGAGATCGAGCGCATGCGCGCCTCCGACAGTGGCTGGCGCCGCCTGCTGGATCATCTCGCCGCCACCGGCCCCTCCAGCATCGACGACCTTCGCACCGAACTCCGGCTGAAGCGGCAGGAGCTGAAGGCGCTGCGCTCGCCGCTTGAGCGGTGCGGTGCCATCGTCTCCCGATCACTGCAGGTCACCGCCGGTGCCGGGGAACAGCATGCGAGCGTGCTGGCCCGCTGGGACCAGGTCCGCCCGGCCCGCGGCGACACCGGCACCGGCCCCGCCGGCGCGCTCAAGGATCTCGTCGTAGCCGGCGTGCGTGCGGCGGTCGTGGCGCCCGAGGCGGAGCTGCGGCGCTGGTTCTCCTGGCAGTGGTACTGGACCAGCACGCTCGTCGACGACCTGGTCCGGGCGGGCCGGCTGCGCCGGGTGGACGGTTACCTCGCGGCTGCCGCGGAGTGACAATCCGGATCCGGCTGTCCCCCGGCAAGCCCCAGCCGCCGGAGCGCTACTCGCCCGCTTCCCGGGGCCAGGCCTGCGCGAGGTCCTGCAATTGCTGCGCCGCCTCCGGCAGCGGCCGGCCCTGCCCCACCGCGACGCCCAGCAGAAAGGCCGTCAGCGGCGCGGCGGGCCGGTCCACCCGGTGGGCCGCGACGCGGGCGAGATTCAGCACCGTCTTGATGAAATCGCCGGAGGGCTCGACGCCGAGCTCGGCGCACGCCGCCGCGGCCCAGCGATCAAGGGTGTCCGGTGCGCGCTCGGGCCGCTCCCGGCGCCCGCTTCTGTCGTTCATGTCAGCAGCCGAGACTACTCGGCCGGCGCGAAGCACGGTGACCCAGGTGGTGCAGCCGCGGATGCTGGGCCAGGGCGTGCCTTCAGCGCTCGGCTGGCTGCCGCGCCCGGCGGCTCCGGTAGGCGGCGACGTTCGTGCGGTTGGCGCAGGAGACGCTGCAGAACCGCCGCGACCGGTTCTTGGACAGGTCGATGTGCACGTTCTCGCAGTTGTCCGCGGCGCAGATCCGGAGCCGGCCGAGCTGCCCGGAGCGGATGACGTCGGCAAAGGCCATCGCGGCCTCCACGGCCATCCGGTCGGCCAGCGGCGCGTCGGGCGGGGTGGCGTGCAGGTGGTAGTTCCAGCGGTCGTGCTTGACCAGTTGCGGCAGCGGGCTCGCCTCGCGCAGCAGGGTGTTGACCAGCCCGGCGGCGGCGTCGACGTCCATCTCCCAGAGCGGCTCCAGCCGGGGGCGCAGCCGCCGGACCCCGTCCAGCTCGGCCTGGTCGTGCGCCCGCCCGCCGGTCCATCCCCAGTCCGCCACGAACTGGTCCAGGGCGGCCAGGCCTGGCAGCAGTTCCTTGCCGCCGCGGCCGGTGTTGACCAGGGCGGCGGTACTGGCCAGCGCCACCTCGGTGTCATGGGCAAAAATCACCTTGCCCCCTTTCACCGGCCCTGCGTAGTGTCACCAGCGTTACGCACTTTACCGCTTACAGGAGCAGCAGTGACCGGCCTCGGGACCCGTGCCACCGGGGCTGCCGCCGGCAACGTTGGCCTGGCCCTCGCCGTCCTGACGGCCGCGACCTCCGGTACCGCGGGGACGTTCGCCTCGGCGCTGATCGGCGCCGGGCGGCCCGCCGCGGCCCACCGCGCAGCAGCCCGAGCTGGCCCCTTCGCGGGCGCCCGGCCGCTGAGAGGCGGGTCAGTGACCGGCGCGGGCCAGCTCGAGCAGCGCGTGCAGGTCCCTGGCGGCCTCCACCGCGGACGCGCCGGTCAGTAGCACGATCAGGACGGCAGCGACCAGCAGCAGCACCCGCGACCGCGGTGGCGGGCCGAGCAGCGCGGCGACCCGGCGGGGCACGGGCCCGGCCCAGGCCACCGACACCCGGCGGGACCGCGCCCGGGCCATGCCGAGGGTGGCCGCTGGCTGGCGGGCGGGGGTAGCGAGCATGGCCACCCGGCCGATGGTGACCGCCACCAGGCGGCGATCGCCGGTGACGCGGGCGGCGTGCTCGTCGGCCCAGCGTTCCACGGTGTAGTCCACCGCGCGAGACAGCGGGAGCAGCACCGGGTTGGCGGCGGCGGCCAGGTGCGCCACCGTGGTGAACAGGTGATGCCTGCCCGCCAGGTGGGCCCGCTCGTGCGCGAGCAGCGCCGCGCGGCCCGGCTCGTCCAGCGCGTCCAGCAGGCGCCCGGAGACCACGATCCGGCCCGGCCAGCCGGGCAGCGCGTACGCTTCCACGGCCGTGCCGCGCAGCACCACCACGGTGCCGTCGTCGTGCAGCCGCGCCGCGCGCCGGTAGGACTCGGCCAGGGCGCGGGCCCGGTACCGGACCGCGACCGCGACGGCGACCGCAGCCCCGGTCAGCACGACGGCGGCGGCCGTTCCGGTGATGGCGGAGGTCGGATCGGCACGGTGGATCACGCTCTGGGAGAAGTGCCCCAGGTCGGCGAGCACCGGTGCCTGGGCGGCGGCGGAGGCGGCGAGCAGCGCCAGTGCCACCGTGCTGCACCCGGCCAGGGCCACCGCGGCCGCGGTGAGCAGCCAGGTGGCCTGCCGGGGTTCCAGCCGGGCGGCGAGCGGGCGGGCGGCGACCGCAGCCAGCGCAGGAATCAGCAACGGCAGGTACACCAGCAGCCGCACCCGCTACCCCCCGTCCTTGCCCGCGTCCTGGCCGCCGGCCAGGAGCCGGCGCAGCAGCCGCGCGTCCCGGCCGGACAGGCCGGACACGAACCGGGTCAGCACCGCATCGTGGTCCGCGCCGCCGTCCAGGGCGCGGCTCATCTGCCCGGCGGCCAGGCTGGCCGCGTCCACCGGGGTGTAGGCGAACCCGCGCCCGGCGCGCTCCCGGGCCAGCAGCCCCTTGGCGTGCAGCCGGGACATGATGGTGACCACGGTGCTGTAGGACAGCTCGCCCCGCTGCCGGGCATCGAGCCGCCCGCGGACCTCGCCCGGGGTCAGCGACGTCCCGGCCGCGCGCAGCACGGCCAGCACCTCAGCCTCCAGCGTCCCGGCGGGCCGCCGCAGCGGCTCCCCCGACGGGTGGCCGGGGCCTTCCTGGTGCACCCTGCGCCTCCTGGCTCGAACGGCGGCCCGCAAAAAATCTACAGTGCCTGTAGAACCCCGATGGGTTCGAGTATGCCACGCCGCCCCGGCGGGCGCGCCCGGGACGGCGCAGGCCGGCCCGCCCGCGAAACGACCGCGTGATCAGCGGCTGGCGCTGCCGCGCCGTGATCAGCGGCTGGCGCTGCCGCGCCGCACCGGCGACCACGCCGCCTCGAGCCTGGCCAGCGCGCGCAGCGTGCCCGGGGCGAGCCTGGACAGCGCGTAGGCGACCCTGGCCTCGGCGTTCACCGGTACCACCGGCCGATCCCGCAGCACGGCGCGCATCACCGCCAGGGCGACCTTCTCCGGCGGGAACCGCCGGCGGCGCAGGGCGCGGACGGAGTTCTCGCGCACCCGCTCCTCCTCCCCCGCGGGAAGGCCCACGTACCGGGCGGCACGCGCGATGGGCGTGCTGGTGAACCCCGGGCAGATGGCGGTCACCCCGATGCCGGCCGGGGCAAGCTCGGCGCGCAGGCACTCGCTGAACATCCGCACCGCCGCCTTGGTGGCCGCGTACGCAGGCAGCGAGGCAGACGGCGCGTAGGCGGCGGCCGAGGCGATGTTCACCAGGTGGCCGCCCCTCCCCCGCTCGGCCATCTGCGTACCGAACAGCCGGCAGCCGCGGACCACGCCGAGCAGGTTGACCCCGATGATCCGCTGCCAGTCCTCCTCGGTGTGCGCGAGCAGCGGGCCGACGATCGCGATCCCCGCGTTGTTGACGACCACGTCGGGGACACCCAGCTCGGTACGCACCCAGGAGGCGAAGCGCTCCATGTCGGCCGCGGCGGACACGTCCACCTGCCGCGCGTGCGCGGTGCCGCCCCGCGCGGTGATCAGCTCGCTGGCCGACGTCGCCGCGGCCAGGTCGAGGTCGGCGGCGACGATCGTGGCCCCGTTGGCGGCGAACCCCAGCGCGGTCGCCCGGCCTATGCCGCTGCCCGCACCGGTCACCACGACGAGCTTGTTCCCGAACGGCTTCTCCGCGTCGCTCATAGGCCTTTTCCGTGTCGTCTACTGCGCGGTAATTTAAGGCGGATCCCACGTTACTCGCGAGTAGCTATCGCGTCACCCGGTGCGCAGCGCCAGGGTTACCATGATCATCGACTGCCCGGCGACGGTGCCGACCGCGGTGCAGGCGCCCGGGACCGCGCAGGAAACGGTGAACAGCTCGGCCAGGACGGTGCCCGGTGGGAAGGGGGTGGCCTGCAGCCGCCAGCGGGTGCCGTCCCACGCCTCCGCGAACCCTCCCGGGGGGGAGAAGTCGCTCGCCGCGTCCACGCCGACGGCCGTGCAGGCCCGCGGCGAGGTGCAGGAGACGCTGTTGAGCTGGTTGCGGCCCTGCGCCATGGGGTTCGGCGTGGCCTGGACCCGCCAGGCGGTGCCGTTCCAGGTCTCCGCCAGGTTCAGCGGGCCGGCGTTCCTGGTGAAGTAGGAGCCGACCGCGGTGCAGGCGCTTGCCGAGGTGCAGCTCACCCCGTTAAGCGAGATCACCTGGCCGCCCGTGGGCGTGGCCATGGGCACGAAGCGCCAGCTTGTGCCGTTCCATATCTCCGTGCCGTAGCTGCCGACGGCGACGCAGGCGCGCGGCGTGACACACGTCACCCCGAGCAGGTACGTGTTAGTGACCGCGCCGGGCAGCGGCTGGACCGTCCAGCGGCCGCCCTTCCACGTCTCGCCGAGCGCCACCGAGCCAGACTTGGTGAAGTACTGACCGACGGCGAAGCAGCGATCCGCCGACGGGCACGACACCGCGGACAGTCCGGCGCCCCGCCGGGCCCCGGCCGGGCTGGGCACCGGCTGGATCCGCCAGCGGGTACCGTCCCAGCGTTCGGCCAGGGGCAGCTCCCGCTGGCCGCTGTTGAAGAACTGGCCCACGGCGGTGCAGGTACGCGGCGACGGGCAGGAGACGCCGGAAAGCCCGGCGGAGACGGTGCCGGCCGGAACCGGAGATCGCTGGATCCGCCAGCGGCTGTCGTCCCAGCGCTCGGCCAGCGTCGTCGACTCGCCGGTGGTGGCCGTGCTGTACCCGACGGCGATGCAGGTGCGCGCCGACGCGCACGACACCCCGACCAGGCCGCTGGCGACCGAGGCACCCACCCGGGCGGGGACGGCCTGCCGGTGCCAGCTCCTGCCGCCCCAGCCCGCGGCCACCGGGCGGCCGAGGTGGCTGGCCGTGTCGTAGCTTCCGCCGGCGGTGCAGGCGGTCGGCGTGCTGCACGACACCGCGGCGAACCCGGTGCCGGTGGACCGGCCCGGGTTGGGGATGGCCTGGACGCGCCAGGTCGTGCCGTTCCACCGCTCCGCCAGCCCCACCGTCGTGGTGCTGCCACCGCTGTTACGGCTGGCGGCGGTCGCGGCGCGCCCACCGGCGGAGCCGATCGTGACCGAGCCGACCGCGGTGCAGGCGCCCGTCACGGCGCAGGACACCGCGAGGAGCTCGCTGCCGGTAGCTCCGGCCGGGCTGGGCGTCACCTGGATGCGCCAGCGCGTCCCGTTCCACCGCTCGGCCAGCATCACCCCGGAACCGCCGCTGGTGCCGTAGCTTCCCGCGGCGATGCAGACGGTCGCCGAGCTGCACGACATCCCGGCGAACCCGGAGCCGATCGATCCGGCCGGGGCGGGCGTGACCTGGACGCGCCAGCTTGTCCCGTCCCACCGCTCGGCCAGCGGCACACTCGTGCCGGAGTTGTCGAGGCTGGCCCCGCCCGCGGTACACGCACTCGCCGAGGTGCAGGACACGGCGAAGAACTCGGCCACGGCGGACCCGGCGGGGCTGGGCGTGGCCTGGACGCGCCAGCTTGTGCCGTCCCACCGCTCGGCCAGCGCGGTGGTGCCGGTGGCGTCGGTCTGGGCGCCGACCGCGGTGCACGCGGTCGCCGAGGTGCAGGAGACCGCGAAGAAACCGCTCAGCGGGCGGCCGAGCGGGCTGGGGGCGGCCTGGATGCGCCAGCTTGTGCCGTCCCACCGCTCGGCCAGCGGGTGGATATGCCGCAGGCCGTCGGTGTAGTAGCCGGCGGCGGTGCAGGCATCCGCCGCGGTGCACGACACCCCGAAGAGGTTGCTGAACACGGCCCCGGGCGGGGCCGGAGCCGGCTGAACCCGCCAGCCGGTGCTGGTGCGGGCCTCTGCCAGGGGGAGCCCGGTGCCGGCCCGGTTCTCATAGCCGCCGACCGCGAGGCAGGTCCCGGGGCTGGCACAGGAGATGGCATCCAGCACGCCGTTGCGGATGACCGGGTTGGGGGTCTGCTGGGCCCGCCACGAGGAGCTGGCCGCGGCAGGACCGCCGGCCGGGGCAGCCGTGGGACCGCCGGGCGGGGCAGCCGTGGGACCATCGGCCGGGGCAACGGTGCTGGCGGCCGGGGTGAGCGCCGGCCGCCAGGTACCGGATCCGGTGGCGCCCGGCCGCCACAGGCCTCCGGGGAAGCCCGGCTGTGCCAGGCCGCGCGGCAGCGCCAGGCCCGGCTGGCGCGGCACCAGGCCCGGCTGGCGCGGCACCAGGCCCGGCTGGTGCGACACCAGGCCCGGCTGGTGCGACACCGGGCCGCCCGGCCCGGGCGGTCCCGCCGCGGCCGCCGGGGTGGCCAGCGCGCCAGCCAACCCCAGGACCAGGCCCGACACGCCCGCAAACCGGGCGATCCCGGGTACCATGCTCAGCCTTGCCGCGCTCCGCGCCATCTACCACCGCCGCCTTAGTCGTGATAACACCCCCCTTTGCCGGTTATGACGCCGGCGGTGGCGGACAGGTTGCCGCCGTCATCGGCGTTCGCAACGTTCGGGGTAGGGCGGACAAAAGCGCAGGTCACCGGCGAGCGGTAGGGTCAGGCAGGTGGCAGCGTCCCGGTTCGTCGTCCAGCTTCACGACGCGACGACGCTGCACTTCGACCTGCGGA
>Ga0126382_10001114_pt1 | contig 10874 bp, 11 predicted proteins | sample PanSoiMetPlot_30_FD_92548 | JGI IMG/M metagenome (GOLD analysis project Ga0126382, IMG submission 92548) | Tropical forest soil microbial communities from Panama - MetaG Plot_30 | ecosystem: Environmental > Terrestrial > Soil > Tropical forest > Bulk soil | place: Panama | collected 2016-02-17 | reverse complement strand
CCCTCCACGGACCGGAAGACCGCCCTTCGTCCGCCCGCCATCACCGCCTGCACCTGCCGCGGCGAGGTGTTGAAGGTGGGCGGGCACTCGGCGGCCTCGATGACGCCGAGGCGGCCGCTGGTCCCAGCGCCCACGAAGATCAGCCGGCCGCCGCGCTCCAGCCGCTCGACGATCGCCGTCACCGCTCGGCCGATGGCCGACGCCGCTCGGCCCACCGCACGCAGCGCGTCCCCGTCGGCGCGGTTCATGAGCCGGGCGATGGCGGCGGGAGCAAGGCGATCGAGGGAGCGGCTCCGCGGATTCGGGCGCTCGGTGGGCAGGCAGTCGAAGCGAATCCTCGCCATCACGTGAGAGCCTACCCTACTATAAGGACCCATGGCCGCGGTCCTGCCCGGTCTCGACGTGCTGGTCTCGCGTCTTTCCACGTTGCTCCGTGGTCGCACCGTGGGCCTCGTCTGCCATCAGGCGTCGGTGACGAGCGGTCTCGACCATGCGGCGCGCGTCATCCTGTCGATGCGAGGTGTCAAGCTCCGGCGTCTCTTCGCGCCCGAGCACGGCCTCACCGGGGCGGCGCAGGATCACGCGAGCGTCGCCGCCGAGCGCGACCGGCTGACCGGCTTGCCCGTGCTGAGCCTCTACGGCAAGCGTCTCGAGCCCGCGCCGCGCGCCCTCGACGGCCTCGACACGCTGGTGGTGGACCTCCAGGATGTCGGCTCCCGCTACTACACCTTCGTGTGGACGATGACACTGGCCATGCGCTCGGCCGCCCGCGTCGGGCTGCCCGTGGTCGTCCTGGACCGGCCGAATCCGCTGGGCGGCGTCGAGCTCGAAGGCAACATGGCGGATCCGCGCTACGCGTCGTTCGTAGGTCTCTATCCACTGCCCACTCGCCACGGCATGACCATCGCCGAGCTGGCCGGCTATCTCAATGACACGCACGGCCTCGGTTGCGACCTCACCGTGGTGCCCATGCTCGGCTGGCGCCGCGCCATGCTGTGGGAGGAGACCGGACTTCACTTCGTCGCGCCGTCGCCGAACATGCCCTCCGTCGACACCGCGCGCGTATATCCGGGCGGCTGCCTGATCGAGGGCACGAACCTCTCGGAGGGCCGCGGCACCACGCGCCCCTTCGAGTGGGTCGGCGCACCGTACCTCGACGGGCCGCGCCTGGCCCGGGCGCTCGAGCGACGCGGTCTGCCCGGCGTGCGCTTCCGCGCCATCGGCTTCGAGCCCGCCTTCCACAAGTGGAAGGGACGGCGCTGCGGCGGCGTGCAAGTGCACGCGACCGATGCTGCGCGCTTCAAGCCGGTAGCAACCTACCTCGCCCTCCTCGCCGAGGCGCGCCGGCAGGCGCCGCGACACTTCAAGTGGCGGAGACCGCCCTACGAGTTCGAGTGGAAGAAGCTCCCCATCGATCTCCTGGGCGGAGGACCATCCATGCGCCGCGCGGTGGAGCGCGGTGCGCCCCATCGCCGTCTCGCCGCGTCGTGGCGCGCCGACCTCGCCCGCTTCGCTCGCGCGCGCCGGCCCTATCTCCTGTACCGATGACCACCCGGAGAGCACGATGAGCCTCGAAGCGCTGGTGGGAAGCCGTCTCATGTTCGGCCTGCCGGGGCCTGATCTCACGGACGACGACATCCGGCTCTATCGAGAGACGCAGGCGGCGGGGATCATGCTCTACCGGCGCAACTTCGAAACGCCGGAGCGCCTCGCGCGTCTCCTCACCGGGCTACAGGACGCGATGGGGCGACGGCTCCTCGTGGCTACCGATCACGAGGGCGGCCGCATCATCATGCTCGGCCGCGCCGTCACCATCTTCCCCGACAATCTCGCTGCGGGCGCCGCGGGCGACGTGACGTTCGTCCATCGGCAGGGGCTCTTCGAGGGACGCGAGCTGCGGCGTCTGGGAGTGGACGTCAACTTCTCCCCCGTGCTCGACGTGCTGACCGAGCGCTACAGCCCGAACATCGGTATCCGCTCCTATGGCAAGGATCCCGGGCGCGTGGCGCGCTACGGCGTCGCGCGCATCCGCGGCCTGCAGGTGGCGGGCATCTCGGCCTGCGCCAAGCATTTCCCCGGCAAGGGACACGCGCCGGTGGACGCGCACCTGGGCCTGCCCGTCATCGATTCCGACTGGGCGGAGATGCGCACGGGGCACCTGCCCCCGTTCGTGGCGGCCATCGAGGCGGGCGTGGACTGCATCATGACCTCGCATCCGCTCTATCCGCGCCTCGATGCCGCCCCGCAGACGCCCGCCACCTTCTCGCGCCCCATCGTCACGGACTATCTCCGCCATGAGCTCGGATTCGACGGTGTGATCGTCTCCGACGATCTCGAGATGGGGGCCGTCGGCGAGCTCTGCCCAGTAGGTGAGGCGACGGTGCGTGCCGCCGGCGCGGGGCACGATCTCCTCATCATCTGCCATACGGCGGTCCGCCAGCGCGAGGCGCACGCCGCCCTCCTCGAGGCCTATCGGGGGGGCGCGCTGCCGCGAGGCGAGCTCGAGGAGAGCGTGGCACGGCTCGAGAATCTGCACGCCAAGCGCGCCGGTCGATTCGACGGCGGCGCGCCGAGGCCGGAGCGCGACGGCGAGCCGCTGGCGAAGGCGCTGGCCACGCGGGCAGTCACCTGCGTTACGCCGCTTTCCGGGCACTTCCGGCGCGCCCTCAACGGCTCCGTGGTGGCAGTATTCCCGCGCTTCTCGTCTCTCGCCGATCGCATCACGATCGAGGACGTGGTGCAGGACGAGGCGCGCTTCGTCGCCCGGGCGCACGCGCCCTACGGCATCGAGCCCACCGTGGAGATGGTCGGGATCGAGCCCACGGAAGCCGAGATCGAGCGCGCGGCCGCGGCCGCCCGCCGCGCCGACGCGACCGTCCTCTTCCTCTACGACGCGCATCTCTATCGCTCCAACCGCGCGCTTCTCGACGCCCTGCAGCAGGCCGCCCCTGCCCTCGGAGTCGTCCTCATGCGCGATCCGTGGGACGCGGAATATCTTGCTCCCGGCGTATCTGGCATCACGGCCTATGGCTGGCGGCGCTGCCAGCTCGAGGCGGCCCTCGCACGCCTGCTTACCCCCAGCGCCTGAGAGGAACATCATGCTCACGCCTCAAGCCATCGACGCCGCGGCCCGTGTCTGCCTCGACATGCTCCGCACGCGCACCCGCTATCATCCCCTGGACGCCTCCGTCCGCCGCGCGCCGCTGGACGACGCCTATCGCATCCAGACCGCGCTCCACCGGCTCATGACGGAGTCGGGCCGCGGGCACATCGTCGGCTGGAAGATCGCCGTCACCTCGAAGGCGATGCAGCAGATGACGGGAGTGGACCAGCCGGTGGCGGGCGCGATCTTTTCCAGCGTCGTTCTCGATTCGGGTGCGCGCGTCGACCTTGCGGCCTACCATCACCTCGGCGTCGAATTCGAGGTCGCGGTGCGGCTCGGCGCGGATCTGCCCGCGTCGGGCGGGCCGTGGACGCGCGCGTCCGTGGCGGGAAAGGTCGCAGCGTGCGTCCCCGCCTTCGAGCTCGTGGAGGACGGCGACGCCGACTACAAGAATCTCGACGCCTTCACCCTGGTCGCCCAGAACACGTGGAACGGCGGTGTGGTCCTGGGAGCCCCGGTGGCCTCGTGGAAGAACACCGACCTCGAGACGGCGGTCACGCGCTGCTGGATCAACGACGCTCCCGCCGGTCAGGGAAAAACGGGCGATGCCCTCGGTCATCCCTTCGAGGCGGTGGCGTGGCTGGCGAATCTCCTCAACAGCCAGGGGCGCATGCTGACCCGCGACATGATCGTGATGACCGGGAGCAGCATCACCACGAAATTCCCCTCGCCTGGCGATCGTATCCGTTTCGCCATCGAGGGTCTCGGCGAGGTCACCCTCGAGGTCAAGCGCTAGCCCCAGCTATTCACGAGGACGCGGAGCGCGTGGCGGGGCGGGACCCGTCGCCGGGGGCGGGGGAGTGGCTCCAGCTGCGTCACCCACTCGCCTGACTCGCCGCCCTCCGGGCGGCGCACAGGACGAGGGGGTCCCACTCCGCCGGAGCCACTCCCCCGCCCCCGCCGCCACCCGCCCCGATCGCACGTGCGGCCCTCGTGAGCAGTCCGGCTAGCGGGGGGCGAGATCCGGACGACGGCGCGCGCGGCCGCGCAAGGCCCGCCGCGCGATCCAGACGAGGAGCACGATCACCACGACGGCGGTGAGGATCGGCGCGAGTAGCCCGAGAACGGCCAGGGCGACGGCGCCGACGAGCTCGCCGGTAGCGACCACGGAATTGCCCAGGCCCGCGGTGAACGCGGAGGACTTGAGGCGCAGCAGCGTCGTGCCGAGCTGAGCGAGCCCGGCGACACCTCCACCGGCGAGGACCGCGATCGTCCAGCGCACGAGCGGCGGGAGCTCCGGGGTCACCGCCGCCATCTCGATGATGCCCGCGGTGACGGCCGCCGGACCCGCCACCACGTCCACGAGGTGGTCGAGCCATGGCACGTAATAGGCGGCGATCTCCACCGCGGCCGCCGTGGCGAAGGCGATGAGGGCGGCGTCGGAGCCGATCCAGCTCATCCCGGGTGTGAGCGTCAGGTAACCGAGCCGGGCCGCCGCGGAGGTGATCAGGAGGGGGATGAACACGCGCAGCCCCGCCGCGGTGCTGAGGGCGAGGCCGGCGGACGTGCCGAGCAGCAGATCCACGCCCACGAGACTATCTGCTCCCGAGCGCTCGCGGCAAGCCCGCCCGAGCGCTCAGGAGCCTCGAGACATCGAGCCGGTTACAGCTCCTGGGCCAGTCGCTTGATCTCCCGGCGCAGATGATCCCACTGGGCGACAAGGGGCCGGATCATCTCCGGCGCGCTGCCCACGCGTAGTTTTTTGATCTCGCCACTGAGGATGTTCCGGTAGCGCGTGGTCTTGCTCAGGATCGCGTAGAGCCGATCCTGTCGCTCTTCGAGATTGGTCAGCAGATGAATGTCGAGCTCGTCGATCTTGCCGCGACCCGTCGTGACTCCTTCCGCGGTCCGCTTCATGTCTTCCTCCTTCCCATGTCCATGACGTGTGCGTGTGCCAGCCCGTCCGACACTTGGCCGATCACCTGGTAAAGGAAGCATCTTCCATACCGTCGGCGCGAATGCTGGAATCACCGGGCGTTGCGCGACGTCACCATGGCGACGCGCCGAAACCGTAAAGTTCGGCTACGCTCCTGGCGCGACCCGAGGCAGATCCGGCTGCACCGCTTCCTCGAGCGTCATGGGGATCGTCCCCCGGTAGGGCTCGCGACGGATCGGACAGTCGGTGAGATCGCACACAGCGCAGTAGATGCGGTGGCAGGGATCCGTGTGGAAGACCATCTCGCCCTCCGCTCCCAGCTCCCGCATGGTACGCGCCGCCACCTCCTCCGAGAGATCGTGGGCGCGCTCCACGCTCCAGAATTCCGGCACCACCAGATGCGCCTCGACGTGTTGGAAGCGACCGGATCGGATGGCTCGCAGGTGATGCACGCGGATGACGCCGTTGCCGAGGTGACGCTGAAGGGCGGCGAGCACGCTGTTCAGGAGCGCCGGATCCTCCTCGTCGAGGAGGCCCCCCGCGGCGTGCCTCACCAGCTTGAAGCCCGTCCACATGAGCCAGAGCGCCACGAGTAGCGCGACCACGGGATCGAGCCAGGCCAGCCCGGTGAAGCGGACGAGGCCGAGGCCGACCACGATGCCTCCGCTCGTCCATACATCGGCGAGCACGTGCTGGCCGTCGGCGACCAGGGTGAGCGAGCGGTGCCGGCGACCGGTGCGGACCAGGTAGCCCCCGAGGGCGAGGTTCACGAGCGCGGAGCCGAGCACGATGACGATGCCCAGACCGATCTGGCGCACCTCGGGCCCCTGGATCAGGCTCCGGAGGGCGCCGTAGACAACGAGGACGGAGGCGAAGGCGATGAGCCCGCCCTCGAATGCCGCCGAGAAGAACTCGATCTTGCCATGCCCGTAGGGATGATTGCGGTCCGCGGGACGACCCGCGAAGACGAGGCCGCCCAGGGCGAACACGGCCGCGACCACGTTGACGATGGATTCGAGGGCGTCGGAGAGGACGGCCGCCGAGCCGGTCATGCGATAGGCCTGGTACTTGGCGGCCAGCAGCACGCTGGCCACGATGAGGGACACGAGACCGGCGCGGAGGCGAATGCGGGCGTCGTCCAGCGAAAGCTCGGCGTCCACGACCAGATCTTACCGCGCGGGGTCCGCCTCGGGCCGGGGATCGCGGCCGCGGTCGAGCAGGGGCGAGAGCAGCGGAGCGAGCACCATGGTGCCGACCGTGCCTAGGATCACGAGCCACGACCAGGCGAGCGCGATGACGCCCATCTCGGAGAGCACGAGGAGAACGAGGTTGACCACGGCCATGACGATCATGGCCACCACGTTGGCGTGGTTCGCGCGCAGGCGGGTGAGCAATCCCAGGAGGAAGACCCCGAGGAGCGACCCGAAGGTAACGCCGGCGATCTTGAAGGCGAGCCAGAGGATCTTGTCGAAGAAGGAGAAGCCCCAGGCCAGGGCGGCGAGGATGAGCCCGAAGCCCACCACCGCGGCGCGTCCCACCCACAGGTAGTGGCGGTCGGTGCGGCGGGGAGCGATGAGCGGGCGATAGAGATCGGTAACGAAAGACGCGGAGAGCGAGCCCAGGGGCGAGTCGATGGAGGCGAGCACGATGGCCGTCAGCATCACGCCCCGGAGCATCACGGGCATCACGGTGCGAATGAAATAGGGAAAGATCTCGTCGGGCCGCGGCAGGGCCACCCCCGGATGCTGGGCGTAGTAGGTGAAGAGCCCGGCGCCGATGGCCAGATAGATGAGCAGGGTGGCCAGGGTGCCGAGCGGCGTGAGAGAGAGCGTGCGCTGGCTCTCCCCGCGAGTCTCCACGGTGAGGAGCCGCTGCATCAAATCGTGGTCCGTACCGAACGCGGCCATGGATCCGACGAAGCCGTTCAGGATGGCGAGCCAGAAGATATTCGGGTCGGTGAGCACGCGGTGCCAGAAATCCGGCGCACCCGGCGCCGGGCCCCAGTTGATCACGCTGAGGCGGCCCGCTTCGGCCGCGGTGCCGAGCATGGCGCCCATCCCGCCGTCGACGCGCCAGGCGAGAAAGCCCACGGTGAGCGCTCCCCCCAGCAGGAACATGGCTGCCTGGAAAACGTTCGTCCACACCACCGCCTTGACGCCACCAAGGCCGATGTAGGCGATGGACACCACGGTGAAGAGCGCGATGGTCGCCCACAGCGGCCAGCCGATGAGCACGGCCACCGCGAGCGCGGCGGCCATGAGGCGCACGCCCGAGCCGAGAAGGCGCGTGATGAAGAAAAAGATCGAGCTCGTGACCTGGCTCGCCTGACCGAAGCGGAAGAGGAGGAACTCGTAGATGGTGGTGCAGTTGAAGCGGTAGAAGGCCGGGATGAAGAGGAAGGCCACGGCGAACTTGGCCAAGCTCGAACCCACGAAGAACTGGCCGTACTCCCAGTTCTCGCTATAGGCGGTCGCGGGCACCGCGATGATGGTGACCGCGCTGATCTCCGTCGCGAGAAAGGAGAGGCAGGCCGCCCACCACGGGATGCGCCGGCGAGCGAGGAAGAAATCCTCGGTGGCTTGCTGCTCGCGGCTGAAGGCGCCGCCGATGACCACGAGGGCGGCCAGCGACGCCGCCAGGATGGCGAAGTCGGGCCACGTGAGGGCGGATCCCGCGGACTCGGCCATGGGCTCGCGCCATTATGGCGCACACCGGCGGGATCGCCGAAGAACTACGAGCCGGCTTTCTGTCGGAGCTGCTTCAGTAGATCGGCGAAGGAGCCGCGCTGGAGGAGCCGCGTGAACTGCGCCTTGTAGCTGCCCACGAGGCTAACCCCGTCCACCTTCACGTCGTAGACGGCCCAGCGGTCCTGCATCCGATAGAGCTTGTACTCGATGCCGATCTGCGCACCCTTGGGCGTGACCACGGTGGAGAGCACGGAGGCGTCGTCGCCGTTCACCTGCTCGCTCTCGTACCGGATGGGCTCGCCCGTGTACTGCTCGATCTTGCCCATGTAGGAGTTGGCGATGAGATTGGTGAAGAGCTTGACGAACTCGTCTTTGTCGGCGGGAGACACGGTGTCCCACGTCGGGCCGAGGGCGCGCCGCGACATCTCCTGGAAGTCGAAGAGGCTCTCCGCCACCCGCCGGATGTCGGCCCGCCGCTCCGCCGTCGAGACTTTCTTGATGTCGCTTCCGCCCTCCTGGAAGAACACCTGCTTGACCGCGCTCTGCACCGTCTCGGTGGGACCACCCCCCACTGCCGTCGAGGCCAGCAATACCGCCAGAATCAGGCTCAGCATGGCACTCTCCTTACTCTTGCGCGGGATCCCCAAGGGCGAGGCCCCAGTCTCGCACGAATGCCCCATGGGCGGAAGGAAGGGAGCCACAATTCGCTGACGAGGCGGCGAGGGTCGGGAGAAAATGTCAGTCATGGCGCGCACATGGACGGTGGGCGTGGACGCGGGCGGCACCTGGTTGCGCGTGCTCGCAGAGGACGGCGACGGGAGGCGCTGGACGATGAAGGGTCGAGCCGCGCCTGACGTGGCGACGGCCCTTCGCGTGCTCTGGCGCCGGAAGCGGCTGCGCGCCGTGAACGTGAAGCATCTCGTCGTGGCCGCCCGCGGCGTGTGGACCGCGACGGAGCGCCGCGCCGCCGTGCGGCGGCTTGGCGGGTTCGCCCGGCGCGTGCACGTCCTTTCGGACGTGGAGGCGGCCTATCGGGGGGCCATCGGCGAGCGTGCGGGTCTGCTCGTGCTCGCGGGTACAGGCTCGATCGTGCTCGCGCGCTCGGCGGCCGGGCGCTGGGTGCGCGCGGGCGGCCTCGGACCGCTCTTTGGCGACGGCGGCTCGGCCTTCGCCCTGGGGCGGGACTGGCTCGCCGCCACCGATCCCACGCGCGCCCGCCGTCTCGCAGTGTCCCCCGACGCGGTGGCGCGCATCGCGGCCCTTGCGCCTCGCGTGTTGCGTCTCGGCCGCCATGGCGATGACCCCGCAAAGGCGATCGTGGCGCGCGGCAGCCTCGCCCTCGCCCTCGGCATTCGCGCGGCCGCCCGATCGGCCGCTCTGGAGGCACCGGTCATCGTGAGCTGGGCTGGCGGCCTGCTCGAGGACCGCGCCTATCGCGCGCTGACCTGGAGGAATGCGCGCGGGCTCGGCCTCGACATCGTCCCGGTGGCTCCGCGCAAGAGCGCGCTCGAAGCCGTGGCGGAGCTGGCCTTGCGCTGAGCTAGGGAGACTTCCTCGTTCGCCAGCACCAAAGGGCCGGGCCGGTCGCTGCCGTCGCCACCCCAGCCGCCGTGTTCTTCCAGCCCGCCGTCGCCATGGCCAGCACCGCCGCGGCCGATGGCAACAGCGCGGTGATCCACAGCCCGAGCGTTCCTCCTCCGACACGCCACGGCCGCGCGAGATCTGGCTCGCGAAAGCGGAGGGCGAGGAATGCCGCCAGCTCGAGGAGGAGCGTGAGGGAGTACAGCCACACGTTCAGAACGATCAGCTCCTTGAACGAGGCGACGGCGAAGAGGCTGTACACGGCGCTCGAGGCGAGCACGGAGGTCCATGGCACGCCAGTGCGCACCTGCGTCCGGGCCAGCCAGCGCGGGAGCTGGCCCTCGAGGGCCAGGGCGTAGGGCAGGCGCGAGTTGGTCAGCACCAGGGAGAGAAAGAGCCCGGCCGAGGCGAGCACTGCGCCTGTCACGACGGCATGAGCGAGGGCCGGCCCTCCAATGGCTGCGGCCACCACGGGCCAGTAGCCCGTCTGCCAGCGCTGCCAGTCCCCTGCCGCCGACAGCACTGCCGCGACGGGCACGATGTTCGAAAGAGCAATGAGGGGCAGGGCCCACCACAGCGCTCGCCGATACGCCGTCTCCGCCCGCTCTGTCTCGCCCAGCACCGTGCTCGGTGTATCCCAGCCGGAGTAGTTCCACATCATGACGGCGATGCCGACGCCGAGGCCGCTCCAGAGACCCTGCCCTGGTGCGGCGAAGGGCGACCATGGCGCCGACTGGGCCCGCGCGAGCGCGACGCCGGTGAGGGCGACGATGGGCGCGAGGGCGCCCACGGCCAGGGCGGCGGCACCCCATCCGGTGATGCGGATGCCCGCGAGATTCACGGCGGTGAGGAGCCAGATGAAGGCCAGGGCGATCAGCCAGCGCTCGAGCGCGGTCATCTCGGGACGCCAGAAGCGCAGGTAGTCGGCGAAGAGCGCGGGATAGACCGCCACGTCCACGAAGCTGTTGACCCAGCTCCACCAGCCGACCTGGAAACTCCAGAAGGGACCGAACGCGCGGCGCACCCACGTGACGTAGCCGCCCTCCTCGGGGAGGGCGCCGCCCATCTCCGCCATGGCGAGAGCGGTAGGCAGGGCGACGAGCACGGGAGTGAGGGCGAGGAGGAGCAGCGTGAGCCCCGGACCGAACACGGACACCGCGTCCTCGACACCGTAGGGCCCGCCGCTCACGTTGAAAAAGACGACGGCGAGCAGCGGGAGGAAGGAAAGGCGGCGGCGCGCCACCCTCACGCGGACTGGGCGGCGCGTATCAGCTCGGGCAGGCCCTTCAGCCACTCATCAATGGGCGTCTCGGCATCAACGATGATCTCGAGCTTGCCGCTGGGCAGTCGACGCACGCGGCCCTTGCCCGTGCCAAGGGGAATGACCACGTGCTCCCGGTGCACGCCCATGGCGTCGATGACCGCGAAGATCTTGTTGATCTCGTTCATGCCGACCGCGTCGAGCATGGCAAGCCTCCCGACGCGCATCCTAAGTTGTGATAGGCTCCCGGTCAATGAGCCGCCGGATTGTCCTCGCTCTCGTCCTCCTCGCGCTGGCCGGGTCGGT
>Ga0126382_10001113_pt1 | contig 10875 bp, 11 predicted proteins | sample PanSoiMetPlot_30_FD_92548 | JGI IMG/M metagenome (GOLD analysis project Ga0126382, IMG submission 92548) | Tropical forest soil microbial communities from Panama - MetaG Plot_30 | ecosystem: Environmental > Terrestrial > Soil > Tropical forest > Bulk soil | place: Panama | collected 2016-02-17 | reverse complement strand
AGCGCCTGTTTCGCGAAATCGGCTACCAGAAGACGACGGTGGCCGACATCGCCAAGGCCCTACAGATGAGTCCGGCAAACGTTTATCGGTTTTTCGATTCCAAGAAGTCGATCAACGCCGGAGTGGCGCGACGACTGATGGAACAGGTTGAGCAGGCGTCGCAGGCCATTGCCGTGAGCCGGGGAAACGCTGCTGGCCGGCTGCGCAAACTGCTGACAGCCGTGCATCAAATGAATTCAGCCCGCTATGTTGGCGATTCAAAAATGCATGAAATGGTCGCCGTGGCAATGGAAGAGAATTGGGATGTTTGCAAGGCGCATATGGAATTTGTGACCGGAGTCATCGGGACTGTCATCGCGTCTGGCATTGCGTCAGGCGAATTCCATGTGCCTGACGCCGGCGCTGCTGCCATGTGCACCTGTGCAGCGATGGTCCGCTTTTTCCATCCGCAATTGATTGCCGAATCCGCCGGCAAGCCCGGTCCCACGCTGGATCAGATGATCGACTTCGTCATCGCGGGACTGCGTGGGTCGTATCCAACGCACTAAGTCAACTAGCGCTAACAGCCCGCGCACGTTGGGGTGACAAGCGGTACGCCATGCGGGCATGACCCGCACAATAAGACGCGCCGCCGGCAGTAACGTTGTTGCAGAAGGTGAAGTCGGCAGCACCCATGGCACTAATTGGCCAGCGGCACTTGCTCGGCGCGAGGTTAAGCAGGGAACAGGGCTCCGCGCTCACCACACTTTCGGCAACAGGTTCCAATGCGAACAGCGTTTTAAGCGCCATCCGTTGAGTCAGCACTTGGGGCCGCCGCACTGGTGGGCCCATGCGCATTCCGGGCGCGGCTGTGCCCCTGCCGCGCGCAAGGCCGAGACGGCTGAGCTTACCTATGACGGCATTGCGGGAAACACCAATCTCGTGGGCGATTTGTCTGCAGGATAGGCCGGCGTTGAAACAGCTTTTGAGCAGGGCCACGCGTTCCGTAGTCCAGGTCATACGCAAATTTTTGCTGGAGATTTCGATGACGGTCATGTTGGCCTCGTGACCGGTTGACGCGGCCAGACTGGGCCGCCGGCAGGACGAGGTCGCACCAACGCGCACGCCGCGTTGAGATCGAAATGTCGGACCGCGTGCTGACCACACAAATCGGTGCCTTAAGCACCGAGCCTCATCCGTGTCGTCGGACCGCGAGCCCGTCACAATTTGATCGATGCCAGGAACCTGCGCTGCCGAAGGAGGACTGGTCTGCAGCAAATGCCCATGCATAAGGGCTAGGCTGCCGACGGCATCAGCCGGCCTGTAAGCGCGGGGCACCTGGTCGTCGAGCGAAAATCCCTCGCTGAATCAAGCGTTCCATGATTCGAATGGCGCTTCAAGGGTTATAATGCCATAATAATACCGTTATAATAGTGAGGTGTAAGCCCATGGCGCGACCCGAAAATCGCTCGGAAGCGCGAGCACTAAGCCTGACGCTGCCAATCGAAACATTTAACTATCTGGTTCTTCTTGCGACGCTCGGTAAGCTTGGCCGCACCGAAAACGAAGTGGCGACGCATATCCTCGTGCGCGAGGCCTATGCCATGTATGAGCGCGGCTTCCATGAAGAGCGTGTTCCGGCTGCCGATTTGGAGTGAGGCGCACATCCGGAATACTTGTAACGTCAATGCTATGATCACCGCGTCAGTGAGGCACGGGCAACGGCGGAACGGGATGATCCGCTGCGGAGCGCGGCGCGGACGATAGCTGAGCCGGCGTTTCGGGGGGCGCGCGGGGCTGAGTGGGAGCCGCTCGGGATTGAGTCGGAGGTGGCGTCCTCTGCCTGACGCTCTGGTCGGGCGCTGGCAGTTTGGCGATTTTTTGGGCCAGCTGTTCTTGCTTGGCAGCAAGCTGCTCGATCTGTTGTTGCGCGGCGGTAAGCTGTTCTTGCTTGGCGGCCAGCTGCTCTACGTCGCGCCTCATGACGGTGAGATCTTGCGTAATTTTCTCAAGTTGCTTCACCAGATCAGGAGATGTTGCGGGCGCTGCTGCAGTCTGGGTGACAGGTGCTGTTTGCGGAGGTGCCGCATCTGGTGCGGATGCCTGACCGGAAGAAGCGGAGCCCGATTGCTCGGTTGCGAGATTGGCGTCGTTGGACGATTTCATACTCCAGACCCGGTGAGATTGCCAGGCGGACGCGACACCGACACCGATCAGCGCCGCTATGAAAAAGTTAGTCAGCGTGAAGACCTTTCGTCTGTCGACCGGTGGCCAGGTGCTCGCGAAATCGCTTTCGAAACTGATGCCAGAGCGAGGAGGCACGTGGATTGTCGGCTCTACGGCCGGCAACCCGCTAGATGGCTTAGGTTCATCCGGCAACGCGCCGGACAATTTAGGTTCTTCGCGACTATTCCCAACGCGCCGATCGGATGCATGGCGTCCCCTGGCGGCCATTTCCTGCGCCAGCACATCGAGCTGACTGATCAGCTCAACCCTTGTCGCGGACTGTGTTACAGTCGGAGTGGCCGGCGCTAGTTGTGCCGACGCATCTTGTACCGACATCTGCAGGGAAGGGGCGGGACACGTTTCCTCGGCCGTAACGTCAATTTCCTCGGGCAATATCGCGGTTGAGACGCTGCCATTCGGATCGCGCGCTGGCCCGCCAGGCCCGACCTTTACGGCCGTCGTCGCGGACCCAAAGGGCGCGACATCGTCTTTATGAATATTTGCTGAACTCTTCGAGGAATCCATTGGCCTTCCCAATTTCAACCACGTGAGGTAGCCGGGTTTTCGGGGCCAGGCGAGCCAAAACAGGCCATCAACCTATGACAAAAGGAAGACAAAAGAGCAGCAAGCGAGTGGCATTGTTTTGGCCAAATTAGCGATCAACAGTTATCACGGCTCGGGCCTTGTCGGTGCGGCATCGGCAGCAGATTACTTATGGACGGGGAACATGTTTCCGCGCAAAAATCAGGAAAACAACTAATCTCGCTGACAATTGCATGCTGCAAATCGTGGTGATCTTCGGCTGGCTAATTGCGTTTTGCTTGATGGCGTATCTCGCTACGCGGGCTCTAAAGCATCGCCTATTGGGCCGAAACCGGAGAAAGCTGGCGCTCAGGAAAATCCGGGAATTTAGAAGACATCACCATTTTGATGAGAAACGGCAGCAGTGGGTGCGAAAAATCGATGGGGTGGCCTTAATCGATGAAGCGGGCGAGGATCGTCGGCTCGGGCTTGCGTTAATTGGGTGGCTCTTGTTTGTCCTGTGGGAAGGCTATTGGCTTTTGGAAATTGCCGAACGATTCTCCAAAGCCTCTCACCCTTGGCAGCTGCCATATGTGTTCTTGTTTTTCATCTTGGTGGTTGTCCCACTAGCCGGGTATCTGTTCATTCGTAGAAGAATGCGGCGGTCAGCGCGGTTACCGGTTGGACGGTATTAGAATAGCCTCCAAGTCGGCGTGCAGCCCGATCGCTCGACCTTTGTTTGCCATCGTGGCGGTTTTGGCTGCCATCAAGTGCAATAGACCCACAAAACCGGAGCAGACGGTCATTTTGCTCAGTCTAGGACCGGCAGCGCTGCACTCCCTTGTTATTTTTGCTGTTTTAGGCATCCTCAAAAAGGGTGCATGTGAGTGCAGGTCCACATCGTGCAGTTGTTCACCACCGCCGAAGCCGCCGCCTATCTCCGACTAAAGGAGCGCAAGATCTATGAGATGGTGGCGGAGGGCACGGTGCCGTGCACAAAGGTCACCGGCCGCTGGCTATTTCCAAAAACCGAGCTTGATCACTGGCTCACGTCGAGCGTTATGCGCCCGGCCGGTATGGCGCGTCCGGAAACGGCACCGATTGTCGGCGGGAGTCATGATCCGCTGTTGGAATGGGCGTTGCGCGAGAGCGGCTCAGGTCTTGCGACGTTGGCGGTCGGCAGCGAAGCCGGCTTTTCCCGTTTTGTCGCCGGCGAGACACTTGCTGCCGCCATCCATCTGCACGACCTCGAGGATATAAAAGCCGACGCTAATGTTACTGCCATAAAAAATCGCGGCGAGCTGCAAGATGTGGTGCTGATCGCTTTTTGCCGACGCGAACAAGGCTTGCTCGTCGCGCCGGGAAATCCATTGAAGCTTGGCTCGATTGAGGACGTGAGTAGGGCGCGTGCCCGGGTCTGCATGCGGCCAAATGGCGCCGGCGCGCAATTGTTGCTGTTGGCCTTGTTGCATCGAGCCAAAGTTTCACTCGATCAACTCGCGGCAGTTACTCCTGCGAGCCAGACCGGTCCCGATATTGCGCAGGCCATTCGTGCCGGACGCGCCGATACGGGAATCGCGACGCGTGGCGTCGCAAATACCGCCGGCCTTGATTTCATACCCATCATTTGGGAGCCGTTCGATCTGGTCATGCGCCAGCGTGATTATTTTCAGCCGCCAATGCAATCGCTCATCAACTTTCTGCATTCAGAGGAGCTGCGAACGCGCGCCCGCGAACTCGGCGGTTACGATCTCAGCGTTGCCGGCACGGTACGGTTTGTGAATTAATGACTGACAAGCAAGTTTGGCCGACCGAATTGCGCCTGCAAAAGGATCGCAAGATCTTGACTGTCACGTTCGACGGAGGCGAACGATTTGATCTTTCTGCCGAATATTTGCGCGTGAAAAGCCCAAGCGCAGAAGTGCAAGGGCATTCGGCAGAGGAGCGCAAGACCGTACCCGGAAAGCGGGATGTCGAGATCATTGAGGTGTTGCCGGTCGGCAATTACGCCGTGCGACTCGTGTTCGATGATCTTCATTCGACGGGGATCTTTGATTGGAACTACCTGTTCGATCTTGGGCGCAACTACGCTTCTTATTGGCAGGACTATTTGGATGAGCTTGCCGCCAAGAATCTCACGCGTGATCGGCCGGCCGGGCGAAAGAATAGTAAGCCCTGATGCTCACGCTGCGCCAAATCGAGGTGATCCACGCTATCATGCTTACCGGTACTGTCGGCGTCGCCGCGCGCGACTGCTGAATGTTTCATCGCCCGGCGTCAGTCGCGTCATGAAGCACGCGGAGTTCTCGGTCGGCGTCACGCTGTTCAGCCGTAGAGGCGGCCGCTACAGCCCGACGCCCCAGGCGAACGCCATCTTCAGCCAGATCAATGGTGTTTATGACAAGTCGAAGATCTGCAATTTGCCATTTCGCGGATCAAGCGTGGCGCCAATACAGAGCTCAGGATCGGCTCAGTGCCCAGCATCGCTAACGTCATGGTGCCGCGCGCGATTGCCGACCCAATCACGACTTGCATTATGAATGTTACCATCCGAGCCCGTTTTTGGGTCGACGGTTTGCGCACTGGTCTCGCACGGTCTCGCCATTGCTATAGTTGATGAGTTCACCTTGGCCGCCGACCAGTGGCCGCAGTTGCGGGCGCTGGATATTGCCGAACCAACTGCCTTCGAGACCTCTTTCGTGCACCGCAAGGATGTCTCGCTATCGAGCGCTGCCGCGCGTTTTGTCGCCGCTTTGCGCGCTCAGATGGAAGCAGTCGCCAGACTGCGCAATTCTCGAAAAAAATAACATCATGTTAAGTTTGGGGCACGTTTTGGTTATTGACCTTACACGATGTGGTCAGCAAGGTCGCAAATGTCATTGGCTCAGAAGCCCGATTCAACCGGGCCGATTTTGGCCAGAAGGAGGAAGCCTCCCATGTTTCGCACAGGACTCTTTGCGTCGGTAATTTTTGCGAGTGTCGGCTTGGCCGGTCCGGTCCTTGCGCAATCGACCGTCTACATCCCGGCCATCCTTGAGCTGTCCGGCGCTGGTGCGGTGTCTGGCACCAATTTCCGCGACGGGATGCTGCTGGCCATCGACGAGATCAATGCAAAAGGCGGTATTCTCGGCAAAAAGATCGAAACGCCCTTGCTCGATACGCAGAGTGATGCCGGCATCTCGCGCGCGCAAGTGCAGAAGGTGCTCGACAACAAGCCCTACGCCATTCTCGGTCCCGTCTTCTCTGGCTCCGTACTAGTCGACATGCTGCTTACTCAGCAGGCGGAAATCCCCGAAATCGTCGGTGGCGAGGCTGCGGCCATCACACAGAAGGGTAACCCTTACGTTTTCCGGACCTCGTTCGGTCAGCAATTCAGTATGCCGAAGATCGCCAATTACATGCGAGACGGGGTCAAGGCAAAGACCGTCGGCGTGCTGTGGGTGAATAACGACTTTGGCAAGGGTGGGCGTGATAACTTCATCAAAGAAATGAATTCCCGCGACATCAAGGTGGTTGCCGACATCTCCACGGAGTCCGGTCAGGCCGATTTCTCGGCCGACGTTGTTAAGCTTAAGGGCGCAAATGCCGATGCGATCTTCGTCTATCTCAACGAAGAAGAAAGCGCGCGTTTCCTGCGTGAAGCCAGGAAGCAGGGCATCAACAAGCCACTAATCGGCGAGACCACGTTGCTCGGCCAGAAGGTGATCGACCTCGCAGCCGGAGCGGCAAACGGCGTGCGAGGCCATGTCGGCCTCACCATCGATGCACCGATCCCCGCTGTGCAGGAGTTCGCCGCAAACTTTAAAAAGCGGTTCAACTATGCTTGCGACCACAACGGCATCAAGGGCTACACCGCCGTGTACTTCATCAAGCACGTGACCGAAAAAATCGGTAAGCTTGACGGAAAGGCCTTTGCAGAAGCTGCACACGGCATCACCATTACGCCCAAGGACGAGCCTGGCATCCTGATGGAAGCCACCTGGGACAAAAACGGCGACATCGATCGGATCAGCTTCTTGGGCGAGGTCGTCGACGGCAAGCAGAAAATCGTGGAAACCTTGCCGAAGCTCGGCAAGTAAGCGCTTCAAGGAGTTGTTCCGCTCGCCGATCACACCCGGGCGGAAGTCAAAGGCTCCCCTCCAATGGCCTCCTTTATTCAGCTTTTGGTATCCGGCCTCGCGACCGGTGCAATTTACGCGCTGATAGCCGTCGGGTTCACGCTCCTCTGGCAGACATCACAGACGATCAATTTTGCGCAGGGCGAGTTCGTCATGCTGCCCGCGTTTTTCGTGCTTGCCGCCATGAATGCGGGTGCGCCATTCTGGCCGGCGGCGCTCATCGGTGTTGCGCTGTCGATCGTGATCTTAGGAATTCTGTTCAAGTTCATCATCGTCGATCCGATGTTTAAATACGGCGTACTGCCGCTGGTCATTTCGACCATCGCGCTGTCGCTCTTCCTCAAAGAAGGCGTTAAGGATTTCTACAGTTCGCAGGCGCAATCGTTTCCCGCGCTCGTGCCGGCAAGTGATATCCACGTCTTTGGTGCAGTCGTCTCCACCCAGAGCCTGGCGGTGCTCGCGGTCGCCATTGTCACCGTGATCGTTTTGCATCTCCTGCTCACCAAGACTCGAACCGGACGCCAAATGCAGGCTACCGCGCAAAATCCGCTGTTGGCGCGCATTCTGGGCATCCCCGTGCAGCGAATGGTGCTCTACACTTTTCTCCTCAATGCCGTGCTTGTTGCGATCGCATCGATACTGGTTAGTCCGATTTATCTCGCGAAATTCACCAATGGGGAGACACTCGGCATGGCCGCGTTCATTGCTGCCATTATCGGCGGATTCAATCAGGTTCGCGGCGCCGTTCTCGGTGGTGTCATCCTTGGCGTGCTCGATAATCTGTCGGCCGCCTACATTTCCTCGCAATATCGCGGCGCATTTCCACTGATCATTCTCATCGCCGTCATCTTGTTTCGGCCGCAAGGTCTGCTCGGGCGGATCGAGGAGCGCACGGTATGACTCGTTTTCCCGCCCTAGCTCTTGTTATGGCTGCGGCCGTCGCCATCGCAGCGCCGTTCTTTTTGAAGCCATTCGGTATTTTCCTGATTTCAACCTGGGCCGTGCTTACCATCGCGGCTATCGGGCTGAATTTGACGCTCGGCTATGCCGGGCAAATTTCGCTGGCGCAGGGCGCGTTTGTCGGAATGGGTGCCTATACGGTTGCGTTGCTCACGCCATTAGGCGTGCCATTTTTCGGCGCTTTTTTTGCAGCAGGGCTCCTGTGCTTTGCAATCGGTTGGGTTCTTGGGTACCCCGCGCTGCGGGTGCAGCACCATTATCTGGCCTTCGTGACACTAGCTTTCACCACTCTTGTTTTCCTCGTGTTGCGCAACGAGGAATGGCTGACCAACGGCATCTACGGAATTACCGGTACGCCGCGCCCGACGCTGTTTGGATTGAAAGCCAGCAGTGCGCGCGATTTCTATTTCCTGTGCCTCGGTGTTCTTGCGCTGCTTTCACTCGCGACCTGGTGGATGCTTCGCTCACCCTGGGGTCGAGCCTTCGTCGCCTTGCGCGAAAATCCGATTCGCGCGCTGTCCCTCGGCCTCGATACGCGGCGTTACACTCTGATGGCGTTTGCCATCGGCTCAAGTCTCGGCGGGTTGTCCGGCGCGCTCTACGCGCCGCTGGTGCAATTTATCGAGCCGAATTCATTTGCCCTCGGCCTGTCGCTCAACCTATTGCTCATGGTGATTGTCGGTGGCAGCGGTAACTTCTTCGGGCCGTTCGTCGGCGCGCTGGTTGCCGTGCTGTTGCCGGAATGGCTGCGTCTCACGCAGGGTTACTACCTGATCGTCTACGCAGCCGCGATCATGGTTATGATGGCGTTCTGTCCCTCGGGGCTGCTTGGGCTCGCCGAGCGTGCGGGCAGGGCGTTGGCCGGTCCACGCGCCGTCAAAAAGACGTCGATGCCCACTGAAGGTGTCGGCCCATGACCGCGGTACTCGAGGTCTCCAACCTGCGCAAGACTTTCGGCGGCATAACCGCGGTCGACGGCGTGTCATTCAACGTCCACGCTGGAGAAATCCTCGGCATAATCGGACCGAACGGGTCAGGAAAGTCCACGCTTTTCAATTGCGTGCTCGGCCAATTAAAGCCGAGCGCAGGCCAAGTGCGCGTCAGTGGCAAGCCGACGACAGGCATGCGACCCTGCGACCTTAACAGACTGGGCGTGAGCCGCACATTCCAGCTGCTTCAGATTTTTCCGCAGCTTTCGGTGCGCGACAACCTCATTCTTGCCGGACAGGAACATCAGGGCTCGATGGTTTCGCGTCTGTTCGGGCGCGCAGACGCCGGGCTTGGCGATGCTGCCAGCCAGATGATCGAGTTCTTTCGGCTGTCACATCACGCGGGCGAACAGGCCGGTTCGCTAAGCTACGGACAGCAAAAACTGCTCGACACGGCGATGGCCTTCGTGGCTGGCCCGCGACTGGTGTTGCTCGACGAACCGGCCGGCGGCGTCAACCTCACCATGCTCGGGCATTTGCGCAAACGGCTTCAGGCCTATCACGCCGAACGTAAGGCGACGTTTGTCGTTATCGAACATCAGATGGAATTTGTCATGACACTGTGCACGCGCGTGCTCGTCCTGGCAGAAGGACGCATCATCGCCGAGGGCGCGCCCCAGGACATACGACGCAACCCGATCGTGATTGAGGCCTATCTGGGACACTAAAAGATGAGTTCGGAATCGCTGCTTGTCCTCGATAGTGTCTTCGCCGGTTACGGCAAGATGACAATCCTTAACGGGACGAGCGTGCGTGTTCGTCGCGGCGCGATCACGACCGTGATCGGCCCGAACGGTGCCGGCAAGTCGACGATGTTCAAGACAATTTTTGGACTGGTGGCGGTGCGCAACGGCGCGATCACGTTCGGCGGCCGCGACACGACAAATTTCACGCCCCGACAGGTTCTCGATGTCGGCATCGCCTACATTCCGCAGGGCCGAAATATCTTTCCGGAACTGAGCGTCCGCCACAATCTAGAGTTTGGTGGCGTCGCCTTATCCGATCAGGCCAGCCTGCCGACCCGCATGGGTCAAATCATGCATCGCTTTCCGATGTTGCTCGAGAAGGCTGACGCACAAGCCTCGACCCTGTCTGGTGGGCAGCAAAAGATGCTCGAAGTTGCTCGCGGCCTTCTGCTCGATCCGAAACTGATTCTGATCGACGAGCCCTCCATCGGGCTTTCGCCGCTGATGGTGCAGGAAGTGTTCGCGGTTCTGAAATCGCTCCGCGACAACGGCGTTACAATCCTGCTGATTGAGCAGAATGCCAAACAAGCGCTGCAGATTTCCGATTACGGACTGGTGCTGGAGCAGGGGCAGACTCGTATCGAAGACACTGCGACGAAGATTCTTGCCGATCCGCGCATCGCACAGCTTTTCCTCGGCGGCGGTTTCACGTCCTCGGAACATGTAGCATGAGCAGGCGCAAAGTACTGCTGGGACTGATCGGCGCGAACATCATGGGGTCGCTGTCGCCGGCGCTGTTTGCCGACGCTTTCGCGGCCGCCGGAATCGATGGTTTCTATCATTTGATGGACGTCGATTGCCTGCGGGAGAGGCGGTTGCCGCGGCTTCTCGATGCGGTCAAGGCAGTCGGCTTTGTTGGGACAAACATCACCTATCCCTTCAAACAAAACATACTGCCACTGCTGGATGCAGTGGATCCGGAAGCTGCCCAAATTGGCGCGATTAACACTGTTGCCATCGCGGCGGACGGCCGCACCACGGGCTACAATTTTGATCGGCGCGGATGGCGCCATAGCTTTGAGGAAAGCCTCGGACGTGAGAGCGCGAGAGGCGCAACCGTCGTGCAGGTGGGCGCCGGAGGTGCGGGGCACGCGGTTGCGTTTGCCTTGATGGATCTCGGGATTGCGCATCTTGTTGTACACGACCACGACGGCGCACGCGCGAACACACTTTGCAACGACCTGGCAAAACATTTTGGTGCCTCGCGTTGCCGCGTTTCACGCGACCTCGAGAGTGAGATCTCGGGAGCCGACGGTGTCGTCAATGCCACACAAATGGGAATGCGCGGGTTTCCCGGCAATCCTGTGCCGATATCCGCGCTCAAGCGGTCGCATT
>Ga0126382_10001112_pt1 | contig 10878 bp, 7 predicted proteins | sample PanSoiMetPlot_30_FD_92548 | JGI IMG/M metagenome (GOLD analysis project Ga0126382, IMG submission 92548) | Tropical forest soil microbial communities from Panama - MetaG Plot_30 | ecosystem: Environmental > Terrestrial > Soil > Tropical forest > Bulk soil | place: Panama | collected 2016-02-17 | reverse complement strand
CCGGCCTCGGCGGCCATCTGGGCCACGCGCAGCGTCCTGGTAAGGCCGCCGAGGTAGCACACGTCCGGCTGCGCCACGTCCACGGCCCGCAGGCTCAGCATCCGCCGCCACGTGGTGAGCAAGCAGTCCTGCTCCCCGCCGGTCACATCCAGGTCGAGGGCCGCGGCGACCTCGGCGGTCCACTCCTGCTCCCAGTACGGGCAGGGCTCCTCGAAGTGGCGGACGCCCTCGTTTTGCAGCATCCGGCCGACCTCGATCGCCTTCGCCGGCGTGTAGCAGCTGTTGGCGTCGACGAGCAGCGCCGTGCCCTCCGCGACCGCGCCCCGCACGGCGCGGACGACGGCCTCCGTGCGGCCCGGCCACTCGTCCTGGTCGTGCCCGCACTCGCGGCCGATGCGGAACTTGACAGCGCGGTAGCCGTGCCGATCCTGCAGCCCGGCCAGCCGCGCGGCCTCTCTGTCCGGCTCGATGTCCCGGCGCATGCTCGAGGCGTAGACCGGAATCCGTCGCACCGAACCCCCGATCAGCTCGCAGACGGGCCTGCCCGCGCGCCTGCCCCGCAGGTCCCACAGCGCGGTGTCCACCCCGCCCAGCGCGCGGACCAGGTGAGATCCGGGGAACTTGTGCTCGCGCTCCAGCACCCGCTCGCCCAGCGCGGTGAGATCGCCGTCATCCCGGCCCAGAACGTGGGGGACGACCTGACGGTGCAAGACCAGCGCGGTGATGTCGGCATGGTACGGCGCCACCTGGCCCCAGCCCTCGTGCCCGTCCTCGGTGCGCACGCGCACCAGCGCGAGGTCCTCAGCGAAGAAGGTCTCGACCCCGACGATGCGCGCCACAGCCCCTCCTCGACCCCGTTCGCGCAGCGCTCCCGCTGTGCTGTCAGCGGGCTGTCAGCGCCCAGAGTCCATTGTCGGACCATGCAGCAAGGAAGACGAAGCACGTACCTACAGCGGAGAAGACTGCAGCGCCTGCGGCCCATGAGCCGAAGTGCCATTCCGCCACCGGGCTCGCAGACTCTGTCAAGCAAATCCTGCAGCTCAGGAGAGTGTGCGAAGGACCTCACGACCGGTCGGACCGGACGCGCGCCTGCATTCGCTGCGCCAGTTGCGGGGTCAAGTTCAGAGCCTGGCATGGAGGAGGGCTAGATCATGGCCGCTGAGGCACGCCCGACGCGCAACGATCCGCCAACCACTGACCTGGTGATACGCGCGAAAGACGGTGACAAGCAAGCGTGGGATGCCCTCGTAGAGCGGTACGCCCCGCTGATCTGGTCAACCTGCCGCAGATACCGGCTGGGCAGCGCCGATGCCGAAGACGTCAATCAGAGCGTCTGGCTCGCGCTTGTGGATCAGCTTGCTGCTCTCCGCGAGCCAGCCGCACTTCCTGGCTGGCTCGCCACCGCCACCCAACGCGAGTGCGGCCGGTTCCTGCGCGCAGCGCGCAGAACGCAGCCCGGTGGACACGCGCTAGGGGACAGCATCCCGGACGAGCAGACCGCGACGGCCGAGGAGGAGTTGCTCAGGGCCGAGCGTCACGCAGCGCTACGTGAGGCATTCACCTATCTGCCGCCCAGCTGTCAGCAGCTGATCGCCATACTGATCCAAGACCCTCCCGTGCCATACGCCCAGATCAGCGCCGAGCTGGGCATCCCGGTCGGCAGCATCGGGCCCACCCGCCGGCGGTGTCTGGACAAAATGCGCAGCCATCCGGCAATCGCGGCCCTGATCGATGCCGAAACTGGCAGCACGCCAGGTGAGCTGCATGGCCAGACGGCGGCGCTGCATTGACGATCAGATCGTGACCACAGTCACGCCCGGATACCGAACTGCAGCGGGGCCCAGCCCCTGCTACCCGCGCCATGCCGCCATACAGATCTTGAAAGTAAGCGAGTTCTGCGACGAAGGCCGCATGACATCACGCGCTCCAGGCCCGGCAATGACGGTCAGAATAATGTGACGACTGGCCGACTATCTCGGGATCGAGCCGTAGCCGGGCAATCCGCACACTGGGTTGCCAGATTGCCGGGTGCAACCCGGAACCGCAGCCGTTGTATGAACTTCGCTGCGCCATGCGGGGGTATCGTCTTCCCTCGTCCCAAGTAAAAGACTTGTCTTCCTTGCTGCGTGCTTCGACAATGGACGTTAGGTTCTGACGGTCCGCTGGCGCCCGGGGGGGAGGCGGACGATGCGTATACGGATCCTTGGCCCGCTCCATCTCGAGGACGGCGACCGACGGATTACCATCGGCGGCGCTCGTCAGGGTGCTGTACTTGCCGACCTGCTGCTGCACGTCAACGAGGTCGTGCCCAGCGAGCAGCTTCTGGTGGAGCTGTGGGGCGAGGACTCCCCGCCGAGCGCAGCGAACGCCCTCCAGGCGGCGATCTCACGACTGCGCAGGGTGCTGCCGCCCGGTCGGCTCGTCACCGCGGGACCGGGCTACGTGCTGCGGGTTTTCCCGGCGGAACTCGACGTCGCCCAGTTCGAGCAGTTCCTCTCCGAGGGCCGGGATGCTCTCACCGCGGGGGCGGCGGCGGAGGCCGTGCAACTGCTGGACCAGGCGATGACGCTCTGGCGTGGCCCGCCGCTCGCCGATTTCCGCTACGAGCCCTTCGCGCAGGCGGAGATCGCGAGGCTGGAAGAGCTGCAACTGGCTTGCCTGGAAGAACGAAACGAGGCACACCTGGCTCTTGGCTCGGCGAGCGCGCTCACGGCCGAGCTGGGCCGGATGGTGGCTGACCATCCGCTCCGGGAACGCCTGCGTGGTCAGCTCATGCTCGCCCTCTACCGCAGCGGCCGGCACGCAGAAGCCCTTGAGGCCTACCGCCAGTTCCGAAATACGCTCATGGAAGAGCTGGGTTTGGAACCGTCGTCGGCGCTGCGTGAACTCCAGGCGGCGATCCTGCGCCACGACCCTGTTCCCACATCTGGATCGGCCGCCGGCGGGACGCCGCTGACTCGCAGGCCTGTCACGGTGCTCTGCGTCGCGCTGCAGCTAGCGCCCAGCTCAGGTGCGGCGCTGGACCCGGAGGCCCACGGCGTCATGAACGAGAACCTGGCCTCGGGCCTGACAGCCGTGCTCGAGCGGCACGGCGGAAAGCTGGCGGCCAGCGATAGCGAGCACCTGATGGGCGTGTTCGGTGTCGCCACCGTGCACGAGGACGACGCCCTCCGAGCGGCCCGGGCCAGCCTCGAGGCGCGAGAGGCGCTCACCGCCGAGGCGGGCGTCCTGCTGCGCCATTACGGCGCCAGCCTGGTTTGCCGCTTCGGCCTGGCGACGGCTGAGGCTCTGGTCGGAGGGCCTGGTCCGCTCGGGTTCGCCGGAGATGTAGGAGTTCAGGCGGTGATGCTTGCGGACGACGCCGGGCCTGGCGAGATCCTCATCAGCCAGCAGACCCACCAGCTCGCCGCCGGAGCCATCGAGACCGACAGCGCCGATCCCGATCGGTTCCTCTTGCGGTCCGCACACGCCGGCCTGCGTCCGCTGGAAGTCCGTCTCGATGCGCCGCTCGTAGGCCGCGGCGAAGAGATGCGCCGCCTTGAGGCCGCATACGAGCGGGCCACCAGCGAGCGGGTGACCATGACCGTCACCGTGACCGGCGAAGCAGGTCTTGGAAAGACAAGGCTGGTCCAGGAGTTTGCGGGGCATCTCGGCCGAGAGACGCATGCTCTTACCGGCCGATGCCTCCCCTACGGCGAGGGCATCACGTTCTGGCCACTGCAGGAGATGATCCGCCAGGTGGTCGGCCGCGATGATTCGCCAGGGAGGATCGAGGCCCTCCTGGACGGTGAGGCGGACGCGGCGATCGTCGCCAAGGAGCTTCACCGCGTTCTCGGCCCCGCCAACCAGGGCAGCACGGCCGCCGCGGAGATCTTCTGGGCCGCCAGGCGCTTCCTGGAAACCCTCGCGCTGCACCGGCCCGTGCTGGCCGTCTTCGAGGATCTTCACTGGGCCGAACCGACCCTCCTCGACCTGGTGGAATCGCTTGCCCTCCAGCCGGGACGATCACCGATCGTCCTGCTCTGCATCGCCCGCCCTGAACTGCTCGACCACCGTCCAGCGTGGGCGGGCGAGGCGGACAGATCAGTTTCCATCCAGCTCACGCCGCTCGGCGAGGATCCGGCCGCGGCGCTGCTCGACTCGGTATCCGCAGGCCAGCGCATCACACCGTCCACCTGGGCACGGCTCATCGACACCGCTGGCGGCAATCCCCTCTACCTGGAGCAACTGGCGGTCTCCCTCAGCGAGCAGAACGGAAGCGACATCCGGCCAGCGTTGCCGCCCACGATTCAGGCTCTGCTGTCAGCACGCCTGCAGCGCCTCGGGCCTGGAGCCAGCAGCGTCCTCGCCCGGGCCGCCATCGTCGGCAAGGACTTCGGCGAGCAGGCGGTCGGGGAGCTGCTGCCGGTCGAGGCACGCGGGCCGCTCAGCCGCAACCTCCGCACCCTTGTCGCCAAGGGCCTGGTACAACGCGGGCCGCCCAGCCGGATTCCTGCAGAGGAATACAGCTTCCGGCACATCCTCATCCAGGAGGCGGCTTACCGCGCGATCCCAAAGTCCCTTCGTGCTGAGTTGCACCACCGCTACGCCGACTGGCTCGAGGCTGCCTCGGAACCTTTCCCCGGGCGCTCGGAGATTCTCGGCTATCACCTCGAACAGTCAGTCCGCTATCGCAACGAACTGAGGCCGGCCGATCCCAAGTCCCGTGCGCTGTCGCTGCGGGCAGCCGCGCACCTCGAGACGGCTGGGCGCGCCGCGCATGACCGCGGCGACGACGTCGCGGCAGTGAACCTCCTGGACCGCGCGGCAGCGCTGCTTCCCGGCGACGACCCTGCTCTCGGGCGGCTCTACACCAGCCTGGGCACAGCAGCCACCGAAGCCGGGCAGTTCGAGAAGGCAAAGGCCACGCTCGATCACGCTCAGCGCATTACCGCTGCCAACGGCGACGAACGCCAGCATGCCCACGCCCGCGTTCAGGCCTTTCTACTGGGCCTTGAGCTGGACCCGAACGGCACAGCAGCAGATATCACCCGCGCGCTTCCCGAACTGCGCCGAGTATTCGACGCAAACCACGACGATCTGGGAACCTGCCTAACCCTTCAGCTGGAGGCGGCACTGCACTGGAACCACGCCAGGTCTCGTGCCGCGGAAGACATCTGGAAGTGCGCTGCCGAATACGCGCGCAGGGTGAACGACCGGCGGCAACTGGTCGATATTCTCACCTGGCTCGCCTCCGCTGCGCTTTGGGGGCCAACGCCAGCGCCGGAAGGGATGCAACGATGCAAGGATTACCTCGACGAGATCGGGAACGACTCCATCGGAAAGGCCGAGATCCTCCTGAATCTGGCAGGCCTCTACGCTATGCAGGATGACTTCGCGGCTGCGCAGGCAACGCTCAACACTGCGAAATCTCTGCTGGAGACCCTCGGCCCTACGATGACGGCGGCAATGATCCAGCCCGCTGCCCTTATTGCGATGCTCGCCGACGATCCAGCGACCGCCGAGACGTATCTTCAGCTCGAATACGACTCCTTCTACCAAATGGGCGAGCGACGCTTCCTGGCCACCACTGCGGCGACATTGGCGAGAGCCATCGCTGCGCAAGGCCCGCGCCGGTACGACGAGGCCATCCGGTTGATCGCTATAAGCCGGGAAGCCGCGGCCGACGAGGACCTGTCCGCCCAGGCCGTCAACCAGGGACTGTACGCAAGGATCCTCGCAGACCGGGGACGTTATCACGAAGCAGAGGAGCTCGCACGCTCGGCGGCATCCCTCGCCGCGCAAACCGACTTTCTCAGCGAGCGCGCCGACATCCTGCTCGATCTGGCACATGTCCTCGCGGCGCTCGGCCAGGTCACCGAAGCGCACGCCACCGTTGCCCAGGCTGTTGATCTCTATCAACGTAAAGGCAACCAGCCAGGAGTCCGGGAGTCGCTCAGGCACCTTGCCCGTTACGCGCCATCAGAAAGGATCCGTTTAACCCTATGAAGGGGTCACCCTCCCTCTGAAAGGACACAGTCATGAACAACGATCCTCTCGTCCACGGACGTGTCGATGAGATCTACCAAAGGAGCGATAACACGGTCGAGATTCACGTTCGGACCAGCAGTTTTGAACCTTACCAAGAGGTTGAGGTATCAGGCTACCTCGTCCAAGGCAGTGGTGCTTACAAAGCCTTCAATGTCAAGACGCATATTCCTGGCAATGCTAGCCCATCTGCCGTGCTGATTGTGCAGCTCCCGCCGATGGACTTGAAGCCGGAGGAAGACGTGACAGTCATCACGCAGGTAGCAGAAGTGTGGCCCACCATTCTGGGACCGGAGACCAGCACCCGACGTATAGGCGGAGGGCTAAAGGCTGTGTGGAGGGCCGAGTACCCTTCGGGAAAATAGCCCGGGGGCCCAGCGGCCCCGCACGGCAGCGGACGCGGTGGGGACACGACCAGCCGGCAGCCACAGCTGGCAGGTCAAGCACGGGTGCGCCACCGCAGGGAGCAAGGACAACCGGGCTCTACCACGGCACATGGTGGGACTGGCATCAGCATGATCAGCCCCACGACGTGATGACCGGCCGCTTTATCAGGCTGCTCCCGGAGGGGCGCATTCAGTTCGCCCAGCGCGACCTCGAGGCGCTGGCGCATGCGATGACCTCGGATCAGGAGCCCACGCCCACCGCGGAGGGCGAGCCTGATCCCGAGGAGGATCCGGAGATCACGGCCGCTTACACCTACCTGGGCCAGTTCACCGACCACGACCTCACCTTTGACCCTACGTCCCGGCTGCGGGAGGCGCTGACCGACCAAGAGCTCGATGCGCTGGCGGACTTCCGCACGCCGCGCTTCGACCTGGACAACCTGTACGGGCGCGGGCCGGCCGACCAGCCCTACATGTACACCGAGGATAAGATCCACATGCTGCTGGGCGAGCCGATGTCGGGGAACCCCTTCGACCTCGATGCCCGCGACCTGCCCCGCGGGCCAAATGGCCGGGCGCTCATCGGCGATCCGCGCAATGACGAGAACCGCATTGTGGCGCAGCTTCACGCTATCTTCCTGCGATTCCACAACCAAGTAGCCGATTGCCTGGCAAGACCCGAGTATCTAGGCAAGAACGTTACGTTCGAGGACGTCCGCCAGCAGGTCCGGTGGCACTACCAGTGGATGCTGGTCAACGACTATCTGCCCATGGTTGTCAATAACGAGACGTACCGGGCCGTCTTCGCCGACCCCAACAGGCCCGCTCCCAGCCTGCCAGGGCTTCAGAACGGCCTCAGGCTCATGCCCGTAGAGTTTTCTGTGGCGGCCTTCCGCTTCGGGCACTCCATGATCCGCCCCCAATACCGGCTCAACACCACGGTCGAGCGCCGTCCCATCTTCTCCAGGGATCGCGGTGACGGGGCGCGTACCGATGACGCGGCCGATCTGGGTGGATTCCGTCCGATCCCCAGCGACTGGGCCATCGACTGGCAGTTCTTCCTCGATCTCAGGCCCGGCGCGAGGCCCGCGGCCACATCACCGCTCGATGACCCGATAGACCGCAGGCCACAGAAGGCCTACAAGATCGATACCTCGCTGGTGAGCCCTCTTCGTGACCTGCCCCCCCGGATTGCCTCCCACCCGTCGATGCTGGCGCTGCGGAACCTCGAACGTGGCAACACCTTCAGGCTCCCTTCCGGGCAGGCCGTGGCCAAGGCACTCGATGAGGAGGTGATCCCCGACAAAGACCTGGTGATCGGAAAGGCGACCGCCGACGATAAGCCGACGCCCCTCCCGCAGATTGCCGAGGGCTTCATCGAGAATGCTCCTCTGTGGGCCTACATCCTGTCCGAGGCACAGGTGACGTCCTGGAAGAACGCTGGCGGCGTTCGCAAGAATAACGTCCCTATCAAGCTCGGGCCCGTGGGGGGCAGGATCGTCGCCGGGGTGTTCGCCGCCCTGCTTTGTGGTGACCGCACGTCCTACCTCAACGAGGGCGCCTCGTTCACACCGATCCCGGAGTTCACCCGCAACGGAGAATTCGGTCTTGCCGAGCTGATCAACGTCGCGCTCACGCCCACGCGGCAAGATCGGCAGCGTAGGGGTGATACAAGTTAGTGACGGAAGCCCAGCATCTGGACCAGTTGTCCGGCGCCCCGGCATCACTAGAAGAGTTCAACCGCCAGGTTTGCGGCCGGAATTCCGTGTTGCGTCGCGGCCTGAGCCTGTCGCGATGCAGGCGAACCGGTGAGCGTGGCCACACGAGACATCGGAATGGGCGCTTATCGTAGTCCGCGGCCCTTGGCGGCAACGCGCCGCTGGCCCTTCTCAGTTCGGCAGCAGGGCCGCGCGGCAGGCAGTCGCCGCGCGGCCCTGGCCCTGTTGAGTTAGCGGCTTGGTGCCGATCCGCTCAGGTGGCGGCCGCGGGCCGGTGCCGCCGGGCTGCCCGCGCCCGGTCCAGGAGCACAGCCACGATCGCGCCAAGGACGGCGGCCCCCACCGCGATCAGGGCGATCTGCCAGCCCGCCATTCCCCCCGTCACAACAGCGTGGGTGTGGGTCACGGCCGGAGGAGCGACCGGCCCGGATGGTGACCCCGGGCCAGGCGGCGGGAACGTGCCGGTGGCGGCAAAAGCTGTGGGCGCGCCCAAGACGGCCGCGCCCAGGGCGGCTGCAAGCCCGGTCAGGACGCCAACCAGGCGGCGGATGTTATGGATGGCCTTCATATTGACTCGACCCCCTTTCGAGACGTTGTGCTTGGTAAGAGGCAGCAGGCGCCCGGGCTGATACACCACGCTCGCCCGGCATCGCCTCGGCGAGGTGCCAGCTCGCGAGTGACTGTTGGTAGCCGCGAGTGTCCGCAGCATCACCTGGCCGCTCGTGCGGGTCGGGGCCCGCCGCCTGCGCGCAGCGCCTCGAGGTGGTGGTCGACCACCTCGAGGGCCAGCTCGGGTGGAGCGTGGCGGGGGGCACTGACCATATGGACCGCGAGCCCGTCGATCAGGGCGTGCAGGCGCGTCGCCTCGCGCTCGGCGTCGATCTGAGCCGGCACCTCGCCGCTGCGCACCGCCTCCGTGATGCGCGCCGCCAGCGGGTCGTGAAGCTGGCGCCACACGTCCTCGGCCACGGGGGCAAGGACCGGGTCGGCCGGTGCGCGGGCGATGAAGGCCAGCCAGACCAGCGCCTCCTCGCGCCTGACGGTGTCCAGGGGCAGCAGTTCGGCGACGACCGCGCGCAAGCGTCCCATGGCCGTGCCAGAGGCCGGCAGGCGCCCGATCCGCTCCTCGATCCGCTCGCCGGCCTGACCCAGGGCGAAGACCAGCAGCTCATCCTTGCTGGCGAAGTAGTGGCGAAGGGAGCCGATCGACCACCCGGCCTGGTCGGCCACCAGCTGCAGCGAGGTGCCATCGAGCCCGTTGTGGGCCACAACACGCCACACGGCGTCGGCGAGATCGCGCCGCCGCTGCTGATGATCCACACGCTTAGGCATGGCTTATTCTAGCATAATCATGCTAATATAGCCGTGCTAAAACCTCATGAGATGGAGCAGGATCTATGCGGAACTTGGGCCCGCGCTGGCTACGCCGCACGTTGATCGCCGTGGTTGTGGTGGTGGCAGCCGGCGCCGGGGTAATCGCCTGGTTCGTCGCCACGTACGGGCGTGACACGAACATCACCGAGCGCGCCGCCGCCGGTGGAACCAAGGTCATACCGGTCACGCTCACAGACTTCGACGTCACCCCGGGCACGCTGGTGCTGCACCGCGGCACGCACCTGCTGCTCAAGGTCACCAATCACGGCGACGAAGTCCATGACCTCGCCATGGTCGGCGGGCCGCGCACGAGGATGCTGGGTCCCGGCGATTCACAGCGGCTGGACCTCGGCGCCGTCACCCACAGCCTCGAGTCGTGGTGCACGGTGGAGTTCCATAAGTCCCTTGGCATGATCTTGCACGTGCACGTCGTCCGGCCAACCGCCGGCCGGGCATGACCGGCGCTTGGTAGCCGGCCGGCGACGGCTCGCGTCCATGGCGCGATCGAAGGGGCCAGCCGGCCCGGCAGGCCTAAATCGCGGGCGAGGCGGTCTGGTTCGGTGAGTAAGTAGGGTCAGTTCGCGCTGAGGACCAACAGCACGAGTCCCGTCAGGCCGGTGGGGCGTGCAGCGGCTCGGGCGAGCTCGCTCATGGCTGCGTCTTGGATTCGGGTTCGCTGAGGGCCTGGGTGGCTTGGGTGAGGGTGTAGGCGACAGCGTGGTCCCAGCCCATGTCCACGCCGCGGGCGCGGAGCTCACGCGCGCGCTCCTCGCCCAGGGTTTCCGTCACGATCGAGCTGATCAGCTGAGTGGACATCGGCGACTCGACCACGTAGGTTTCGGCGGCGCCCTGGATGATCGCGGCAGCCTCAGGCCTGGTGGCGGCGAGCGCGCCCGCAACCATGGGGAGGATGACGCCCATCCGGAGGCGGTCACCGCCCCACTGGAGGCGGCGGACGGCACGGCGGCCGAATTCGAGAGTGGCCGTCCGATCGCCCACGATAAGTGCGATCGCGGTTGCCAACACCAGGTCGATGACGCTCTCGTAGCCGAGCGACGTGCTCAGCTCGCGGCTTTCGCGCAGGCAGGCACGGGCCTGTTCGGGGGCGGTCTCGGCGACGCTCGCGCCCACGGCGAGCAGGCCGGTCGCGACCAGGGCCGGGGCTCCAACCTGGCGGGCCAGTGCGAGCGCTTCGTTCGCCAGCGGGACCGCTCCAGGCGCGTCACCGGCGAGGATGTGATCGCCCGCGGCGATAATGAGCTCGAGGGAGGCGTCGGCGGAGTCGCCGCCGGCCCGCGCCAGACCGGCGGCCTGTTCGGCGAAGCGGGCGGCGTCGGCGAACGAGCCAGTAATGTCCGCGATGTTCTGGCGGG
>Ga0126382_10001111_pt1 | contig 10884 bp, 9 predicted proteins | sample PanSoiMetPlot_30_FD_92548 | JGI IMG/M metagenome (GOLD analysis project Ga0126382, IMG submission 92548) | Tropical forest soil microbial communities from Panama - MetaG Plot_30 | ecosystem: Environmental > Terrestrial > Soil > Tropical forest > Bulk soil | place: Panama | collected 2016-02-17 | reverse complement strand
CGGCGACCAGGGTCTCGCACGAGTTGAGCTCCCACCGGAAGAACGCGTTGACCAGCCGGCCGATCGTCACCACCTCGCCACCGGCCTCCGGCGACAGGAAGCTGTGATCGACCGCGTAACGCAGGTGCATCGGCTGGTCCGGCTGGAAGCGCATGACCATCGTCTCGGCACCGACCGACAGCGAGCGGGCGAAGACGTCATAGCGGTCGATGGCCTTCTGGAGGTGCATGAGCATCTCGCCGCTGGCGTTGTAGGCGGCGTGCAGCTCGGCCGGAGTGCCGACGCGTGAGACTCCGCGCCAGGCGCCGCCGTCGTAGGGCTTCATGAACAGCGGATAGCCGATCCGCTCGGCGATGGCATCCAGGTCGAAGGACCGGTTGTACCGGGCGGCCGTGTACGCGTAACGGGCGTTGTCCACCGGGTTCTTGTATGGCACGAGCACGGTGTCCGGCACCTTGAGCCCCAGCCGCATCATCGCGCAGTATGCCGCGTGCTTCTCCATCGACTGAAACGTGAACGGGCTGTTCAGCAGGTACACGCCGTCCATCAGCGCGACCTTCTTGAGCCACTCCCTCGGGTGGTAGTACCAGTACGCCAGCCGGTCGATGACCAGGTCGTGGCGGGGCCTGTCGCGCAGGTCGAACGGCTCGATGGTTATCCGCTCGCAGTCGAACACGTGCCGGGTGCCGCCCGTGCCCGTGACCGGCCCGAGCCGGCGCAGGATCTGCTCGAACGCGCTCGGCCAGTCCTCCTCCGTGCCGAGCAGCAGCCCGATCAGGTGCCTCGTGTCTGTCAATGGGTGCTCCGGTCGTCAGCAGTTGCGGCGCCGATCATTCGCACATGCTGCCCGCTCCGCGCGGCGGTGACAATGGCAGCCGATACAGTTCGCACTGATGGATACCCCGGTGCTCCCGTCGCCCGTGCTGGTCGTGGACATGGCCGCCTTCGGCACGAACGTCGCCGCCGCGGACCGGTGGTGCCGCGGCACGCCGAAGCGGATCCGCCCGCACGTGAAGGCGCACCGCACGCCCGCACTCGCGCTCCGCCAGCTCACGGCGAGCACCTCCGGCCTGACCTGCGCCACGGTCGGCGAAGCGGAGGTCATGGTCGACGCCGGGGCCGGCGATGTCCTGGTGGCGAACGAGGTGGTGGACCGCCGCAAGCTCGACCGTCTCGCCGGCCTGGCGCGCCGCGCCACCGTCGCCGTGGCCGTCGACGCGATCGAGCCCGCGCTCGCGCTCGGCGCCGCGGCCCGGGCCGCGGGATCGACCGTCGCCGCCCTGGTCGACCTGGACGTCGGGCTCGGCCGCTGTGGCGCGCCGGGTCCAGCGGAGGCGGTCAAGCTGGGGGCCGTCGCCGAGCAGACCGCCGGGCTGCGGCTGGCCGGCCTGATGGGCTACGAGGGAAGGCAGCGAGCCGGGGAGGGGCGCGCCGCCGTGATCGGGCGCGCCTACGCCATGCTGGCCGAGGCCAGGCAGGCCTTCGACCGGGCCGGGCTGCCCGCCGGCGTCGTGTCGTCGGCCGGGACGTCGACGCTGCGCGAGGCGCTCGCCGACCCGGTCATCACGGAGATCCAGGCCGGCACGTACGCGCTCATGGAGGCCGACCTCGGCGGGCTCGGGCTGCCGTTCGTGCCGGCTCTCTCGGTCGTGGCGACCGTGATCAGCCGGGCACCTGACCGGGCCGTCCTCGACGCCGGGCGCAAGTCGATCGCCGGCGACTACGGCCCGCCCGCGCCGCTGATCCCCGGGGCCGAGGTGGCCGGGTTCAACGAGGAGCACACGACGCTGCGCTTCCCGGACCCGGCGCAGGCGCCCGCGCTCGGCGACCGGGTGGCGCTCCGGCCGGCGCACGCCCGGCTGACGTTCAACCTCCACGACGCCGTGTGGCTCGCGCACCCGGACGGGTCGTTCGAGCGCGCGCAGGTCACCGCCCGCGGACGGTCATGGTGATAACTCCCCGGCTGTGACCAGCCGCAGGGCCTCGCGCACCGGGGTCGGCTCGTGCTCGGGATCGAACAGCGCGATCAGCGTCAGCGCCGTCCGGGCGAGATGCCGGGCAAGCTGGGTGCTGGCCGCGGCCGCGCTGCCGGAGGCGCACGCGTCGAAGATCGCCGTGTGCTCCTGGGCGGCGGCCGACCAGGCCCGCGGCTCCGCCATGTAGACGCGCCGGTAACGCCCCGTGTGGTCGGACAGGTCGCGCGCGAGCCGGTCGATCCTTTCCCCTGCGTGCTTGCGGAGCAGCTCGTGGTACCGCCGGTGCGCCTCCTCCCACTTGTCGAGGTTGTGCCCCTTCAGCTCGGTCATCTCGGCGAGCGCGTCCTTCAGCTCGGCAAGGTCGTCGACCGTGTAGGCGGGGACGGTCAGGCGGACCGCGAGCGCCTCGATCAGGACCCGCGCCGCGTAGAGCTGCTCCAGGTCGGCCAGCGACAGCTTCGCGACACGGACCCGGCGGTTCGGCTCCGAGTCGATCAGCCCTTCCCGCTGGAGCATCCGGAGCGCCTCACGCAGCGGCGTCCGGCTGACGCCGAGCCGGGCCGCGAGCTTGACCTGCGACAGCGGGACCGTCGGGTCGAGGTCCCCCCGCAGGATCGCCGACCGGAGCCGGTCGTGCACGAGCTCGGTCGACAGTTCCACGCCCGGGGCACCCGCCCGGCGGCCCCGGCCTACCCGGGCCATCCACCCTCCTCAGCTGGCCGCCGGTGGCGCGGCCAGGCGCGCGGCTACCTCGATGACGAGGTCCTCCTGCCCGCCGACGGATTTCCTGCGGCCCACCTCGACCAGGACGTCGCGGGCGTCCACCCCGAACCGGTCGGCGGCGCCGAACGCGTGGTGCAGGAAGCTGCCCGGGACGCCAGCGAAACCCTGGGTGAGCGTGGTCCGGTCGACGATCGGCGGGGTCGTCAGGATCGGCCGCACGACCCGGTCCGCGACATCCTCCAGCGTCCACAGGTCGATGCCGGAGCCCATGCCCATCTTCTCCATGACCGCCACCAGCGCCTCCAGCTGGCAGTTCCCGGCGCCGGCCCCGGCCCCGGCCAGGCACGCGTCGGCCAGCGTCGCCCCCTCCTGGAAGGCGACGATCGTGTTCGCCACCGCCAGCGACAGGTTCTCGTGCGCGTGGATGCCCGCCTCGGCCTCGCCGCCGAACTCGCCGAGCATCGCGGCGATCCTCGCCTTGACGTCGTCCATCGTGAGCGCGCCGGCCGAATCCATGATGTGCACGCCGGTCGCCCCGGCGTCGACCATGATCCTCCCCTGCCGGGCGATGATCTCCGGCGTGGTCATGTGCGGCATCATCAGGTCGCCGTGCACGTCCATCCCCAGCTCCCGCGACAGCCCGATGTGCTGGACGGCGATGTCGGCCTCGGTGCAGTGGGTCGCGATCCGCACCAGGTCGGCACCCAGCTCGGCCGCCCGCTCGAGCTGCTGCTTGGTGCCGATGCCCGGCTGGAACGTCACCGCGAGCCGGGCCCGCCTGATCACCCGCCGCGCCGCGGTCAGGAGCTCGTCGTCGCTGTGCAGGGAGCGCATGTACTGGATGGAGGAGGCGCCGAGGCCGTCCCCGTGCCCGACGCCGATCGAGTGCACGCCGGCCTCGTCAAGCTTGCCCGCGATCATCGCGACCTGGAGCGGCGTGTAGCGGTGCCGGATGGCATGCGAACCGTCGCGCAGCGTCGAGTCGAGCAGCCGGATCCGCTGGGTGTTCGTCGCCTCGCTCATGCTGTCCGCCTCTCCGCGTAGCGCTCCGCGACCCGGATGGCCGCCGAAGTCATGATGTCGAGGTTCCCGGCGAAGCGCGGCAGGTAGTCGCCCGCGCCCTCGACCTCGATGAAGGCCGTCAGAAGGCCATCGGACACGAGCGGCTCGGTCGCCAGGTGGTAGCCGGGCACGTAGGCCGCCACCCGGCTCACCGCACCGCGGACGGCTTCCACCGCCGCGCCGGGCGCCGTCCCGTCGATCTCGGCGTAAACCGCGTTCCTCATCATGATCGGCGGTTCGGCGGGGTTGAGGATGATGATCGCCTTGCCTTCCCCGGCGCCGCCGAGCGTCTCCAGCGATCGTGCCGTGGCGATCGTGAACTCGTCGATGTTCGACCGGGTGCCCGGCCCGGCCGACCGCGACGCCACCGTGGAGACGATCTCCGCGTAGCGCACGGGGCCGAGCGCGGCCAGGGCCGCCACGACCGGGACCGTCGCCTGCGCGCCGCACGTGATCAGGTTCGCGTCGGCGGCGTCGAGGTTCTCGTCCAGGTTCACATCGGGAACTACGGTGGGGCCGAGCGCCGCCGGGGTCAGGTCGATGCAGCGGATGCCGCGCGCCGCCAGCAGCGGCGCGTGCTGGACGTGCGCGTGCGCGGAGGTGGCGTCGAATGCCACAGCCACATCCGGGTGCTCGTCGAGGAACGGCCCGGCGCCGCGGTCGGACGTGGCGATCCCGAGTTCCCGGGCCCTGGCCAGGCCCTCGGACGACGGATCGGCGCCGGCCACTCCCGCCAGGTCGAACGCCGGGTTCCTGAGCACCTTGTACATCAGGTCCGTGCCGATGTTGCCCGACCCCAGGATCGCGACTCGGAGTGTCATCTCAGGTCACCGCCGTCAGAATATGGCTATCGGGTTCACCGGGGAGCCCGTGCCTTTCTCGATCCGCAGCGGGGCGATGACGCAGAGGAACTCCCACCGGCGCTCCTGCTCGCACGCCGCGGCGAGGTCCTCGAAGTTGAGGCTGTCCACGTAGTACAGGCCCATCGCGCAGATCCCGATGGCGTGGATCGGGTAGGCCACCCCCTCGCACTGGCTCGGGACCGTCTCGCCGTCGCCGTCCCAGCCGATCGCCGTGACGCCGCGCTCGTGGAGCAGCGGCATGACGGTGGTGTGCAGGCCCGCCTTCGCGGTCGCCGCGTTCCAGGGTCCCTCGTCCAGCCTCTTGCGCGCGTGCCCCGTCCGCAGGAAGAGGATGTCCCCCTCGGCCAGCCGGACGCCCTGCGCGTGCTCGGCGGCCTCGATCTCGTCGGCGTAGACGAAGTCGCCCGGCTCCACCCATCTGGTTCCCCTCAGGCGCGGGATGTCGATCAGCACGCCGCGCCCGACCAGGCCTTCCTTGGCGACGTCCACCGTCTGCCTGGTCGCGCCCAGCGAGGTCACGGCCTCGTCGACCGGCACGCCGTTGTACAGCAGGCCCTTGTAGGCCATGTGGCACAGCGCGTCCAGGTGCGAGTGCGCGTCGCCGTGCATCTCGATCCCGATGAAGTCGCCGGTAAACCGGAGGTCGCCGGCGTCGCCGACGTGGATGTCCTGCAGGACCGTCATGTGGTGCAGCACCGGCTTGGGGTTGTCCGGCCCCGCCTGGGTGTCGAGGGCCCACGAGCAGCAGACCGTGCGCCCGGACCGGGCCAGCCGCGCCGCGGCGGCCACCCGCTCCGGCGTGATCAGGTTCAGCGCCCCCCTCTGGTCATCGGGCCCCCAGCGCCCCCAGTTCTTGCACGACTCGTACGTTCGCGCGAACTCCCCGGCGGACACTGCCGGTGATGCGGGCCTGGCCCCGGTCATCCGTTTCGCAGCCTTTCTGTCGTGTTTCCGTGCAGCACCGCCGCGGCTATCCGGGCGAACTCGCTGGCGTCCAGCAGGTCGCGCTTGCCGAGCGACGCCTCCTTCGCCGCGGCGAGCATCCGCTGGCGCTGCTCGTCCCCGGCGTCTTCGGCGCCGTCGATGCCGGAGGCCTCCAGCGCCTCGGCGACGTTGTCGAGCCCGCTGCCCTTCCCCAGCACGATCCGCGGGCCCTCCTGGCCGACGAGGGCGGGGGAGTAGGGCAGCGCCTCGGTGATGTCGGTGCCGCGGACGTTGCGGACCCAGGTCGCGATGATCCCGGACTCGACCGCGAACAGCCTGCTCCCGGTGACCGGGCGGTTCGCCGGCTGGTCGACCCCGGCCAGGCCCATGACCAGCCGGGCGAGCCCGGTCAGCCGCTCGGTCCGGATCCCGATGTCGCGGTCGTAGAGCGTCAGCAGCGCCAGCACCGTCTCCTCGAGCGGCGTGTTGCCGGCCCGCTCGCCGATGCCGCCGACGGTGGTCTGGATCACCGACGCCCCGGCGCCGGCCGCGATGAGGCTGTTCGCGACGCCGAGCCCGTAGTCCATGTGGAAGTGGGTCTCCAGCGGAACGCCGAAGGCCTCCCGGCTCTGTTCCACGTACCGCTCGACCGCGTGCGGGGTCAAGACCCCGAACGTGTCGACGAGCCCGAGCGCGTCGAGGTGGCCTTCGCGGGCGACCGCCCCCACCAGTTCCAGGTACTCCTGGGTCCCCGCGCGGGTCGAGTCGATCGGGAAGAAGGAGACCTTGACGCCCTGGCTGGCGGCGTAGGTGGTCGCCTCGACCGAGAGCTCGATCGCGCGCTCGACCGTCCAGCGGTAGCCGAGCTCGATCAGGTGCCGGCTGGAGGGGATCTCCATCACGACGCCCGCCACGCCGCAGTCGACGGCGCGCTTGACGTCGTCGAGCATGCAGCGCGAGAACGCGTAGATCACCGACGGCAGCCCGCGCGACGCGATGCGCCGCACGGCCTCCTCGTCGTGCCTGGACACCGCAGGCAGGCCGGCCTCGATCCGGTGGACACCGGCCTCCGCGAGCGCCTCGGCGATCCGGACCTTGTCGTCCGCGGAGAACTCGACGCCGGCCTGCTGCTCGCCGTCGCGCAGCGTCACGTCGTGGATCTGGATGTCCGCGGGCAGCCGCAGCGGGCCGGCGACCGCGGGGTCGTGATTCCACGGGCTGGTGAACCACCGGTCCGTGTGCCAGGGCGTGGGTGCTGCGGGTGGCATGGCGCTAGTGGCCACCTCCCGACTGCTCGAACACCAGCTGCGCCTTGCGCATCCAGTCCTCGTTGCCTGTGACGCGCAGGTAGATCAGGGCGAGGATGGTGATCACCAGGACCGCGATGAACACCATCAGGCCCCAGAAGACCGGACCGGTGCTGGTGAACGGCGAGAAGTACGACTTCCAGACCACCACGATCCCGGCCGCCGACGCGACCACCGGGACGATCACGTGCAGCACCACGTTGAACTGGCTCCTGCCCTCGGTCGTGTAGTACTTGATCACGCCGATGTTGGCCAGGATGTACATCAGCACCAGCCCGATCGTGATGGCGTTCGCCCAGCTGAAGAACACGTCCTCGGCGCCCCAGATGATCACGCACAGGAACGCGACGACATTCACGGCGACCTCGAGGTGGATCGAGTTGACCGGCGTCTTCCGCTTCGGGTTCACCTTCCCCAGCGCGGACGGGAGCACGCCGGAGCGGCCCATCCCATACCAGGTCCTGGTGCCGCCGTTGAAGCACGCGATCGACACGGCTATCGCCGAGTTCAGGAGGGCGAACAGCAGGAACACCCAGGCGCCGCTCCACAGCTGCTGCGCGAGCGTCGCGACCGGCCAGGCCTTCGCCGTGGGGATGCCCGCGACCTTGTCCACCCCGATGCCGACCAGGTATCCCCAGGTGACGAACACGAAGTAGATCATCAGGATGATGACCGAGCCCACCAGGCCGATCGGCACGTTGCGCTTGGGGTTCTTGCTCTCCTCGGCCAGCGGGCCGGTGGATTCCCACCCGCTGAACGCGAAGATCGAGAACACCACGCCGAGGAACAGGTTGCTCGCCAGCCCGAAGTTGCCGGGGTTCAGCGGCGCGAAGCTGAACCCGCCGGGGCCTGGATTGACCAGGCCGGTGAAAGCCAGCGCCACCATGATCACGATCTCGATGGTCCCGGTGATGATCAGCGCCTTCTCCGACAGCACGATCCCCTGGTAGGCGAAGTAGATCACCAGGGCCAGGCCGGCCAGCACCCAGAGCCACCACCAGATGGTGACGCCGTACTCGGCCTTGATCGAAGGCTCGAGGACCTCTACCGCCAGGAACGACAGCGTGAGCGCGCCGACAGGCGGCAGCCAGACGGAGAACAGCACGCCGGCGAAGAAGCCGGCCCGCGGATGGAGCGCCCGCGAGATCCACGTGTACCAGCCGCCCGCCGACGGGAACACCTTCGCCAGCTGCGCGGCGTTCAGCGCCTGCAGGGCCAGCAGCGCCCCGCCGAACAGGTAAGCCCACGGCGTCACCACCGACGCGAAGCTCACGATGAAAACGAACGACGCGAGGATCGCGAACGACGGCGCGATCGTCGCGATCCCCTGCATCAGCATCCCGGGGAGCCCGACCGCGTTCTCCCGCAACTCGGTCTTGATGGTCCCCGCACCCGACGTGCGGTCGTCTACTGCCACCGCCCCTCTCCCTTCCCTGTCCCTTATGCCTGCCGAGCTATCGTTCCGAGGTCGGCCAGGGTCATCCCGACCTTCGCCGTCTGGCCTCCGTCCACCGCGAACACCGCCCCGGTGACGTACGAGGCGTCGTCGGAGGCCAGGAAGGCCGCCGCCGCCGCGAGTTCGGCCGGCTGGGCCAGCCGGCCGATGGGCATCGCCTCACCGAAGCGCCGCATCTCGTCCTCGGTCATCACGCTCCCGAGCATCGGCGTGGCCGTCGGGCCGGGCGCGATCGCGTTCACCCGGATGCCCTGCGGCGCGTGATCGACCGCCATCGCCTTGGTGAGCATCGCGACGCCGCCCTTCGACGCGACGTAGGCCACGTTGCCCGGGGACGCGTCGTGCGCGCCGGTGGAGGAGGAGACGGTCACGATCGCGCCGCCGCCGCGCCGCGCCATCGCCGGGATCACCGCCCGGGCTGCGAGGAACGTGCCGGTCAGGTTGATGCCGATGACGCGGTTCCACGCCTGCGGGTCGGTCTCGGTCACCGAGCCGAACGACAGCACACCTGCCGCGGTCATCAGGACGTCGATGCCGCCGAACTCGCCACCCGCCCGCGCGGCCATCGCCTCCACCTGGGCGGGGTCGGACACGTCCACCGCCATGGCGCCCGCCCGGCCGCCGTCACCGGCGATCTCCCCGGCCACCGCGCCGGCGCGATCGGCCGCGATGTCGGCGACCAGGACGCTGGCGCCCTCACGGGCGAACCGGATCGCCGCCGCGCGGCCGATGCCGGAGCCGCCGCCGGTGACGACCGCCACCTTGCCGGCCAGCCTGCCGGGCGGGTCCGTCATTGCGCCCCCTCCAGGCCGAGGTCCTCGATCCCGAGCGTCGCGCCCAGCGTGAGGCCGCCGTCGACGATCACGTCCTCGCCCGTCATGTACGCGGCGTCGTCCGACGCGAGGAACAGCACGACCTTGGCGATGTCGTCGGCGGTGCCGTACCGGCCCGCCGGGATCCGTTTCAGGTACTCGGGCCCGGCGATGGGGTCGTGGACGAGCGCGGCGGACAGCCGCGTGTCGATGATCCCGGGATCGACCGCGTTGATCCGGATGCCGTGCCGGGCGAGGTCCATGGCGGCGTTCCGGACGAACATCACGATGCCGCCCTTCGTCGCGCTGTACGGGACGTTCGACTCCTCGGCGAAGAACGCGTTGGTGGACGCGAACACCACGATCGAGCCGCCGCCGCGGGCCGCCATGACGCGGCCGGCGGCCTTGGTCGCGAGGAACACGCCGGTGAGGTTCACGTCGACGATGCGCCGCCACAGGCTCTCCGGGAAGTCGAGCAGCGGCGTCAGCTCGACCACGGCCGCCGCGTGGACGAGGACGTCGATCGCGCCGAACCGCTCGACGGCCCGCGCGACGGCCGACTCCACGTCGTCCGCCCGGGACACGTCGCCGCTGATCGTCTCGACGGCGCGGCCGCGGTCCCGCAGCCCGGCCGCCGCCGCGGCGAGCGCGTCGTCCTCGATGTCGAACAGCGCCAGGCCGGCTCCCTCGGAGCCGAAACGCTCGGCGCACGCCAGCCCCATGCCCTGGGCGCCGCCGACGACCAGCACGGTCTTCCCGTCGAACCTGCTCATGACACCTCTCGGCCCGCTGAGACGAGGATCTTCACCTGGTCGCCACCGGGGTCCGCGAGGCGGTCGATGCCCCGGCGCACGACGTCGCGCATCCCGATCCGGCTCGTGACCACCCGCTCCACCGGGAGCGTCCCGGCCGCGATCTGGGCCAGGATCCGCGGGGTGTCCCAGATCTTGAACGACCACACCCCGGCGACGGTCAGGTCGCGCCAGACCCAGCCCTCCGGCTGCACCGACCGGTCGCCCAGGTGGATCGCGATGACCGCCACGGTCGCCGCCCGGCGGACCGAGGCGACGCAGGCATCCAGCCCGGCCTGGCTGCCCGAGCACTCGATGGCGCAGTCGGCGCCGAGCCCGCCGGTCAGCTCGGTCACCTCCCCGGCCACGTCGGCCGACGCCGGGTCGAAGACGGTCGCGCCGTTGCGCTCGGCCATCAGCCGCCGGGCCGCCTGCGGCTCGGACAGGAAGACCGACCCGGCCCCGGCCGCCGCGGCGACCAGCACCGCCAGCTGGCCGATCGGCCCGCCGCCGGTGATCAGGACGCTGTCGCCCGGCCGCAGGCCCGAGCGCTCGACCCCGTGTACCACCGTCGCCAGCGGCTCCAGCACCGCGCCCTGCTCGAACGACACCCCGTCCGGCAGCGGGACCACCTGGGACGCGGGGACAATGGCCTGGCCGGCCAGGCCGCCCCAGGGCCAGGTCACCCCGGTCAGCTGCAGGTTCGAGCACAGCCCCTGCCGGCCGCGGAGGCAGTAGAAACAGCTGCCGCAAAAGACGTGCGGGAGCACGGCGACGCGGTCGCCGGGCCGGAGGGCGGTGACCCCGGGGCCGGTCTCGGCGATCACCGCGGAGAACTCGTGCCCGATCACCTGCGGCAGGTTCTCGGCCGGCGTGTAGAGCGGGCCGTGCGCGTACTCGTGGAGGTCGGTCCCGCAGATCCCACACCATTGCGGCTCGACCCGGACCTGGCCCGGCCCGGCGGCGTCCG
>Ga0126382_10001110_pt1 | contig 10886 bp, 8 predicted proteins | sample PanSoiMetPlot_30_FD_92548 | JGI IMG/M metagenome (GOLD analysis project Ga0126382, IMG submission 92548) | Tropical forest soil microbial communities from Panama - MetaG Plot_30 | ecosystem: Environmental > Terrestrial > Soil > Tropical forest > Bulk soil | place: Panama | collected 2016-02-17 | reverse complement strand
CGGTTTGACTTGCAGGCTAGTACCGATATGACCGTCGCGCTCCGGCCGGGTCTGTCGCGCCAGCTCACGATCATGGCCCGCACGGCCGGGCCGGAACTGCCGCGGGCCAAAGGCGGGCAGCTACATGCCGGTCACACGCCAGCCGTTTGCGGCACGGCCGCCGGGCGCGGTATCACCGGCCCGTTGGCCACGATAGAGGTCAACGGCCCGCCAGATCATCAACCGGCAGATGAGCGGCCCGCGGCGCGGCTTTCGACCTCTTCGCGCGCTGCCGGTCGGCCTCGGCGGCTGCCCGGTGGAACTCCGCCTGGCGCCGGTGCTCCGCGACGTTGCCCACACCGGTTCGGACCGACCTCTCATGCGCCTCGGCGGAAAGGTCATGTGCCCGTGCCGCGCTCCGAAAAGCCTCCTCGGCCGTGCCGGGCCGGCCGCCAGCCTGGGCGGCATGGGAAGCGGTGAGACGGTCGGCCACGACCCGGCCGGCCAGCTCGCCGTAGCGTTTCATGACCTGACGATCGCGCGCCAGCGGCCGGTGAGGGAGCCGATAGTGAGTGGAGACCATCCCGATCAGGCGGCCCGCCCGGTCGGTGAGCGGAGTCGACTGCACCGCACGGAAACCCGAAGCCGCCGCGATGGCCCGGTGGGGGGCGAAGCCCGGATCGGTGGTCACATCGGCGATGACGGTCTGGGCGTGGCGTCGTGCCGCCCTTCCGCATGCCGAGCGGTCATCGTCAACGACCTCAAAGTACTCAAGGAACTCGGGCCCGAAACCGTGCTCCGCGACGATGACGAGCGAACCAGTCGCCGGGTCCACGAGCTGGATGTTGCCGCGATCGGCTCCGCCCAGCGACAGTGCCTCCTCGAGAACCTTGCCGAACAGGCTGGACCGCGATGGCCCGCGCAGTTTCCCTATCGCGGCGTAAAGCCGCCGGGCCGCCCGCGGCTCATCCAGGTCGAACCGGACCCACGCAGCGAACTGGTCAGCCTTGGATGCCAGCTCTTCCCAGCCCATTCCACGTAGCCTGGCAGCCGCCGCGCGGTGCGCGGCCTCGGTTCGCTCCAGCAGCCCTCGGAATCTCGAGTCATGACTCGTCCCCGCAAGCCACGGAAACTCCCCAGGCCGCTGAAAGTCCTCCCCCACAGCATCCACGATCAGATTCTAGGCGTTCAGTCCCGGTAGACCTCTTCCATCAGCAGGACCGCTCCGTCGCCGTCGCCGTCGCTCTTGTCCTTGAGCGGCGAGCAGGTCACCATGCACGTGATCGAACGGCCGATGCGGTTGATGGCGGCTACCGAAACCGGGCCCGCCCGCCGGCCGGTTACGAGGCATTCCTGGACGACGTCGCGCACCTTCGCCACGGGCAGCCCGAAGTCGAGGTTGAAGAAAGGCTGATTCCGCACCTCATCGGCACGTAGCCCCCATAGTTCCTCGGCCCCGCTGTTCCAGCTCCTGACCAGCAGCTCGGAGTCCAGCACCACCACCCCCGCGGCCACGCTGGACAGTACACCCTCGAGGAAGATCCGCGCTTCGTCCAATTCGGCGGTACGCAGCCGCATCTCCTCGTTCATGGTCTCGAGCTCTTCGTTGCCGGATTGGAGCTCCTCGTTGGTGGTCTCCAGCTCCTCGTTGGTCGACTGGAGCTCCTCGTTGGTGGTCTCCAGCTCCTCGATGCTGGACTGGAGCTCCTCGTTGGTGGTCTCCAGCTCCTCGTTGGTGGACTGGAGTTCCTCGTGGGCCGTGTCCAGCTCTTCCCGGTTGCGCTTGACCTCCAGCTGCAGCCGAGTGGTGAGTGTGGTGTCGACGAACGTCAGCATCACCCCGGCGCTCAGCCCGTCGTTGCCCCACAGCGGGTGGATATGGATATCGAGGTACTGGGCGTCGTCCCCATTCAGCCGTCGCTCGACGGAGTTGAGGCGGATCACCCTGTGCTCGGCATGAGCTCGCTCAATCAGGGATCGCAGCTCGACCGGCCGGTATGAGATCTCCAGGTCGTGGAAGGGCCGGCCGATATCGCGGGAGGACATCCCGAAAAGCGTCCGCATCTGGGTGTTGAGCATGGCGACGATGCCATCGTCGTCGACGCCGATGGCCGCGAAGGGGGCCGAGTCGAGGGCGAGGTCCCGTAGCTGGCGCTTCCTGTTCACCTCGCGTACTTCGGGGCCGCTGGCGACGTCGAACCTCACCGGCGCCGTCTGATACCTGGGCACGGCCGCGCCTGGCCGACGGCGGAATATCCGCTGCCGCATACTGACAACCTCAAACCGCTCCCCGTCTGACAGCAGCATCTCGGCCTTGCCGAGGAACAGGTGGCCGCCTTCGCCCATGGCGAAGTGGAACCGGTCGATGACCTGCGACTGGGTCTCGACATTGAAGTACATCAGCGTGTTGCGGCATACCAGCAGGTCGAGCCGGGAGATCGGCGCATCCCGGGTGAGGTCATGCCGCCCGAAGATCACCCGGCGGCGCAGATCCGGACGGAACGCGAACTGGGTGCCGTTCTGCTCGAAGTACTTGTCCCTCATCTCGCCTGGAAGCGCTTCGAGAGTCTTCGCCGGGTAGAGGCCGGCCCTCGCGTCATGAAGGGCCTCGTCATCGACGTCGGTGCCGTAGATCTTGACCCGTTTCGCGGTTTCCTCGGCGCCCAGTGCCTCGGCGAAGGCTATCGCCAGCGAGTAGGCTTCCTCGCCGCTGGCGCAGCCCGCACTCCATACCCGGATCTCACGGCCATCTTTCGCATCCGCAAGCAGGTCCGGCATGATCTCGTGCTGCAAGAACGTCCAGGTTTCGGCGTCCCGGAAAAACCCGGTGACGTTGATCAGGATCGTATTGAACAGATGGCCGAATTCCTCGGCACTGCTTTCCAGTTGGTCCCGGTAATCCACGTAGTCCGGCACGCCCGCCTCCTGCATTCGCTTGCGGATGCGCCGGGCCAGGGATGATCGCTTGTAGCCGGTGAAATCGAATCCGCGCGCATCGCGAATGAATACCAGCAGGTCCTCCAGGCCAGTGTCCGAGCCGTCGCCGTTGCCTGGCTGCGTCATGACGGACCTGCCTGGACAAGACCGCGGATCACGGTGGCTATCTCGTCGAGGGGCAAGACGAAGTCTACCGCTCCGGTAGCGACGACGGCCTCTGGCATGCCCTTGAACTCGGCGAGTTCCGGGTCTTCCGCAATCACGGTACCTCCCCTCGATTTGACGGCGGACGCGCCCATCGTTCCATCGCTGCCCGTGCCGGTCAGCACGCAGGCGATGGCTCTCGGCCCGTACGCGCCGGCCACCGATTCGAACAGCAGGTCGGCGGACGGGCGCACGAAGTGAACAAGCTCGCTGCTGGAAAGCGACAGCAATCCCTGTGCCCCGACGAGAAGATGATGATTCGGCGGCGCGATGTAGATGGTGCCCGGCACGGCCTTCTCGCCCTCCTGCGCGAGCCTGACCGGCAGCTTCGCGCGGCGGCCGAGAACCTCGGCGATGATGGTCTTATGACGGGGGTCGAGGTGCTGGACAACTACCACCGGAACCGGGAAATCGGCAGGCAGGCCCCCCAGCACCCGGCCGAGCGCAGTGATGCCCCCGGCCGATGCCGCGATGGCAACAATGTCATACGGCTCACCAGGGTCAACCCTGCCTAGGCCCGGGTCATTCATCTCAGCACTTCAACTGAGGGGCACGCGCACACACCGCAAGCGTAGCGGTCGGTAACCCGCCGGGGCACCTCTGCGGCGACGGAGGGAGGCTTCGCCCTCCTCGCGTCGCCTAGATCGGGGCGCGCCGCGCCCGCTCGCTGACGGCCCCGATGCATCCCGCGCACCCGGGGAGCTTCGTCAATGTCTGGACCATATGACCGTTGAGCGTTATCTTTATCTTGCGGTTGACGAACCAGCCGGGGCCATGCGCGTGCCCGGCTCGCGTTCCTCAACGGCGCGAGATGCCCAGACCGGCTCGCACTTGGCCCCGGCCGGTGCCGCCTGGCGGGCTTTTTCGTGTCCCCCCCACGATGCTCCCAGGCGGGCGCGGCCCGCGCCGGCCTGCCCCCGTGCCTGGCGCGGGCCGGTCAACCGCCCACCTTGCCTCAGCGTGAGCCCGCGCCATGGTGGCCTCCATCGCCGGCGATCGCCGGCCGCGTGTGTTCTCCACCCGTCCTCCACCGTCCGCACATCACCGCTTCGCGTGGGCCAACTATCCAGGAGACACGGCCTGAGATACGGGCCGCTCGCACGCACGACGAGGTGATCGCAGTGACCGGTGCCCGCCGGCCAACGGGCGGGCACTCCCACGCGGGCGGCTGTCATCCCGCTGGCGGCGGCCGGTGAACGGCGCCGCCGTCGTGCGGGCGCTGCTGGCGTTCATCGTCCTCGCGCTCTCGGCCTTCTATGTCCTGACCACACCACCCCGCCTGGGCCTCGACCTCCGCGGCGGCACCCAGATCGTGCTCGAGACGCGCGACTCGCCGGCCGTGAAAGCCGGCCGGGAGCCGACCGAGCGGACCCTGGAAGTGCTGCGCCGGCGTGTCGACGTGCTCGGCGTAGCCGAACCGGCCATCGCCCAGTCCGGGGAGCGCCGGATCATCGTCGAGCTGCCTGGGGTGCAGGACCCGCGGCAAGCCGCCGCGGTCCTGGGCCGGACCGCACAGCTCACCTTCCACCCGGTACTCGCCCTCTCTGGAGCACGGCCCACGCCGGCGCAAGCCCGTACCGGCTCACCCGCGTCAACACCACCGGCGCCGTCGCACCGGGGGCCGCAGCCGAGCTCGCCCGGCGCCGTCCCCTCCACATCCAGCGCAGAACGCCCGGTCAACGCCCAGGGGGAGCTCGCCCAGGGGGAGCTGATGCTGGCGGACGAGCGGGGTCAGCCCCTGCGCCTGGGCGCGGCCGGGCTGACCGGCGCGGGCGTGCAAGGAGCGGACGCCCAGACCGACCCCCAGGGCGTCGGCGGCTGGTTCGTCACCGTCGACTTCCGCGGCTCAGGCGAGCGGGCCTGGGCCCAGATGACCGGCAACGCGGCCTGCTCCCCGGCGGGCGACCCGGCCAGGCGGGTCGCCATCGTGCTGGACAACGAGATCATCTCGTCCCCGCAAGTCGATCCGCAGGTCGCGTGCAACGTGGGGATCGCCGGTGGGTCCACACAGATCACCGGCCAGTTCACCGCGGCCGAGGCTCGTAACCTGGCGCTGCTCATCCGCGGCGGTGCCCTGCCGGTGCCGGTGGAGATCATCGAGCAGCGCACGGTCGGACCGGCGCTGGGGCAGGCCGCCATCGACGCCAGCGCCAAGGCCGCGGTGATCGGCGTGATCTTGACCGGGCTGTTTATCCTCGCCGTGTACCGGCTGCTGGGCGGGATCGCCGTGGTTGCGCTGGCCGGGTACGGGCTCATCTCCTACGCGTGCCTGCTTGCCCTCGGCGCGACGCTGACCCTGCCTGGCCTCGCCGGTTTCGTGCTCGCCGTCGGCATGGCCATCGACGCCAACGTGCTTGTGTTCGAGCGTGCCAGGGAGGAATACGCCGCCAGCAAGGGCAGAAGCCTGCGCGGCGCACTGGCGGCCGGGTTCCGCAACGCGCTCAGCGCCATCGCCGACTCCAACATCACCACCCTGCTTGCCGCCGGGCTGCTGTTCTTCCTCGCGTCCGGGCCGGTCCGGGGGTTCGGCGTCACCCTCTCGATCGGCGTCCTCGCCTCCATGCTCAGTGCCCTGGTCGTCACCCGCGTGCTCGCCGGGTGGGCGGTCAACCGGCAGGTGGTGCGGCGCCGCCCGCAGGTCAGCGGGATGGCGAACCTCGGCCGCGTCCGCACCTGGCTCGCCGGGTGGAACCCGGATCTGATGCGACACGGGCGCCGCTGGCTGGCCGTATCCGCGATCGCGGTCGTCCTCGCGGTCTGCGGCATCGTGGCGCGCGGGCTCAACTTCGGCGTGGAGTTCACCGGTGGGCGGCTGGTGGAGTACTCGACCAGCATGACCGTGGACCCAGAGGAAGCCCGAGCCACGATCGCCGACCTCGGCTTCTCCCGGGCCGTGGTGCAATCGTCCGGGGACGACGACCTCACCGTACGGACGCAAGACCTCTCGAACGGCGAGGAAGCCCAGATCCGGGCGGCCGTGGCCGAGCTGGGTGGCCAGACCACGAAGGTCCGGGACGAGCTGATCGGCCCCAGCCTCGGGGACGAACTGCGGCAAAAGGCGCTGATCGCGCTGGGCGTGGCCCTGGCCGTGCAGCTGCTGTACCTCACGGCCCGGTTCCGCTGGACCTTCGGCGCAGCCGCCGTCACCGCGATGGCCCACGATGTGATCATCCTGGTAGGTGTCTTCGCCTGGCTGGGCAAGCCGATCGACGGGGTGTTCCTGGCCGCGCTGCTGACCGTCATCGGCTACTCGGTCAACGACACCGTGGTGGTCTTCGACCGGGTGCGCGAAAAGTGGGCCGATGCGCGGAGGCCGCCGTTCGCCCAGGTGGTCAACGGGGCCGTGCTGCAGACACTCCCCCGCACCGTGAACACCGGGCTCGGCGCGGTGTTCATCCTGGGCGCGCTCGCGGTACTCGGTGGCGACTCCCTGACCGACTTCGCTATCGCCCTGCTCATCGGCATCGCTGCGGGCACCTACTCCTCGATGTTCACCGCATCCCCCATCGCGATCGAGCTGCAGGCGCGCAGCAACGCCCCGCCACCCCGCCCCGCCGGCGGTGGCCCGCCCACGGTCTCCCCCACCCGGCCCCGTGCCGCGGCACACGGCCGGCGAGGGCCCGCGCAACCGGGAGGTTTGTAGTGGGGGTTACCGCGGCAGGCTGGGCTCTGACGATCGGTGCGATCGTGGTGCTGCTCGCCGTCGATCTGCTGGCGGCCACGCTACGCCCGCACGCGGTCGGCTACCGGGAGGCCGCCGCCTGGTCGGCGTTCTACATCGCCGCGGCGGTGGTATTCGGCCTGGTCTTCGCCGGCCTGGTGGGATGGGGATACGGCGCCGAGTACTTCGCCGGGTACCTGGTGGAGAAGAGCCTGTCGGTCGATAACCTGTTCGTCTTCGTGATCATCATGACGACCTTCGCGGTACCTGCCGAGCATCAGCAGCGGGTGCTCACGTTCGGCATCATCGCCGCCCTGGCCCTGCGCGCGGTCTTCATCGCCGTGGGAGCGACCCTGCTGTCGCTGCTGTCCTTCATGTTCCTACTGTTCGGGCTGCTGCTGCTGTGGACCGCCGTCCGGCTGTTCCGTCACCGCGACGAGGACCCCGACATCAGGGACAACGCGCTGATCCGCTCGTCCCGGCGGATACTGCCGGTCAGCGACACCTATGACGGTGGCCGGCTGATTTCCAGGGCTGGGGGACGGCGAGTGGTCACGCCGCTGTTCATCGTGTTCATCGCCATCGGCGGCACCGACATCTTGTTCGCGCTGGACTCGATCCCTGCGGTCTTCGGCGTCACCGACCAGGCCTACATCGTCTTCGTCGCCAACGCGTTTGCCCTGCTGGGTCTGCGGGCGCTGTTCTTCCTGGTGACGGGCCTGCTCGACCGGCTGGTGTACTTGTCGAGCGGCCTGGCGCTGATCTTGGCGTTCATCGGCGTGAAGCTGATCTTGCACTGGGGACACGGGCTCGACCCCCGGGTACCGGAGATCAGCACCGCCGTGTCGCTCGTTGTCATAGCGGTGATACTTGCCATTACGACGGTGGCCAGCCTGGTCAAAACCCGGCGCGACCCCACCGCCCGGGCGCACGCTGGAGCGGTCATCGGCGCCCCGCCGCGGTCCGCAGATAAACACCGCCCTTCTGGCGGCTGATGAACGGCGGTGCCGACAGGGCGCGCCCGGAGGGCAGAGGATGATCAGTTCAATCGCTGCAGCACGTCGCGGTGAGTCCGTATCCGCGACGGAGAACTGCTCGAACGTGCCCGGCCCGAAGTAGCCCACATCGTGGACCTGATGCCGCAGCCCCAGAGACACTGCGTCCAACTTACCCGCATGCTGTTCCGCCAGGCCCTGCCCGGTCACGGTCGCCATGCCGGCGTATCTGTGATCCCTTATGGATAGGGAGGCCGAAGATGCCGATGAGAGACCAGCCATCGCATGCTGCCGGTGAGGACCAAGAGGGCCGCCCGGCATCCGAACTCGAGCCGTCCTCTTCGGACGTGCTGGCGCCATGGAGCCGGTCTTTTCTGCGTCACGCCGCGCTATGGCTGCTGGCCGCCATCGCCGGAGGGCTGGTTCTGGCCGGGATCGCGGACTCGATCCTGCATCGCCTGGCCGGCTTTCTCCAGATCATCGTGATCTCCCTGTTCCTGTCCTTTGCAATCGAGCCCGCCGTCGACTATCTGGCGCGGCGGGGATGGCGCCGCGGCGCCGCCACCGGGCTCATATTCCTGGCCGTCTTCGTGGCGATCGCGGCGCTGATCGCGCTGCTGATCCCGGCGATCGTGTCGGGTACCCGGCAGCTGATCTCGGCGCTGCCGGATCTGGTGACCAACCTGGCGCGGTACCTCAGGCCGCTGGGGATAGAGCTGGACCAGGTCCACATCGAAGATCAACTGAGGAAGTACGGAAGCCAGCTGCTCACCGGCGCGGGCAGCCTGCTCGGCGGCGTCGTGCGGGTCGCCACGGGGATCGTCGGGGGCGTCTTCCAGGCGCTGGCGATCGCCTTGTTCACCTTCTACATGGTCGCGCAGGGTCCGCAGCTGCGGCGAACGATCTGCTCCCGGTTCCGTCCCGAGCGGCAGCGGCGGATCTTGTTCATCTGGGAGCAGGCGATCGAGCAGACGGGCGGCTATTTCTACTCCCGGCTGCTGCTGGCGGTGATCAATGGCGTCCTGATGTACGCGGTGCTGCGCTGGCGGGGTGTGCCGTTCGCGGCGCCGCTCGCATTGTTCGAGGGGGTCGTCGCCGAGTTCATCCCGATCGTCGGCACCTACATCGGCGGGGCCATACCGGTGCTGGTGGCGCTCCTGTACCAGCCGGTCGATGCGCTGATCGTGTTCATCTGGATCGTGATCTATCAGCAGCTCGAGAACTACTTCCTGAGCCCGCGGCTGACCGCGAGGACCATGTCCCTCAACGCGCCGGTCGCTTTCGCGGCCGCGCTGATCGGCGGCGCTCTCGGCGGAATCCTGTTCGCCTTCCTTGCCCTGCCGGCGGCCGGCGTCATCCAGGCGGCCGTCAGGACATATGGCCGGTACTACGAGGTCGTCGAGGATGGCACCACCGTCGCGCCCGCCCTGGCGCCCGATAAGACCACCACGAGCCGCGGACCCCGGCGGGGGTGGCTTCGACGGCGAAAGCAGGATCCTCCGGAGACGCGGGACGGGCCCTCGACAGGCGACCGGTAACCGAGAGCGCCCGGTCACGCCCCCGCTTCGCGCACGTACCGGATATGCGTTACTCCAGGTGCCTCGACCGCCTGAGTCTGCCGGAGCCTGGGCGCCGGCTCACCGAGGTTGTCGAACAGCCGCGCGCCACCACCGAGGAAGATCGGAACCACTGATACCAGTATCTCGTCGAGCAGGCCGGCCGCGAGATACTGCTGAACGGCGCTGGCGCCACCGCCGAGCGAGACGTCCTGGACGCCCGCCGCGGCCCTGGCCTGCTCGAGCGCCGACTCTATGCCGTCCGTGACGAAGTGGAAGGTCGTTCCGCCAGCCATCTCGAGCGGCTCGCGCGGATAGCGTGTGAGGACGAAGACCGGGTGGTGGTAGGGCGGATCGTCTCCCCAGTAGCCCTTCCAGGGATCGTCGCGCCAGGGTCCGGGCCCGCCCCCGAACATGTTGCGACCCATGATGGTCGCACCCATGTTGCCGAGGATCCCCTCGGCGATCGGCGTGCTCGCGTTGACCTCGCCGCCCTGTTCTCCGTGGCCCTCGCGGAACGCCTTGAGCGGAACGATCCACTCGTGAAGCTGCTCCCCCCCGATCCCCAGTGGATCCTTCTCGCTCTGCTCCGGCCCGGCGACGAAGCCGTCGAGCGACATCGAGAGGGTCGCCTTCAACCTGCTCATTCCACCTGTCCTCCGTCCACGATGAACTAAGGCCTGCGCCAGCAGGTTCCGTATCGCCGCCACACTGCCTTCGGGAACACCCTGGCCGCCAGCAGCGGGAAGGACAAGGCAACCAACCGGCAGCTGACCGGGCAGCTTCCCTGCCGCACCGGCAACATGCAGCACCGCCAGCCCGGATCAGCCGCTCCCCCGACGCCGGGATGATCCCGCCCACCATCGGAGATCAGGCGACCAGCACGTGACCTTCGAGGCCACAGTCTGGGCCGGAGGTCCCGGCCATTGTGCCCATCCGGCCCTGCCCGCCGGACTGTGGCTGTCCCAGCATTGCGTTATGCGGGGTGTTCCGCTCCCCAGCGGGAAGAACCGCAGCCTGGAACCGCGCGGAACGGGAGATGACGGTGGGCGGGCAGGACAAGGCAAAGGCAGTGGCGCAGGCGGCACGCCTGCTCGGCCGCGACGACCAGGCGTCCCGGCAGGCGCTGGGCAGCCTGTGGGATGAGGCCTTCAACAACGGGCGCCTCGCCGCGCTCGACGAGTTGCAGGACCGATTCTGCGTCTGCATGAAGTAGCGATCCTCGCTACCGTTTAACGGACCTGGCGCCAGGCATAATGTTCATGGTTGGCTGTTAGACGGCTTCAGCCGCCGGGCACCATTTGGTTATGCCGATTATGGCGGGCAGTGGCGCATTTTCCTGCCCGCCGGGGGGATGGTGAGGGTGATGTTGCCCTCCGGTATGGGTGGTGCGGCCCGTCCAGGCACGCATCCGGTGACGATCACCATTGACGCCGGGCATCCGGGGCCGGTGGTGCCGGGTGATTTCGCCGGGCTGAGTTTCGAGGTGGGGCCGCTCAGGCCCGGCAACGCCGGTGTGGCCGGCTACCTGTTCAGCCCGGGGAACGAGTCGCT
>Ga0126382_10001109_pt1 | contig 10892 bp, 8 predicted proteins | sample PanSoiMetPlot_30_FD_92548 | JGI IMG/M metagenome (GOLD analysis project Ga0126382, IMG submission 92548) | Tropical forest soil microbial communities from Panama - MetaG Plot_30 | ecosystem: Environmental > Terrestrial > Soil > Tropical forest > Bulk soil | place: Panama | collected 2016-02-17 | reverse complement strand
CTCGCGCGCCACGCGCGTCACCTCCGCCGCGAAGGAGCTGAGCTGGTCGACCATGGTGTTGACGGTGTTCTTGAGCTCCAGGATCTCGCCCTTCACGTCCACGGTGATCTTCTTGGAGAGGTCGCCGCGCGCCACCGCCGTGGTGACGTCGGCAATGTTCCGCACCTGATTGGTCAGGTTGCTCGCCATGAAGTTCACGCTGTCCGTCAGGTCCTTCCACGTCCCCGCCACGTCCCGCACGTCGGCCTGGCCGCCGAGCTTCCCTTCGGTGCCCACCTCGCGGGCCACCCGCGTCACCTCCGCCGCGAACGAGCGGAGCTGATCGACCATGGTGTTGACGGTGTTCTTGAGCTCCAGGATCTCGCCCTTGACCTCGACGGTGATCTTCTTGGAGAGGTCGCCGTTGGCCACGGCCGTGGTCACGTCGGCGATGTTGCGCACCTGGCCGGTGAGGTTGCTCGCCATGAAGTTCACGCTGTCCGTCAGGTCCTTCCACGTCCCCGCCACGCCCTTCACCTCGGCCTGGCCACCGAGGCGGCCCTCCGTCCCCACCTCGCGCGCCACGCGCGTCACCTCCGCGGCGAAGGAGCTGAGCTGGTCGACCATGGTGTTGATGGTGTTCTTGAGCTCCAGGATCTCTCCCTTCACGTCGACGGTGATCTTCTTGGAGAGATCGCCCGCCGCCACGGCCTTCGTCACGTCGGCGATGTTGCGCACCTGGCTGGTGAGGTTGCTCGCCATGAAGTTCACGCTATCCGTCAGGTCCTTCCACGTACCACTCACACCCTCGACCTGGGCCTGGCCGCCCAGCTTGCCCTCCGTCCCCACCTCGCGCGCCACCCGGGTCACCTCGGAGCCGAAGGAGCGGAGCTGGTCGACCATGGTGTTGATCGTGTTCTTGAGCTCCAGGAACTCGCCCTTCACGTCGACGGTGATCTTCTTGGAGAGGTCGCCGTTGGCCACGGCCGTGGTCACGTCGGCGATGTTGCGCACCTGTCCGGTGAGATTGCCCGCCATGGAGTTCACGCTATCCGTGAGGTCCTTCCACGTGCCCGCCACGCCCTTCACCCCGGCCTGCCCGCCGAGCTTGCCTTCCGTGCCCACCTCGCGAACCACGCGTGTGACCTCGGACGCGAAGGAGCCGAGCTGATCGACCATGCTGTTGACGACCTTGGCCGTGCGGAGGAACTCGCCCTCGAGGGGGCGACCGTCGGAGTCGAGCATCATGGACTGCGAGAGATCGCCCTGTGCCACCGCGCCGATCACGCGCGCCGTCTCCAGGGTGGGATGGACGAGGTCGTCGATGAGGGCGTTCACGGAGACGATGCACCCCTCCCAGGAGCCGGTCATGCCGGAGGCGGTCGCCCGCTGCGTGATCTTCCCTTCCGTCCCCACCACCCGGCTCAGGCGCTCGAGCTCGGAGGCGAGCCGCTCGTTCATTTCCACCATGTCGTTGAAGGCGTCGGCGACTTTGCTCGCCATGCCCGTCCAGCTCAGGGGGAGGCGGACCGAGAAGTCACCCTTCGTGAGGGACTTCAATGCGGTCAGGAGGGCTACGTGGTCGATCTCGTCGGCGGCAGAGGCCGGCAGAATGGCCATCTATTGGCCTCCCATAGAGGTGCGGAGAGCTATCTGGTCGATCTCGTCGGCCGCAGACGCCGGCAGAATGGCCACCTGTTGGCCTTCCCTCGAGGTGAGGAAGGCTATGTGGTCGTCCTCGTCATGGGCAGACGCTGGAAGAATCGCCATCTATGGGGCCCCTCCAGAGGCAGGGAAACTCGAACAGTGCGAGGGGCGGAGTGAGCAAGTCATGTGCCGTCATCCAGAAGCGGCAGCGGGGGGAAAGCCGCTGAATTTCGAGCGACCAGCGCGCGATCAGGGACAGCGAGGGAGGAATAACCCGGTCATTGCTTCCCGGTCGGAAAGGCCGGAAGACCGGGTATGTTAGCTATGTGCGCACGGGACCTCCTGCTTTCACTCGAGCCAGGAGCGCGAGGCCGATGATGAAGAAGCTCCCGATGGCGAGGATGCCGGCGCGCTGATCGCCGCCTGCCGCGTGGGAGATCCCGCCGAAGATGAGGGGACCGATCACCGCCGAGCTCTTGCCGCACAGCGAGTAGAAACCAAAGAGCTCCGCCTCCATGCCCTGGGGGCAGAGGCTCGCGAGGAAGGTGCGGCTCGCCGCCTGCACCGCTCCCAGCCCGGTGCCCGCCACCACGGCAAGGATCCAGAACTGTGCGGCCGTCTCCACGAAGTAGGCGGTGACGACCACCGCCGACCACTGGACGAGGGTGATCATCACCACGCGCTTGGGACCGAGGTGATCGATCGGCTTGGCCCAGGCCAGCGCACCGCCGAGGGCGGAGACCTGGACGACGATGTAGAGGATGATGAGCCGCTCCATGGGAAAGCCCAACGTCTGCGCGGCGAAGATCGCGGAGAAGGCGACCACGGTGTTCACGCCGTCCTCGTAGAGGAAGTAGGCGCCCATGAAGCGGCGGAGATCCCGGAGAGCCAGGATGCGGCGCGCGGTGGCGAAGACCTCGGACACGCCGTCACGCGCCGCCTCCCACACGCCGAGGCGACCGGAAGCGGGCTCGGGCAGGACGATGAAGGCGGGCAGCGAGAACACCGTGAAGAGCACGGCCGTGCAGAGGAAGGCGCCTCCGTATGCCTGCGCGCGCACGAAGGGGAACGCAGTGAGGAGTGCGGCGATGGAGCCCGCGTAGCCGACGGCGAAGCCCCACGCGGAGACGCGACCTTGATGCGTCCGCGGGGCGAGATCGGGGAGATAGGCGTTGTAGTACACGAGGGCGCTCTCGTAGCCGATGTTGCCCAGCACCCCCAAGAGGAAGCCCCACACCACCATGCCCGGCTTCACGGTGGCCATGAGGGCGGTGGCCGCCACCGAGAGAAGGGTGAAGCCGATGAAGAGCGGCCGCCGGATGCCCGCGCGGTCGGCCACACCGCCGAGGAGGGGCGAGCTGACGGCCACCACGGCCATGGAAACGGAGATCACGCGGCCCCACCAGAGATCGCCGGCGCCCGTAGCATTGCCCACCACGCTCATGGCGTAGTACGCGGCATAGATGGTGGCGAACACCACCGCCGCGAAGGACGAATTGGCAAAGTCATATAGGGTCCAGGCCGCGATGGCGCGCACGTTCACGCGGCGGCTCCCCCGTACACGGAGTTCGCGAAGTCATACAGGGTCCAGGCCGCGATGGCCCGGATGTTCATGTGGCGAATCCCCTGATGACGGGGGAGTTCGCGAAGTCATAGAGCGTCCACGCCGCGATGACCCGGAGATTCACGCTGCGGATCCCCTGCAGACGGAAGAATTCGCGAAGTCGTGGAGCGTCCAGGCATCGATGGCTCGGACGTTCACGACGCGGATCCCGCGAGCACGGGCTCGGGCACCCGCTGCAACAGCGCCTGGAACTCCGCCATGATCTCGCGACGGCGCGCGAGGAGATGACCGCGGAGGTCGCGATCGAGGAGCACCGCGATGAGCCCGCGCGCGTCCCGCCGCACCTGCTCCATGCGCGCCGTCCATGACAGGGCGAAGAACCCCGTGGGCAGGAGCGAGAGGAGGAAGGCGACGAGGAGCCGCCCACCGGCCACGTGCCACAGGCCCCAGCTCTCGAGGGCCCAGCAGACCGGATAGAGCACGAGGCCGACCACGACCTTGTACGTCGCCTCCACGTCCGCCTCCGGCTCGAGCGCACGGACGACCAGCGCGGTGACTCCGTACGGCAGCGCGTGGTTGATCAGCCCCCACAACGCGAGGGGCAGGCCCAGGACGAGGGCGAAGCCCTGGCGGAGGACATAGCGCAGCACGGCCCGGAACGGGTAGCCTTGGGAGACGTCCCGATCAGTGAGCCCGGCCAGATCGAGGTCCTTCACGTAGCGCTCGAGGCGTCTTCGCAGAGCGGCCACGCGCAGCGGCTCGACCTCTCTCAGGTAGCCGTGGGCTCTGGCCGCGCGCTGACGCCAGGTGGTGCGGGCGAGCGTATCGGCCGCGGCATCGGGAACCTCTTCACGCCAGATGGACTCGGCGGCGAGCACGAGATCGAGGGTGTGGCGGTCGCGCGCCTCCACGATGAGCCGCTGCAGGGCGGCGCCGAGACGCGCGGTGAGCTGCCGCACCGCTTCTTCCGCGTCGCTCGTCGTCTCGAGGTCGGCGGTGGGCACGGACTCGCCGATCAGCACGAAGGCGGTGCCGACCCTGAAGGTGGCCGGCTCGTGGAACATGAGCCCGATGGGCAAGAGGGTCGCGCGCCTCTCGCCTCCTTCGGCGAGGAGAAGCCGCGCTGCCCCCGTGCGAAGGGGCATGATGGCGGGCTCGGGCTGGCTCACCCCTTCGGGAAAGATCAGGAGCGCCTCTCCCGCCTGCAGCGCACGCCGCGCCGTGCCGAACATCGCCTCGTTGTCCACGGCGCCGCCTCCCTCGTCCTGGCGCCGATGAACGGCGATGGCGCCGGCCAGGCGCGCCATCTGCCCGATGAGCGGATAGCGGAAGAGCGGCGCCTTGGCGATGGGGCGAAGGGGACGCGGAAAGGTGGCGGCGAGGAGCAGTCCGTCCATCAGCCCCTGCTGATGGTTGGCGGCTACGAGGAGCGGCCCGGAGTCGGGGACGCGCTCCCGGCCGATCACTTCGACCCGGCGATAGAAGAGGGCGACGAGGAAGCGCGCGATCCCGCGGAAGAGCCGAGCGGCGCCGGGCTCAGCCACGGCAGAAATAGAGCGGGCCGCGCTCACCCGAGCTGGGGCGGAGCCGCGTGCTCCCGCTTGGCCGAACGAGCGGGGAAGGGGCCAGCGCCAACGGGGAAGTCGAAGGTCTCCGTGGCCGCGCCTTCCACCCCGGCTCGTACCAGGGCGGCGATGTCGAGACGCGCCTCCATCGCCGCCACTTCATCGGGGGTGAGGCGCGTGGCGGGATGCGCGGGCACGAACAGCGTGCAGCAGTCCGCGTCGGGCTCGTTGGAGATCTCCAGCGTGTCGAGGGCGCGCGCCTGATCGGTGATCTCGAGCTTGTCCATGCCGATGAGAGGGCGCAGCACGGGGAGCTCCGCCGCTTCGTCGATGCGGGCCAGATTGTGGAGGGTCTGCGAGGCGACCTGGCCGAGGCTTTCTCCGGTCACGAGGGCGAGCGCTCCCGATTGCCGCGCGAGAGCCTGAGCGATGCGCACCATGAGCCGGCGGTACACCACCACGCGGGCCATGGGACTCACGGACAGCACCACCTCCCGCTGGATCTCCCCGAAGGGGACCAAGTGGAGGCGCGAGAAGTATTGCCACTGGGTGAGCCGGCCCACCAGCTCGCGCACCTTGCGGATGGAGGCGTCGGGCAGGTACGGCACGCTGTGGAAGTGGACGAAGAGGACGCGGCAGCCGCGCTTCATCATGCGCCAGGCGGCCACCGGAGAGTCGATGCCGCCCGAGACGAGGGCGGCCACCGTGCCCGCCGAGCCCACGGGCAGCCCGCCCGGACCGGGACACCGGTCGGGATACACGAAGGCCTCGTGGGGCAGCACCTCCACGTGGATCTCGAGGGCAGCGTGATGGAGATCCACGCGCACCTCGGGACGCCGGCGCTGCACGTGCGCGCCCAGCTCCCGATTGAGATCCGTGGACGTGAGGGGGAAGGTCTTGAAGGCCCGCCGCGCCGTGATGCGAAAGGAGGGGAAGGCGCGCCCCTCGATCACGTGGTCGACGGCGGCGCGCAGCGCTTCCAGCGAGGAGCCCGTACGCACGGCGAGCGCGGTGTTGGCCACCCCGCAGACGCGGTCGAGGCGCGCGCGCACCGCCTCGGGAGCGGGATGGCCGGCGAGGTCGAGCACGATGCGCCCGGGAAGCTGCTGCACGCGCACCGGACCCAAGTCACCCACTGCGCGCGCGAGATTTTCCTGGAGCCGGCGCAGGAACAGGGGACGGTTGCCGCGCTTGAGGCTGATCTCGTGGTAGTGGACGATGACGCAGGGCTGGCGCGGGATCATGCCTCCGACTCCGGCGCGCGCGGATGCTTGGGCCGCCGGCGGTAGACGGTCTTCGGCACCTCGATCTTGGGCGGCTTGCGCGGCATGGGCTTGCGGACCGTGGCGTGCGTCGGCCTCTTGCGCTTCACCAGATCAGTATATGCCGCCGGGAAACGTGTCGATGGCCGACGGCCGTCCCACCACGCGGTACATCTTCACCCCGCCCCACGTGCCGGGGGCAAGGCCGTCGTGCAGTGCCCAGCTCCGCCCCCGCACGGTGTGGGCGGCTTCGGGCACGCGGAAGGGTGAGGAGCCGTCGAGGCTGGCGGTGAGGCCGCCGTCCGGCGCGAAGCCGTCGTGGATCGCCTCCATCACCTCGCGCCCCAGGAGATAGCCGCAGCCCTGCCGCTCGTAGAGAATGGCCGAATGGTAGAAGAGCGGCTCGATCAGGTAGAGATCGGAGCCGATGGAGCGGCAGAAGCCGTCCATGGTTTCCAGCACGCGCGGGAGGAGCTTGAGGCCGCGGCGGACCTGGCCGGGGGCGAGCCCGTCGCCGTGAGCACGCACCTCCTCATCCACGTTGCGCGACAGGGTGCCGAAGAGCGTGTCGCGTCCGTCGAGGTCGCGGTCGATGCCGTAGCGCCCGCTGCGCGGGTTGGTGATCTGCACGAAGGCAAGCGAGGGCACGGAGGAGCCCGACATCTCCACGTCCACGAGCAGCGCGGGGTCGCGGTCCTCCGTGGAGGAGCGCACCTCCACACGGGCCCACGGCTTGTCGGGAGGCGCGGTGACGCGGACGAGCTGCGTGCCCTCCGGCCCGTTGAGGCTCTGGGGATCGATGGCGAAACGGGTGAAGAGCTCCTCGGGCACGAGGCGCGCGTAAAGGCGCTCCATGGTCTCCCGCGGGAGCTGGTTGATCTCCTGAATGGAAGACAGGCCGAGCCCGCGCGTGCGCGCGTCCACCCTAGCGCCCCCGCGCGGCGAGGGCGCGCGCCCGCTCGAGCTCGTCGGGCGTGTTGACGTTGGAGAAGACCACCGCGGGATCGTCCAGCTGCGCCACGTCCTCCTCGGGAATGGTGAGCACGCGCACGTCATCCCAGAAGCCGGTGATCTTCAGTTCCCCCGCGCGGAGCCGGCGCTCCATGGGATCGAGGCAGCCACGGCCGTAGCAGGCATGAAGCGTCTCGTAGTGCGGCCCCGTGCGCGGCACCACCACGTCTGCTTCCGGTGCGCGCGAGGTGACGAGGCGAACGACCGCCGGGGAGAGGAACGGCATGTCGCAGGCCACCGTGAAGGCCGCCTCGCCGGGCGCCGCGGCCAGGCCCGAGTAGATGCCGCCGAGAGAGCCGCCGCCGGGAAAGGCGTCGGGAACCATGCGGAGGCCGAGCCACTCGTAGAGCGCAGGCGTGTTGGTGACGAGGAGGAGGTCGTCGGTGACCTGGCCCAGGACGTCGGCCACGCGCTCGATGATGCGGCGGCCTCCCACCTCCATGAGCGCCTTGGGCTCGCCGCCCATGCGTGTGCTCTTGCCTCCCGCTTGGATCACCCCCGTGAGCCTCACCCGCGCTCCGCCGCGCGCCGCCCGATGTCATACCGGAACTGCATGCCCGCGAAGCGGATGCGCTCCACGCCCGCATAGGCTTTGGCGATGGCCGCGCGGATATCCGGGCCGAGGGCCTGCACCCCGAGCACGCGGCCTCCCGCGGTGACGAGCCGGCCGTCGCGCCGCGCGGTGCCTGCGTGGAACACGCTGACGCCGGCCGGAAGGCTGCCCTCCGCGTCGAGGCCGGTGATCTCATCACCCATGCGCGCGGTGGCGGGATAGCCGTGGGAGGCCATGACCACGCATACCGAGCAATCGGCGCGCCAGCGAAGCCGCGTGGGGAGCGGGCGACCGCGCGCTACCGAGTCGAAGAGGGGCAGGATGTCCTCGTCGAGGCGCGGCACGATGGCCTGACACTCGGGATCGCCGAAGCGGCAGTTGAATTCGACGACGCGCGGGCCGCGCCGGTTGACCATAAGGCCGACGTACAGCACTCCGGTGTAGGGCGCACCCTCTTTGGCCATGGCCGCGATGGTCGGGGTGACGATCTCCTCCATCACCCGGCGGGACATCGGCTCGTCGACCACGGGCGCGGGGGAGTAGGCGCCCATGCCGCCCGTGTTGGGCCCGCGGTCGTCGTCGAAGATGGTCTTGTGATCCTGCGCGCTTTCCAGGGGGAGGGCAGAGACGCCGTCGGTGAGGACGAAGAACGAGGCTTCCTCGCCCTCCATGAACTCCTCGATCACCACCGTGCCTCCCGCCGCCCCGAAGCCCCTCTCTTCGAGGCAGAGTCGGATCGCGCCGTCGGCTTCCTCGAGAGTGCGGCAGACGATGGCGCCCTTGCCCGCCGCCAGCCCGTCGGTCTTGACCACAAGTGGCGCTCCTAAGGCGCGGCAAAAGCGGCGGGCTGCCTCCGCGTCCTGGAAGGACTCGAACCGCGCGGTGGGAATCCCGTAACGTGCCATGAGGTCCTTGGCGAAGGCCTTGGAGCTTTCGATGCGCGCGGCCGCCTGACTGGGTCCGAACACGGCGATGCCCGACTCGGCGAGACGGTCGGCGAGGCCAAGGGACAGTGGCAGCTCCGGGCCGATCACCACGAGGTCCACCTGCTCGCGGCGGGCAAGGGCAACCTGCTCATCGATGGCCACGTCCTTCACGGGAATGCACTCGGCATGCCGCCCGATGCCAGGATTGCCCGGGGCCGCAATGAGGCGAGTGAGGAGCGGGCTCTGGGCGAGCTTCCAGGCGAGGGCGTGCTCGCGGCCGCCGCCGCCCACGAGAAGCACCTTCACTGCCCCGCCTCCGGCCGGTCGTCGGCGTCGTCGCCACCCGTCTCCACTTCCTCGAGGTGCGATCGCGCGATGCGCGCCCAGGGGCTGCCGAGGTCGAGCTCGAGATAGCGCCGCCAGTGGAGCGCGGCCGCCTCCCCTTCCCCGGCCTTGCCGAGCACGCCGGCGAGGTTGAAGTGAGCGTCGGCGTAGTCGGGCTCCATCTCGAGAGCGCGGCGATACCAGCCGATGGCCGCGGGCAGATCGTTGAGGTCCTCGTGGAGCGAGCCCAGGTTGAAGGCGGCCTGGCAGCAGGAGTCGTCGGCGTCGAGGGCCGCGCGATAGCAGGATTGCGCCCGCTCGTAGCGTCCCATGCGGTGCTGGAGAAGGCCCAGGTTGTTCCAGGCCGCCGCGTAGGCGGGATCGATGGCGACCACACGCTCGTAGGCCTCGACCGCGGCCTCCCAGCGCTCGGGCTCGCCATCCCACGCCGAGGCGCGGGCGAACCAGATCTCCGCGGCGTCGGAGGGCGGGATGAGCGGCCGGACGAGTCCGGTGAGCAGCGACTCGCGGGTCTCCCGCTCGAGATCGGCCCCGTCGAAGTCGAGCAAGGTCTGACCCGTGCGCGGATCGAGACGGAGTCGGTCCTGCTCCACCACGATGCGCTGGTCGTGCACCACGAGCCGGAGCTCGGCGAGCGGCGTCTCCGCCTCGGGGGCGAGCCGACGCGCGCCATCGAGAGCCTCGCGCACCTGACGCACCGTCGCGCCGCCTTCGAGGAGGGCGGAGGCGACCCGCGCCGCCACCAGCTCGCGGAAGCGATAGCCGCTCGCGTCGCTCCGCACGAGTCCCAGGCGCTTGAGCTGTCCCGCCCGCTTGGGCGTCAGCCGCAAGAGCCGCGTCAGCTCCCTGAGGGTGAAGACCCGTTCAGGCTGCGCCATGCCACTCCGCCGCTCCCGCGTCCGTCTCAGTGCTTGAAATGCCGGATCCCGCACACCACCATGGCCAGGCCGTGCTCGTCGGCTGCCTTCACGACTTCCTCGTCGCGCAGCGAGCCTCCCGGATGGATCACCGCGGTCGCCCCCGCCTCCGCCACCACGTCGAGCCCGTCGCGGAAAGGGAAGAAAGCGTCCGAGGCGCATACCGTGCCCTTGGTCTCCAGGCCGTTGGCCCTCGCCCGCATCACCGCGATGCGCGCGGAGTCGACGCGATTCATCTGCCCCGCCCCCACCCCCACCACCTGATCGGCGCCCGTGAGCACGATGGCGTTCGACTTGGCGTGCTTGGCCACGCGCCAGGCGAAGCGGAGCGCGCGCGACTCCTCGGGCGTGGGCGCACGCTTGGACACCACGGTGACGGCGGCGGGATCGAGGTCGGTGAGATCGGCCTCCTGGACGAGCAGCCCGCCCAACACGCTGCGGAGGTCCCGCACGCGGTGCGGATACTCCGCGGCATGGCAGGGCAGCCGGAGAACGCGGCACTTCTTCTTGGTGCGGCGGAGCTCCTCCAGGGCATCGGGAGCGTAGTCGGGCGCGAAGAGGATCTCCAGGAGAATGCCCGAGAGCTCCTTGACCACGCCCAGATCGAGGGTGCGGTTCACCCCCACGATGCCCCCGTAGATGGAGACGGGATCGCAGGCCTTGGCGCGGCTCATGGCCTCGGCCACGCTCTCCCCGAGGGCGACTCCGCAGGGGTTGGTGTGCTTGATCACCACCGCGGCGGGATCGTCGAACTCGAGGATGAGACCGAGGGCGGCCGACCAGTCGAGGAGGTTGTTGTAAGAGAGCTCGGGCCCGTGGAGCTGCTCCGCCGCGGCCAGTCCGGTGGCGGGGCCGGCGGCGCGATAGAAGGCCGCCGCCTGATGGGGATTCTCGCCGTAGCGGAGGTGCTGCACGCGCTGGAGGTCGAGGGCGAAACGCTCCGGGAACTCCGCGTCGGCCTGTGCCGAGCCCTCGCGGCCGCCCAGGTAGCGGGCGATGGCCGCGTCGTAGAGGGCGGTGCGGCGGAAGGCTTCGAGGGCGAGCCGTGCCCGCGTCGCGTCGGACAGCGCGCCGCCGCTCGCCCGCAGCTCCTCCAGCACCGCCGCGTACTGCGAGGGATCGG
>Ga0126382_10001108_pt1 | contig 10899 bp, 9 predicted proteins | sample PanSoiMetPlot_30_FD_92548 | JGI IMG/M metagenome (GOLD analysis project Ga0126382, IMG submission 92548) | Tropical forest soil microbial communities from Panama - MetaG Plot_30 | ecosystem: Environmental > Terrestrial > Soil > Tropical forest > Bulk soil | place: Panama | collected 2016-02-17 | reverse complement strand
ACTGCCGGGCTGCGGCCATTGCCCGCCGCTCGAACAACCGGAACAATTTCTCGCCGCGATAAAAGAATTTGTCGGGCTGTAGTTCATTCCTTTCGCTCGAAATGCCTCCGGTCCTATTCTGTCACCTGGCATTACGGCAATATGGAAAGCGATGTTGGCGAACATGGATTTTCCGGATAGCGCTGTGAAGTTCGCGGCGCTAATGAATACGCCCACGCGTCCACGCGCAAGGGATCATCGAGGACCGCTATGCCGCGTTTTGCCGCCAATCTCGGCTATCTGTTCACCGAACGGCCGTTGCTCGAACGAATCGACGCCGCGGCAGCTGCCGGCTTCAAGGGAATCGAGCTGCAATTTCCCTACGACGTGCCTGCCGCCGCGGTGAAGGCCGCGGTCGAAAGAAACAAGCTCACCATGCTGGGCGTCAACACGCCGCCGGGTCGCGAAGGCGAATTCGGCCTTGCCGCAGTGCCCGGACGCGAGAAGGACTGGCAGGCGCTGTTTGCGCGCTCGCTCGGCTATGCGATCGGAATTGGCGCCAGCGCGATTCATTGCCTCGCAGGCAAGGTCGAGACAGAGCAACGCCCAGCAGCCAACCGTGTGTTCTTTGAAAATCTTGCTGACGCGGCGGATCTTGCGGCGGCAAGGAACATTACACTGCTTATCGAGCCGATTAACAGTCGCGATCGGCCAAACTACTTTCTCAACCATGCCGAGCATGCGGCCGATGTGATTGCAAAGGTCGGAAAGGCAAATGTCCGCATGCAATTCGATTTCTATCACGCGCAAATTGTTGGTGGCGATTTGATCCATCGTTTCGAGAAATTCCTTCCAGTAATCGGACACCTGCAATGCGCGGCAGTACCCTCACGTCATGAGCCGGATGAGGGCGAGGTCAACTACCCGGCGGTCTTCGAGGCCGTCGACAGCCTCGGCTACCGGGGTTGGATCGGCGCCGAATATCGCCCGCGCGCCCGGACGGAGGATGGCCTCGGCTGGGCGCGTCAGTACGGTCTCGCGCTCTCTCATTAAAAGGAGCAACCACCTGGTCTGCAAATTTTTTTAATCTCAGACTTTTATTCTTTGCCTGCGGAGAGGGCGTTGCTAGATTGGCGACATGTGGGAATTCAAGAAAAACGAAACTGAAACAACCGAAACCGAGCAGCCGTTGAAAGATGCCGTTCGTGAGGCGCGCATCGAAGCGGCCGAACGCTCCGGTGTCGTTGTCGATTTGCGCGATGCCGACGTAGCCAGGCTCGAGTTGCTCAACGAGGCGCTCGATCCGTTGTTCAAAGAAATTCCGGATAACATCGAGCTGTTCGAACGAGGTGTGAGCAAAGGCGACGTGCCGCGGCTCTGGATTGATGTGGTCGCGCATGTAGAGATGGGTCGCGACAAGCGGCAATACCGATTCATGCAGGACACTCGGTACGGACGTGCGGTGCTGGCGGAGTCCTATGAGGTGCCCGCTCTTGTGCAGGCCATCACTCGTTACGTGGCGCGCCGAATGGTCGAACGTGAGCGCGCTTTGTCCGAGGATGCCCCGCGTAGAGTCGCACAGTCGGTATTGCGTCGTACGCGGAACCAACGTCGCTGGCGTACCGCCCGCACTTTTCTATACGGGTTGATGGCTGGTGTGGCGGCTCTGTTCGCGTTTGCTATGCTCAGCAACACGCAGCCCTAGCCAATCAGCATTACGCGCTTTTGCTGCGCAACCTCGCCCGACGAAGCGACGCCTCGCGATATCAGCTCGCATCGCCAGGCGCCGCGGGTGCCATCAATCCGGTAAAGGTTATAGGCGGCGCTGTCCTTGCCGCTGTCAGGCGCGGCTGATGCCGAGGGCACGCCCATGGCCGGCACACGTGTGCCGTTCGGCCCGTCCAGCCAATTGAGCATATATAGATGATCGTGCCCGTGCAGCAGCAGGTCCGCGCCGTGAGCGGCGATCACGCGCTTGAGTACATGGGCATCGAGCAACCGCTTGTGCTGGGCCGCCTCAGTGGCCGGCGGATGGTGGATCAATACGACCCGAAACACATTTTCAGTTCGGAGTTTATTGAGCGTGGCCGCCAGTTCGGCGAGCTGTTTGGCTCCCAGCCAGCCGGTCGCCAGAAAGGGCGCGGTAGGCACTCCTGTTGAAAGCCCGATCAGCGCGACATTGTTACGTCGGCGCACAAAGGGAAAGCCGCCGATGCCTTCATCGTCGCTCATATATGCGCCCCATTGGCGCGCGGCCAAGACGGCAGCCTCGCGCACATAGATATCGTGATTGCCCGGCACGAGGGTCACATCTTGGGCGGAGCCCAGGCCCTCAAGCCAGTCGCGCCCTCGCGGAAACTCCGCCGCAAGACCGATATTGGCGATGTCGCCAGTGACGGCGACATGGTCGAGCGTTTGCGTCTTGATGTCGGCGACGATCGTGGCAAGCGTTGCCGCGTCGTGAATGTAGCGTCGTTTTTTATGCCAATTGATATAACCTGTGACGCGCTTGCCAATGAGTTCGCTCCAGCGAGGAGCCGGAAGCGGAGCGAGATGCGGGTCGGAAAGATGCGCGAGAGTGAACATCGAACCGGGACTAACCCGCTACGAACTGCCAATCAATATCCCGGCAATGAAAACAAGCACACCGCCGACCACGACCTGGAATGCTGCTTGGAGAAAAGGAGTGTCCATGAACCGGGTGCGGATCCACGAGATTACGGCCAACTCCACCGCAACCACAAGGATCGAGACCACAGTCGCAATGTAGAAGTCCGGAATGAGGTACGGCAACGTGTGCCCCAGGCCGCCGATCGCCGTCATCAGCCCGCATACTGTGCCGCGCAACCAAGGTGTGCCGCGGCCGGTAAGGGAGCCATCGTCGGAAAGCGCCTCGGCGAAGCCCATGGAGATGCCGGCACCGACAGAGGCCGCCATGCCGACCAGGAACGTCTCCCAGGTGTTGTGTGTGGCAAAGGCCGCCGCGAACAGCGGAGCCAGCGTCGAAACCGACCCATCCATCAGGCCGGCGAGGCCAGGCTGGACATACTGCAGTACGAACATCCGCCGCGCGGTTTCATCCTCCTTGGCGCGCGCGCCCTTGGTTAGGATTTCCTGACTCAGTTTATGTGCCAGGCTCTCGTGCCCGGCTTCGGCCTCGGCCAGTTGCACCAGCAGCTGCCGCATCGAGGCATCGCGCGTGGTCACCGCCGCCTTGCGATAGAATCGTTCGGCTTCATATTCCATGTTTTCGGCGAACTTACGGACCTCATCGAGTCCGAGCGGCCGCGTCAGCCACAGAGGCTGTTTGGGCCGCAGGAAGCCTTTCACGTCCTGGCGGCGGATCAGCGGCAGGTATTCGCCGAATTTCTTGCGGTAGAGGTCGAACAACATCGTGCGGTGATGCACTTCCTCCTCAGCCATCTCGTCAAACACTCTGGCGGACGCTGGAAACTGCTCGCGCAGACCCTCGGCGAAACCACGATAGATGCGGCTGTCCTCTTCTTCATTGGTGATGGCAAGCGCCAGAACTTCCTGTTCACTGAGGTCAGCAAAACGTTTCACTGAAATTCCTTTCGTTCGGAGGCCCCAATGTTCTTATATTAGAAATATCTAAACTGAGTACAGTCGTGTGACACTTGTCCGCAGGGGTTTCGATAGGGCATCGCACGCCGCAATGCGAGAATTCGTCCCATGGGTCTATACCGCCTACGCCGCCCACTAGAGCCTGTCATCCGCCGAGGGATGCATCTCTATTGGCGGCTCTCGCGCGGTGTGACGCTGGGCACGCGCGCCATGGTCGTTGACGGAACTGGCCGTATTTTTTTGGTCAAGCACTCCTATGTCGACGGCTGGCATCTGCCCGGCGGTGGCGTGGAGACGGGCGAGACGCTTCTTGAAGCACTGGCGCGCGAGCTTGCCGAGGAAGGCAATATCCGGCTCGGCGCTACGCCTCAGCTCTACGGCGTTTACTTCAATAAACGGGTATCGCGGCGCGATCACGTGGCGCTTTTCATTGTTCGCGACTTTAGACAGGACGGAAACCCGCAACCCAACCATGAAATCGTCGCGCACGGGTTCTTTCCGGTCGACGCATTGCCGGAAGACACAAGCCGGGCTACGCGCGCCCGGGTGGCGGAAGTATTCGGCGGCGCGGCGGTCAGCGAATTGTGGTGAGGCCTAGCCGAACCGCGCGCGGTCGTGAGGCGCCGCGAAGTCGAGCTGTGGGCCGACCGCAACGATACCGGTCGGGTTCACCTGTCGTTGGCTTCCATAATAGTGCCGCTTGATCTGCTCGATATTCACGGTCTCGGCCACGCCCGGTACCTGATAGAGATCGCGGACGTAGTTCGACAAATTTGGGAACTCGGAGATTCGCCGCCAGTTGCACTTGAAGTGAGAGTAATAGACAGCATCGAAACGTATCAAAGTGCAGAACAACCGCCAGTCGGCCTCCGTGATCGTGTTACCAACCAGGTAGCGGTGCTGCGACAGGATCTGCTCAATTTCCTCGAGCGTGTCGAAAACATTGCGAAAGGCCTGCTCGTACGCCGCCTGCCTCGTCGCAAAACCGGCACGATAAACGCCATTATTGATGTTCGAGTAGATGAGGTCGTTGAGGTGGTCGATCTTGGTGCGCAGGTTTTTCGGATAATAGTCGGTGCGAACGTTGGTAAAAGCATCGAATGCCGAATTGAGCATTCGGATAATTTCCGGCGACTCGTTGTTGACGATCGTATTGCGCTTTTTGTCCCAAAGAACCGGCACACTCACGCGGCCGGAATAGCGCGGATTGGCGAGCAGATAGATTTCAGACAACTTGCTGGCGCCGTTCACCTCGTCGCCCGTAGAGCCTTCCGACTTATCGAAGGTCCAACCCTCGCGCCCCATGTTGGGCGAGACAACCGATAGCGAGATCACGTTCTCGAGTCCCTTGAGCTTGCGGAAAATAATGGTGCGGTGCGCCCACGGGCACGCTAGCGAAACATAGAGGTGATAGCGCCTGGACTCGGCGGCGAAGCCGCCTTCGCCGGAAGGGCCGGAGGTTCCGTCCGGCATAACCCAATTACGGAATACTGTGGCCGGCCGGATGAAATGGCCATCTTTTGTGCGCGAAACATCGTCCTGCCAGACGCCATCGACCAGAAGTCCCATACCGATCTCCTTAACCCTCACTGGGCTTTCATTTAGTTGTTTGCCGCGTCCAATGCCACTTGCGATGGACCGGAAACGGTTCAGATGTTAAGCGGCAGCGGCTAACACGGAATTTTGAACGCCATGAACGAGTTGGCGCTGACAATTATGCGGGAGACCGCGGCCGACTCGCTTGCGATCGAACGGCTGCATGAGCGGACGTTCGGGCCGGGCCGTTTCGCGCGCACGGCATTCCGTATCCGCGAGGGCAGGGGTCACCTGCTCGATTTGTCCTTCACCGCGCGGATAGGCACGTTGATGGTCGGCTCGGTGCGGCTCACACCAATTTGCATCGGCGACACGCCTGCGCTGTTGCTGGGTCCGCTGACGGTCGAGCCACCTTTCCGGTCGCACGGCGTCGGCTCGGCGCTGGTGACGCGCGCCCTCACAGAGGCAAAGGCCAACGCTCACAAGCTGGTCATACTGGTCGGCGACGAGCCGATCTATGCAAAGTCCGGCTTCAAGCGCATTCCGAAAGGTCAAGTAAAAATGCCCGGCCCGGTGGATCCGGCGCGGCTCCTGGTGGTCGAACTTACGGCCGGCGCATTCGACGGCGTGTCCGGCATGATCCGACCGGATTGGGAATAGTCGTTGCTTGAACTAGTGGCCTTCCCTGGCCCAGGTCGCGGCGAGGGACCCGATCAGCAATAAAAGGCCGATGAGACCGGCAAAAATCGGCAACACGCCGATGCCGCGCACCACGCTGGCGTCGCGCATTTTCAGGCCGATCCAATCGTCGCCCTTGAAGGTCGTGCTGGTACGGACCGGCACCACCCGTGGCACGTTGAGACGATCACCATCCGCGATCCGTCGTGCATCGCCGCCTGTCGCATTGCTCAGTGCGCTCAACACATCCGTCGTAGAGGTCACCTCGGCGAATTCGCGGGGATTGGCCGGACCGACATTTGTCAGCGCTGTGAGCTTGCCATCGGTCGCGCGCCAGAGGCCGAGTTCGTTAGCAGTCGTCCCGGCGCGCCATAGCCCCGGCTCGATCTGCTGGAGTTCAATCGGCCGGGTTTCGCCGGTCGGCGAGGTGAGCGTAACCTGGTTTACGGTGTCGGCCATCGTCTGACGCTGAACGGTAATGTCGCGGCCGTGGACAATCAGCCGCAACGCTTCCTCCTCGAGGTCGGGTTGCTTCATGAGCCAGTGCGACAGCCGGCGCAAAAGATCGAGATGCGGTCCGCCGCCCTCATATCCGCGCGCCCACAGCCAGATGTGATCCGACAACAATAGCGCCACGCGACCTTCGCCCTCGCGCGCGAGCAACAGCAGAGGCTTGCCGTCAGGGCCCTGCATCACATTGGTACCGGTGGGGCGTTTTATGTCCACCAGCCGGAACCATTGGCTCCAGTGCGGTGGATCCGTTTCGGAGCCTTCAAGCTTGCGCGTTACCGGATGGCGCCGGCCGGCATCGGTAAGCCGTGCATAAAAACTGCGTTCCGTGATCTCGCCGGTTGGCTCAGCGGGAAGGATTCCGTCAAGCGGGGTGCGCCAGATGCTGGTCGGGCTTGCATAATCCGGGCCCGCCGCGATCAACACTGCGCCCCCATCGCGCACATATTTTGCAATATTGTCGAAGTATATGAGCGGCAAAACGCCTTGCCGCGCGTAGCGGTCGAAAATGATGAGTTGGAATTCTGCGATTTTCTGTTGGAACAGCTCGCGCGTGGGAAAAGCGATCAGCGACAGCTCGTTGATCGGCGTGCCGTCCTGCTTTTCCGGTGGCCGCAGAATCGTAAAATGTACCAAGTCGACCGAGGCGTCTGATTTGAGCAGATTGCGCCAGGTGCGCTCTCCGGCATGCGGCTCGCCGGACACCAGCAGTACGCGCAACTTGTCGCGCACGCCGTCAATCGAAACGACCGCGCGATTATTAACTTGCGTGAGTTCGCGGTCGAGCGGAGAGGCCTCTATCTCCACGATGTTTGGCCCGGCATGTGGGATCGGCACATTGATTTTGATGTCGGTGCGCAAGGTAACCACACGCTTTTCCAAGACCTCGCCATCGCGTCGCACTGTGACTTCGGAGGCACCGAGCTTGGCTCCTTGATCATCTATCCGAAAGCCGATGGTTTGCGATTGACCGACGATGCCGAAGCGCGGCGTCAGAGTAAGCACGACCCGACGGTCGATTTCGTCGTTGTGGCCCGTAATCAGCGCATGCAGGGGGGCGGAAAATCCCAGCGTGGAAGGGTCGGCGGGGACATCATGAACACGGCCGTCGGTGATCAGGATGGCACCGGCGACACGATCGGGCGGTACGTCGGCGAGCGTCGACGACAAGGCGGAGAACAGCTTGGTGCCGTCGGTTTCGCCGTCGGCGGCGCCGGCTTCGGCAACGCGCACTTCCAGGCCCGGAATACGCTTGAGTCGCTCGACCAGGGCAGTGCGTGCGTCCTCGGTTTGTTGGTTGCGATCGCCGAAGTTCTGGCTCGGGCTTTTGTCGATGATGACGGCGGCAACCGAAGGAATCGGGTCGCGGTCTTCGCGGGTGAGCGAGGGGTTTGCGAGGGCGAGCACCATCAGACCAAACGCCAACGCGCGAAGCGACGCTCCGCGGCTTCGTGCGATGAGCAACACCGCCGAGATCAAAACCGCTGCGGCAAACACAGCCCATACCACGTAAGGCGGTACCAGCGGAGCAAATGAAATACCGAGGTTCACATTGGCTCCTATTGCCCCAGCCGCTCGAGCAGCGCCGGAATGTGCACTTGATCAGCCTTGTAGTTGCCGGTCATCGCATACATCACGATGTTGACGCCTGCCCGGAAGGCAAATTCGCGCTGGCGAGCCTCGCCCGGCATCATTGGCAGCATCGGCTGGCCGTCCGGTCGCACAGCCCATGCACCTGCGAGATCGTTAGAGGTAATCAGGATCGAAGATACGCCATCTCCCGCGCGCGCTGGCCGATTTGGCTCTTCATCCTCGTTCTCTGCCGGTAACGCTTCGACCCAAAGCTGGCCACTCGTGAAACGGCCAGGAAAGTCACGCAGAAGAAAAAATGTCTTGGTCAGCACATGGTCGTGCGGAACCGGTTCGAGTTCGGGAATATCGAGCGAGGACAGGATCGAGCGCAATGCGACCATGCCGGGGCCGTGCATTTCGCCGCTGGGACCCGGTGGTGCATCCATTGCGTCGCGGGTGTCAAAGAGAACAGTGCCACCCCGCTTCATGTAGCCGTCGATTTTTTCGAGCGCGGCCTGCGAAGGCTTCGGCGTACTGGGCGAAATCGGCCAATAGATCAGCGGGAAAAATGTGAGTTCGTCGCGTGCCGGATCGAGCCCGACAGGATCAAGTGCTTCTAATGCCGTGCGCTGCGCCAGAAATAGCGTAAGTCCCTGAAGCCCGGACCTACTTACTTCGTCGACAGCTGCATCGCCGGTGATGATGTAGGCAAGGTGCGTTTGTAGCGTCGCCTTCATGGCGAAATCTTGCTGCTGGGCGCTTAATGGCGGCGTTTGCGGTTGCTGTGGAATCATCTGCGCGCGCGCCGTTTCGTGCATGGTCAGTGAACCAAGTAAGCCGGCCGCCAGAAATGCCGCTGCAGCGCGGCGGCGCCGACTGAAGGCACTCAAGCCGCCGGACAGCATAAGGACCACCAACGCGTCGAGCATGAGCAGTGCGAGCGCGGCGAGAAAGGTTGGTCCTCGCAAGTCGAGCGGCTCGCCGTGCCGGTAGATGTCCAAGCGAGCGTTCAGCGGTGAGAGATCCAGCGGAGCGGGGCGGTCGGCAAAAGCCAGCGTGTTGACGGCGACCAGACCTTCTGGCGGTCCGTAAAAACCTGGCGGATGATCGAGACTGGCGCGCCCGGTATAATTGCTTGGAATTGGACGGGCGGTCGGCGGCGGAGTTGAAAAGGCGCCGAAGCCATCGAGGACGCGCGTCGCGGGTACGACCTGGGCGGCGCGGTTACCAGCGCTCTCGGCGACGGCATTGTCGCCCTCGGCAGTCGCACTGGAGCCGGCCAGTGCCACTAGGCGCCGAAGCATATCGACGAAAGTGCCCGACAGCGGCAGATCGGACCAACGGCTGTCGGCAGTCACGTGAAAGAGCACGATCAATCCCTTGCCGCGGCGCTCGGCGGTGACCAGCGGCGTGCCATCAGCCAGCGTTGCCCAGGTGCGGTCGGTAAGCTGCGAGTCTGGTTCCGCCAGCACCTGCCGAGTTACTGTCACGTCCGCAGGAACCGCCATTCCATTGAATGGGCTTTCGCGCGAGAAAGCCGCAAGCGGCTGCGGTTTCTCCCAGCTCAGGCTTCCACCAATTATGCGGCCGCCGCGGCGCAGTTTTACTGGCACGAGATTGTCTTCGCTGCTCGCAAGATGCGGCCCGGCGAAGCGCACCAGGACGCCGCCATTGTCGATCCATTTGTTGAGACGATCGAGCGCATCGGTGACATTGCCGACATCGGCGAGGATTAGCACTGGCAAATGGCGATCCAGGAATCGCGTTACGGCTTCCGTCGGCGCGACGCCTTCGGCGAGGCTGACATCGGCAAATGGATTGAGCGCGCGAGCGAGATAGTAGGTTGCGCCGATCAACGGCTGCGAGCGGTCGGCGGTTGAGCCGGACACGATGCCGATCGTCCGCCGGCGCCAGCGCTTGTCAAGCAACTGCACAGCACCTGCCGATCGTTCGCCCCGAATCTCAAGGCGTGCCACGTCGTTTCGTATCTCTACAGGCAGGTCGATCACGGCGTCGGTCTCGCGCTCGCCGGATTTGAAACTGAAAGGTGTCTCGCCCAGCGGCAGACCTTTAAGGTCGATCGCATTCACTGTGCCCACATCGCCGGGGCTGGTTTCCGTGCGCAACACCTTCACGGTCAACGCGCCGGCAGCATTATCCGCAGCAGTGAGCGCGTGCGTTATCGGCAATCCCCCGTCGATAACAGTGAGCGGGTGGTTACTGATAATGCGCTTGAGTCGATCGACGAAGTTGCTCCCCTTGCCGAGATCGACTCCATCGGAGAGCCAGATCACTTCGACATTCGGGGAGGTCGTAAGGAAGCGCTCGATGGCCGGCAATGCATCGGTGCGGTCGACGCCATAAGGTTTCGGCTTGATCTGCTTGATCTGCACCCGCGCGGCGCCGGCGACCTGTAGGGAAATATCGCGCTCTGTTTCCGACATTGGCAGAACGGCGACGCCGCGACTGTCCGCCTCGGCCCGTGCGATCATCTCATCAGCCATGCGTAGCCGCGCATCCCACGTCGACGCTGTCGGCCAGCCATCGTCAACGAGGATCAAGAGCGGCGCTGCCCGATCAACTGTTGCCAGCGGAGGATTCCACAAGGGTCCCGCGGCAGCGACGATCACGAGTGCCGCCAGCGTGAGACGCAAGAGCGTCAGCCACCAGGGAGTGCGCGCCGGCGTTTCTTCCTTGGGGACGATCTCGAACAGCAGGCGCGTCGGGGGAAAATCGATGCGCCGCGGGCGAGGCGGCACCAGCCGCAAGAGCCACCAAAGGATCGGCAGGCTGAGGAGGCCGAGCAACACAAGCGGCTGCGTAAAGCCAAGCGGCAATGAGACGATCATGCGACGCTCGCGGAGCTTGCCGGCGCGTGCCGACTGTTCTTGACGACCGCCTGTGCGTTGTCGCCCATGCGGGAATGCAGCACGAGCAGGAGTTCGCTCGCCGGTCTGTCGGTGCGATGTATGACGAAGCTCCAGCCGCGCAAATCGGTTTCGGAGCGGATTTCAGCGCGATGGCGCGCGACGATGCCTT
>Ga0126382_10001106_pt1 | contig 10916 bp, 14 predicted proteins | sample PanSoiMetPlot_30_FD_92548 | JGI IMG/M metagenome (GOLD analysis project Ga0126382, IMG submission 92548) | Tropical forest soil microbial communities from Panama - MetaG Plot_30 | ecosystem: Environmental > Terrestrial > Soil > Tropical forest > Bulk soil | place: Panama | collected 2016-02-17 | reverse complement strand
GCAACACGATGATGAACCCCAGACTGAAAGGAGAGTGGAGATGAATCGGAATCTGCTGGTCGCATCGGCCATGGTCGCCGCCCTGACCGTGCCCCTGGCCTCCTATGGCCAGTCCGGGCCCGCCCCCAAGCCCAAGTTCGAGTCGGAGAAGTGCTACGGCATCGCCAAGGCGGGCAAGAACGACTGCCAGACGGCCAACTCGTCCTGCGCGGGCACCTCCCGCCGCGACGGGCAAAAGGACGCCTGGATCTACGTGCCGGCCGGCACCTGCGAGAAGCTCGTCGGCGGCAGCACCCAGCCTCGGGCCTGAGCCCTCGGGGACGGCGTGGACGCCACGATCGATCACCGAGCGGTTGCCGGCATCGGGCTCAGGGCTCGTCACGTCGACGAGCTCCTGGACCGGCGTCCCGTCGTCCCGTGGGTCGAGGTGCACGCCGAGAACTATATGGCGAACGCTGCGGCCCTCGCCTCCCTCCAAGAAATCCGGCGGTCGTACCCGCTCGCGCTCCACGGCGTCGGCCTCTCGCTCGGCTCGGCGGGCCCGCTTGATCTCCGCCATCTGGAACGCCTGGCGCGGCTCGTCGAAAGCATCGAGCCGTGCGTGGTGTCCGAACATCTTTCGTGGAGCGGAAGTGGCGGTGTCTATCTCAATCACCTTCTGCCCCTGCCCTATACGCCGGGGACGCTCCGCGTGGTCGTCGAGCACATCGAGCAGGTGCAGGAGCGGCTCGGCCGCCGCATCCTGGTGGAGAATCCGTCAAGCTACCTCCGTTTCCGCCACTCGAGCATGCCCGAGGCGGAGTTCCTCGGCGAGCTCGTTCGCCACACGGGATGCGGGCTCCTCTGCGATGTGAACAACGTCTACGTGAGTGCATGGAACATCGGGCTCGACGCCGAAGCGTATCTGGCCGGGTTGCCCGCCGAGGCCGTGGGCGAGATCCATCTGGCCGGACACGCCGTGAATGACGTAGATGGCGTGAGCCTCCTCATCGACGATCACGGCTCGCCGGTGTCACCAGCCGTTTGGAGGCTCTACCGACAGGCGCTCGATCGCTTCGGCCCGGTTCCGACGCTCGTGGAGTGGGACACGGACATCCCGGCGCTCGATATATTGCTCGCCGAGGCGCACAAGGCCGATAGCGTTTTCACGGAGGCTCGGCGAGAGATGGGACATGCTCTCGCTAGGTGAGACCCAGGATCTCTTCAGGGAGGCATTGCTCGGGGAGTCCGCGCCAATGCTGGTCGATCTCGTCGAAAGTGATGGGCTCGATCCGCGGGCTCGCCTCGCCGTCTACCGTCACCACGTCTTCATCACGCTCACAGCGACGCTCGAGGCTGCCTTTCCCGTCGTGCGCCAGCTAGTGGACCGGCGGTTTTTCGCGTACGTTGCCGACGCGTTCATCAGGCAGCATCCTCCAGCCAGTCCCTGCCTCGACGAGTACGGCTCCGTGTTCCCTAAGTTCCTCGGCGCCTTCGAGGCCTGCGAAAGGCTGCCCTACCTGCCCGACGTCGCGCGCCTCGAATGGGCGATCCACGTGGCCGCCCAGGCCCCGGACGTCGCGCCTCTCGATCCTGCCCTGCTCGGAAGCGTCGCGCCGGCGGAGATGGCGCAGCTTCGATTCATACCAAGGGCAGGCCTTGCCTACCTCGTCTCAGCCTGGCCCGTCGACAGCATATGGCGCGCACACCAGGATGAGTCGGAGCCCATGCCGGACCTCGGCGCGGGCAGCGCGTACCTCGAGATCGGCCCTTCCGGGGAGGGTGTGTTCCTCCGCGCACTCGAACCGGCGGTCCTCACTTTTCGGAGCGCGCTCTTCTCGGGAATGACCCTCGGCGAGGCCATCGAAGAGGCTGCCCGGAAAGATCCAGACCTCGACTTTGCCGGCTTGATCAGAGGTTTCCTCGACGACAATCTTTTCAGCAGCTTCAGCATCGTCACCGAAGAAGGAACATGATTATGGAGATGCACGCCGCCCCGGCCCCCGGATCGGTGGCGGAGCCAACGGCTGCCGCTCACCTAGGTCCCGCCCGCTGGCAGGGCGGACCGATGCGATAGTCGAATGATGCGCGCGGACGATGGCGGCCCGTTCGGAAGATCCACTGTGAAGGCGCGTCGCGCCGTCTCCGTGTGCTTTCTGTTCAACGGGGCTCTCATCGCGAGCTTCGTGCCGCACATCCCCGAGATCAAAGCGCACCTCGCCCTGAACGATGGTCAGCTGGGCTGGCTCCTCCTTACCATGGCCGCCGGCGCCATCGCCGCGCTGCCCGCAGCAGGCTGGCTGGTCGATCGATGGGGCAGCCGCGCCGTCACCTTGGTGAGCGCCGGTGCGCTCTCGCTGGCTATCATCCCGCCTGTGCTCGGCCTTGGCGTCCTCGCCACCGCAGTCGCTCTCGGCGTGCTCGGAGCCTGCAACGCCACCCTCGACCTAGCCATGAATGCGCAGGGCATCCTGGTCGAGGGCGTGTATCGCCGGCCCGTCATGTCCTCGTTTCACGCGCTCTTCAGCCTGGGCGGCCTCGCCGGAGCCGGCGGCGCCTCCGTCGCCATGACCGCGGGAATGAGCGCCCCAACGCACGTGCTGGTCGTGGCAGGACTGTCCCTCGCAGCGATCGGCATCGAGAGGAGCGCCCTTCTGGCCCCAGAGCAACGCGCCGTCCGAAATCCGATCCTCGTTTGGCCGCCCGCGGCGCTGCTCGGTCTGGGCTGCTTGACCTTCTGCGCCCTTCTCGCCGAAGGCGCGATGGGCGACTGGAGCGCGGTGTACCTCCGGGACGCCCTCGGCACGACGCCAGCTTTTGCAGCCATGGGCTTTGCGATCTTCTCGCTGGCCATGGCTCTCGGGCGCTTCGCCGGGGACCGGCTCGCTGGCAGGTTGGGCCCAGCGCGACTTCTTCAGCTCTCGGGATTCGTCGCTGCCATCGGGCTCGGCGCCTCCCTGCTCCGGGGCACGGCGAGCCTGTCACTCGTCGGCTTTGGCCTGGTCGGGCTCGGCGTGGCGAACCTGATCCCGGTTCTCTTCAGCGCGGCCGGCCGCATGCCAGGTCGCGCCTCCGGCACCGCGATCGCCGCCGTGGCAACCACCGGCTACTTCGGCTTCCTCGCGGGCCCGCCTCTGATCGGCGTGGCCGCGGAGGCCGCCGGGCTGCCGGCGGCGCTCGGCATCGTCTGCGTCGCCTGCGCCGTGGTGGCGTGCGGCGCTCCGTTTCTCCTCGCTTCTCGCCCGGCGCTCGCGGCGCTAGCGCATGATACGGGCGAGGCATCCCCCAGCACGACGGAGGTCACTCATGGCTGAGCCTTTCGAGTACATCTCGAAGTCCAGGATCGAGTATCACGGCGGCTATCGTCATGCGTATCTGGGCGACGTTCCCGCTCCCGTGGTCTACGGCGTTCAGGGAGCGCTGCGCGAGTACTACGGGGTGACGGAGGGGCCGCCGGTGGCCTCGACCCTCGATCACATCGTGGCCGCCGTCGCCGGTTGAATGTACGGCACGCTGCGCGGCGCCCTGGCAGGGCGCAAGATCGAGTACGACCGCCAATCCTATCGCGCCACCGTCGAGGGGCGCATCGCCGGCATCGGCAAGACCATTCACATCAAGTCCATCAACGTGCACTACGAGCTCGCCGTACCGGCGGCCGCCCGCGAAGCGACGGAGCGGGCGCTGGCCGCGCATCCTCAGGGCTGCCCGGCGCACCAGAGCGTGAAGGACGCTATCAAGGTCACGTGGTCGGCCACGCTCAGAGCGGGCGACGAGGTATTCGCGCTCAAGGAGGAAGGTTCCGTCAGCCCGTCCGCCTAAGAGACGGGCGGACGAGCAACCACGCCTCGGAGCGCTACCATGCCGCCGGGCGCCGCATGACGCTCCACGGTGAAGCCCGCCGACACGAGGGGAGCGGTCACCGCATCCACCTTCAGGCGCAGCTTGCGATAGGCACCCTTGCGGAAGGTCCAGCCGTCTCCCTCCCGCACCCACACGAGGTCATGCACCTTCACGGTGGCGGTCTCGTACTCGAGCATGCATGCCATGATGACGTCGTCGGAGGCGTGGAGCGGGAGGAAGCGATCGAGCTCGCGGAGCTCCGCCCCCAACTCACGGAACGTCAGCACGAAGCGGCCTCCGGCCACAAGGCGCGTGGCCACGCCGGCAAACAGGCGAGGAAGATCCGCCTCCTGCTCGAGGTGGGAGAGCGTGTCACCCATGCAGACCACGACCTCGGCGTCCCGGGGCACGAGCGTCTCGACATCGCGGATGTCACCCGGCACTGCCTCGACGGGCAGGCCCGCGGCGCGCTCCCGTAGCTCGGCGAGCAGTGGGGGGCAGAAATCGACGCCGAGGACGCGGAAGCCGAGTCGCGCCAGGGCGATTGAATGCACGCCTGAGCCGCAGCCCAAATCCACGGCCATCGTCCCCGGACGAGAGGCCTTGACGCCCAGCCGCTCCAGCAGCGCCTGCTGCTCGGCCACCTTCGCGTCGAAATTGCCGAGCAGCCGTGAGTAGTACGGCGACAGCACACCGTCGTAGTGTTCGCGGACAGAGCTCACGGTCGACCGACTAGGGCGACTCGATCCGCGCCGATTGCACGAAGTCGAAGGCGTAGACGCGCACGACGTAGCTCGCCGCCTTCTCCCGAATCGGCACCTCGAAGTAGGTGGTCGAGAACCCCGGCAGGTTGCTGCCGCCTAGCCATTCCACTCGCTGGGCAACGATCTTGCCGGATGCATCCAGGCTGTCGACGAGGAGCTGCACTCGCGTCGCCAGGACACCGTAGCTGCTGACGATGTATCCGGCGAGGTACGGCTGGCCCCTCCGCTCGATCGGCTCCCAGCTGACGGAGAAGTAGCGCTCCCAGCCTGGAAACGTCGGCGCGAGGGGCTGGGCGTCCAGACGGTCCGCGAACGTCAGCAGACCGAGCAAGCCCACGATCGTCACTCGTCGTGCCCACATGACGCTCCTCCTTCTCGTGCTCGCCCCAGGGGCCCGTGTCCTGCCCAGCATACCCCGTCGACGGCCACCTGACGGCGGCACATGCAGTCTGGCGCTCGGCGGTAAGTTCGGCGACGCGAGTGGAAGACGACGGGCATCCGGAGCGTCTGCCTGCCGACCCGCGAATTCGCGCTGCGCGCGCCGACTTCAGCCACCCGAATCTCGAGGGCGTCGACGTGTGTCAAAGACGTGGAGACCGACCCCAGCCGCTCTACGGTTGACACGCTGTTGACATCTCGGACGCGGCGAGTGCTAGAGTGCTCCCGGCCGCAGAAGGAGAGAGACTCCGATGGAGCCCAGTAGCTCGGCTGGATGGTTCGCGGGGCGTGCCCCACGCTGGCCGCTGGGACTGTGCCGGATCCTCTACGGCGTGCTCTGGTGGCAGCAATCCAGGTGGAAGGTGCCTTCGGATGACTTCGGCCGGAAGTCAGGCGGTGGGCTCTGGTATTGGGTGCATCAGGAAATCCAGTATCCCACCGTGGCCGCGTACAAGGACTTCCTCGTGAACGTGATGATCCCGAACTGGACCTTCTTCGGGTACATGACGCTCTTCACCGAGACGTTCATCGCGGTCACGCTCTTCCTCGGCCTGTTCACGCGTCTGGGCGCTTTCGTCGCCCTCGGCATGGCCGTCAACATCACCGTCGGCATCCTGAACGTCCCGCACGAGTGGGGCTGGACGTATACCATGCTCATCATGTTCGCCGGACTCTTTCTGCTCACCGGCCCCGGCCGGAGCCTCGGGTTGGACGCATTCCTGGGACCACGACTCGAAGCAGCCGGCGCCGGCGGAAATCGCCTCGCTCGATTGCTGAGCTGGCTCACCTAGCGACGGTCCCAGTCCGATGGAGCTCAGCGTCGGGGTCGGCCTCACCAACGCATGCGATCTCGCGTGCGCCCACTGCTACCGAGACGTCGATCGGATCGACCAGCTGACCCAGACCCAGGTGGTCGGCATCTGCGACGACCTCCCCGTACGCTCCGTCAACCTCGGCACGGGAGAAAACGGCCTCCACCCGGACTACGCGACGATCGTGAGCGCCCTCGCTGATCGCGGCGTCAAGCTCTCCCTCACGTCAAATGGCTACACCATCGAGCGGTCCTCGGACGACACGCTTCGCGCCTTCCGCGAGGTCGAGGTCTCCATCGACTTCCCTACGGAGCGCGAGCAGGACGCGTTTCGCGGAATGGGCAACTGGCGACGCGTGATGGCGAGCATCGAGCGGGCGCAGCGGCTGGGTCTCACCGTCACCGTGCTCTCGGTGATGATGAAGACCAACTATCGGAGGCTGCCCGCCATTGCGGAGGTCGCCTTCGCGGCCGGCGCGAACTATCGCGTGAACGTGTACCAGCCCGTGAAGGCGGACGCCTTCACCCTGTCCTACGAGCAGTTCTGGGAGGGATGGCGCCGGCTCCTCGGCTCCACGCGCCTCGTCAACACCACGGAGCCGATCTTGAATGCAATGCTGGGGCAGCCGTTCCTTACCGTGACCGGCTGCGGCCGGAGCACCGTGCGCGTGACGCCGAAAGGCGACGTCATCCCCTGCGTCTACTGGGGCCGATCCGATCTCCGGGTCGAGAACCTCGCGGCGAGAGGCGCCGACGGGGTGCTCGCCTCCCCGCAGTTCGAGCGCGTGCGGACCCTGCCGGACGCCTGCCTCAGCTGCCCCTTCGTCAGCACGTGTCATGGCGGCTGTGCCGGCCGCCGCGAGCTGGCCGGCGGGGTCGAGAAGGCGGATCCCTATTGCCCCCTGATCCGCGGCGAGACCGTCGCGCTCGACTGGAGTCCCGCCGAGCGCCGCGATCTTCTGAAGTCGGGCAGCGCCTGCACCACCGTCCTCGGCCCCGCCTAGGGCAAGAACGCCCGGATGTCCGATGCGCGCCGACAGCCCACGACCACGAAGGCGACTCTCATCATCCCGGCCCTCAACGAGGCCCAGGTCATCGCCGACCTGGTCCGGCGCACCCCGCGTGAGGCCGTCGACGAGATCATCGTGGTCGACAACGGATCGACCGATGGCACGGGCCAAGTCGCCAGGGCCGCTGGCGCGCGCGTGGTCACCGAGATGCGCCGCGGCTACGGATCGGCGTGCTGGGCAGGCGTGAGCTCACTCGACGGCTCGGCGCAGATCGTCGTTTTCTTCGATGGCGACGGCAGTCAGAGACCTGAGGAGTTGCCTCGCGTCATCGAACCGGTCGTGGCGGGTCGGGCCGATCTGGTCCTGGGCGCCAGGTCGTCATCGGACGCACATCCCCTCCACGCGACGTTCGGCACACGGCTCGTCGCCGCCTTCGTCGCCCGTCGCTACGGTCTCACCATCACCGACATTCCGCCGTTCCGAGCCATCCGTGTCGGCCTCTTGAAGCGTCTCGGCATGCGCGACCGTGCCTTCGGCTGGCCCGTCGAGATGATCGTCAAGGCGGCCGCGCTTCAAGCGCGCATCGTCGAGGTGCCCGTGCTCCACGAGCCGCGCGCGGCGGGTCGCTCCAAGGTGTCGGGAACGATCGCCGGAAGCCTGCGCGCGGGCTACGGATTCCTCAGAGCGGCGCTTCGGGCCGCGGCCGAGGTTCGATGATTCCTCCCCTAGGCGCGGGAGCTGGCCTTCTCGGCGCATGCCTTGCCATCGCGAAGATCCCGAACCTCGTCCAGTCGCCGGGACTCTTTCTCGGGCTCTTCGCCTGCGCCTTCCTCTGCTATCTCGTGGGAGCCTGGTGGCTCGCCGACGACGACCGACCGCGATCGCTCGCCATCGTGTTCGTCGTCGGATTGGGCGCGCGTCTCGCGCTAGCCCCCGTCCTGCCCACCTTGTCGACCGACGCGTATCGCTACGTGTGGGACGCCAGGGTGGTCAAGGCCGGCGTCGATCCGTATGCGCACCCGCCGACGGCGGATGAGCTCGCAGCGCTCCGCGATTCGGAGATCTTTCCCCGCTTGAACCATCCCACCTGGCGGACCATCTACCCGCCGGGCGCGCAGGCTTTCTTCCGACTCGTCTACCGGATCCAGCCCGACAGCGTGGTGGCCATGAAGCTGGCCGTCGGCCTGGCGGAGATCGCAGGGCTTGCGAGCGTGCTCGGGCTCCTGCGCGCAGGCGGGCTCGCGCTGTCGCGTGTGGTGGTCTATGCCTGGAATCCCTTGCTGCTCGTGGAGGTCTGGGGGATGGGTCACCTGGACGGTCTGGTGATACCCGCCGTCGTGGGCGCGGTGTGGGCGGCCATGCGCGGCCGACACGCGCTGGTCGGAACCCTGCTGGGCGCGGGAACCCTCGTCAAGCTCTACCCGGCCGTGCTCCTCGTCCTGGTGGCTCCCGCCGCATGGATCCCGGTTCTTGCAAGCTTCACGGCCGTCGTTCTGGCTGGATACTTGCCCTGGGTGCTGTCCGGAGCGTCCGTGCTGGGCTCGCTGCCACGCTATGTGGGCGAGGAGTATTTCAACCCGGGCCCGCTCCGATCTTTCGTGGATTCACCGCTGGTGGCCGTGGCCGCCGCCCTCGCGTGGATCGTTGCGGCGAGCCTGATTCAGCGGAAGGCTCCCCTGCCCGTCCGTGCGATTCCCCTCATCGGAGGGCTGCTCGTCCTGAGCCGAAACATCTTCCCGTGGTACGCGGTGTGGCTCTTGCCTTTCCTCGCGTACGCGCCGTCGATCCCGTGGATCCTCTTCACCGGCTCGGTAGCCTTCGCCTACACGTTCTTCCTCTCTCAGCCCTGGGCCGTGCCGGGGTGGGCCCGCGCCCTCGAGCTCGCGCCGCTTGCACTCGGCGGACTCTGGTGGCTTGCGGGGCGGCCGCCCGTCGCGCGCGCGGTGGAGCCTTCGCCGTGACGTCCTGGCCGCTCGCGCTCGATCCGCCGCTGCCCCGCTCGCTCTATCTCGAGACGACGAGCCGATGCAATTCCCTCTGCGAGACCTGCATCCTCACTTTCGGAGGGCGGGAGCCCCAGCGCGATCTTCGCTGGGAGGAGTTCCGCCGGGTGGTCGATCAGTTCCCCGCCCTGGACCGCGTCCTCCTCCATGGCATCGGCGAGCCACTGCTCAACCGTGACCTGGCACGCATGGTTGCCCATCTCAAAACCCGTGGCGCCGGAGTCCTGTTCAACTCCAATGCGATCACGCTGTCCGGTTCGACGCGTCGCGCGCTGATCGATGCCGGGCTCGACGAGCTTCGAGTCTCCCTCGATGGCAGCACGCGGGCGACGTATGCGCGGATTCGCGGCGTGGACGCCTTCGACCGCGTCGTCGACAACCTGGTGGAGCTCGCAGGGCTCAAGGCCGAGCTCGGCACCTCGCGGCCGGCGGTGTCGCTGTGGTTCACCGCCATGCGCGACAACATCGAGGAGATCCCGGGACTCGTCCCGCTCGCGCGTCGCGCGGGCGCGACCAGCATTCACCTCCAGCGGCTCGTCTACAACGAGCTCGGCATGGCCACGCACGAGCAATCGCTCTACGGCCGTCTCCAGGAGCGGGAGGCGGCCGCGATCCGCGAGGCGGAAGCGACGGCGCGGGCCGAAGGGCTGCACTTCTCCGCGTCCGGCGCGACGGCGCCCGAGGTGAGCCTCACGCCCGCCCCCGCCGGCCAACCGTGGAGCGCGTGCCGGCGCCCCTGGACGCTCGCGTACGTCACGGTCAGCGGCAACGTGCTTCCGTGTTGTATCGCGCCGTGGATCACCGGTCACTATGACGGCATCATCCTCGGCAATCTCTATCGCGAGTCGCTGGAGGAGGTGTGGTGGGGGAAACGGTACGCCGACTTCCGCCGCGATCTCCAGAGCGCGGAACCCCCTGAGCCCTGCCGTGGCTGCGGCGTGAAGTGGAGCCTCTGAGGCGTCCGCTGCCGCCCGCCGTGGCGGTGATGGCCAAGGTGCCCGGATCGGGCCCCGTGAAGTCGCGCCTCCACGGCGCCCTGACCGCTGAGCGCGCCACGGAGCTCTACCGCTGCTTCCTCCTCGACCGGCTCGATGCCGTCGCAACGCTCGCGGACGTCAGTCCCGTGGTGGCCTTCACGCCCGCTGAGGCCCGGCCCGCGCTCGCGCCGCTCGCTCCCGCGCGGTTCGAGCTCATGGCGCAGGAGGGCGCTGATTTGGGCGAGCGGCTCTCCACTCTGCTCACTACCCTGCTCGGGCGGGGCCACACGGGTGCCATCGCCATCGACAGCGACAGCCCGACCCTGCCCATGGCATACGTGACGGAAGCCGCCCGGCACCTCGCGGGGGGACTCTCGGATGTCGTGCTCGGGCCCTGCGAGGACGGCGGGTACTACCTGATCGGCCTCGCGGCGCCGCAGCCGGCGCTCTTCGAGGGCATCCCATGGAGCACGGATGCCGTGCTCGCTCTGACCCTCGAGAAGGCCCGCCGCCAGGATCTGTCGGTCCACCTCCTTCCGCCGTGGTTCGATGTGGATACCGAGGCCGACCTCCGTCGCCTCCGCGCCGCGCTCCCGGCAGGCAACGATGGCCCTCGTCGCACCGCGGAGTTCCTGAGGTGGCTGCCATGATGGACGGCGCCCTCATGTGCACCGTCACTCGGCTCGTGCCCCTCCGGCATGGCGAGCGGACGCGACGAGACTACGGGAGGTAGAGCCGGGCGATCTGGTTGTCGACCACGCCACCCTGTACGTTCGCGACGAAGTTGGACGTGATGAGACCGCGCGCGCCCGCGAGGTGGCCGGTGCCCGCAGTCACTTTCCACATGACCGCTCCGTGCACCCAACCGTCGAGGGGACTGGGGCCGACGGTACCGCGGCCGACCGTCTCGAAGGTGAGCGTGCCGAAAGCGCCGTAGGTGATGGTGCCCGACTCGACGAAGCTGCCGTCGGGGAAACGCTCTACCGTCGAGTCGAGCACGGCGACTTCGCCAGCCACGTGCTCTACCCCCGCGTCGATGGCGGCGGGCTTCATCACGGTTCGCAGATGCTGGCTCGGCGCCGAGGTTCGCGCGT
>Ga0126382_10001105_pt1 | contig 10920 bp, 15 predicted proteins | sample PanSoiMetPlot_30_FD_92548 | JGI IMG/M metagenome (GOLD analysis project Ga0126382, IMG submission 92548) | Tropical forest soil microbial communities from Panama - MetaG Plot_30 | ecosystem: Environmental > Terrestrial > Soil > Tropical forest > Bulk soil | place: Panama | collected 2016-02-17 | reverse complement strand
GACGGAATGCTGCTGGTGTGGAAGCTTGAGCGAAGGAGGGAGGACTCGGGCTTCTACCCAAAGGACGAGTTCGAGTACCGCATGAAAACTCGAGACGGCAGGCGATTGACCACCATGGACGCGAGCGCAAACGGCCGGTTGATCCTCACAGGCGGCGAGAAGGGCCAAGTTCAGCTATGGGATGCGATCCACAAAGAACTGATTGCCGCCCGCTTCAAGGCTCATGGCGAAGACATCACGGCTGTCGCGTTGGCGCCGGATGGGAACTTTTTTGTGACGGCGGAGGCGCGCAAGATCCTTTTGTGGCCCGGGCCGGATCGCTGGGCCGACATGGTCTGTCAGAAGCTGTCGTGGAACATGAGTGATCAGCAGTGGAAAGACCTGGTTTCGGCGTCGCTCCATTACGAGGATCAATGCGATCTGCCTAGGGAGTAGAGCGTTCACCAATCGTGGCATCCCGTGCTGACCTGCCTTACCACGGGACGACGGGCCATAGCCTTTCGCGACGAAGACGTTCTTAGCCCTTCGGGGGCCAAGGCCCGGATTTCGCGCTTCGCGGTCATCCGGGCCCAGGAAGACTCACGCCTGCTTCTCGTTCTTGTGCACTGTGCCGAGGCCGCTGACCCAGGGCAATGCCGAGCGGAACCAGTTCTGCCGCTTCGGCACGAAGTCGCGGCGCTGGCGCAGGATGCCGACGCGCACCGTATAGGACGGCTGCGTCCCCTCGCCCGGCGTGGTCGAATAGATCGGCGTGCCGCAGCGCGGACAGAAGGCCTGGACGCGCGGGTTGCCGCTGTCCGCCGTGGTCTTCAGGTAGGTGGTCGGCTGCCCGGACATCCTGAAGCTCGTCCCGGGAACCGGAACCGAGACGCGGAACGCGGAGCCCGTGCCGGTCTGGCAGTCGGTGCAATGGCAGATCACGGTTTTCTCCGGATCGGCCTCGCCTTCGATCGTGATGTTGCCGCAATGGCACGCGCCGTCGATTTTCACGTCCTCGATCCTCTTCCCAACCGCCATCGCGCTTGCGCCCTCCCCCTGCTGAGGCCGGGCGGCGCGAAATATGAAGCCCGGCGGGCCGACTCGTCCACCGTCAAAAAAATCATCCGCCCTGTCGGAACGGCGCCTCCCGGTCCGTCCTTGGGGCGAATGCCAACCCGAGGAGCCCGACATGTGCCATTCCCTGATCGGCGCCGACCGTCGCACTCATGGCAAAATCCTGGCGGTTGCCCTCGCGGGCGTCATCAGCCTGGTCATGTTCGCAGGCCCGGCATGGCTGGCTAAAACCGACGCCGGGACGGCGGGCGCGCAGGCGAGTGGCGCCATCCTCAAGGTCAGCAGGCCTGCGGTCTCCGCCGCCGCCGATGCCCCGCTAATTCGTTAGGGCTCAGACGCCGACGTTTGCCAAAAGGGAACGCCTCATGACGACCAAGATTTTCGTGAATCTACCCGTGAAGGATCTCAAGGGCTCGATTGCCTTTTTCGAGAAGCTCGGCTTCCGCATCAACCCGCAATTCACCGATGACACGGCTGCCTGCGTGGTGATCTCCGAGGACATCTACGCAATGCTGCTGACGCATGCCAAGTTCAAGGAGTTCACCAAGAAGGAGATCGTGGACGCGACGAAGTCCACCGAGGTGCTCACCGCCCTATCGACGGACGGCAAAGCAAAAGTCGACGAGCTCGTGCAGGCCGCCATCAAGGCCGGGGGGACGGAGGCACGCGAACCCATGGATTTCGGCTTCATGTATGGCCGCAGCTTCAACGACCTCGACGGCCATATCTGGGAGGTGTTCTGGATGGATCCGAGCCACATCCAGCAGAGCTGACAACAAATCGCCCAATTCATCCTGCCAACGGAAAGACCGGGACGATGCAAAAACAAACCTCGACCGAAGAGGCCAAGGTCCGCGCCGTCATCGAAGACTGGGCGCAGGCCGTCCGCACCAAGGATGCCAACCGCATGCTGTCCCACGCTGCGCCACGGCGCATTGAGTTCGCGCTCGCTCCACCGCTGATCTCGGATGCAGGGGACCGGAAGGGACTGGACGCGTGGTTCGCCACATGGCAGGGCCCTATCGGTTACGAGATCCGCGACCTTAACGTCGCGGCGAGCGGCAACCTGGCCTTCTGTCATAGTCTCAACCGGATGAGCGGAACCAGCACAAGCGGCGAGAAGTCCGATTTATGGTTCCGCCTCACGATCTGTTTCCGCAAGGTCGACGGCGCATGGAAGATCGTCCACTCCCATGAATCCGTGCCGTTCTACATGGACGGCAGTTACAAGGCTGCCATCGACCTTAAGCCCTAGACGTGCAGGGCACAGACCTCACTGCAACGGGGGAAACATCCATGTTGAGGATCATCACAATCGTCGTGAGCGCCGTCGCGGCACTTGTGGCCGCCGTGCTGGCATATGCGGCAACGCGGCCGGACCGGTTCGAGGTGCAGCGCTCGACCAGCATCCAGGCCTCGGCCGAGAAGATATTCCCGCTCATCGATAATCTGCGTACGTTCAACGCCTGGAACCCGTTCGACAGGAAGGATCCGAACATTAAGGGAACGTACAGCGGACCCGACAGTGGCAAGGGCGCCGCCTATGCCTTCGAGAGCAACCAGACCGGAACCGGGCGGATCGAGATCGCCGACACGGCGCCGCCGTCGCGCGTCACCATGCGGCTGACCATGATCAAACCGCTTGCCGCGGAAAACCGCGTCCAATTCATCCTCCAGCCGCAGGGCAATGCGACGCACGTGACCTGGGCCATGGATGGGGACGTCCCGTTCATCGGCAAGCTCATTCATCTGTTCGTCGACATGGACCGGATGGTCGGCCAGGAGTTCGCCGCCGGCCTCGCCGAGCTCAAGGCCAGGGCAGAAAGGTGAGCGATGGCCCGGGTCATCTTCACGGCGAACATCCAGCGCCATGTTGCGTGTCCGCAGGCCGAAGCCGACGGCCGCACCGTGCGCGAAGTCTTGGACAACGTGTTCGCCGAGAACCCGCAGGCGCGCGCCTATGTGCTCGACGATCAGTCGGCGCTCCGCAGGCACATGGCGATCTTCCTCGACGGGCAGATGATCCGCGACCGGACGCGGTTGGCCGATCCCGTGAGCGACACCAGCACGATCTACGTGTTCCAAGCCCTGTCAGGAGGCTGATCAATGAGCGATAGGCTTCTCGTCTCGACCCGCAAAGGTCTGTTCACGTTGGCACGCAAGGCCAAAGGGTGGGAGATCGCGGCGGTCGATTTCCTTGGCGACAATGTCTCGGTCGCGCTGACCGACCCGCTCGACGGCCGTCACTATGCGGCGCTCGACCACGGCCACTTCGGCGTCAAGCTGCACCGCTCGACGGCGACCGCCTGGGAGGAGATCGCGACGCCGGTATATCCGCCCAAGCCGGAGGGCTACGAAGAGAACGACATGTGGGGCCGGCCGCTGCAGTGGAGCACGGCGCGCATCTGGGCGCTTGCCGCCGGCGGGGCCGACGAGCCCGGCGTGATCTGGTGTGGAACGCAGCCGGGCGGCCTGTTTCGCTCAACCGATCACGGCCAGAGCTGGGAGATGGTACGCGCCCTGTGGGATCATCCCAAGCGCAAGCAGTGGATGGGCGGCGGAGCGGACCTGCCCGGCATTCATTCCATCTGCGTCGATGCGCGCGCCTCGAAACGCGTATGGATTGCGGTCTCGACCGGCGGCATCTGGTTCACCGAGGACGCCGGCGCGAGCTGGAGCCAGCGCGGCGAAGGCATGCGCGCCGAGCACGTTCCGCCCGAGCTCACTCATGACCCGATCGCTCAGGATGTCCATTGCCTCGTGCAATGCCCGGCGGCGCCGCAGCGCATGTGGGTGCAGCATCACAACGGGATTTTCGTCTCTTCCGACGAAGGCAGGAATTTCACGGAGATCACGGGAGTCGAGCCGTCGACCTTCGGCTTCGCCGTCGTGGTGCATCCGCGCGATCCGGACACAGCGTGGTTCGTCCCGCAGATCAAGGACGAGCGGCGGATTCCGCGCGAGGGCAAGCTCGTCGTCACCCGCACGCGCGACGGTGGCAAGAGCTTCGCGACGCTGACCCGCGGCCTGCCGCAATCGCACGCTTATGATGTCGTCTACCGCCACGCGCTGGCGCTCGGCCCATCGGGCGACAGCCTCGCCTTCGGCTCCACCACCGGCGGCCTGTGGGTGAGCGAGGATGCCGGCGACAGCTGGATGTCGGTGACGCACACGCTGCCGCCGATCTACGCGGTGCAGTTTGCGTGATGTGACATCGAGGCGACGATGGACGTCAGCCGCTGTCGCCCTCAGCCTGCGCCCATCCGAGCCGCGCTACGATCGCGCGCCCCATGACCCAGTCCTTGTCCTGCTCCGACAGGAAACTCAGTCTCATTCGGGCGACGCTGTACGTCGCCATAGGTATCGCCGGCATTCGACGGCGTTATGCCGAGCGGCCAAAGCCGTACAGGGCTTCGGGATTCTGCACCAGGATGCGGTTGCGGGTGGGCGCGTCGGGGACCCACTGCGCCAGCAGGTCGAACAGAACCGCGTCGTCGGGTTTGTCCTTCTCGGTCGGGTGTGGCCAATCGCTGCCCCACACCATGCGCTCGGGAGCAGCCTTGACGTAGGCCTGTGCGATCGGCACCGCGTCCGCGTAGGTCGGCGCGCCGACCTTCGTATCCTGGTAGGCGCCCGAGAGCTTCACCCAGGTCTGCCCCCTATCGATGAGCTTGCGCATGGTCTTGAAAGCCGGGTGCTCGACGCCGACGTCGCGGGGAATGTGCGCCAGGTGATCGAACACGAGCGGCGAAGCGGCGCGCTGCAACACATCCTCGATCTGCACCAGCAGTTCGGGTCGCAGATTGATCTGGACGTGCCAACCAAGCTCGTTGACGCGCCTGGACAACGGCTCGAGCATCTCGACCGTGGTGGCGCCGGCCTGCACCAGGTTGAAGCGGATGCCGCGCACGCCGAGGCCGTGAAGGCGCTTCAATTCGGCGTCCGTGACGCTGGTGTCGACGACCGCAACGCCGCGCGCGGTCGGGCCGATCTTCGCCATGCCGTCGAGCGTGGCGCTGTTGTCGGTGCCGTAGGTGGACGGCGTCACCACCACGTTGCGGGTCGTCCCGATGCGCTTCTGCAGCAGCTTGTAGTCCGGAACGAGCGCATCCGGCGGCCGCAAGGTCGCGTTCGGCGCCACCGGGAAACGGGCATCGTAGATGTGCATGTGGCAGTCGCAGGCATTGGCCGGAGCCTTCAGCCTGGGAGCCTCGGTGCCGGACGAGAATGGGACCTGCTGGGCCGCGCTCTCGCGCACGGAAACGCCGGACACGGCTGCCGACATCGCAACCAAGGAGGCTCCCTTGAGGAGCGTGCGACGTGCGATCATGTGATCCTCCCGAAATCGCGCCGACTGACGCGGCGGTCGCGCGAAGCATACGCGCAAGACTGCCTGTAGCCCATGCTTGGCGGGCAGGCCTGACAGGCGGCGCACGCGCGGGTTCCGCCGCCGGAAGCCGACATTCCGGATTGACAGTTCGGTGCATGGATCGGACCTTGTCCGATCTCCACAGGTCAGCTCCCGAACAGCTCGGGGACAGTCAGAAAAAGATCATCCTAGGGAGGCTTCAATGCTGCGCCGCATGCTTGCGGCCTGTCTGGCCGCCGCCCTCGCGCTCGCCGCCGGTGCGGCGCACGCCGAGATGAAGAGCGAATGGGTCGAGTACAGCCACGGCGACACCAAGCTCAAAGCCTATATGGCCTACGACGACAAGGTGTCCGGCCGCCGGCCGGCTGTTCTGATGATCCACGCGCGCGAGGGCATGAGCCCGACCACGCTGAAGCACGCCGAGACCTGGGCCCGGCTCGGCTACGTCTCGTTCGCCGCCGACATCTTCGGCTACGGCCAGGGGGTGCTGCCGAAGGACGTCACGGAGATGCAGGCGCAGACCGCGATCTACACCAACGACCGCGCGCTCATGCGGGCGCGAGCCCAGGCCGGATTCGATGCGCTCGCGCGCAATCCGATGGTCGATCCGTCCAAGGTGGCGCTCATCGGCTACTGCTTCGGCGGCACCGTCGGCGTCGAGTTCGGCGCGACCGGCGCCCCGCTCGTCGCCAACGTGGCGATCCATGGCTCGTTCCGCGACCACGAGCCCGGCTGGGCGAAGAACGTCAAGGGCATGTACCTGATCCTGCACGGCGCCGAGGACCAGGGCTTTCCGCTCACGACGGTCGACAAGGTGGTGCAGGAGCTGCGCGCCGCCAAGGTCCCGTTCCAGCTGGAGGTCTACAGCGGCACCGGCCACGGCTTCTCGACCCCGAAGAACAAGGCGGAGGAGCGCGCCAACGCGCAGTCGATCGGCGCGACGACGCGCACGCTGAAGGAGCTGTTCGGCATCTAGCCGAATGCTGGACATGCCGGGGCGAAGCGATGCCCGCCTCGCTCCGGCATCGATGACCGCTGCTCTGCTGGCGACTTGCGGCCTGTCAACGGCCGGCAGCCCGCGTCGAGATCGAAACGCGATTCGTCTCGATGTTCCATTCGATCCTGGGCACTCCCGGCCGGGTCAGGACATAGCTCTTCCCCTTCCTGCGTTGCACCTTGTCCAACGCAACGGGAAGCAGCGTCAGATGAAAGAGGTAGGCCCTGTCGGGCTCTGCGTCCGACGCTTTGTGAAAGAACGCACGCAGCGTCCCGGCGCCGGGAAGCTGCCACTCGGCGGCACGAAACAGGCCCGACATCCTTTTCGCCTTGAGGTCGCCGAGCCTGTAGAGATGCATCGAGTTCGCATGCTGCCGCAGCACCTCCAGCAGATATTCGCATTGCTCCTGGTCGCTGCGCGGCCGCCAACCCTCCACCACTGATGCTGCCCCGCCGAGCAGACTGTCGATGGTCTTCTCGGCGAGCCCGGTGGTGATGGCTTTGCCGTCGATCGTAATCGGGTCCGGCGCCAGCGTCTCCGCGGCAAACGCTTGCTCGTAGTTCACCGCAGCGGTCGGGATCGGATAGTCGCGCCAGCACAGCGACGACCGGTCGAGGGCGGCCGCCGGCCGCGCCGACGCGAGCACGAGCAGGCCCAGGGCAAAGCCGGGGAGCAGATTGCGTCTCATGGGCCTCCTCGAGGTCACGGCCTGAAGTCCTGCATCGGATCTTTCGCGTGGCCGCTCTCGATGGATTTCACGAGCTTGAGCGTACTCTTCGGATCCCCGGCCGAAATCGACGACGTCGCCGCGAACACGTGCCTGCCGGAGGCTTTGGCGACATTCCCGGCGTAGGCGCTTGCCCCCATGGAACAGCCGAGCAGCAGGATCTTGCCACGGTTGTTCAGGGAGTTGCCGACCGATTTCCAGAAGTCCTTCGCCACATCCGAAAGCTCCTGACCCCTGCCGTCCTTCGATCCCCACGGCTGATTGGTCTTGAAAAGTTCGCCAAAAGCCATGTTCGGGCCGTCATCCATGAAGCCGTGGCTGACCGTAATCACGCGTGAGAAATCGTGTTTCGTACTCCACTTGAACTCATGCCCGTCGAGCGTTTGCAAGGCAAACGTGGTCTTCTTGTCGTCATCCTCGCCGACGTCGGTGAGCACCGTCCTGACGATCGTCGCGTGAGGGTAGACCTCTTTCTTCAGCTTCCGGGCGGTGTCCTCGAAGGCGTTGTTGTCCTTTCCTTGGGATGGAATGATGATGATGACTTTGCCGGGCATTCGAACCTCCACACAAAATGACGCAAGTTCCGACGACGGCGCGCGCGTCGGAATCACCGATCTGGATGCCGCCATTGCGTGCAGGCAAATGACGCGGTGGCGGAAGGCAAGGTCATGCACTGTCGTTCGCGACAGCGGCCCGGTTCGAGCCGTCTGGATCACCGTGTCGTGAAAATAGCCGACGGCTATTGCTGAAAAACCGCCGACCTCGTGCGGGTCGGCCGCGCGCGCAGTCACATCGTCAGGCGGTCGCGGGTCGGGCCCTTGCGGACCGCAGCATGGCGATCAAGATCGATGCCACGACGACGGCCGACAGGAACAGGATTGCTGGAATCGCCCAATTGCCCACGGCGCCGCGATCGATCATCGACTCGTTCTGCGCGTTGTCCGCAAGATAGAGCACCGTCACCTTGTCGCCTTGCCGGTAGCCGGGCGGATTGCTGCCGACGCGATCCTTGAACTGGACCTTCATGTTGTCACGGGTGCGGAATTCGACGATCGGGTAGTAGGTCGAGTCGTTGGAGCTCGACTCCCTCTGCAGGCGCACGACCCGCCCCTCGGCGCGCAGGCCCGCCGCTTCCAGGTGAGCGAGCTTGAGGGTTTGGTAGACGCCGAGAGCCGCAAGGATGATGACGAAGATCCCGACGAGCGGCGCCCCTTTCCTCGCCTGCTGCTGCGCCTCGCGAGTTTGCCGCACGGCCGCCAGGGAGACGATGTCCTCGATCGGCTTCACCTGCGCAAGGTCGATCGCGGCGCCCAGCCCGCGCTGCCTTCTCCATTCCTCGAGGGAGGGACGCGCGCCTTGGGAATGAAGACGCGCCGGCCGCGTTCGGCCAGATAGACGAGCATGCCGGCCGCCGTGATCCAGGTCATCGGCGTCAACGGATAGGAGGTGACGGCGATGTAGCCGAGCAGGATGCCCAGCAGCAGGACCACGACGCCGACGATGTCCAACAGGTACCTGTTCGCTTCCCGCGCCGATGACGGATCGTGGGCGGAGACCATCAGGGGCACGATGCGTCCGGTCTCCCGGCCGGCGACCGCGCTGGAGCTGGTATCCGATTTCGCCTCGTGGCTCTGCCCGTCGGGCAGCGTATAGCGATAGACCGCGGTGTAGGATCCGCTCTTGTCGAGCACGCCGATGACGGTCCCCGACGCGCGCAGCGCATGCATGCGCCAGTACGCCGCATTGCCGAGGATGAGCCCGCCGATCCCGAGGCAGATCAACGCGCCGAGAAACAGGCCGATCTGGTTATAGGCCTGGATACCGTCGGCGATGAGGTGAAACATGGGGGCCACCCCTTCTCGGCGGCAAGCTTATGCCGCGAGGGGTTACGGCCGGGTAAATCGGCGCCACGTGGGCGTCATGCTGTCCCTGTTCGCCCGGTAACAGCGCGCTCGCCGATGGGTCGGGCACGCCGGGCGCGCCGCACGGCCTGGTAGTAGGCGCGAGGCGCCGCAAACAGAACTGGCGTCACGAAACACCCGCGAATATAGTCGGCTGCAGCGGCGACAAACCAACACGGCAATCGGGTGAATCCGCCCCAGGGCGCCACCCGGAAACGTCGATAGTCAATTGGATTTCAGGCGAAGGGGGCACCCATGCGAACGCGCTGTCTCTGGCTGACCGCTCTCGCCCTGGCCGTCATGTGCGGCGCGGCGTCGGCGAAAGATCCTGTCTGGCTGTCGCTGGGCGCGGACGGTCAGGTGCTTGCGCGCACGATCGTGAAAAAAAAGTGTTCGCAAATCACCGTCGACGGCAAGGTTTCCACCATGACGGCACGCGTCGCGCCGGACGGCAAGCCGGACACACCGCCGACCGATCAACGCCTGGTTTGCGAGACCGACGTGAGCGGTGCCACGAAGGTCAGCGTCGGCGGCGTCCAGCTCAAAATGCCGCCCGCGAACCCGCAGCGCATCCTCGTCATCGGTGACACGGGCTGTCGCATCAAGGTCGAACCTCCCGACCCGCACGACGCCGACCATGACGAAGACCAAAGCAAGGTGCAGGACTGCAACAGCGGCAAGCAGTGGCCGTTCAAGACTGTCGCGAATGCCGCCGCCAAGTCGAAGCCCGATCTCATCATTCACGTCGGCGACTACATCTACCGCGAAAGCGCGTGCCCGCCGGACATGAAAAAGGACTGCGGCGGTTCGCCCTGGGGCGACAATTGGGCGACCTGGGAAGCCGACTTTTTCTCGCCCGCCGAGAAGCTGCTCGCCGCGGCGCCGTGGATTTTCGTCCGCGGCAACCACGAAATCTGCAAGCGTGAAGGCAGGGGATGGTTCTACTACCTCGACCAGTCGCCCTATGCGAAGACCGATTTCTGCGCCGACGACACCGCCGCGCGCATCGTCAAGGTCGGCGGATTCCAGGCGCTCGTCGTCGATTCCTCGAACGCGCCCGACGACGAGCCCACGCCCGCACAGGTCGCGCATTTCGCCAAGCAGTTCCAGGCTGCGTCGGGGGCGAATCTGTCCCATGCATGGTTCCTCTCCCACCGTCCCATCTGGGCGGCAAAGGCCGGCGAAAAGGGCAACCGCTCCAAGCTGCGTACGCTGAACGCGACGCTGCAGGGCGCGTGGGCCGACGCGCCCATTGCAGGGATCGACATGGTCGTGGCTGGGCATACGCATCTGTTCGAGCTTCTCAGCTTCGAGCAGGCGCTGCCGCCGCAGGTCGTGGTGGGCAACGGCGGCACCGACCTTGCGCACGAGATCAAGACCAGCCTGAAGGGGCAGAATATCGGCACCGCCACCGTCCGTAACGGCGACAGCGTCGACGAATTCGGCTACGCGCTGCTCGAGCCTGCCAAGGACGAAACGGGCTGGTCGCTACATCTGCACGATTCGAAGGGCAAGAAGAAACTGACCTGTGCCATTTCCGGCAACACCACCCAGTGCCAGGACAAATGACCCGGCAATCGAACAGCCTCGCCGCAGCATCATATCCCGGATGAGCGCAGCGAAATCCGGGACAGCCCATCCATTGCGCAACGCAGATCCAAACCCCTGCCACCCGGATGTCGCTTCGCTGCGCTGCGCTCATCCGGGCTACAGACGACGGGGCCAGTTCGCCGCTCTGTTCCAAAGCTAGATCAGCGGCAGCGCCTTGAGGCTCGCGTGGCCGCCTCGGCCGACGATGAGGCGGTCGTGCACCGAGATGCCGAACGGGCGCGCAGCCTCGAGGATCGCCGCTCGCGTGCACGATCTTGAGGTC
>Ga0126382_10001103_pt1 | contig 10925 bp, 10 predicted proteins | sample PanSoiMetPlot_30_FD_92548 | JGI IMG/M metagenome (GOLD analysis project Ga0126382, IMG submission 92548) | Tropical forest soil microbial communities from Panama - MetaG Plot_30 | ecosystem: Environmental > Terrestrial > Soil > Tropical forest > Bulk soil | place: Panama | collected 2016-02-17 | reverse complement strand
TCGAGCCCGACGGTTGCCAGGATGAATCCGATCAAGATCGACACTAAGGACTTCAGTGGGTTGCCTCCGCCAAGGCCGACAAAGCTCGAGAAGGTGAGAAGCTGGATAGCGAAAAACTCTGGCGGGCCGAACTTCAGAGCGATTTCCGCCAGGAGCGGCGCAAAAAGGGTGATCAGCACGATGGAGAAAAATGCGCCAATAAAAGAAGAAGAGAAAGCGGCGGTTAGGGCCTGTCCCCCCTGTCCCTGCCGCGCCATCGGGAAACCGTCGAACGTGGTTGCCACCGACCAGGGCTCGCCGGGAATGTTGAACAAGATTGAGGTGATAGCTCCACCGAAAAGCGCGCCCCAATAGATAGAGGTGAGGAGGATGATTGCCGACGTAGGCGGCATTGTAAACGTGACCGGCAGCAGAATCGCGACCCCATTGGCCCCCCCCAATCCGGGAAGCACACCAATGATAGTACCCAAGAGGATTCCGACCAGCGCTACGAAAATGTTGAAAGGCGTGATCGCAATCTGGAAACCGAGGAAGAGATTTTCGATACCCATCGCTCAATAGCCTAGCCACGCCTCGAGTGGCCCTTTGGGCATAGGCACGAGAAACCACTTTTCGAAAACGAGGAAAGTAGCGACGGGAATGCCGATCGCCAGAACAAAGACAGTTAGCCACGAATGACGGCCGACCCAGCGCATATAGAAGCCCATGTAAATCGCGGAGGCGACATACAGGCCGACATACTGCATCAACACCACTGCTGCCGCGGCTGGCAAGAGCACTTTGAGCACCGGCACGAGCTGTTCGCGGGTCACGAAGCTTTTATGTGTCTGGTCAAACGCCGCTTGGATAAAAATAATCCCGCAGGAGACGACCATGATCAGGGCGAGCCAAAACGGGAAGAAACCGCTTTGCGGTCCGTCCGCTCCCCACCTGAAGCCGAGGCGAACAGCATCGAAAATAACGATGCCGCCGAGAAGCATCAACACCGAGGCCGTGATGAGTTCAGCGGCGCGCATGCTATTTTTTGAGTAGACCGCCTTTCTCCATCAGATCGCGGTGCAGCTTTTCGTTTTCCTCTACCCACTTGACATATTCAGGGCCGGTGGCGAAGGCCGGCTTGAGCGCTCCATCTTCTAAGTATTTTTTGAAGTCGGGTGTGTCGTAGACTTTTTTGAGGAATACGCCATACCATTCGACAGCGTCTTTCGGCATGTCGGGAGGACCGAAGATACCGCGGAGCATGACGTATTGGATATCGACGCCGAGGGCCTCCTTAACTGTCGGAACTGATTTCCACTCGGCGACCGGGAGGCGAGCCGTGTCGAAGACAGCTAGCGGGCGAACGCGGCCGGCCTTCCAATGGCTCACACACTCGATGGGGTTGTTGACAGTGGAATCGACGTGATTCCCGACCAAGTTGACGCACACTTCGCCGCCGCCTTTGAATGGTACATAAGTAAACTTGACACCAAGGGCCTGCTCGAGCTGAACGGTAATGATCTGATCTTCCTGTTTCGAACCAGTGCCGCCCATTTTCATACGGTTGTCCCCGCCCGAACGCTCCTTGACCGCCGCAATGTATTCCTTCGCAGTTTTATAGGGTGTCTCCGCGTTCACCCAGAGAATGAATTCGTCAAGAGCCATGCGGGCAATTGGGGTCAAGTCCTTCCAGTTAAACGGGACCCCGGTGGCGAGGGGCGTAGTGAAAAGATTGGAGAGCGTAATGATAATGGCATAGGCGTCTCCTTTCTTACCCTTAATATCGAGGAAGCCTTCTGCGCCTGCTCCGCCAGATTTGTTAACGGGGACCAACGGTTGGGGAGAGAGCTTATGCTTCTCGGCTATTCCCGAGATTAGCCTGGCCATCTGATCGGCGCCTCCGCCCGTACCGGCCGGGATAATAAACTCGATGGGCTTTGTCGGTTCCCAAGCCTGAGCCAGATCGAAAGGAGCAAAAATAATCGGCGTTAGGAACAAAAGACAAACACGAAGAATTCGGTTCATTCGTGGCCTCCTTCGTCAATGAATGTTTGTGCGTTTATCATTTGTAGTTGTGCAAAGCAAATAGTTCTTTATTAGACCCACTCTGTTTGGCAGTTTGAGTAATTTTTTTCCATCGTAGGTCAACTGTAGAAATGTACAGAAAGCCGTTGCAACTGCGTAATCTTCTCAACCCCCAGCGTTCGGCCTTCGAAATTCCGCTTTCATTCCTTTGTGTACAGTTGGCTTTCACAACCTCGAATACACTACATTGAACGGTAATATTTGGTTTGTTCGGTTATCTCCACCCCTAGCCGGCTTTCACAACTAATCTCTCTGTAAACCATTGTTTCAGGAATTTTGATGCTAGCAAAGGAGATCTGTTGTCTTTTTCGCCATAAGAAAAACCAATAGCAGCCATTGGAAAAAACTATTGGACAAGCCCACCGTTCGCCAATAGAGTGCGCTAACTTCGAAAAGATCCATTAAGTAACTAAGTATTCCCCATAATACTACTAAATTCCTAATGAAGGGAGGCTAACATGAAAAACCCTGACCCGTAAGTAATTCTTCTATGCTGTTTCCACCAGATCTGCTTTACGGAAATCTAAGGTCAAAGCAAGGAAAGCTGGTCATGTTGAAATCCGTTTGTGCTCTGTTCTCTTTATTGTTTGTCGCATCGTTGGCCTCTGCCGAAGTCTTCAAGTGCCTGGGAAAAAATGGCGAGGCTCTCTATCAGAACTTTCCCTGCCAGTTTGAGTCGGTGAGCGGGATGCCAATGGATGTCCAGGATCAAAAGAAATCAGTTGAAAAATCACCCGAGGATGCGCCGGTCCCAAAGAAATCGCCCGCCGTACCTCCAGAGCCGCGCGTCGGCATGACGACTGACGAAGTGAGAGCCATCTGGGGAGAGCCGACGGAGATCGTTCAGGAGGAGCCCGGCGACGGCGACCGCTTCCAGGTCTGGTCGTACGGCGCCTCTCGATCTGTGCGCTTTGATCGCAAAAGGCGCGTGGCCGCCATACAGAAGTAGGCTGTAATGCCCCAGGGACCTATAACGCGTCAGACAAACAAACAAGCCAGCACGTTAAGCAGAAGTACAGGGGTTGTACGTCGTATCAAAAACTGGGTGAAAGGAGTTATCAAATGAAGCAACAGCCATGCATTACGCGCATACTGAGCACAGCACTAGTCATAGCTACTTTGGCCATTCTGGCATTTAGCGTTAGCGCACTGGCCGATGTAACCCAAAGCGGCGAGCAGAAGAACATGCGTCGTGTGGGGCACACCGACCTGCAAGGGCGCCCGTCCTACCAACCGAACGTCATTCAGTACCCGGATGGAAGATTCATTGCCTTTGCTGGTACGCACAACAATATTCCGGTACCCAGGCCTGGCTTTACGTTTTTGCCGAACCCGCTGAACAACAATGCGGACGAGCCGAATGGAACGATGATCATCGACGTCACTGATCCAGCGAATCCGAAGGAGATGGCCCATATTCCAGTCCCGGTCCCCGGCGGCCAGGCGCAAATGGCGCGCATGTGCTTGGGCTCAGACCTGAACGAGAACCTAAGGGGCAAGGTCTACTTGATGCGCAACATTCAGGGGAATACCGCCCAAATGTCCGGGTACGAAGTTTGGGACGTGACCGATGTCAAAAAACCAGTGCTTGCGTCGGCACTGCGGGGCATTCGCTCCACGCATAAACTTTGGTGGGAGTGCAATACCGGCGTCGCCTATATGCCGGGCAGCAAGGACTCCGGCCCGCTATGGCGTCAATCGCAGTCGATGGTGATCGTCGATTGGGTGGATCCTACAAAACCGCCAGTTTACCTCCGCACGTACGGTTTAGTCGGTTCACAACCAGGTGCGACCGGCCCGGTGCCGCCCTCGCTCCATGGTGCGATCTCCGCGCATGAGCATCCCAATGCGGCCAACAAGCTTGCCCGTGCGGCAACAGCCGACGACATCATCGGCAACCGCGTCTACGGGGCATGGGGCGTCGGGGACGACGGCGTGCTGACGATTCTGGACCGGAAGAAACTTCTACCGCCGCTTAGCAATGGTCGTGGCGGTACATACACAGGCGACCCTGACCAGCCGACGGAAGCTGACTTGCTAGCGCCGCTGGCTGGGATCCTTTACATGTCGCCCGACCAAGGCGGTCACACGTCGATGCCGGTGTTCGGGTTGAAACCGGCGAGCTACCAGGCCTATACCGAGTTCCAGACGCGCGACATCGTGCTCCTGGCGTCAGAAGCGACGGCAGATCTGTGTGACGAAGCGCCGCACTGGAGCTTCATCGTCGATGTCACCGTGGAAAACTCCAAGACCGCACCGCCAGGCACGCAGTTGCAGCAGAATCCCTTTCAGGGACCCTCGATTCTGTCGACGATGTCGGTCGATCCGTTTGAAGGCAATAAATATCCGCGGGGCAACTACTGCGCGCGTGGAGCGCGCTTCGGTACGCACTCGAGCGAGGAGAACTTCACTAATCCGCTGTACGGCAAGCTGACGGCGATCGCGCTTTTCACGGGGGGCGTTCGGATTTGGGACATCCGCGAGCCGCAGGCCCCGGTCGAAGTGGCGTTCTACGTGCCTGAATCCAACGCCAACACCAATCCCGACGGCTACATGACGAACAATGTAGAAATCGACGATCGGGGTTTTATCTATGTGGTTGACCGTAACGGCGCAGGGCTGGACATCCTGCAGCTGACAGGGAAGGCGCTCGACATCGTCTTCCCGGCGGCACGGCCACTCAGGTAGTCGAATTGGGTAACGCACACAGGGCACGCCGAGAGTGGCGTGCCCTGTTTTTTGCTTTCGTGCGTTGTGCGAGCGGCTTTGCACGCAGAATGGAGCGAGCTCATCATGAAAGGACTTTTATCTACGCTGTTCTGTGGTGCCGTCGTCATTACACTGGCGGCGCCGGCGATGTCTCACGACTGCAGGGTGCGTGATGCATATTTGCGCGGTGCTTATGAAGGCGACTGCGACGATCGCACTGAGATGGCGCAAGGGAAGGGCGAAGCCAAGGGAGCCGATACGTATGTCGGTGACTTCGTCAAGGGCAGACCTACCGGCAAAGGCGTCTATACTTGGGAAAACGGCGCACGCCTGGACGGAAGCTTCAAGGAAGGTAAAGCCCATGGCCCAGGGGTTTACGTGAGCGCCAAGGGTGTGCGCTACGAAGGAGAATTCGTCAATGGCAAGCTAGAAGGATTGAAAACCGCCGATTGTCCTTCAACGCCGGGGCCGGTTACCTGCTGAGTTTCGTGCCCGCTAACAGTCATAAGAGAAATTTCGACTGTTCACGTGCCGTGAGAAGCAACGGCAACGCTAGTTGATCTACGGGAGAGTGATTACTCCGCAATCTTTCTAAGTCCACTTTGGACTTTCGAAACTCTGCTTTCCTGCAAGACGTTAAGAAAATCTTGTGTAATAGCAGAAAGGGGCTTAGACCTGTTGTAGATAATGAACGATTGCGTTCTTATCGTCTCCAGGTCTGGTACGTGGAGTATTTTGAGGTTGCGATTCTTAAGATCGGCCTCGACAGTGTCTCGGTATAAAATGCCAACGCCTAGCTCCCTTTGCACTGCGGCTTTCACAGCCTCAGAAACGTCGCATTCAACAGCGATGTTTGGTCTGTATCCCTGCCTTAAGAGCGCCCTTAAGGTTGTACTTCGTCGCCTGGCGACAAGGGGAATTTCGAATAGCTCTTCTAGGCTTATTTTTTTTCCGATGAGTGGGCTTTGGCGAGAGCAAACGCCACAATTTCCATTTCCTTGTAAGGCTCGTAGGCGATCTGATCAAAGTGCGAAGCGTGATTGATGAGAGCAATTTGCACTTCTCCATTTAAAACATGTTGTTCCATCGTGTAGCTATCGTTGCTTTCGAGGGCAAATTGAACCCACGGGTGATTTTGTTTAAAGCTTCTTAGGATTTCCGGAAGCACAGTCACGGTGTGATTACGACTTCCCCCAACCGTTAGAAAGCTCGGTTTCTTCTCATTCGACTTGGCCTTAAAAGTACTTTCCAGCTCTGCCACCTGCGCGATGATGGGCCTGACCGCATCGAGAAAACGTCGTCCGCGTTCCGTCAACTCTACCCCCTGGCCGATTCTTACAACGAATTTCGCTCCATACTCTTGTTCCAAGAGCCTAAGTTGCTGTGAAACGGCGGGCTGGCTCATGTGGAGTTCCCGCGATGCTCTTGTAACGCTTAGACGCCTAGCCACAGATTCAAAAATTCTTAGCTGATGAAGGGTCATGATCTCTCCTCCCACAGACGGGATAAGAGAAAGAACTCAAAGGAATATCTTTCCCAAGAGCTAAGTCATAAGAAAACCTAATAGTAGTCATTCAAAGAAATTATTGGACAGTTTCGCCACAGGCCAATAAAATTCCGCTCTCTAGAATACTTATGAACGCCAAACATTGTCCATAATATCATAGATGTTTCTTGAGAAAGCAAAAATATACCTTGCAATACTTAGCAGTAATCCAGCCGCTTTTCGTTAGTCTTCTGCTTACAGATGGGGGGCACACGGAATTCTGGTGAGCGCTGATGAAAGAAATTGCTCTCGTCTAACGCACGTACGAAAACATTTGGCGTGGAAGAAATGAGGCAACATGGAGTAGTGAAAAGGAGGCTAAGATGAACAACCCTGATCCGTAAGTAATTTTTTTGTGCTGCTGATTTTACTAGATCTGCTTTACGGAAATCTAAAGTCAAAGTCGGGAAAGCTGGCCATGTTCAAATCCTTTTGCGCTCTATTGTTTCTATTGTTTGGGGTGTCGTTGGCCTCTGCGGAAGTCTTCAAGTGCGTGGGAAAAAATGGAGAGGACCTCTATCAGAATTTTCCCTGCCAGTTTGAGTCAAGGGGAGTGATGCCAACGGATGTCGCGAGCCCAAAAAAATCAACCATTGATGTCCCGGGCCCAAAGAAATCACCCGCTGCGCCCGTAGAGCCGCGCATCGGGATGACGACCGAGGAAGTCAGGGCCATATGGGGCGAGCCAACCGACACGCTTTGGGAGGAGCCCGGTGACGGCGACCTTTCTGAGGTCTGGTCGTACGGCGCCTCTCGATCTGTGCGCTTTGATCGTAAAAGGCGCGTGGCCGCCATACAGCAGTAGAGTCAAGTGCTCGGGTGGACAAACAACGCGTTGGATAAACAGCCATCCGGTCTATGCAGACCGCTACGCTTTGGCATCACGTTGAGCAGAAGTACGGGGGTTTTACGTCGTATCAAAAGCTGGAAAAAAGGAGAAATCAAATGAAGCAACATCTATACATTACGCAAAGGCGCATAGTGCGTACAGCAATATGCGCGGCTATTTTGGTCATTTTGGTATGTAGCAGCGGCGCATTAGCACAAAGTGTAACCCAAAGCGGCGAGCAGAAGAACATGACGCTGGTGGGACACGTTGGCCTGCAAGGGCGCGGCTCCTATCAGCCGAACGTCATCACCTACCCGGATGGGAGGGTGATCGCGTTCGCGGGCCTGCATAACGCACCGAACTTAGGCGGCGCACCCGGTCCTCTTCCCAATCCGCTGAACGGCGGCGCCTTGGAAGACAACGGAACCATGATCATCGATATCACGGATCCGACGAAACCGGTCGAGACATTTCATATTCCGGTCCCAGTCACCGGAGGCCAGGCGCAAATGGTGCGCTTGTGCCTGGGCTCCGATCTGCCGGGCGGGACGTATGGCAAGGTCTATCTCTTGCGCAACATTCAGGGTACTGCCGCTCAACTCTCGGGGTATGAAACCTGGGACGTGACCGATGTTCACAAACCCGTGTTTTTGGCAGCAGTGCGGGGCCTTCGCTCCACGCATAAGGACTGGTGGGAGTGCAATACGGGCATCGTCTATGCGCCCGGGAGCCTAGACACCACGTCCGGCTTGCCGCTATGGCGCCAAAGCCAGTCCATGCTTATCTTCGATTGGTCGAATCCCAATCTTCCTCCGAAGTACCTCCGCACTTTCGGCCTGCCGGGGGGACAACCGAGTGGAACCGGACCTGTGCCCACCTCGCTTCACGGTGCGATCTCCGCGCATGAGCATCCCGATGCCGACGGCAAGCTCGTGGACGGCGTCAACATTATCGGGAACCGTATCTACGCGGCATGGGGCGTTGGTTCCGATGGCGTGATTCAGATTTTGGATCGGACAAAGCTGTTGCCCCCACCCTACGGCACATACGCTGGTGACATAAACGACCCCACCAATGAGCAATTACTGTCATCGCAAGTCGGCATTCTTTACCTGTCCCCGGATCAAGGCGGCCACACCTCCATGCCGGTGTTCGGGATAGCGCCGAAGAGCTTACAGTGCTCCGCCACAGCATGCCCTGGAGTCCCCTCCCCTGATCTGCGGGACATCGTGGTGGTTACCTCCGAAGCGGGCAACTGTAATTCGCAACATTGGGGCTTCATCGTCGACGTGTCGACGGAAAACTCGATCGGCGTGCGGCAGAACCCGTGGCAGGGGCCGATGGTGCTAACGACGCTGTGGGTCGATCCGCAGTCGGGTGAGAAATACCCACGCGGCAACTACTGCCTGCGCGGCCAGCGCTTCGGCACCCATTCGACCGAAGAGAACTTCCGCAATCCGTACTATGGCAAGTTGACGTTCACTGCTTACTTCAACGCCGGCGTGCGCGCGTGGGACATCCGCGACCCGCAGGGAGCCGAGGAGGCGGCGTTCTATGTACCGGCCGCTCCCAACAACACCTACATGACCAACAATGTTGAAGTCGACGACCGCGGCGTCATCATCATCGTGGACCGCATTGGCAATGGGATGGACCTCCTGAGGCTGGGCCAGCCGCGGTAAATTGGCTTTGGGAAGCGGTGACGGTAACTGAACGGATCTGATGCGTGACGGCGAAAGATAACGCCCAGGGCGGGATCGGGCAGTCGAGCAGAAAGGGCACGCCCACATGGCGTGCCCTTTCTTTATGTTCTCATTCATTTTGGGGCAGCTCATGACGTGGCGTGCAATGCAGTTGATCTGTCTCGCGGCCTTGCTACTTACCGCCAAGCCTGTGATGGCACATTGCCAAACGGCGGGAAACGCGTACATCAGAGGCGACTATCAAGGTGATTGTGACGAGGAGACTGAATTGGCCCAAGGACGAGGCGAGGCCAAGGGTGCCGACACGTATGTCGGTGACTTCGTCAAGGGTAGACCCGATGGCAAAGGAGTCTATACCTGGGAAAACGGCGCTCGCCTAGACGGAAGCTTCAAACAGGGCAAAGCGCATGGCGCAGGGGTCTACGTGAGCGCCAAGGGCATGCGCTATGAAGGACAATTCGTCAACGGCAAGCTGGACGGATTGAAAACCGCCGATTGTCCTTCAACTCCGGGCCCGCTCACCTGCTGAGATTGCGGCCGTTGACCGCGTTGATCAAACGCGGGCAACACCTGCGCGGGAAAGCAACTCGTAAAAAGAAGGCTTTCTAGTCGCGAATAGAAAAGGCCAGCAGCGAGTTGCGTGTAGGGCAACCGGGTGCGCTATCACTGGCGATTTGTTTCAACCGGGTAGCCTCGTTTCACCCACTCCGGATACTCTTCCCGCATGACGGAGATATTTCGATATCCTTGGGATTTTAAAAACACCGTCTTGTCCAGCAAGCTCGCTTTTTGACAGGCGCAGTAAAGAACAACCGTACGGTCTTGGGAATTTCGTTGAAGCGGGTTGCCAGTTCCGTACTGGGGATAGACCGCGCCACGGACATTCTGTTCTGCTGAGACTCTTTTGTCGGACGGAGGTCGACGAGAAAAATTTTTACTCCTGAATCCAGCAGACGTGTCAGGCGCTCCGTTGGAATGGTGTCAATCCATTCTCTCCTCGTGGCCGCCAAGTTGCAGTTATAGGAAATGATATGGCCACCACAAAACCAGCAGGACAAACGACGTTGGTCTCATTGGCTGCCGATCACGCGGTAAGTTTTCTAAAGCCCCTGCTTTCAACTTTCGAAATTTTGCTTTCACGCAAGGAGTGAAGAAAATCCCGTGCAACAGCAGAAAGCGGTTTAGACTTATTGTAGATAATAAATGATTTCGTTCTTATCTTCTCCAACTCTGGCACGTGGAGTATCTTGAAATTGCCACTTTTGAGATCCGCCTCCACAGTTTCTCGGTATAAAATGCCTACCCCTAGCTCTCTTTTCACTGCGGCTTTCACGGTCTCAGATATGTCGCATTGGACAGCGATGTTTGGTCTGTATCCTTGTTTTAAGAGTTCCTTTAAGGTGGAGCTTCGTCGCCTGACGACAAGGGGAATTTGAAACAGCTCCGTTAATGTTATTTTCTTGCCAACGAGTGGGCTTCCGGCCAGAGTAAATGCCACAATTCCCAGTTCTTTGTACGGCTCGGACGCAATCTGATCAGACAGCGAGGGGTGATTAACGATGGCAATTTCCACGTCTGCGCTTAAAACGCGTTGTTCCATCGTGCCGCTATCATTGCTTTCAAGAGAAAATTGAACCCACGGATGGTTTTGTTTGAAATCTCTTAAGATTTCCGGAAGAACAGTTACGGAATGACTACGACTCCCACCCACCGTTAGAAAGCCCGACTTCTTGTCATCAGGCTTGGCCTTAAAAGCGTTCTCGACATCACCGACTTGCGCCACGATAGGCGTGATTGCATCGAGAAAAGCGCGTCCTCGTTCGGTTAAATCCACGCCCTGACCGTTTCTTACAACCAATCTCGATGCACATTCTTCCTCCAACAGTTTTATCTGCTGGGAAACGGCAGGCTGGCTCATGTGGAGTTCGTGCGATGCTCGTGTAACGTTCTTATGCCTAGCCACAGATTCGAAAATTCTCAATTGATGCAGGGTCATAACGCTTCCCAAACCAGGCAAGAACAGAAGTAGTCAAACGGGCATTTTTATCGCCCTCTACTTAAGTCAGGTCATAAG
>Ga0126382_10001102_pt1 | contig 10932 bp, 10 predicted proteins | sample PanSoiMetPlot_30_FD_92548 | JGI IMG/M metagenome (GOLD analysis project Ga0126382, IMG submission 92548) | Tropical forest soil microbial communities from Panama - MetaG Plot_30 | ecosystem: Environmental > Terrestrial > Soil > Tropical forest > Bulk soil | place: Panama | collected 2016-02-17 | reverse complement strand
GCGCCCTAGCTGCCGGCTTGGCTGTTATGCCCCTGTCACGGCAGCCCGCGCCGGACCCCGCTCGGAGTCTCGGCAACGACGCCAAATCTCCGGTAGTCGTGGAGCCAAGCACCGCCGAGCCGGCAGAGCGCGCTGCCGCGTCAGAGCCCCCACAAAGCGGTACCCCTGACAGTACCAGCATCGCTTTGCCATTGCGCAGCATTGGCGAAGTCGCAGTTTCGTCCCCACCGATCAAAGACAATAAAGACGGTGAGCCGCTACGCCTGGTGCGCGAGCTGCAACGCCAGCTGAAACGCGTAGGGTGCTTCGCCCAGGAGATCGACGGCGAGTGGACGCCCGCGACACGCAGGGCGATGAAGGACTTCACCGACCGGGTAAAGGCTGCGGTATCGGTCGAGCGACCAGACTCGAGCCAACTCGCGCTGCTGCAAACGCATGCGGAAATCGTCTGCCCTGAGGCCTGCCAGGGTGGCGAGGGCCGCGCGGACAATCGCTGTCGTTCAAGCTTGCCGCTCGCGGCGGAGAGCAAGAAGGCGACAACGCCGACGGCACCACTGCAAATCATCTGGACCAAATCCTACGTCACCCCCGTCACCGCACAACCCGATCCCGCCGATGTGGCCGAGGCTGCTCTGCCGTCCGAGGCTGCGCCACGCGCCGAACCTGCTCCGCGGCCGCGGCGGTACACTAGTCGCTCGACCGGCGGAGGATCGCTGTTTTTCGGCCTCTTTCGCTGGTAGCAACGCGCCACGCTCGCCTTGCCGCATCGATTTGCGCTTGGCCCTGTCGTGGTGTCGACAAGACGGCTGGTCTGGAGCCGCAGCCGCCCGCCGATGGCCGCTGACCGACGCGCCGCAAACACGGCCAGCAACGGCACAAGCCTCGGTCGCAGTGGCGAGCGCAACGACGGTCGCCGACCGGCCACTGGTGTCGGATGTGGTGGAACGGCCCACACCTGGTGCGCAACTAGCGGCCCAAGGCCTCGAGGATTGGGCAGTCTGCTATCTCGCCCGCACGACACTGGTTTACCATCCGAGTAAGCACGCGCTCGAGACGCTTCAAGTCCGTCCGTCTGTTCCGGATGTCAGCCAGGTACCGGTCGCTGATGGTCTTGACCTTAGCGTAAGTCATGCGTCGGCCACTGGCCAGGTCGAGGAGCGTGCGAACCTCGTCGGGGGAGAAACCCAGTTCACGTGCCCGCCGAATGAAGATCAAGCGCTGCTTGTGCTCGTCCGCAAATAGCCGGTGTCCTCCAGCGCTACGTGGACGCTTCGGTAATAATCCAGTGCGTTCGTAGTAGCGAATGGTTGCGATACTGACCGCAGTCCGCTCGGAAAGCGCGCCGATCTTCAGGTGAGCATTTGTCTTCATTCTAGGTTGTCGACATGTTTGAAGGCCTCAGTGGTGGCGAACACAGGCACAATCTTATGCTTGCTCAACGGCGCGGCCCTAGCCAAGTGATCGGCACACCGTCCGACGTTACGGCCGGCGGCCGTCCCGCTTGCGGAGGGCCAGCGCTGCGGTCAAGACCAATCTTGGCGGTGCAACCCTACATCGGTCCAAACTCTTATCTCGCGTCCGCAATTCTGCGGGCGATGCATCGACCGCAACGGTACCTCGCGGTGGGCGATGGCCTGCGCGCCTGGCTCGCGTCCCCCGCGTTGTTTCCGCTCGGACATTCCTCAAAATGAGCAAATCCGAGCAATGTATGCTCCAGAACTATTGCCCCAGAGTTTTTCTCTGGTTTCTCGCTCCGATGATACAAACGCCGTCGCCCCAACAGGTATTCCGCATCGAAAAAAATAAAAATCACTGTACGGTTTCGCACATTAATGAGGCGAGACCCCTTTTCGAATCGAAGTGTACTTAATGCCATCAAACCAAAGTCCGATACGCCGTCTACCGCCGCAAATTTGGCGATCGCGCAGCGCCAACTGTTAGACCCTAAATTCTACCCCAAGCCGGTGCCTCTAATCGAATAAACTATCGACGGAAAAAGCCTCCAGTATCGATCCGCGCGGTTGGCATGCTATGCGGTGGGCGCCGCCGTCCCGCGCCTCGGTGCCGGTAATTTTATCGCGCCATGGCGGTTAGCCTATTCGTGAGATGAAAACCGAGCCCGCCAGAACAACTCGTTGATAACGTGCAAATCTCGCCCGACGATTTTATCAAAATACGCAGTCGGCGCTGTGAGCTGACAGTCTTGTACGCTATAGAACAAACTATCGACGTTTCTCCTCTGACCTTTCGAAATGATGGGCGCGCATTCTATTCACGATTACGTGGCCGTTGGAACAATCGTGCCGGCCCTGAATTTCAATCGTGGCTCGAATGATGAGCGGGGAAAAAAGAGGGATTCGAGTTTGTATCTTTCCGGCAATGTTTCAGGGATCCGACCGCAGGGCGCGGAGAGGGCGCGGGCCAATTGTGCGCAGATCAGAGGCCGTTGCATCGGGCAAATAACCAGGCGCGATCTTTATGAATGGGGGGTTCACGACCGCTGGATTACGCTGGTGCAAGAACGGGTTCAGTCCGTTTGCTCAAAGCGCGGTCACAGATGTGCCCATGGCGCCGCCGAGCCCACTGTTTGGAGCCGCCAAATTTGTGCAGCCGATGCCGCGGCTCGCGGTAGCGCAGGTCATGCGCAGCACCGAAACGGAGGGGCGCTCGGCTGTGGCTTTGGCGACGACCGCAACGCTCGCCGCTTGGCCTATCACATCGATTTTACGCCAACCCTGCTGAGCCCGATTTCAGCAACCCTGATACGGGCAGAGGTCCGATCGAGGGTGGGGCGCTCGGCGATGTGTTTGTCCTGCAGCGGTGGAATGAGGTCTTCGCCAACGTCGGCTATGCCGTCCGAGGGGCGGATCGATTGCAAGAGTAGGCGCCGTTAGGAACCGCACCGCGCTGCGCGAGGGTGCTCCCTTCGCGCAGCTTGTTGGAGGATTGTCGCAAACCGGGGCGCGTCAGCGCCACTGCCGAGGCTCAAGGCCATGCGTGTGCTTATTGTCGAAGACGATGCGATCATAGCGATCTACCTCGTCACGCTGTTAGCGGAGCTGGGTCACGAAACCTGTTGGCCCGCCGCCTCCGCCGACGCAGCCATTGACGAGGCTGCAAGATATGAGCCGGACGTCGTCCTTATGGATATTCACCTTGCAGACGGTAGCAGTGGGATCGAAGCTGCGCGACAACTTCATACTCGCCACGCCCTGCGATGCATTTTTCTCAGTGCGACCTTGGATGAGACGACCAGAACGGCGCTACTGCCCTATGAGCCCATCGAATTTATCGCAAAGCCGGTGCGACCCATCTTGCTTGAAAGAGCGTTGGAGAAGGCCGAGTGTCAGCTGGGGAATGCCTAGTCAGGGACCCGGGAATGGTACCATCTCGGGGTTGGCGGCTTTGCGGCATTGAGCGGTCATTTTGCGGATACGAGCGTTGCGGTGCGCGGAAAGCTTTGCGCAGCGAACGAGCGCACGGACACAACGCAATTGAGCCATAAAGTGCCAACGGCCCATAAACATGCACCCGGTCGTAGGCGGCCGTCGCTTGAAGGGGAAGAGCTGCTCACCGACGTCCTCTAAGCTGTGCAGCGGCGCACGGTTGAACGTTAAACGAGGAGATCGGAGCAAAGACCAGCGCGTGCTTTCATCAAATCGAGGCGCACCGTCAAATATGATTGCCAGGGCCCGGGCCTCTTAGAGCCATGCGCAGCCAACTGTCGAGCCCTCTCCGCCAGGCCGTTTCCATCCCTGCCAAGCTAGCATCGCCGCCCAACGCTCGACGCGCCGGTCGGCCCCAACAAACACGCTTGAAGGAGGCGCACTTGCGAAGCTGCGTGCCCACTGGTATGGCGGCGATGATTTATAAACACAGCAGGAGCAGTCCCATGGTCCGCGCCCCTTTTGCTGGCTTCAACGACCGATTGGGTTGCTCCACACTTGCTATGGTTCTCCCCACAACTAGAGAGCAGGCGGCGCTCACAAGGAGATGGATTTTGGATGAGCATGCCAATCCCTGCTGTGCCTGGTATCCGGACATTGCTGCTGCCATTTCAATGACGCACATACCGCGTCCAAGCTGAGCAGGATCGCTACTCATGATGGGGAAGGAAGCACCGTGCAGTTCTTCGGCTTGGAGATCACGGGCGACCACGCTCGTCTCATTCTTCCTGTGATCGGTGGCGCCATCGCCTTGGGCGGCTACGTCGCCGGCCGCTGGTCGAAGCATCGCAGCCGGGTTCATTTTAAACAAGAGGATCTCGTCACGAGCTCGATCATCATCGAGATCTATGGGATCCAGACCCAGCTCGATGGCAGCGATATGCTCCACATCGTTACCCAGGGCAGCTCTTCGACCATAGAAAGTTTCTTCTTGAATCCGGACCTGGTGCGACACGTCAAGCGGGAAGCGGTGAAGCACCCTGGCCTGCTGCTGCTTGCGAACTCGGTCGCCCATCGCATGATGATGGACGAGGGCAAAGACAAGATCACAGGCCTCGAAGCGAAGGCGAACATGGATTTCCTGCAAGGTCGCCCGACCCAGGATGACGAGATCCTCTTCGGCTTCGCCGCCTATCGGGAAAGTGACCGTGGTGGGAATGGCTTACACGATCAAATCGCCCGGCTTGTGCTTATGGTGGTAAGTCCGATCCTAATCGAGAAGCTGGCAGATAGGGACTACATTAACTGCCTCCGCGTGGCGCATTCTGGCTATCAGCCTCGCTGCGAGCGCCTTCATGATTTTGCGCGCGAATGGCAACGTCTAGAAATGCTGCCTCGCGTGGAACGCAGCTCTGCCAGCGACAGGATCTGGCAGATCACAGTGCGAACCAGCCTTCGCTGATTTTTCATGTTCTTATCTCGGGCATCGCTCGAGATGGTGACATAACGGCAGATCTTTTATGCTCATCAACGGCATGTCGAAAGCAACGTTCAGCGCGGCCTCGTTGCACTGGGAAATCGCTGCTGTCGAGTTTGGCTTGAGCGCTGATGTTACGTGCTGTCTGGGAGCCCGGACGATTTGCGCAGGAGGAATCCGCTACCTCCCAAACGCATCGGCGCCAGCGTCAGTTCTGTAGCTCGATCGGGTACAAGCGGCCAAATTGCCCGTGCATACCGCATGGGGTCCGACGCCCTGCTCCTCTTACTTCGTTGGATCTTGAGCAGGCGCCGTCTAGTGTTTTAGAGCACAGCGCGGCGTGGCTGATCAAGTTATCTACAAAAATACCGTGCCCCAGAGCATCGCGACCCGCGATATTGCCTGCACGCTCAAGTCTTGTGACCGCTCCGATGCCATCGCCTTTTTTGGGCGGTTACGCTTGCCAGGGATGCAAGCCGGGAGGGCCCGGCAGCTGACCATTTCGAGGAGGCGGCGGGAGGCCAGCGTTGTTGCGGTGCTGTGCGCAGAGGCTCTAGGAGGAGATTTGCGCCATGTCGGAATTTGATTGGGCTGTCCAGCAGGCCGCACGCTGGGCTGGGAAATGGCGAGACATTCAAAATCAAGCCCTAGAGCTCGCCGAGTCCATGACCGATCGGGAAGCCCAGCGACACATGTTGTTCATCGCTCAATCCTATGGGCTGCTGGCAAAGCGTGCCGAGGAACGCAGGGATCGCTTGTTAAGATGCGCGACCGCCGAGCGCGACCAAGCTGTCGATGCCGAGTAGTGAAATGAGGCCTCGACGAACAGCCCGGCATCTGCGGCATCGACGAGCTGGCTGAGGGGCGTGCACGTTCCGGAATCACGGCGCTCGCACGCACGCACCTACGTTCGCTGGCAACGGCAGATTCAAACCGGTGATTTAGGGAGGTTCAGACGGGCCCTGACAGCCATCTTGGACAAATCCTGCCGGCCCACCCGACGTGCAGCGCGTCGACCACGGCGCGATTTACGACAGCAGCAATTTTGGCTCTGCTGCGTTCTCGGACCTAGCCGGCATCAGCGCATAGCCACGAGGTATTGGCCGCCGGGATTGCGGGTCTGGGTAACCCAAAGATGGCTGCCGAGCTTGGCAACGTCGAGCGGACGACGGCTACAACTGGCCTCCGCTCGGCGCGAGCTTCTAGGCCTACTTTCGCAAGCACAATGCGGGCACGCTGGCCGGTAGCAGTCCCGCATCGTGCGTCGACGCAGGTCGCTCGATAAAAAGGTTGCCACCTTTGTGTCTGCCGCCAGCTCGAAGTGTCCTCACGAGTGCGTACGTAGGCGTTGCCTGCGAAGGGGATCGTGGTGGCATTTGTCGCGTGGCTTAATGCCTGTCGAAGGGCAATTCAAGCACGGTCCGCCAGCCTTCCTCGATAACGATCGTTCCATCAGTGGGGGGGTTGCCAGTCAGGGTCATGCGAGCCGCAATGGCTTGCCCCCGTCGCGCGGCTTCATTTGCCGCTTCATCGATATCCGCTAGCTCGACGCCGAGCTGATCCAGGATGGTCACTTGACCGCGTTTGACGTGGAAGTAGTAGCGGGGCATCTCGATCGGAGAAACGCTGCGCAACAAGATTTGATCCGTCGAATGATCAACCAAGAGACCTCTTATGGTCCGAGTGCTACCGATCGAAATTTACCAAATCGATCAGGGATGTACGATTTCGTACTAAGCTAAGCCTTGAAAAGCACTTGGGAGCGGAGCAAATCAAGCATTGCGCCGGACCTCCTGATCGCCTGTGCGGCGCGCCATGCGGTCTTTCCTCACCGCATCCTTAAGACGAGAGCGGTCACCCCCGAGTTGTCCGCTCTCGTCAAGCAAAACCCCGACAGCTTGGGCTTGGTCTGGGGTCTGGCGTAAGTCGGCGCACTGCCATGCTGCATCTACTGAACAGGTTTCCGGCGAGGGTAGCACCGACAGTACGTAGTTGGGTTCCAGTAAGCCCTTGCCCAAGGTTAAGAAGCCCAAGGTTAAGTAGCCCTCCGGGACATGGTCGCAGGCAACCTAACGGTAAGATAAAAGCGGGGGCGTAGCTTCGGGGAAGCCATGCGCGCTAAAAGACTGATTGACGGTGCATCGTTTGGGCCGCAGGCCCTATCAGCCATCGGCCAGGCCTTCGATGCGGCCTGGGCAGAGATCGCTGGTAATTTCGGCGAGGATGCACAGGACATTGATAATGCCCGCTACAAGCTCGCCAACGCACTCCTATCAATCGCGAGTGAAGACAGCCGTGACGTTGAGGTGTTGAAAACGGCGGCACTACAAAGAATGGCGCTCGACTATCGGGACAAGAGTGAGAGCGACCACGTGCAGCAGGTGAACCAGACCGATCATTGATGTCCCAGGCCCGCGTCAATGGGGACGCTCGTGGCCTAGCGTCCCCACCCCCCGTAATTTGCCGATCCCCCCTCAGAAGTCGGCACCGGTCAGGGGCGACGAAGGGAACCGTTCCGCGCCAAGGTTTGCGAATCTTGTGGGGTACGAGTTCAACAAACGGCGCCCCGACTGTGAATGGTATTACCTTCAAGAGTATGCGCGCATCGGACCATTGGATGGGTCTCAGTGCTATAATGTTTGCTCGTGAACAGTCCGAGAACCAGTCATTGCAACGGTCGACAAACGCGCATCATTCTTGATCGGGTCACATTGGCGGTGGTCTTTGCATCTCATGTTTCAGGCTTCCTCATGCCTGTTGTTTGATTTTCGGTGCAGGCGGAGAAGCCGGCCCCCTGCTCGTTGAGCGCTGGTGGGCGGCGCTAGTTTCTGATCGGTATCTGGAAGTTGACAATCAGCGCAGAGACATTAGCGACGTTGTCGTCTTGTTTGTGACGGGCGGACTGCGACGTAACCCCGGCACAAAGGAACGTCATCGATAGATTGATGGTGCGAAACACCATACGCGGCACGCTCGTCATCGCAGCAAAGGTAAGCGCCGGTCCGCTACAACGGCGAGATACTCCCCGCAGAGCCGTCCACATTGAAGAGGTCGATCGGTGACCATGCCGACCGTCCTGGTCTACGACATGTTTTGAGATCACCTGTTCCATGTTGCGTATTAGCCACGGCTTGCCACTTTGAACTGCCGGTCGCCGCCTTCAATGGGCCATCGCGATCGGCCAAGCAGTCATCATCGCGACGGGGAGCCCACAAATGCGGCGCGTTGGATGGATGGGGTTGGTCCTGATTGTTACCGTGCTGGGCACGGCATCGTCCGCGTTGGCGCAAAAGCGTGTCGCGCTGGTGATCGGCAACGGCACCTACACGAAGGTGGCCCGGCTCGACAATCCCAAGAACGATGCGGCGGCGATGGAAGCCATGTTCAAGGCCGCCACCTTCACATCGGTGGTGCGGCTCAACGATCTTGGCATGACGGCCATGAAGCGCGCCCTGCGAGATTTTGCCGACACGGCCCAGGATGCTGACATTGCTGTGGTGTTCTACGCCGGGCACGGCATCGAGGTCGCCGGCGTAAACTACCTGATCCCAGTTGATGCCGTTCTGGAGCGCGACATCGACGTACAGGACGAGGCCGTGTCTCTCGATCGTATCAACCAAGTGCTGGAGCCGGTGAAGCGCCTGCGACTCATCATTCTTGACGCCTGCCGTGACAATCCATTTGCGCGCTCGATGCGGCGCACGATTGCCACGCGCTCGGTGCGCAGTGGCTACGGCGAGCTCGATGAGCGGTCGCTGCCGCCAAATACGCTCGTCGCCTACGCGCAGAGGGCAGGCTCCACGGCCGAGGACGGGGTGGGCAGCAACAACAGTCCCTACACGACAGCGCTCATCAAGCATTTGCCGACGCCGGGGCTGGACATCGAGCTGGCCTTGCGTCGCGTGCGCGACGAAGTGTTGCGGGCGACGAAGAACAAGCAGGAGCCGTTCAAGTATGGCTCGCTCGGCGGGGCGGAGATTGCTCTTATTGCGAAGCCCGCTGAAGCGGAGTTGCCGAAGAAGATGGAGCCGACTGCATCTAGTCCGCTAGGCCAGGCCGCAGCGGAGTGGAACACGCTGCGCACCAACACTGACGTCGCCGAGCTTGAGGCTTTCGCCAGGCGCCATCAGGGGACCTATTTCGCAGATTTGGCGCGGGCGAGGATTGATGAGTTGAAGAAACAGCAAGTTGCGATGGTCAAACCGGAGACAGGGCAGGACGCAAAGCGACCGGAGGCTGTCGAGCAAAAGGTCGCGCTGGCTGAGACGCCGGTGCCAAAGGTACTGTCGCCAACGCCTGCGGGCGGCGCACGGCCGGGCCAGTCCACCACTCCCACCCCTACCGCGCTTGTGTTCCAGGCTCATGCCGACACCGTCCTATGTGTCGCGTTCAGCCCGGACGGGAAGACTTTGGCAAGCGGCAGCACCGACACCACGGTCCGCTTCATAGATCCCCTCAACGCTAACGCGAAGGGCGCCCCAATCACCGGTCACACCGGTCCGGTCAGCGCGGTGAGGTTCAGCCCGGACGGCGGGATGCTGGCGACCGCCGGTTCCGGTGGTGACGAACGGACGGTCCGGCTGTGGAATGTCGGCGACCACGGGGTGATTGGCAGGCTCACCGGTCATCTCGACTCGGTGAAGGACGTGGTGTTCAGCCCGGACGGCACGATGCTGGCCACGGCGAGCGCTGACGCCACGGTTCGGTTGTGGAGTTTAAGGTCGCGCAGGCAGATCGCCTCCCTTAGCGGGCACGGAGGGCCGGTTAGGGCGGTCGCGTTCAGCCCGGACGGGAAGCTTCTCGCCAGCGCTAGCGCCGACGGCACGGTGCGGCTCTGGGACGTGGAGCGCCACGCGCCGATTGCCAACCTCCGGGCCCCAGACGAGGTCAACGCCGTGGCGTTCAGTCCGGACGGCAAGCTCCTGGCGAGCGGCGGCCGGGAGAACACGGTGCGACTGTGGGATGTCGACGCTCGCCGGGCAAAGGGTGCGATAGACATCGTTTCTTCCACTTCCGGATGGGTCAGGAGCCTGGCCTTCAGCCCCGACGGTCGGGCCTTGGCCGCCGGGAGCGTCGACAACCGGATTCGGATCTGGGACGCTTCTAGCGGCGTTCTCCTCGTCGAGCTCACAGGGCATGGCAACAGCGTCAACGGCATCGCCTTCCGCCAAGGCCCCGGCCCCGAACTGTTGCTCGCCAGCGCCGGAGACCGCACGGTCCGGCTTTGGAACCTGACCGGCCGCCTTCCGTAAGGCGATGCGGATTGTTCAGGTTCAGCAAGTTAAAATGTTTATGACACCGCCGCTCGATTAGCGGGTCCATCGCGGCAATCCTGCTATATAAGGTCGCCTGTGATGGTGCGACGAACGGGAACGGGTGTAGTGACCGACGACGTCATTCAATATCTCAAAGGACAGCACGAGACGATCCTTGAGCGGCTGAAAGCGGTGCTGCGCATGCCAAGCGTCAGCACCGATCCGGTCTATGGCGAGGGCATGGCCGCAACCCGCGAGCATTTCTTGCAGCGGCTCCAAGACATGGGACTCGACGACGTCCGGTTGCTCGATGGCGGCGGTCATCCGGCTTTGTATGGCGCCTGGACAGGCGCCCCAGGTGCACCGACGTTCATCATCTACGGGCACTACGACGTGCAGCCACCTGACCCGCTTGAGTTGTGGCATACCCCGCCGTTCGAGCCCACCATTCGCGACGGCCGCCTCTATGCGCGTGGCGCGTCCGATGTGAAAGGCTCCACAACCATCGCCATCGAAGCTGTGGCCGCGTTCCTGGCGGTGACCAAGCGCTGCCCGGTGAACGTGAAGTTCTTCCTGGAGGGCGAGGAGGAGATCGGCAGCCCGAGCCTGCGCAGGATTGTCGAGCGGCACCGCGGTCTGCTGGCAGCCGATGCAATGATCTCCGCCGACGGTGGCCGCGGCAGCACGAGCGTGCCCACGATCAGGGTCGGCAACCGCGGTATTGCCAGCCTCGAGGTGAAGGTACGCCCGGCCGCCAAGGACGTGCACTCCGGTGGCTACGGCGGCGCCATCCGCAATGCCCTGCACGAACTGG
>Ga0126382_10001101_pt1 | contig 10939 bp, 8 predicted proteins | sample PanSoiMetPlot_30_FD_92548 | JGI IMG/M metagenome (GOLD analysis project Ga0126382, IMG submission 92548) | Tropical forest soil microbial communities from Panama - MetaG Plot_30 | ecosystem: Environmental > Terrestrial > Soil > Tropical forest > Bulk soil | place: Panama | collected 2016-02-17 | reverse complement strand
CAAAAAGCCCCGGTTTCGCCTCGACGTCGATCTAAAGCTTGATTTTGTCGCTACAAATGAAGCGGAGTTCGTGCCGGCTACTACAGCCACAAAGAGCAGCGAGATCCAGCTTGCCCGCCGTAGCCTTGGCGAAGGCGGATCCGCCGAGCCCTTGGCGAAAGAGCAAATTCCAGCCTTCATTCCAATCACTTACATTAGTGATCCCAGCTTGCGCATCCGGGCATACCGTGATGTGGCAGAAGTTACCACGGACGAGCAATTGCAACATCTGCAGCGTGACTGGCGCGACCGCTTTGGGCCATGCCCGGCCGCGGTTGACAATTTGTTTGGCCTCGTCGAAATCAAGCTGGCCGCGGCAAAAACGGGGATAAACCGTGTCGAGGTGCGCGACCACAAATTGATGTTGACCCGACGCGGGGATTTTATACTTGTCGCGGGCAAATTCCCTCGTTTAGTTGGAGCGAAAATTGAGCACCATCTCGGGGAGATTTTGGAGCTGATAAAGAATTTATGAGAACATTCATGCGTCCATTTACCGCCGTCTTGGCGGCGGTCTGTGCGCTTGCTCTTTTGCCGATTTGTTGCGGTGCGTTTGCCCAGGAAGCTCAGGTAGTCGACGGAATCGCTGCGGTTGTGAATGGCGACGTCATAACGTACTCGCAGATACGGCAGTTGTCCGCGCCGCGCGAAAAGCTGCTGCGGTCGCAAGTCACCGGTCAGGAGCTGGATAACAAGCTCAGAGAACTCCGGCAGCTTGCCTTAAAGGACCTGATTGACCGACGGCTTATCATCCAGGCGTTCAAAAAAGAAAGTTATGCAATCCCGGATCACATTTTGGACCAGCGCGTGCACGACATCATCCGAGAGAACTTTGGCGGCGACCGCAATACGTTTGTCAAGACGCTTGAGGCGCAGAATTACTCGTTGGGTGAGTTCAAAGAAAAGGAGATGGAACGAATAATCGTCCAGGCGATGCGCAGCCATAACGTCAAGACCAACTACATTATTTCGCCTGTAAAGATTGAAGATTTTTACAAGAAGCATCGCGACCTGTTTACGGCCAAGGAAGAGATCAAATTGCGAATGATCATGGTTTCTGGCCAAAAGGATACAGGGAACGCCCAGGCGCAAAAGTCGCTGGCGGAAGAAGTGCTCGGCAAACTGGCTGGCGGCGCGGAATTCGAACAAACAGCGCAGATTTATTCCGAAGACAGCACGCGTGACAACGGCGGCGACTGGGGCTGGATCGGACGCAACACTCTCGCCGCACCGCTGGAAAAATTCGCCTTCAACATGCCGGTCGGCAGAATCAGCAACATTATCGATTACGCCGGCAATTACTACATCTTGAAGGTCGAGGACAAACGGGGTGGGACGACGAGATCCCTCGCTGAAGCGCGAGGCGACATCGAGAAGAAACTGATCCAGGATGAAGCGCAGAAAATTCAGGAACGCTGGATCGCCAGCCTTCGCGAAAAAGCTTATATCCGCACCTTCTGATTCAGCATTGGGCGTTGGACGTTCGGCGTTGGGCGTTTTCTCCCGCTCCTCCTCTCCTTCATGCTCGCAATCGAATCTTAGAAGAAAAAGGGGTCGCCTTTAAAAGCGAATATTCGTCTAATTCTAGGCAGATCGTATCGTTATGGCGACATCCGAAGCCAGGTTAGAAATCGTAGCGGCACACAAACATTGCACCCGCCATCGTGACGAAATTCTTCGGAGTGATAGCTGCGGTTCTTTCTACTGCTTGGCTATCTTCCCGCCACAAGAGATCGCAGACTGGGTCGAGGAGCCGCCGAGGCAAGGCATCTCAAAGTTTGGTCAAACGGCGCTTTGTCCTCGGTGCGGTATTGACTCAGTCATTGGTTCCAGTTCAGGTCATCCGATCACGACTGAGTTTCTCAGAGCGATGCAGCAACACTGGTTCTAATGCAACGCGAACGATTTAACCAACCGCTGCAGCCAAGCGCTGGCTGTTCAGATGAGCAGCTTTTACATGACTTCAACGCTAAACCCCTCAGCAAAGCTCGCTCTCGCCAGCGGTAGCTGAGCTCCGTCTCGTTAGGCCTATTGCAATATGAAAACACTCGCTATCACGCTCGTCGTTGGGATTCTGTTATCGCAGTCTGGTGTTTCGCCAGCGGCTGCGCCCGAAAATTCAGCGACTCGTGATCTTGCCGCGGCAAAATCGTTCGCCTTTGGAGGCGTTGGAGTCGCCGGGCTCATGTCCGAGGGTGAACGGAATTTGCGAGCGGTCTTGGAGCGGCCCGATGCCTCGCAGCAATTACAGGCTGCGCTTGCTCATGCGACGCCGGCAGGCGAGCTCTACATACTCGTTGGCTTGCGCAAGTGTGATCGCGCCGCGTATCAGAAAATCTTTGGTTCACTCGCGATCCCTAACGATGATGTTGAAGTCGCTCGCGGATGTATGATCAGCCATGAGCCGTTTCGTCAACTGCTCTCGCAGATTCAAGACGGGCGATTCGATGATTACTTGTCACGGCCGGCACGGTGATCGTTAGCCGTTCTTGCTGTAGCCACGGCCCTGTGGGCTGTTTTCCCGACCTAACAAGCAGTACTAAGCGTCGACTGGCCACCGGCCAGTGGCTACAGCACTTGTGAGATCGCGCTAGAAGTCAGCGAACAATCCTACCTCGGCGACAACGTCAGAGATCCTGAATCGCTGCCCTTTGCCGTGCGCAAGTTTTCCTCGGCTTCGGGAAAGTCGGGATGCAGACGTAACGCTTCTTCGAATTGCGCGATCGCACTCGAAACATCGCCTTCGCGCATGAAAATTTTTCCCAAGTAATTATGCGGTTGGGCGAGCTTCGGATCACGCTTCGTGGCCGTTTGTAAATGCGCTTTTGCTTCTGAGAGATCGCCCTTTTCCATAAGCGCCGTCCCGAGGTCTATCTGGGCATCAACATAACTGGGATCAGCACGGACGGCTTCTCGGTACTGCGCAGTGGCCTCGTCCAATTTGCCGTGTTTTTCCAGAAACGCGCCGTAACTGTGATGGGCCTGTGCAGACTTTGGCGCCAATCGTACCGCGGCCTCGCATTCCGCAGCCGCCTGGTCGTCGTGGCCCAATTGCTCCAGAAGGTACGCATAACCGGAGTGATACTCGGCGTTGTTCGGTTCCATCTTCAGCGCCGTTTCATAATGAGTGTGCGCCTCGTCCAGATTTCCCTTGCCAATCAAAATCGTCGCGAGGCCGGCATGTGCCTTCGCGGAATTGGGATTTAAACGCAGAGCATTGGAGAACGCCTCGGAAGCTTCGTCGGCTCGGCCGGCGTCCTGCAGAGCTGTAGCGTGATTAAGATGGGCCCGGGCACTGGTTGGAAGATCGGCGGCGATCATTGCGACGCGATCAAGTTCGCTCCGGACAGTGTGCGTCTGTCCAAGCCAGAGCGCTCCCAATGGAATGACGAAAACGCCTACCCATTTCACTCCGTGCAACGACCCGCTAGGGAGAAAACCTTTGGTCGAAACATCCGCAGTCCCGCCGCTTATTCCGAGAGATTGCCTGGTGGACTTCTCGCGCACCTTCCAGATGAATCCGTCGTAATAAAAATGGAGCAACGCCGACGCCGTCACCACACCGGCCAGAATGCTCTTAACTGACTCGACGCCAACACTCGACTTGTAATAGCCGAGTGCTCCGTAGGCAAAGATCAAGCCGACATAAAGACCAATCAGCGAGCCACTGCGTCTAAACACAAAACGCATAAACCCGCCGATCGAGCTGTCTGACTCCACGCGTTTGCGATTATAGATCCAAACCAGCGAGAGATACTGGACGTCGTGAAAGACTTCGAACAAAGCAATGCCGACGAGGACGCTGGCAACGATGTTATTGCAATACCACCAAAACGCTATGCTCGTGACGAGAAGCACCAGCTTCACCGGGCTTGGCCGTTGTCCGCGCACCCACGACCGGATGTAATTTATCAGGAACAATCCAGCAACGGCGATCGCCACCGCCAGCAACACCTGCTGCGCCGTGTGAAGAAGTGCAGGCGGGATGAAAGGTCCACCGGCGGAATAATAAGTTTCGAGCGTATCGGTCATCCGCTGGGGTGACAAGAGGACGGCAGTGGCGAACCAGATCCCGCACAATGCGAAATCCAAACGGCGCGTTACCTCGGCAAACGAACCGACTTTCGCGTCGTAAATACGGCAGAACCCGTAGGTCTGCATCATGCCGTGCCAAACGCCCCAGACAAAAGCCACAAGCACGATGCCTTTAAGGTCCCAAATGGAAAAGGCAGCGCAGACGGCAACCAAAAAAATCGGCGCAAGAATGAAGCGCCATTTAAAGCGCTGGAATAACGCGCGATCGCCGTAGGCGCGAATCATTCCTGGCAGGTGGTGGCCCATTGCGCCAAAAGCAGCGACGAAAAGATAAATGTCCTGTGCGCTCCAACGCGCCTGTGCCACTAGAAAGATCGGTATGATCAACAGCGGGGTGCAGACGTAAAGGACCAAGTCGCGCCAACTATCCAATATCCACAGGTTCGGTTTTCGCGCGGCTACAGGCGCAGCGGGAACAGTCGTCGAGAACGTGGTAACGTGCTGCATGCCGGGGAGGAGTTTTCCTTAAACTGCGGGGAAAATCAATGCTGGTTCATCAGAAAAAGCGCGGCGCACTCGTGGCGCGTGCTCGTAATCTTCCTCGCGATCTATTAAGTAAGGTCCGACTACGATCACTAGCATGAGCACAAGTAATAACCCACGCATCGGGATTACGCTTGGCGATTGCGCAGGAATCGGACCGGAGATTGTCGATCTCGCTCTGAACTCCACTCGCCTTACGCGCACCGCTGAATGCAAAGTCATCGGTAAATATCCCGGTTCTCGGCCAGGATATCCTAGCGCCGAAACTGCGCGCGCAGCCGCGGCGGCGCTTGAAGAAGCGGTCACGCTCGCGCGGCATGGTGAGCTCGATGCAATCGTAACCGGTCCCGTTCACAAAGCCCGGATGTACGAAGTGGGCTTCAAGTTTCCAGGGCAAACGGAATTTTTTGCCGAGCGCTGTGGCATCGAAAATTTCGCGATGTGCCTGACAGGTGGAAAAATCACGGTCGCCCTCGTCACCACCCACCTTCCGTTGCGCGAGGCCGCGAGCGGGCTCAAGCAGTCGGAGATTGTCCGAGTTGGTCTGTTACTTGTGGATTTCCTTGATTCACGATCAGTAAGCTCGCCGCGCATCGCTGTTGCCGGTTTGAATCCGCATGCCGGCGAATCCGGCAAATTTGGCGGTGAAGAAATCGAAATCATCGCTCCGGCGGTCGCGGAACTAAACCGATTACTTTTCACCTCTCGCCAATCGCAGGCTGCTTTTACTGGCCCTCACTCTCCCGACACCGTTTTTCACCGTGCGATCGAAGGCGCATTTGATGCGGTACTCTGCATGTATCACGATCAGGGCTTGATCCCCCTGAAACTTCACGCCTTTTACCAAGGTGTGAATGTGACGCTTGGCCTTCCTTTTCCTCGCGCCAGTCCCGATCACGGCACCGCATTTGAAATTGCTGGAAAAGGAATCGCGCGGCCCGACAGCATGATCGCCGCGATCAATCTCGCCGCGGAGTTGGTGCACAAACCGTCACACTTATGACGGACCTCCAAAGGTCTGATCTGAATCTTATTAGCACCTCGCTTCAGCCAGGTATCGATGCGTACTGCACGAGCATGAGCTGTTTTCTACAGCTTTCGGGCGCTCAAATGCTAAAACCAAAGCCGTTGAAACGGCTGAGCGTATCTACGCAACACTACACCGGCCTGAAGGCCGGTGTTAATGAAATCAAGGGCTCCGCCCGAAAATGGGACTCATGACCACGAGCAGGATCGAAAAATACATTTCGGTTTTCAACATCGGGATACAGAACACGTTCGTTTATCGCTGGAATTATTTTCTACGCGCGCTGTTTGGCCTGATTCCATTGGCCGGCACGGTGTTTCTTTGGAGCGCCGTGTTCAAGGAGCGCGGCGGCGGTCTGCAGGGCTGGGACTATGCTTCGATGATTTATTACTATTTGCTCACTATCCTGGTCAGCAATCTGGTAACGCCGACGGAGGATGAGTGGCAAATTGCCGCCGATATTCGCGAAGGCCAGATCAACGCGCTTCTCACCAAGCCGATGAGTTACCTTGCGTATCGGTTCAGTATCTTTCTTAGCGGCCGCCTCGTTTACACCTTTGTCACTCTGCCACCGATTGCGCTGATCTTCTTTTATTTCCGTGACTACGTCGTATTGCCAACCGATCCGCTGACCTATGTGTTTGCAACGGTGTCGACATTAATGGCTGCGTTAATTCAATTTTTCATCACCTACAGTCTGGCAATGTGGGCGTTTTGGATTTTGGAAATCTCCACCATCGTTTTTATTGTTTATTCGTTCGAATATTTCCTCGGCGGCCAGATGTTCCCCATCGACATCATGCCGCCAGCGGTGTACGCCGTGATGAAATTTCTGCCGTTTTATTACGAGCTGTTTTTCCCGGTCGCCATCTTTCTTGGCCGATTCAACGGGACTGAACTTGCGCGGGGGTTTGCGATCCAAACCGGCTGGCTGTTGCTCACGTGGGCCTGGGCAAACTTCATGTGGAAACGGGGTCTTGGACATTACCAAGCAGTGGGAGGATAGCTCTGCGACTCCCAGAACAGTCAACGCTGAACGTCCAATTTCACCATTTCTGCATTGGACGTTGGATGTTGAACGTTGGGCGTTTTCATCCGAAATAGCACGCACCCATGGCACGACTGCACGAATACCAAGGCAAAACCATTCTCGCCGCTAACGGATTCAAAATCCCGCGCGGCTACTCAGCTCGAACGGCTGAGGAGGCGGTCTCTGCAGGGGCGGAGCTAGGCGCGGAAGTAGTCATCAAGATTCAAGCCTGGACGACGGGCCGCGCCGGCATTGGTGGCGTCGCGTTCGCAAAAAAGCCGGATGAAGTTCGGGCGCATGCGGCGCGGATGCTGGCGATGAAAGTCGGACAATTTCCAGTCGAAGCCGTGCTCATCGAGGAAAAGATCGACATCGACCGGGAGTTTTTTCTTTCGTTCGCCATTGAGGACGCCGCCCGCGCGCCAATAATCATCTTCGCCGCCGGTGGCGGCACTGGTATCGAAGAGCGTGCGGCCTCAACGCGGTGCATTCCGTGCGATGTGAATCATGGGCCACTCGATTCAGCAATAGATCAAGCCGTTGGTTCGTGCGGCCTTTCATCCGCTCACGCCGCTCAGCTCGGCGATTCGATCCGCAAATTGTTTGCCGCTGCGCGCAGCGTGGAAGCGCGATCGCTGGAAATCAATCCGCTCGTGCTAACAAAAACGGGCGACTTCGTCGCAGCCGATTGCCGAATCACGATCGATGATTACGCCGTGACGCGTCACCCTGAGCTCGGGATCGAGATTGCGCGCGAGTTCGATCATCCACCGACTGCTCTCGAGCGCGTGGCCTATGCAGTCGAACAAAATGATCATCGAGGCACATTTTATTTCGCGCAATTGGCGACGGCTGCTTCCAAAGATTCCAAAGGTCTTGTTGGTTTTCACGGCGCCGGCGGCGGCGGCTCAATGATGTCGATGGATGCAATTGTGAATGCGGGATTCACCATCGCCAATTTCACCGATACCAGCGGCAATCCCTCCGCATCCAAGGTTTATCGCGCTGCACGAATCATCCTGGCGCAACCCGACCTGGTCGGATATTTCGGTTCGGGTTCGGGTGTTGCCAGCCAGGAACAATATTGGTCGGCGTACGGATTGGCCAAGGCGTTTTCGGAGCTCGATCTCGACATTCCCGCCGTGATTCGTTTGGGAGGCAACACCGAGGACCGCGCGGTGGATATTTTACATGGAATGTCCAAGCTGCTTCGCGCCCCGATCGAAGGCTATCGCAAGACCGACACGCCGGCCGCGATTGCCGCACGCTTTGCCGAACTCGTCGAGAGCTCCCGCGGCACTAAATGGAAACCCCGCGCGCCACACGTGCCTGAGTTCATCAAAGATCGATCAGCTACTACGTTCCTGGTAAAAAACGGTCGTGTTTGGATCGACACTACGCAGTGGCCACAAATTCGCGGTGCTGTCGAAACGCATTCGGGCGGATTAATAGTCGATCACAAAGGCGCACCCGCGCCTTCGCTGCCCAGGGAAGAATTCGCCACCAAGGATTCCGAACTTCTCGCCTGTGACGTCGAGTGTCGCCTGGCCGAACTTGAAGGCTTCTATTTGGAGCTCGATATCCCCGGATTGAGCGAACTGATCGGAGGCAGTCACTAAATGGCAATTTTAATCGACGACAAAAAGCGCGTTTTGGTGCAAGGCATCACCGGGCGCGAAGGACGGGCGCGCACGCGCCTGATGCGCGAGTATGGAACCAACGTTGTGGGCGGCGTTACGCCAGGCAAAGGTGGCCAGACTGTCCTTGGCGTTCCGGTGTTTAACGCGCCACACGAGGCCGTAAATTCGTTAGGCAAAATCGACATCTCGGTGCTCTTCGTGCCGGCGGCAGGTGTGAAGGAGGCAGCGATTTCCGCGATTGACGCAGGAATCAAACTCACCGTGCTAGTGCCCGATCGTGTTCCGGTGTGGGACGCGATGGAAATTGCGGCAGCGGCAAAAGCAAATGACGCAATGTTTCTTGGACCAAACACGCTCGGAGCGTTGAGCCCGGGCAAGGCTGTGGTCGGTATGATCGGTGGTCGCGCGGAAAGCGCACGACAATGGTTCAAGCCCGGCATCCCGAAGGGAGTTGGAGTAATCAGCCGCTCCGGCGGCATGGCTTCCAGCACAGGTTATTATCTTGGGCAAGCCGGCGTGCGGATTTCAACAATCGTGCACATCGGCGGCGACGCGGTGCTTGGCGTTCGTATTCCTGACGCTGCGTTGATGTTCGAGGCTGATCCTTTCACGGAAGCCATTGTTATCTTTGGTGAAATCGGTTCGTCCCAGGAGGAGGAATTGGCGCAGCTGATTACCGATCGAAAGGTCACCAAGCCGGTGGTTGCCTATATCGGTGGCAAGGCTGCGCGCGAAGGCACACGATTCAGTCATGCTGGAGCGATCATCGAGGGTGGACGCGGCACGCACGCCGGCAAAGTAAAAGTCTTGCACGAAGCAGGCGCCACTGTAGTTGATTCCTTTGGCGAACTGCCAGACGCAGTCGTCAAGATTCTCACACAAATGAAAGGAGAAAGTCTGATGAGCGAAGCCGACAGGAAAGCGACCTGGACCACCGCCATTACCCGCGTGGAGCCGAACCGAGTGGGAGTTCGCGGATACGACATAGCCGATCTCATGGGGCGCGTTTCCTTTGGTGCAGCGGTTTATCTGATCTTGAGCGGCGAACTGCCGTCTCCGGCAATCGCGCGCTTGATGGACGCGATTTTAGTGTCGTCGATCGATCATGGCGCCACCCCTCCAAGCGCACTGGCGGCCCGAACGGTTGCATCGATAGGCGCTACCTTGAGCGCAGCTGTCGCTGCTGGGATCATGTCGATCAATCGTCATCACGGCGGGGCAATTGAAGATTGCGCCGAACACCTGAAAGCAATCGCTGATCGCGCGACTCGTGAATCGATTTCATTGGAAGAAGCCGCCACGCGCACGCTGGCGTCAATGAGAGAAAGCGGTGAGCGGATGCCGGGATTTGGCCATCGTTATCACACCAAAGATCCGCGTACGGCGCGGCTTTTCGAGCTGGCGCGCGAAGCCGGCGTGGATAGCGTGCACATGCAAGCAGCACGTGCCGTTGAAAAAGCGTTCGTGGAGGCGAAGAAAGCTCTGCCCATCAACGTGGACGGCGCTATCGGCGCCATTTTGGCCGATTTCGGAATGAACCCTGCAGCGTTCAACGGCATTTTCATGATCGCCCGTACGCCTGGCCTCGTAGCGCATGTAATCGAAGAACAAACTCGCGAGAAACCGATGCGCCGAATCGATCCGGTCAACCACGGCTACGATGGCGCTGCGTCACGAGAGCTACCCTCTTAAGGCGCGCAGCTTCATGGTTAAGCGCTCATCGCGCCTAACGAAACAAAAGTCTTGATTTTTCAGGACGTCTTGATCAAGAATCGCGGATTCAAATGAAGCTCCACCATGAAGAAACACTCTACTTCAGCGTCGGCACCTGTGCGCCGTAACCTCGGCGAAGCTGGGTTCTTTAACCTTCGTGTCTTAATCGGATTGTTTGTTATCCTGGCTGGCGTCTTCCTGGCGCTGTTGGGCTTCGGCACGTTCGCCGCGCAAGCGCAGCAAAGGTATAGGTTTGTCCTGAACTCCATCGACCCGCTCGTCCCCGCGGGATTCGATTGTGCTAAAATTAGCGAGCTAGGCATCGATAAGCAGGAGAACCTCCGAGCAGGAGCAATCATGATTGCCTGTGGCGAGGCAGACGGAGGCTCAGCATCTCCAGATCATCTCTTCTCGCAGTTTGTGCAGGAATTGATGCAGCCCGCAGTCTATGGCACCACGGATGTTGATCTGGTCACTGGCGCTGAGACTTTTCCTAACGTTACTCAGTCCGAGACATTCACCGCGAGTAATCCGGATAACCCAAACCAGATCGTGGTCGCCTACAACGACTCCCGTGGCCGCAACGTCAGCCCCATCAACATCTCGGGCGCATCCGTCTCGACCGATGGCGGTACTACCTTTACCCGTCTCACCGGCACGAACGGCCAAAGCCCATTCTCCAATACCGTTGGCGACCCCGTTATCTTGTACAACCGCCCAACCGGAACCTGGTTTACTATTTGGCTCGACGGCGGCTGCGGCGGTCAGGGGCTTGGCGGCTACAAGTCCACAACACCGTCGAACGTAAATAGCTGGACCCATTATTGCATTCACAGCAACACCCAGGACGATCGAGAGTCTGGCTGGGCTGATAACAATCCGTCGTCTCCGTTCTATGGCCGGATGTACACT
>Ga0126382_10001098_pt1 | contig 10956 bp, 8 predicted proteins | sample PanSoiMetPlot_30_FD_92548 | JGI IMG/M metagenome (GOLD analysis project Ga0126382, IMG submission 92548) | Tropical forest soil microbial communities from Panama - MetaG Plot_30 | ecosystem: Environmental > Terrestrial > Soil > Tropical forest > Bulk soil | place: Panama | collected 2016-02-17 | reverse complement strand
GGTGGAGCGCGCCCACGTCGAGGACCACGAATTCAGCTATCTCTATCAGGATGGCGACGGTTTCCACTTCATGAACCAGGAGACCTACGACCAGGTCAACTTGCCAGCCGACGTGGTCGGCGACTACGCTGTCTACCTGCAAGAGGGCATGGTCGTGAACCTTAGTGTCCATGAAGGCGTGCCGGTCGCCATCGAGCTTCCGCAAAAGGTGACGCTGGAAATTGTAGACACCGAACCGGTTGTGAAAGGACAGACTGCTTCCGGCTCATTTAAACCGGCAAAGCTGTCGAATGGTGTGCGTACCATGGTGCCAACCCATATCACCATTGGCACCCGCGTTGTTGTGAGCACTGCTGATGGTTCTTATGTCGAACGCGCGAAGGACTGATTATTTCCTCGCACCGGCGAGGCAAGCCAGCGCGGGCCGGAATCACACCCATACACTGCCCGCACTTCCCTGGGAAACAGATCGTCGGGGGTAAGTCTCTTTGTCGTCACGCCCTGCGCGTGAGCGAAGCCGACAGAACGCATCAAGCGTCTTGCGATTTTGTTCCAGTCCGTATGGAAACGGATCATCGCCGAAATTCTTGCTCCATTCGACGGCAATCGATGCCGCCCATAGCACTGGAATACGTGACGCCGTCTAATCATGGATTCATTCGAGACTCTGCCGCTTGGCCTGATCGAAAGCTTTGAAAAGGTTCATCGCAACCCGTGGATAACGCTCGAATTCCACCCGGCGCATCGCCACGACCTGCATAATCGGATAGAACCCGGTCGCCGCGTAATGGTCCATTTCCTTGCCGCGATGGTCGGAGTAAAGCCGGACTATCTTGCCACCACCTTCGTTGAAGGCATCTGGCACACGCGCCGAGATCGCCGCTCGCTGCGCCCATTCCGGAATGCCGGCGTGCTTGCCTTCCAGATCCCTTGGATGAGAGATGCCACGGCCGGCGCGCACATACACGTGACGGAAAGACCGGTATTCCAACGAACGGCGAGCTGCGCCCTGAGAGGCAAAGCCAATGAATTTGCCGAAGGACATCTCCGATACGTCTCACTCGCGGTTCTTGATAAAACTGTAGAAGACTTCCTCCACAGGAAGGACGAAGGCAGTGAGCAGAATACCCTCGGCGCACACCGCACCGCTCGTTAGATTAGGCACGTGATCGTAGTCCGTGGTAGCGAGAGTCAGATGCGGGCGCGCAGTACCGCCGGCTTCAATAATCTCAGGCGCCCGATCTGGACTCGAAACGTGGTCAAGTTGGCCTCGCTCACCGTCATTTTTTTTGCGCACTTACGACAATACCATGCGCCCGTAAGGGCGCTGCACCATGCGCCCGTAAGGGCGCTGCGCCGCACCCCAGGATACGACCCTTGTATGCGGAAGTGCGATGCACTTAACTCGGACCTCAGAATCTTATCGACCTTTGCTGGCAGGGCGGAACGAGGGAAGCTAGATTGAAACGCGCCGTTCTTGTTGGCCTTGCCTTGCTCATCGCCAGTGCCGCGCCGGCGGAGGAGATGAAGGATCCGCAGATTTCGCTCGCGCGGATTGATTGGGACGCCGCGGCGGCGAGCCTCTCCGAGCGTGCGCCTGGGACACCGGCGGAAACATTCGCCAAACTCAATGTAATTGCCGAAATAGGCTTTCCTGGCATTGCCAACAGCACCGTACCGGTTCTTCTTCCCTTCGACATTGACGGTTTTGCTAAAGAGCTCGCCGCCAATCCTAGCCTGGCGCCGGACAAGATGGCGGAAAGCGCCGATCGCTTCCTGCGATCCGGGTTTCAGGCGACGAAATTCTTCCTAACTGGCCCTGCGGGCTATGACGCAGCATTCGCGCTGACGCTCGCCAACACTCAAGGTCTTTCGGACATTCGCTATGCCGAACCTGTCTACGTCCTAATGTCGGGTCTCGGCATGACCTACCAGCTCGACGGGCCGAGCCTTCCCGGAGGCGAACTGGTGAAATCATTACAGGCCGATTTCCCGGGCATCCGCCGCTATCTGCACGAATCCTACATCCGCTACAGTTTCGACCGTTATGGCGCGACCTATGTGGCAGCCATCTATTGTCGCGACACTCGCCCGCGCGCAAAAATTCTTACCTGTAAACAGGCCGACGCCGTTATGGATCGCTTCTTGCGAGCGCTCAAGCTCACTGGCGGCATGCCGGCGGCCGACCATACTGTCGACGTTGTCCGCTTGAATCGACCTAAAGAGGAATCAAGAAACTTCACGTATTTCAGTCCCGGCCTTCTCATTCCAAATTCGGGGCTGAAAAAAGATAGCCGAGGCCGTGCCGACTATACAGTCTATGCGCGGCTGCATTTCCCGCTGAAAGACATGCCCGCCTTCGCCAACTCGCAATCATTTAACAACTGGGGTGATTGTGATTTCACTGGCCGCTCCGGGCGCAACCCGCGGAAGAAAGATCAGCCCTATTCATGCAACGTCAATGGTAGACCGTTGGTATTCAACGAGAGCGCTCCGGAGAATTACTCATATCCGTGGCGCGATAATTTTTGCGAACATCGACGCTATTTCGTTGGCCAATGCCCGGCCGGTGAAGGTCATCAAGGCCAGGACATCCGGCCAAGCTTCTGCAAGTTATTCAATGAAGGCGCCGATCGTTGCCAACCCTATCAGCACGAGGTGGTAGCAGCGCACGACGGGTTTATCCTGCGCGCACGCAAGCAAGAGGCCGTTTATATTTTCATCAATACGTCGAGCACGCACGCACGCGTGCGGTACATGCATATGAATCCAAACCAACTCGACGCCGATGGAATCGTGAGCGGTAAGATGGTGCATGAGGGTGATTTGATAGGAAAAGTCGGGAACTACAATATCCGCGAGCGCGGGACGACCTATCACCTACACTTTGACATGCAGGTGCCGACAAAGCTCGGTTGGGTATTTGTAAATCCTTACATGACGCTCGTTGCAGCCTATGAACGGCTCATCGGCGCGCGAGGAAAAGAAATCAAAGAAGGCGATCCGGTGCCCGTAGTGGCCGGAGTTCCCCCGGTGATCATGCAGCCATCGGAGACTCCCAGGGTCGCGATGGCGCCGGCCTTACATACGCAGGAATCCGCCGCCGTGCGTGTGAAACAGCCCAAGGCCAAGGAAAAGCCTCATAAAAAAAAGCAGGCCGTCAAGAAAAAGCACCGACACCGCTAGCTCTAGCTGCCCGTGCATTGTGCACGAGCGCCCTCCGACTAGAATGGCGCCATGCAGCGAATCCCCCGGAGTGCCCCGCGCCCGCGTCTGACCCGTCGAGCGCTTGTGGCCGGCGCTGTCTGCTTCGCAAGCGTTGCAGCCAATTGGCACACTGAAGCGGCGCAGCCCCCCGCATTCGCGCATTGGGTCGCCAGTTTCCGCCCTCGCGCGCTAAAGCGTGGCATCTCAGAACAAACGTATGACCGCGTTATGGGTGCTGTGACGCCTGACACCAGTGTGTACGCCCAGTATCGCTCACAGCCCGAGTTCACCGAGTTGATGTGGCAATATATTAATCGCCGCTGCTCCGGTTGGCGTGTGATGACCGGCAAGGAGCGAGCGAAAGAATATGCCAGCCTGCTCGCGCGCGTTGAAAAGGACTATGGCGTCGACCGCTACATCTTGCTTGGCCTGTGGGGGATGGAATCTTCTTTTGGCGATGTCGTGAGCAATCCGAAATACATGCGGCCGGTCATTCCGGCACTTGCCGCCTTGGCCTGGGGTGAACCGCGTCGTCGCGCCTACTGGGAAGCCGAACTTCTTAACGCACTCACCATTATCGATCGCGGCTGGGCGCAGCCGTCCGACATGATTGGTTCCTGGGCGGGTGCCATGGGCCACACTCAATGGATGCCCGAGGTGTGGCTGCACATGGGTGTCGACTACGACCGTGACGGCCGTGTCTCGCCGTTCGGCAAGCCCGACGACTCACTTGCCGGTACTGCGCGCTACCTTGTCGAACACGGGAAATACCGACGTGGCGAAGCCTGGGGCTGCGAGGTAACTCTGCCAGCGGGCCGTGCGCGGCTCGCTGACAATCGCACGACCCGCTCATACGCCAAGTGGGAGGAACTCGCGGTGCGTCGCGCTGACGGTGTGGCCTTCGCGCGTCCCGGTGACCAGGTGAAGCTGTGGATGCCGGTCGCAGGTGGGCCGGCTTTCCTGGTGGGACAGAATTTCCGCGCGGTTTATGCGTACAATCCATCCACCAGCTATACGCTAGCGCTTTGCCACCTTGGCGATCTGATCCGCGGCGACTCGCCGTTCCGTCAACAGTTTCCGGGCGGCGAGCGCACCCCCACACTCGAGGAGGTGAAGGAGATTCAGCGTCGGCTCAATGAGCAGGGTTTCAAGACCGATGGAATCGACGGGCGCACCGGCAGCGATACCGTCAAAGCCATTCTCGCCTACCAGAAAAAGGTCGGCATGGAGCCCGCTGACGGCTACGCCGGCCTGAAAGTGCTCGCCCGATTGCGTCAGGGCTCGTAATCCGGTTGGATGCCGCCCATCCGCCCGCCGGGCGGAAAATGGCGGAGACAGCAGCTTGGCTAGCAACAGAAACGATGGCGCGAAGGCACGCCCTGCCGACGGCGGAAGTTTGTCTGCGCTGGATCGGCCGGTTCTGGCCGGGGTCAATGTTGCCGGTTTTGGCAGCGACGTCGTCGCGGATGCACTGCGCGCGACTGACATTCCATATATCGCACTAAATCCGGGCGCGAGCTACCGTGGTCTTCATGACAGCCTGGTCAACTATCTCGGCAACGAGCGGCCGCAGATGTTGCTATGCCTACATGAAGAAAGCGCGGTGGCAATTGCTCATGGCTACGCCAAGGTCACCGGCAAGGCGATGGCCGCCGTTGTCCATTCAAACGTCGGGCTTATGCACGCCACCATGGCGATCTTCAACGCCTGGTGTGATCGCATGCCGATAGTCATCCTTGGTGCGACCGGCCCGGTCGATTCGGTCAAGCGGCGGCCATGGATCGATTGGATTCACACCGCACGCGACCAGTGCGCACTGGTGCGTGGCTACACCAAATGGGACGATCAGCCGGCCTCGCCTATTGCGGCGCGCGAGGCGGTACTGCGGGCGAACTGGATCGCAAATACCGCGCCTCGCGGACCGACGTACGTCAATTTTGATGCCGAGATGCAAGAAAACAAACTCGCAGAGCCAGTCGCGCCGATCAACGCCAAGCGATTCATGCCGCCGGTGGAGAGTGCCCCTCCTCCCGATCTCATCAAACGGGCTGCCGACCTGTTACGAAATGCCAAACACCCGATGATCCTTGCTGGGCGCGTGTCGCGGGACCTCGAGGCTTGGAATGCGCGCGTCGCGCTTGCGGAGCGTCTGGGTGCGCAGGTTGCCACTGATCTCAAGGTCGCTGCTGCATTCCCCACCGACCATCAGCTTCATGTCGGGTCGCCCAGCATTATAGGGATCGCTGCACAGGCCACCGATGCGATACGTGAGGCCGACGTTATTTTGAGTCTCGACTGGCTGGATCTTTCCGGAATTTTGAAATCGGCATTTGGCGCCAGTGTGCCTTCTGCGCGCATTATTCAGGTATCTGTCGATCACCATCTGCACAACGGCTGGAGCATGGACTATCAGGGGCTCCCGCCGGTCGACGTATTCTTTGACTGCGAGCCGGACATCGCAGTGTCGGCGCTGTTGTCCGCCCTTGGACCTGGAAAGCCGCATGCGGTTCCATCGGGAACAAGAGAATTTAGGAAACTGGCGGAGGGTCAACTAACAGTCGACCATCTGGCCGACGCATTGCGCCGCTCGGTCGGCAACCGCCAGACCACTCTTACTCATGTCTCGCTATCGTGGAATGGCGCGGGTTGGCCGCTTCGCCATCCCCTCGACTTTCTCGGCTCGGACGGCGGTGGCGGCGTTGGCGGCGGGCCCGGCATCTCGGTCGGAGCTGCGCTGGCGCTTAAGGGCACAGGCCGCCTGCCCGTTGCAGTTTGCGGTGACGGTGATTTCTTGATGGGCGTTACAGCCCTTTGGACGGCGGCGCACTACCGCATTCCGCTATTGATCGTGGTCGCAAATAATCGCTCTTTCTTCAATGACGAGCTGCACCAGGAGCGTATGGCTCGCGTCCGCCATCGCCCTGTGGAGAACCGTTGGATCGGCCAGCGGATTTCCGAACCCGACATCGATCTTGCCGGGATGGCGCGGGCGCAAGGCGCACAAGGCTTTGGACCCCTGACCACTGTTAAAGAACTATCGCCAACTTTCGAGAAGGCGATTGCGGCGGTCGATGCAGGCGCGATCGCAGTCGTCGACGTGCGTGTCGAACCGGGCTACACCGCCGCCATGACCGCCTTGATGACGCGAAACAGCGAGTAAGTCCGCGATGCCATTTAGCGCAGTACCAAACAACACCATTCTGGTGGCGGACGATATCGCGGTGCGCTTCGAAACCCCCGAAGGTCCGATTACGGCGGTTGACAATGTCTCCTTGCAGGTCAGGCCGGGAGAATTCCTGTCGGTTATCGGGCCGTCAGGATGCGGCAAATCGACACTGTTTAACGTCATCGGCGGCCTGTTGAGCAATCATCAGGGTATAGTCAACGTCGCCGGTGAAACGATTTCCGGTCCGCACAAATCGATCGGCATGGTCTTCCAGGAGGAATCGGCATTTCCCTGGCGTACTGTCACTGACAACGTCGCCTTTCCCCTCGAACTCCTTGGCATGCCAAGGGACAAGCGCGTCGAGCGCGCCCGTCATTTCATTTCGCTCGTGGGTCTCGACGGTTTCGAGAACCGTTATCCGGGAGAGCTTTCCGGCGGCATGCGCCAGCGCGTTTCGCTTGCCCGCACGCTCGCCTCCGAGCCCAAAATTCTCCTGATGGACGAGCCTTTTGCCGCACTCGACGAACAGACACGACTCCTGCTCGGCGATAAGGTTCTGCAAATACAGCAAAAACTCAAGCAGACGACACTGCTGATCACGCATAACATCACCGAAGCGGTGCAGATGTCTGACCGCATTCTGGTGATGACCTATCGACCCGGCAAAGTGAAGCGCATCGTCGATATCAATTTGCTGCGTCCGCGCTCTTCAGAAGTCGTCGGCAGCGAGGCCTTCGGCCGCTACGTCGCAGAGGTCTGGAACGATCTGCGCGAGGAGGCAAATCGGGGAATGCGCGACGAGGAGAAAAACGCGCTGCGACAGAAGGAGCGGGCATTATGACGATGGCCGTACAGCCTTTTGCCATCTCACGTCGAAGCTACGCTGCCCCACTGGTGGGGCTCGGCTCGTTCATTGCGTTTTTGTTGGTAGTCGAAGGGCTCATTCGTGTCGGATTGCTAAATCGCTTTATCATTCCGCCTCCCTCCGAAATCTTCATGAGCTTCGGTCGGCTGTTTCTCGAAGAAGATATCGTCCACCGCTTCTTCTTTACGGCCGGTGAGTGTCTCCTGGCAGGCGTGATGGTCACGATATGCGGCATCAGCATTGGCGTGGTCATGCAACGCTCTAATTTGCTGCGACGTGCCTGCGAAACCTGGGTTGCGGCCTTTGCCTCGGCGCCGCTGGTACTGACCTATCCGCTGTTCATGGTAATCTTCGGCCGCAACGCGTGGACCATCGTCATGATGGGGTTTTTATCCGCGTTGCCACCGGTGATTCTTAAGACCATCGAGGGGATTTCCGGCACACGCAAGGTTCTTGTGAATGTCGGGCGCAGCTTCAATCTCACGGCGACGCAGCAATTCTGGAAAATCCTATTTCCCGCGGCACTGCCGACCATCTTTGTGGGTATCCGCCTTGGATTGATCTTCGCCCTTATCAACATTGTCGGCACCGAATTTCTCATCAATTTTGGCGGGCTCGGCCAGCTCATCAACGATCTTGCCGAACGTTATGATCTCTCCGGCACCTATGCGGCGATCTGCTTCGTGATCTTGGTCAGCGTGCTGTTCTTTATAGCCTTGGAAAGGGCCGAGCGATGGTTGAGACCGTACGACTACGTTGGTTCCGGCCCGAAAAATGGGGGTTAGACCCCTGTTTGCTACCGGATTACTACCATTTTTTGAAAATCTGTACCGAGATTGTGCTTGGAACGCTCCGGTACGCACCTTCCCCACGCGCTGGTCACATGAGCCCTTACAAAGGCAGACGGTCACCCAAAAACTTTTGTCGTCGAAACGGAGGTTCCGCTTGGCGGCTTCCGCAAACGTCTCGACCCAATGTACGAATTCCATACCCGCCGCCGAATTGAGGTCCATCACATTCCGCGCCGCCGCGATGATGGGCGCGATTTTCTTCGCTGGTGTTTTGCCGATTAATCCGTGCTTGAGGAACGATGGGACGCTACGGGCAATTCCTTTCATGAACCAGTCGTGACTTTTAGTCGCCCCTGGGTCGCGACGGTTCTTCTGTGGATGAGTGCTGACAGGGGCCGCGTGCTGTGCAGCAGAGACGCGGCCCCAACTCGCGGTATTGATGGGGCTTAGTGATAAAGTTCCTGTCGCGAATTCTATTGTTCTGTGGCCGGTACGACACCGACACAAACGTCTTGAGAATCACTCAAGGGACCGTCTGGCCCAGGTCCCTATGACCCTTTCTGAACCGGATGTTCGCCCCAACACGGAAGAGCCGCAGTCGCCCACGAAGCCTACGGCTCTTTTTCTATTAATAGCGATGCCGTGAGCTGCGGCCGCGCCCGGCAGACCCTCGCGGATTGTAAAATTGATTGGGCACGCAAAATCCACCGATACCGCTCACGGTTGCCCTACACTGCTCAATAGTGAGGAAACCGCAATTACTGCCGCCCCCCTCATCATTCGAATATAGGGCGCACCATGGATAAGGATCATAGGGAAGAGCGCTGGCGGGCGTTTGCGTCAACACTACCGGCACCACAACGAGTGCCGCCATAACCTCGGTTCCAAAGTGCACCCGCAAGCCTCCTTTGGTCGTTGTTGAAATAACACCGTGCACCCAACATCCATTCATCCGACTATCGACCGCGGGCATTGGCCCAAGGTCCTACCTCAAAATCTGCCGGGGCGGGTTGAGGATTGTGTCTCCTTATTGAGCTCGTCCTTGGCCCGTAACGGCGTATATCCGTTGCAGTCCCTTTTGCTAAGCTGGCGAGCAAGGTTCGCCTTAACGGGCGTGGCTGTTTGTAGCGCAGTGTTGCATCATGCGTATCCGGACCCCGCCCCTGGCTCCCACCGTGCAACCTTACGATGTCACTGTGTACATCGTGCTCAATGACTTTGGCGAACGGCTTGGTCATGCCTATGTCGAAACCGACGTAGCGGAAGCCGACGAAAAGACTGTCATTAGCAACATCCTGAGCGGCGAGTACTCCAACCCAGTGCAAGTGGTGGCTTTTAACACCGCCGAGGGCTGGTCACGCGATGTTACAGAGGACATTGCACGCGCTGTACTTGAACGCGGAGAGAGCGAAGATCACTTAGGCGAATCCGCCAAGAAATTTGTCGAGCGTGTGCTTGGCCAAGATGCGAATGTAGAGTGAAATCCCAAAGCATCAGCGACGGCCCTTAATTCAAATCGACGGATGCTCCGACAACGCGATGATGCCCGGTCGGCCGTACCCAATGGTCTATCCAGATTACACGCATGTATAAGCCCGTCCCCGAATTTATGTGACGCCCAACACGGCGAAGCGTTCGTTTGCGATTTAGTCATTCGTTGATAGCAAACGGCTCTCAGGAGCTGGCGTCTCAATTACCAAACATTAATTCCGGCGAAAGGTCGCGGTAATTCAACCGTCCCATTTAAAGCATCGAGCCTGACGTGCCTGAACCGGGCAACGATCGAGCCGTCATATGTGGAATGTAATTTCAACCGCGCCGTTTGATCGCGATTTAGAACTGGCGCTTATTGATACAAACGGCGTTCATGCAATCTTTTTTCCCTGCCGCCGTGTTCTCGGCGGTTGGATCAAAGCGGAAATTAAAACGCCTATTAACGTGCACCCGACACATTGGCGCCTTTGGGCGAAAGATTCCTAAGCTGGCTTCAAATCAAGGGATGCTGCGCCAACGCAATGATGCGCGGCCTGTCATGCCCATTGCAGGGCGGGCATTGCAAATCCCGAAGCGCAACCGGATAGATGCCTCCGGATCGCGCCGCTTCACCGGCAAATCTAGATCGACCACAGTCCCGCAATTGTCGCAGGCAATAATCAATCAGCGATGTTTTGATGTGAGAGCCGCAGCTATCTTCGGCCAGAACCATACGTAGCCTTTGTCGGAAAGCGTTGCGTTGAACCGCCGCACGGCCGTGATGCTCCGTAATCTCAGCCGAGGCATTTATAGGGAGCTTATATAATCATCCCCCGCTCCACATCGCATATTTATGCAACGACAATTATTTTTAGAGCTTGACTCGATTGGGGTGCGTGCCATGCCGGGTTCAAAATGGGATTTCGACACCACAACAGATAACGACGCACGCGATGTTCTGCGGCCAAAATCGCCGGAGGAATTCGCAGATCAGTTCGGGATCAGGTCTGCATTGCTAGTGTTGTGCATAGCGTTTTTTATCGCGGCCATATGGTTTGTGAGCAGTCCAAGTTTTGAAAAATGTAGTTCGCTGGAGAACGTAACGGACCGCCATGCTTGCTATGACGGACTAAGAAAGGAATTAATGAAACCCCCTGCAAAAGGCGCGGATATCCCGCGGGGCTAAATTCCGCTCGGCAGCGATTTGGAGCCGCGGTGAAATCGTCAGGTTCAATGCTTGAGCCGTCTTAAGGTTGATCACGAGTTCTAATTTGGTTGGCGCCTCAAAAAGAGCTGATTGCGGATATCACCGGACGAGATACGACCCGATGCGGAACGCTGCCAGTCGGCAAGGTGAACCGGAAGACCGTTCCACGGGTGATGCCCGGAGAAGCCCACAAGCGCCCACCATGCGATTCGATGATCGACCGGCAAATCGATAGGCCCATTCCCAT
>Ga0126382_10001097_pt1 | contig 10960 bp, 8 predicted proteins | sample PanSoiMetPlot_30_FD_92548 | JGI IMG/M metagenome (GOLD analysis project Ga0126382, IMG submission 92548) | Tropical forest soil microbial communities from Panama - MetaG Plot_30 | ecosystem: Environmental > Terrestrial > Soil > Tropical forest > Bulk soil | place: Panama | collected 2016-02-17 | reverse complement strand
CGGCTTGATAGCGGGCCGAGAAGCCGCAGCCAGTGGCGCTCCGCAGCCATCACAGAACCGGCTTCCGGCCTCGACCTTGGCGCCGCAACTCGGACAGGCGCTGCTGAAGGTCGCCCCGCATTCACGGCAGAATCGTGCCTCGTCGCGGTTCTCGGCCCGGCACCGGGGACACTGCACGCGAAGGACCTCCCTTGGGAAACCCAGGCCGGTTCGCTGCGCCGGACGAGCGTGCTGAGATTAGCCGGGGGCTCATGGGGGGTCAAGGACGGCGGGGCGCGCCACCGGCCAGATCTCAGCAGGCTTGCCATTACCAGCGTGGCGATTGGGCATTGCCGTTCGGGGTCGCCCTAGCGGTAGAGGAGGGCGCTGCGGCTGGGCCAACGAAGAGTTTCTGGCGCGTGGGGTTGGGCCTCAGGGCAACCACAGCGCGGCGACGTCCCTTCAGCGTGTCAAGGCGGTGAGAGCTACAAGGTCCTCAGGAACTCCAGCATCGCAGCGTTCACCTCGGCGGCGCGCTCCTGCTGTGTCCAGTGGCCGCAGCCCGGGAGCATCATGGTGTGCCGCAGCTGAGGCACGAACTTCGAGAGGTTCGGGATGAGCTGATCCATGCCCGGGAAGCGCACGACGAGGTCGCGGTCACCCGCGACATACAGCGCGGGCACGTTCACGAGCCCGCCGGCGTAGGGCGCCAGCAGCTCCCAGTTGCGGTCGATGTTGCGGTACCAGTTCAGGCCGCCGTGGAACCCCGTGCGTGCGTACTCGCTGGCATAGAACACTACGTCGGCGTCGGTGAGCCACGCGGGCAGTGTCTCGGGATCGACCGTCTGCTCCAGGAAGCCACCGCCGCGCCGCACCATACCGGCCAGACCCGTGCCGTCGCCACGCGTCGGCAGATCACCGGAACCCGTGTAGAGCAGCCGCCGGATCGTCGCGCGCGGATCGCGCCCCAATTCGGCCTCGGCGACGCCAGGCGCCTGGAAGTAGAGCTGGTAGAACACGGCCTCGTTGGTCTGCGGCATCACGGTAGTCGGCCGCGTCGAGCCGCGCGGCCGGAACGGTACGCTCAGCGCGATGATCGCGCGGAAGACATCCGGTCGCAGCAGCGCCGCGTGCCAGGCCACGGGCGCGCCCCAATCATGGCCGGCGACGACCGCTGTCTTCTCGCCGAGTGCGGCGACGAGGCCGACGATGTCGCCCACCAGGTGCAGCAGCGTGTAGGCCTCGATCGGCGCGGGCGCGTCCGTCTGGCCGTACCCGCGCATGTCAGGGGCGACGGCGTGATAGCCGGCGGCAGCAAGCGCCACCAGCTGGTGGCGCCACGAATACCAGGATTCGGGGAAGCCATGGCACATCACCACGAGGGGGCCGCGTCCGGCCTCTGCGACGTGCATACGAATGCCGTTCGTTTCGACGGTACCATGCGTGATCTCAGCCACGTCCGTCTTCTCGCTCACTCGGCCAGGATGGCCATCACGCGCTGCACGATCGCGGGGTCCTGGTAGACGCTGCGCGGCTTCAAGAGGTTCTGGACCTCGGCGGTGAGCTTGTGAACCGCCGGATCGCGGGCAGCGAGCTTGCTCAGTCCCATCCCGAACCTCAGGGTTTGCTCTAGGTCCGCGGGCCGCTCGCCGCGGGTATCGGGATGGACGAAGTCGGGAACGGCGGCTCCAGCCCAGGGCGTATGGATGAGCGCTGCCGCCGCCTGGAAGAACGCTGGCGCGAGCCCGGCGAGCGGGTCGGGCTCCGCGCCAAGGCGGTCTAGCAGCCGGCTGAGCTCGCAAGCCTCCTGCGCCGCCACGCTCATGCCCTGGCCGTAGACGGGATTGAAGCGGCAGATCGCGTCGCCAATGGGCAGCAAACCGCTCGGAAACTCAGACAATCGCTCGTAGCGACGACACACGCTCTCCGGAAAGCCAAACCGCGCAATGTCACCGAGTCGCTTGGCCTGCCGAATGGCGCTGTACACGGTCGGCGTTCGCAAACCCTTCGCATAGGCCATGAATCCCGCTTCGTCGCCAGGCGGGTTGTCGCCGTGGCGTCCGCCGACGGTACAGATCCATCGGTCGCCCTCAAGGGGTAGCATGAGCGAGCCGCGGCTGGCGCGGCCGAATCCGGGGAAAGTGAAAACACCCTTCCAGTCTGTCGGCGCATCGTCCGGGATCGCGAAGATCGCGGATGCGTACATCAGGTCGACGCCAATGGTTGTCTGCTCCGGCACGGGGCGGCCGAGCGCGCGTAACGTATCGAGCGTCAGCGCCCCTCGCCCGGAGGCATCGATCACGAGATCGGCGCTCAGCGTCTCGGTACTCTTCGCCGCGGCTGCGCACCGCACGCCGGTGACCCTGCCACCGTCGGCACTGGTCACGACGGCCTCCACGCGGCACTCCTGGCGCAGCTCGATCGAGGCACAGCTTCCCACCAGCCGGCGCACGGTGTGCTCCACGAGCGGTCGCGACATCGCGTAGTTGTCCCAGCCGAGGTCGCGCTGCGGGAACGGGTCGAACCCGGGTCGCTCGGCTCGCAGATCGAGACCCGTCCGGATGGGCACGGCGCCCGCAGTGGCGAGGGCGCGTTCGAAGCCCGGGAAGAGATCCTCCAGCGCACGCTGGCCACCGGCAAGAAGCGCGTGCACGTGGCGACCCTGTGGCGTGCCCGCGCGATCAAGCGGATCGAAGGGCAGGCGATCGCTCTCGAGGATCACGACGCGCTCGAAGTAGTTGGCGAGTGCGCGCGCCGCCGTCAGGCCGCCCATGCCGGCGCCGACTACGATGGCTTGCCTGCCAATGAGCGTTGGCACTATCGGTCCTCTCTCACCATGCCGGACGACGTTAGCTGCCCTCATCCCCGAGGCGTGAGTTCCAATGTCGCCTGACCATACGCCACAAGCATCGGCCTAGACAAGGTACCTCGCGAATCTGAATCTATAGGAGATCCAGCCGCTAATGCGGCCGACTCCATGGCCGGCGTGCGGCATCTCCTTGAGGCCGTGAAGCAAGGGTGGGCTACCGAGACGCTCCTCGCCGAGCTGGCCGTAGAAGAGGAGCGGGCGAAGGAGATTGCCCGCCAACTCGCGGAGCTTGAGCTCTCGCCGCGGGAGGGCCCGAAGCCCGACACGTACTCCAGCGCGCGCTCAACGGCCGCCGCGTCGCCTGTGAGCCGTTCCGCGAGCCGGGCCGCCGAGGCTATCGCTTCCGCGCGACCGGGACTATGCCGGAGCGTTGTTTACCAACGTTGGTGGCCCCAACGGGATGTGACCGGATGACGAGTTGGCTCGAGGTCGACTTTGGCGGCGTGGGGTTGGCCGCGTGAGATCACCCATCGCCGGAACGAGCGACGCGGTCGCGGATAGGGGCGCGAGATTTCGCCGACCTCGCTCACATCACGTTGCTCGCCTTTGTCACATCAGCCTCCACTGAGTGCGCGTGGGTGCTGTGGGTGATGCAGCCAATGGGCCTGGAGAACCTCTGGCGGCGCAGGAATGGATGAGGATCGTGGCCCTCAGCCTCCCCTTCTCTCGCGTTCTGTATCTGCCACCGCCCTTAGGAGCGGGGGGATCTCGATGGTCACCGTTTCGATGGACGGATTGGCACGCTGCTGCACGAGGGTAAGCACCAGCGAACCAACGAACCACGTGAGGTTCTTGGCCAGGGGCAGAAGCTCCTCAGCGAAAGACTTTACGGCAGCGTCAACCTCGGCGCGGAATCTTGCGAGATCGGTTTCTGTCGCCATTGTGGTGGGCAAGCTTGCGCCTGCAGCCTCGATCATCATCAACACGGCTAAGGAATCCGCAATGATGAAGCGGGCAAGACCACCCACTTCCGAGCCAACCACGGTGCCATCAAGGTAGCCAGGAACGTCCGCGTACCTGGTAAGCAAGCGCGTGATTGCCTCGTTTTCATAGTGGGCACCAATCCGGGTCCGAGTCTTGAAGAGAGCCGTTTCTTTCCGGGTTTCCCTGTCCACGCCCGCCACCGCTCGTAGATTCTTGAATGCTTCTAGGGCGTCTGCCTGCCCCTCGAGGAACTGCTCTATTGCTTTCGGACTGACAGTGCTCGTCAAGGTCGCGAGGGCATCGATGGCTTCATGTAGGTGGGCACAGAGAAGGCGGAGCGGGTACCAGTACTCTCCCGTCAGAAGCCGTTGTTGGATTCCCACCGCAGCTCGGAGTCGCTCGGCCGTCTCTACGTACAATCGTTGGGCAAGGCGTACATCGTCGGTGGCCAGCATGAGACGAAGTAGAGGAACGGTCAGCTTATCGCCTGGTGGAAATACGTGGCCAGGATTGAAACCTACGACAGCTGCGATGGCACGGGGGGATCGTGGAATCTGAACAGGCTCGACTCGTATTGGGCCACCGCTACCTTCGTCGGCGTGGACCAGAGCGGCCTTGGCTACGGCTTCTCTCGATTGCGCGTAGAGAACCCAACCACACGCGCATAGAGCACGCCACTGCCCCTTCGATTCCCGGAGCTCCTTCTCGCTCATTGCGCGTGCACCCGGCACCCGATCACAGCCCTCTCCTCGCTCATGTTCCCCCAAGGCCGCTCCGGGCGTGTGCCGCGCACGCAGAGACAGGTCGAGATGCGTGCAGTCCACCGCGAGGGCCGTTTCGGCATCCGCGTCCATCGTCTGCTCCTCTCGGTTCGGATGATGGGACCACGCGCTCCGGGCGGTGCCAGCCGCCGCGTGGCGTGTTTCTCCTTACTCACTTCACGAGTTCGGCCACTGACACCCTGAGCCCCTTGGCCAACCGGCGCAGCACGCTCAACGTGGGATCATGCCGGCCGAGCTCGATCCGCGCCAGATAGCCGCGGCTCACGTGAGCTTTCCGGGCGAGGGCCTCCTGACTCAGGCCACGGGCCGCTCGCAACCGCTTGAGCTGCTTCGTCAGGGGGTCCATGCGGCACCCATTGTTACCGATCTCGCACAGCCAGTCAACCGGACAATCGTGACCTTCCGCGGCCAGCGATGGCCAATCCATGATCGCAGCACACTAGACAGATCCGCGGCCAGGCATTGGGTCGCTCATAGATGGCGCGAGAAGGCAGTTGATTCTGGGGGTCGAGGGGCGATTCCGTGTGAGGAGGGGGTACGAGATGAAGTTGACCGCGTTAGGAGGCTGGAGGTCCAGTAGAACGACGCCGAGCGAGCGCATCGGCTCAAGGGCCGAAGCGGAAGCTAGGTCGAGGGCGACGATGCTGCGGGGAGGTGTCCTGCTGAGGCGGGGCAGCGTGAATGGCCTGCAGGAGTCGCGTTGGAGTCGTGACCCTAGTTGGGTCTCTTGCGCGGCGAATCCAGCACGCGCCGTGAAGCGGCCGCACGGGCGTGGCGGCGTCCGTCAAGGAGCGATCTTCGAGGAGTTCGGGCGAGTGGTCGGTAGTTTGAGAGACATTCCCGAGAATGCCCGATGACGGGACACTACGTGGAAAGATCATTCCGCAGATCAGATAGTTACGCGTTGGTGCTTCGCCTGCCCCAATCTCCAAAACGGGACAGTTCACGCGTTAGCGCGGACCATATCTTCCCCCAGTGCTCGTGACCCTTGACAACGCGCACTGCACGGGTGTAGCTATCTCTCAATCCAACGGCGCTCAAGGGATTCGTGTTTCCATGTCCTGCTGAGTCCGCGCGCCCAGGCAACGGTTCGGCGACGCTTACGCCGAGCCCAACGCCACGTCCACGAGCCACGACGGCGCGCACACACCCACGGACGAGGAGGAGAACTCCATGACACGACGCGCTCTCGTTCTCGGAATCGCGCTCCTCTGCACCGCGATGATTATGGCCGGCCCTCCGCCCGAATCGGCGGCGCAAGCGAAGGTGATCAAGATCGGCCTCTCTCTGCCGCTCACCGGAGCCGACGCGGATGGCGCCGACGCCATCCTGAAAGGCGCGCAGATGGCCATCGCCGAGATCAACGCCAAGGGCGGAGTCAGCGGTTACAAGCTCGAAGCGGTGGTGTTCGACAGCGCCACGCCCGCTGCGGGCCAGTACGACCCGGCCCAGGCCGCCACCAACTACAAGAAGTTCATCGGCGACAGCCTCGTGCTCGCGGCGGTCGGCCCGGTGATGAGCGGAGAGGGCAAGGCGATCTCGCCGATCCTTTCCGAGGCGGACATGGCCACCATCACGCCGAGCTCGACCAACCCCGATATCACCGATCCGAAGTTCCAGGCCCAGTACCGGCCCAAGGGCAAGGCCGTCTACTTCCGCACGGTGACGACGGATGCCTACCAGGGTCCGAACATGGCCAACTATCTCTTCCACCAGCAGAAGATCAAAAGCGTCTACGTGCTCGACGATGGCGGCGCCTTCGGCGTGGGCATTGCCGACAGCTTCCAGAAGCGCGCCGGAGAGCTCGGTGTGAAGATCCTGGGTCGGGACCGGCTCGACCCGAAGGAGGCCGACTACAAGACCATCCTCACCAAGATCAAGGGCATGAACCCGGACGCCCTCTACTACGGCGGCGTCATGCAGGCCGCCGCCAAGCTGGCGCCCCAGGCGTACGAGGTGACGCCAAAGGTGATCAAGGCGGGCTCCGACGGCGTCTACGATCTCTCATGGCCGAAGCAGTCCGGCAAGGAGGCCGTGGAGGGCTGGTACTGCTCGCAGGCATCACCGGAGCTGGTCACGGCTCCCAAGGTGGAATCCTGGGTGACCAAGTTCAAGACCGAGATGAAGCGCGAGCCGACCAACTACGCGATCACGTCCTACAACGCCGTCTACGTGATCGCCGACTCCGTCGAGCGCGCGGCGAAGGCGGGGAAACCTATGACGCGGTCGAATCTCCGCGATGCCATCCAGGCCGCCAAGGTATCATCGATCCAGGGGCCGATCGCGTTCGATGCGAACGGGGACATCCTGACGAAGACCGTCTCGATCTACCAGTGGCGTGACGGTGAGATCAAGTATGTGACCGTGGCTCCCGAGAAGTAAGCGCGGATCGGACACCCCGGGCAGGCGCCGCGCGCGTCTGCCCGGGGAACTCCCGCCATGAGTGCGTTCGACGTCCTTTTCCAGCAGGTCATCAACGGTCTCGCCCTCGGCATGATGTACGCCCTGCTCGCGCTGGGTTTCACCATGGTCTACGGCATCATCGAGCTCATCAACTTCTCTCACTTCAGTGTGTTCATGACGGGCACCTTCGTCGGGCTCGTGGTGCTGAGCCTCCTGGGGGTGACCCCTGGGTCCGCTTCCCTGACCGGAGTTCCGCTCGTCGGCATCTTGGTCGTGCTGTTCGCGGTGACCATGGCCACCACCGGCCTGCTCGGTGTGCTCATCGAGCGGATCTGTCTTCGCCCGGTGCGCCACGTCTCGGGGACGGCTCCGATGATCACGACCATCGGGATCGCGTTCATCCTGATCAACCTGGTCCTCCTCACCTGGGGACCTCAGGCGCAGCGATTTCCCCAGCTCCTCCCCAACTGGCGCTGGACGATCGGCGGCGCTGAAGTCACCTTCAAGCAGGTTGTCCTCTTCGCCGTCGCGCTCATTCTGATGATCGGCCTATCGCACCTCGTGAGGCGCACCACGCTCGGCAAGGCGATGCGCGCTACCGCGCAGGACGCCGACGCCGCCCGGATGATGGGCATCGACGTCGACCGAGTGGTGGTGCTGACGTTCTTCCTCGGCTCGGCGCTCGCGGGCGCGGGTAGTCTCTTCTTCGGGCTGTACTACGGCTTCACCGGATACTACATCGGCTACACGACCGGCCTGCGCGCCTTCACCTCCGCCGTCCTCGGCGGTATCGGCAGCATCCCGGGTGCCGTACTCGGTGGTGTCTTCATCGGGCTCACTCAATCTCTCGGCGGCCAGCTCATCGGCGTGAAGTGGACCGACGTGATCATCTTCTCGATCTTGATCTTCGTGATGGTGTGCCGGCCGAACGGCCTCCTCGGCGCGCAGACGCCGCGACGGGCGTGACCGTGCGAGCTCTGGCCGATCGCTGGCGCGGGCTGACGGTCGCTCGGCGGCGGCAAATCCTCGCTCCCGTGCTCCTCGGAGTCGGCATCCTGTTTCCGCTCGTCACCAGCAACGCCGGCAACGTGGACGCCGCCGCGAACGCCTTCACCTACGTGCTCCTGGCCCTCGGTCTCAACATCGTGGTGGGTTTCGCCGGGCTCCTCGATCTCGGCTATGCCGCGTTCTTCGCCATCGGCGCTTATGGCTACGGGATCGCCGCGTCTGGCCAGCTCAGGCCGGAGTGGTCGAACCTGTGGGCGCCGCTCGAGTGGGCCGGTCAGGTCAGCCGTCTCGCCATGCCCGGCCAGCCGGCCACCGTGCAGTTCCATTTCTCTTTCTGGCCGATGCTTGCCGTGAGCGCCATCATCTGCGCCATCTTCGGCATGCTCTTCGGCGCGCCGACGTTGCGCCTCCGCGGCGACTACCTCGCCATCGTGACCCTGGGGTTCGGCGAGATCGTCCCCGTGGTCGCACGGAACTGGGAGGGGCTCACCAACGGCGCGCAGGGCCTGGGAGGCATCCGCACACCGAAGCTCTTCGGGTTCGACTTCGGTTTCTCACCCTACCCGTACTACTTCCTCGGACTGGCCCTCGCTGCCGTCGGCGTGTGGATCTCGATCCGTCTGCAGGAGTCGCGGGTCGGGCGTGCGTGGATGGCAATCCGCGAGGACGAGCTCGCTGCCGGAGCGATGGGAGTGAACCACGTCCACTACAAGCTTCTGGCCTTCGCCATGGGCGCCGCGGTGGGCGGGCTCGGCGGCACGTTCTACGTGGCCAAGCTGACGACCGCCACACCCGACATGTTCACGTTTCCCGTGTCGGTGATGGTGCTGGTCATGGTGGTGCTCGGCGGGCTCGGCTCGATCCGCGGGGTGGTCCTGGCGGCGCTCTTCGTCGCGTTCCTGCAGTCCGTGATCCTCCAGGACCTCACGCAATACGTGCACGTGCTCGGTCGCGTCGTGGGTAGCCCATTTCTCCAGCGCGTCGAGCTCATCACGTCGCTCGAGCTGATCTTCGGACTCATCCTCGTCCTCATGATGATCTTCCGGCGCGAGGGGCTCTGGCCAGCCGTGCGACGGGTGTCGGCCCTCACGCGCGAGCAGCAAGCGGCGGCGCCTGCGCGTGGCGCGGCGGTCAAGCTGTCGTGGGCGCATCCGCCCGTCGCGGGAGGATCGGCGCATCCGCTCCTTCAGCTCGAGCGCCTCAGTAAGCAGTTCGGCGGGCTATCCGCCGCTTCCGACATCAACCTCACCGTCCACGCCGGCGAGCTCGTGAGCATCATCGGGCCGAACGGGTCGGGCAAGACCACGCTGTTCAACCTGATCACCGGCCTCATCCGGCCCGACGCTGGAAACATTCGCTTCGACGGACAAGACATCGCCGGGCGGCCGTCCCACGAGATCGTCGCTCACGGCGTCGCACGGACCTTCCAGAACATCCGGCTCTTCAACAACCTCAGCGTGCTCGAGAACCTCCTCGTTGGCGAGCACGTGCGTCTCGAGGCGAGCGTGCTGGGCGCGATCTTCCGGCCGCCCCGCGTTCGCGCCGAAGAGCGGCGCGCCGCATCGAGCGCGCTCGAGGTTCTGGAGATCTTTGGCAACCGTCTGCTGCCGCGCCTCGACCACCCAGTCTATGGCTTGTCCTACGCGAACCGTCGCCGCACGGAGATCGCCCGGGCGATCATGACGCGGCCTAAGCTCCTTCTGCTCGACGAGCCGGCGGCAGGGATGAATCCTGTGGAGACCCTCGAGTTGATGGATCTCATCAAGGCGCTCCGTGATCTCGGCATCACCGTCATCCTCATCGAGCATAAGCTGGACGTGGTCATGGACGTGTCCGATCGAGTCGTCGTGCTCGACCACGGCGTCAAGATCGCGGAGGGCGCGCCCGCCCAGGTCCGGAGCGACGAGCGCGTCATCGAGGCCTATCTCGGGCGACGCCGGCGCACGGCATGAGACCGGGAGGGCAGCTTCTGCTCGAGTTCAGGAACGTCCACACTCACTACGGCTCACTCCATGTGTTGAAGGGTGTGAGCTACGAGATCCACGAAGGCGAGATCGTCTCACTCCTCGGTGGCAACGCCTCGGGCAAGTCCACCACGATGAAGACTGTCCTCGGGCTCGTTCGCCCGACCGAGGGAACGGTCAGCTTTCGCGGCGAGCCGATCCACGCCCTCCGCACCAGCGAGATCGTCAAGCGCGGCATCGCGCCCGTGCCCGAGGGTCGCCGCGTCTTCCCACGGATGACCATTCTCGAGAACCTCGAGATGGGTCGCTACACGAGGCGGACGGAGCCGGGCGGGGACGAAGAGCTCGAGCGTGTGTTCAGTCTCTTCCCCGTGCTCCGCGAGCGGCGGCACCAGCTCGCTGGTACGATGTCTGGCGGCGAGCAGCAAATGCTTGCGATCGGCCGCGCGCTCATGACTCGCCCCGCGCTCCTGTGTATGGACGAGCCCTCAATGGGGCTGGCTCCGCGTCTGGTGGAGGAGGTCTTCGACATCATCCGGGCCATCAACGAGCAGGGAACGACGATCTTCGTGATCGAGCAGAACGTCAACATGGCGCTGTCCATCGCGCATCGCGGCTACGTGCTCCAGATGGGCGAGGTCGTGCTCAACGGCACCGCCCAGGAGCTCCTCGAGAATCCGCTGATCCAGAAGGCGTATCTCGGCGGGACCTGAGCCCAGGGCGACCACACTCGTGCATGCCGAAGAAACTAAAGGACGAATGAAGATGGGGCCTGCGGTATGAGCCATAAACTAGCCCTTGCGCCCCTCGCGGGGCTCGCGATCACTGTCGTGGTTGCGTTCGCCCTCCCGGGGCATGCTTACGGGAAAGGACATGGACACAGTGGAGGAGGCCATGGCGCGCACCACAGCGCGCACCATGCCGGCAGTAGCGGCTCGTGGCGACAGAGTTCGGGGTCGGCTTCCCGAGATGCCGGCAACACGCCTGCTGGCCGTCCAAGCGGGGTCGGTCAGCTGGGCCGCCCTACTTCG
>Ga0126382_10001096_pt1 | contig 10961 bp, 11 predicted proteins | sample PanSoiMetPlot_30_FD_92548 | JGI IMG/M metagenome (GOLD analysis project Ga0126382, IMG submission 92548) | Tropical forest soil microbial communities from Panama - MetaG Plot_30 | ecosystem: Environmental > Terrestrial > Soil > Tropical forest > Bulk soil | place: Panama | collected 2016-02-17 | reverse complement strand
GCGGGTGCGCGATGCCCGGGAAGGCTGCGGAGAAAAACTAATGGCCATTACGCATCCAAACTAGTGGCAGAGCGTTGGAGCACTCTGCCGAAGGCTTCCTGTATCACAGGGCGACGATGAGCATGCGAGTGGTTAAGCATTAGAACGAGTCTGGAACGAATCGCGCCCGAATCGCTGACTCCGCACTGTATAACTTCGTTCACGGCGACATCTGGCGAGCGGCAGGTGCGCAGGTACAAGATGGAGTAGCGGGGCGTCAATTCAAGTCGGTTTAAGCCACTCTAAAGTTAATGTAATCGTTGATTCGACAGTTCCCGAAGAGTTAAGGGGGGTTACTGCGTCTTCGTACCATTGGCCGAGGCACCGACCTGTATCGGAATCGAGACGAATTCTGAAGCCTCTAGCACTGCCTGGCCAATTGGCGTCGGCCCTTGCGCGCGATAAGGCACCAATACGCGGGTTCCGGCGATTGGCGCGAGCCATACTTCCATGTCGCGCTGGCTAGACAGATATTTGATCGCCGCGCGGGAAGGGATGAATCCCGCCACTGGCAAAAAATAGGCCGCGCAAACCACCACCGGACCTGAATAACCCTTGGCCGCCTTCACCTTGTCCATTCGCTTGAAAGCAAATTGCAAATCGTAACGCAGCCGACCATCGAAGACCTCCTGCTTGCGCTGACAGACCTCTGGCACCAGCAGGTCCCCGTTTCCGGGCACCCGCACCAGTGAGCCAGTCATCGGATCAAGAACGCCGCGCTGGGATGCCTCTGTGATCGGCACACGATCAGGGTGGTTATCTGCAGGTGGATCGACCTTGTAATCTTTCACGTTGCCATTGCTGATCGTGATGCGGATCGAATCGAGCTTCTTATTATTACGGCCGCTTATGGTCGCGGCGTAGATCGAAGACAGCCTCCCGCCTGATAGTGTGCCGCGCGCGGTGGCGTTGCCTTGGCCGCCTGTGAATGCGTGCAACAATCCTGACGTCGTCCCGATGAGTGCGGCAGTGTACTGCGTGTCAGTGACGTCGATGGCCCAACTACCGTTCCCTATTGGAATTCCTGCAATCGTCGCTGAGTAACGGGCTTCGAGACGCGCTTGCGCACATACCGGCGCGGCCAAGCCCAATATCGCCAAGAGCAGCGTGGCTGACGTCAGAGGCAGGCTTTTTACCAGGTAACGCAAACTCTGTCCTTCCGTGCGTCGACGCCAGCTGACGATCCGTGGTCAGATCCGATAATATCACCCAAACCAGCACGCAATCGCCCTGTGTGATCGGTGAGTGGTCGCAGGGTTAGTGCCGAACGGTTGGCACAAAGGATTTCGTCGGCGCGGATTTAGTCGAAACTGTGTTCGCCGGGAGCGGAGCCCGCTGACGGCGGAAAAATCCGTTAAATCCTGCGCAATCGGTTGCTTGACGCCTTTAAACGCGCTCTCTATACGTCCGGCCCATCTGAACCCGGACGATTGACCGGAGCCGGCACGTGCTCGTGCAGGTTTTCTTTGAGGACTGAGCTATGTCATGGCGTTGCGACCTGACCGGTAAAAAGCCACTGGTCGGTCACAAAGTGAGTCATTCCAACGTCAAGACCAAGCGGCGCTTTCTGCCGAACCTGCGCAATGTGACGCTGATCTCCGACACTCTCGGCCGCAGAATTCGGTTGTGCGTATCAGCCAATGCCCTGAAGACTGTCGACCATCGCGGCGGCCTTGATGCATTTCTGTTGAAGGCCAAGGACGACGAGCTGGCGCCGCGAGTCCTCGAACTTAAGCGCCAGATTTTAAAGAAACGCGACGCCAAGGCGAGTTGACGGGACCGACAACGTTGAGGTTGTAATGGCGGCTTGCCACTGCTATTGGCGCACGGTGTTCTCCAAAGAGGGGTTCCTGGACGAGCCTGGTAATGACAAGAAAGGACAGGTTCATTCCTCCGCCAAAGCAAACTGTAGAAGCAGACTGCGCTGAAGGAAGGAAAAATTGTCGTCCGATGCGATGGTGAGAATTGTCTCGCCGACTGCAGTGCGATGCACGGCAATCCCTTCCATATTGTCGATCTGATAGGCAAGATCGGCCCCGATCATAGAACGGCCATCGACTAGCGCGCCTTCCTTGAGACTTGCGAGCGGCAGGCGACGAATGCGCATCGCGACGCCACGCACGCACAGGTGATTAGCCGTTCCAACAGCAACAGATCGCTGGGTGAAAGGAACGTGCAATTGGTGACGTCAAAATCATCAGTGCGCTTGACGCTAAAGCGCTTGACGCCGTCGTTCCCTGGCAAAAAAGACCGTAAATTGCCGGCGTTGTCGAGACTACGCTCGGTCACCGCGATCAATTCGCCCGCCAACACACCTTGCCGCTGTGCCACGAGGCAGTCGAGACTTTTATTGTATTTGAGCGTCTTGAAGTCCGGCGGCACGTTAATCGCCTGGCCTCGTGCGAGCGGACGGCAATCGGACTGTGCAGTCTGCTCGACCCGCTCGATGATGAAGTAGAGAATTCCATCACGTTCGGTGAGGGATTACGACGTCGTACCAGCCGTGCGTGACCAACAGCTTGCCATCGGATCCAAGTTCGGGGCGATTTCGGCTTCGGCAATCCCGGCCGGCTTGCCGTTGTGATAGACAAGCCGCCCGCGCAGCCAGGAGCCGCGATCGGTAATTGCGATAAAGCGACTCGTCATGAATACCTGAAATGCCACCGAAGGCCGGATTGTTCGACGCAAGCACGAGGCCTCCGCGGAATTCTAAGTCACAATCCCTGCGGCATAGCGAGGCGGATCTGCAAAGGCGAAAGGGCCGACGACAACGACCAACGCAGCGAGGTTCACGCCGGCAAGCGCCGCGCGGCAGGGTAAAGCGTTCAAGCGACGCGCCTCCGCGGGCGCGGCCTCGACCACTCAATCGGGGCGTGTTCTTCGAACAGTTCGGCCAGCTTTTCGATCATTGCACCGCCGAGCTCTTCGGCATCGACAATTGTGACCGCACGCCGGTAGTATCGCGTCACGTCATGGCCGATACCTATGGCGATCAGCTCTACCGGAGACCGTGTCTCGATCTCATCGATCACCCAGCGCAGATGACGTTCAAGATAGTTACCGGGATTGACGGAAAGCGTGGAATCATCGACTGGCGCTCCATCGGAAATCATCATTAAAATCTTGCGCTGCTCGAGGCGCCCAAGCAAACGCTTGTGCGCCCAATCGAGCGCTTCGCCATCGATGTTCTCCTTCAAAAGACCCTCGCGCATCATCAGGCCAAGATTTTTGCGCGCGCGACGCCAGGGCGCATCGGCCGATTTGTAAATAATGTGTCGCAGATCGTTTAAGCGACCAGGATTTGTTGGCTTGCCGGCCGTCAACCAGTGTTCGCGCGACTGTCCGCCTTTCCACGCGCGCGTGGTGAAGCCAAGAATTTCAACCTTGACGCCGCAGCGCTCAAGCGTGCGCGCAAGAATATCGGCGCAGGTGGCGGCGACGGTAATCGGACGGCCGCGCATTGAGCCAGAATTATCGAGCAGAAGCGTAACGACAGTGTCGCGGAACTTGGTGTCTTTCTCAGCCTTGAACGAAAGCGGATGCAGTGGATCAATGATGACGCGTGACAGCCGCGCCGGATCGAGCTGACCTTCCTCCAGGTCGAATTCCCAGGAACGGCTCTGTTGGGCCATCAGGCGCCGCTGCAGCCGATTGGCAAGGCGCGCGACGACGCCCTGCAAATGGGAGAGCTGCTTGTCGAGGTAGCCTCGCAAGCGATCCAACTCTTCTGCCTCGCACAGATCCTCAGCGGCGACGGTTTCGTCGAACCTGGCTGTGAAAGCGCGATAGTCCGGCCCCCGCCGTTCGTTGGCGCCAAAATGGCGCGGGCGCTGTGGCTCTCCGGGAGTCTCGGCGTCGCCCATGTCCGTGTCGTCGGCCATATCGGCGGTCGGGGCCTCCACCGTCTCGGCGGCAGCGTCGGTCATGTCCTCGACGGACGCCTGCATGTCTTCCATGCTCATCCGCTGCATCTCATCGGAATCTGCGGCTTCACCGTCTTCTCCGGATTCCTGCTTGCGGCGATCCTCCTCGCCTTCGTCTTCTTCCTCTGAGTCGTGGCTGCGATCCTCGCCCATTTCGAGAGCGTCAAGCAAATCGTGGACGACATCACTGAACTGGCGCTGATCGTCAACGAGATTTTCCAGCCGATCGAGATCCCGACCGGCGCGCTCCTCGACCAAGGGACGCCACAGATCAACCAGTTTCTTGGCCGCCGGCGGCGGAGCCATACCTGTCAGACGCTCACGCACCATGAGCGCCAACGCATCCTCGATCGGCGCATCGGCGCGCTCGGTGATTTGATCGAATTTGCCGCGATGAAACCGTTCATCGAGCATCGCCGTGAGGTTCTGCGCGACGCCATTCATGCGTCTTGCGCCAATCGCTTCCACGCGAGCCTGCTCCACTGCCTCGAACACTGCTCGAGCCTGCTGACCGGCCGGTTGCAGACGGCGATGCAAGGCCTGATCGTGACAGGCAAGACGCAAGGCGATTGAATCGGCATGACCGCGAACAACCGCAGCCTCAATCTTGCCGAGCTTGCGCGGCGGCTCGGGCAAACGGACTTTTCCACCCATCAGCCCCGGCCGCTCGGCCGCGAAAGCAACCTCTAATTCGGGCTTGCGCGCGAGTGCGCGCAAGCAACCCGTGACCGCCTGTTTGAACGGTTCGGTCGGGGATTCCTTTGGCGACGGTTTGGCTTTGATGTTAGAGGCCATCACTCGTCTCCTCTCCGCGCGGGAGACGCAAAAAATCAAGTCAGTGCCACGTTCACCGACGATTCCGGCAGCTCAACCCCGAAGCAGCGTTGATAGAACTCAGCGACAATCGGTCGTTCAAGCTCGTCGCATTTGTTGAGAAAGGTCAACCGGAAAGCAAAACCGATATCGTTGAAGATTTCGGAATTCTCGGCCCAGATGATGACAGTTCGCGGGCTCATCACGGTCGAGATGTCGCCGTTCATGAACGCATTACGCGTAAGATCGGCAACGCGCACCATTTTGTTGACTGTGTCACGGCCCTGCTCGTTGCGATAGTGTTTGGCCTTGGCCAGAACGATCTCCACTTCGTTGTCGTGTGGCAAATAATTTAGTGTGGTCACGATCGACCACCGGTCCATCTGGCCCTGGTTGATCTGCTGCGTACCGTGATAGAGGCCCGACGTGTCGCCGAGGCCGACGGTGTTGGCTGTGGCAAACAGACGAAATGCAGGGTGCGGCTTGATCACCTTGCTCTGGTCGAGCAACGTGAGCCGTCCGGACGCTTCCAGCACGCGTTGAATGACAAACATCACGTCCGGCCGTCCGGCGTCGTATTCGTCAAAGCAGAGTGCGACGTTATTTTGCAAAGCCCAGGGCAGAATGCCTTCGCGGAACTCGGTGACCTGTTGGCCGTCCTTGATGACTATTGCGTCCTTGCCGATCAGATCGATGCGGCTGATGTGGCTGTCGAGATTGACGCGCACGCAGGGCCAATTGAGTCTGGCCGCCACCTGCTCGATATGAGTGGATTTGCCGGTACCATGGTAGCCAGTGACTATTACGCGGCGGTTCTTCGCAAAGCCCGCAAGAATGGCGAGTGTGGTCGGGCGATCGAAACGATAGTCAGCGTCAATATCCGGCACGTGCTCATCGACCTGCGAATAAGCCGGTGCTTCCAAATCACTGTCTATTCCGAAGACCTGCCGAACCGACACTTTCATATCGGGCAGGCCGGCAATCTCTTGCATTGCGGCGGTCATTGATCCTCCGTGGCTTCGGAAAACCGAAGCCCCTGATGCGGTCCGATTCGTACGGTCCGGCTGTTGCCGGCAACTTAGCAGAGGCCACAGCGACGAAAAACCCGCTAAGTCGAATAGCACCATCAATCATTTCAATAAGATAGGTGCGGTCACCCCTGTGAGAAAGGCGGAGCTGGGTTGACTGGAACACGGCCCAGCCGGTCAGCCGAACCCCACCGATTTCAGGTAATTGTACGATTGGATGATTTCCACCAACCGGTCCTCGGTCGAGCGGTCGCCACCATTGGTGTCCGGATGGTGACGCTTTACTAGTTCCTTGAAACGCATTTTCACTTGCTGCGACGTAGCGCCGACTTCCAGTCCGAGCGTGCCGAGAGCCTTGCGCTCGGCGTTGCGAATCGGCCGGGTTTCTGCGCGCGCTCGCTGTTCCGCCCGAACCCCTTCGCCGAACAAATCGAACGGATCAGCATGACTCCCGAAAGCACGCAGGTCCGGTCGCGTCGTGGCTTTGCCGGTTCCCATCTTCCAGGTAGGGCGATGGCCGGTGAGGGCGTCCTTTTGGTAAGCCATCACCGCCGCGTCGTTCATGCCAGCAAAAAAATTGTACGATTGGTTGTATTCGCGCACGTGATCTAGGCAGAAACGCCAGTACTCTTTCTCGCGACCCCGCCCCTTGGGTGCGCGGTGCGTTGCCTTTTCCTTGCAGCCACGCCATTCGCAGCTCAGGCCGCCCGTTTTCGGACGGCGATCCTTCTCCGGTTTGACACGGATACGGTCAAAAAGGGGTGAGTCGAATTTCATGACCCAATATTATGCGCTTTTGCCAGGGCCGCCTTCAAGGCTTGAACTTGGACCTGAGAACGACGCCACCCATTGACCAGCGGGCTGCCCTCTCCTAAGCGGGCGGCACGTCCTAAGCGGGCACCATGCGGACCGCCGATCTCATCACAAAGAAGTTGACCGAGGCTTTCGCGCCGCGAAGCCTCAAGGTGCTGGACGAATCCGGCCAGCATGAAGGCCATGCTGGACACCGGCCAGGCGGGCAAACTCACTATTGCGTCTATATTGTCTCGGAAGCGTTCAAGGGAAAGACCCGGCTCGAACGCCACCGTATGATCAATCAAGTGCTTGCAGGGGAACTCTCCGGCGGCATCCATGCACTCGCCATCCATGCGGCCGCGCCGGAGGAAAGCGAAGTTTAGACGTCAATCTTCGCAGCCTGTGCTCTCGGCAACGGTTGAATGCGCAATGCGGTGATGCGATTGCGCGCACGACGCAACACCCTGAAACGGAACCCGTAAAACGTGAAGTTTTGCCCTACTTCGGGAATTGATCGCGCTTCATGGATGACTAAACCGGCGATAGTGGTTGCTTCATCGTCTGGCAAATTCCAGTCCATGACGCGATTCAGGTCGCGGATAGGAACTGCGCCATCAACATTGACTGAACCGTCGGGCTGACGCCGCACACCCGGCATGGCGACATCGTGCTCATCGGTAATGTCGCCGACGATCTCCTCCAGAATGTCTTCCAGCGTCACCAAACCTTCGACCTCCCCATACTCATCTACGACAAGGGCGAATGGCGTCTTGCGGCGGCGGAATGCCTTGAGTTGTTCGGAAACCGGCCGCGTGTCAGGCACGAACCAGGGCGGCGTCATCAGTGAGGCTATGTCGACCTTGGCGGCATCGCCGTCGACCGCATGCAATGCGCGCAGCAAATCCTTTACGTGCAGGATGCCGACAACATTCTCCGGATTTCCACGCCATAACGGCAGGCGCGTGACCGGAGAGGCAATGACCGCATTGACGATATCCTCCGGCGAATCGTCGGCGTCGAGCGTGATCATGTTCGTGCGGTGGATCATCACATCGGACACAGCAAGCTCACGCAAGTCGAGCACACCGCCGAACATGTCGCGGTCGGACGCTTCCACCTCGCCTTCGCGGTGAAAAAGATCGACCGCGCCCCGCAATTCTTCATGCGCTGATAAGACTCCCTGATCCTTATCGACGTCCATCCCACACCGCTCGAGGATCCAGCACACCAGTTTTTCGATTGCTACCAGAATCGGACCGAGCAGCCGTACAACCCATTGCATCGGCCGCGCCACTGCCAGCGCTGTGCGGTCGGGTGCGTTGAAGGCGGCAGTCTTGGGCAACACTTCGGCGAAGACGACCACCAGTACGGTCATCAGCACGGTCGCATAGAACACGCCGGCATTGCCAAACCAGGCGAGCAATACGCCGGTCGCCAGTACTGAGGCTGCAATATTGACGGCATTGTTACCAAGCAGGAGCGCGCCGATCAGCCGTTCACGTTGTGCAAGCAAGCGATTCACGATGCCCGCGCGTTTGTTTCCATGTTTCTCTAGCCGCGTCATGCTGGCGCGAGAGGATGCGGTGAGCGCCGTTTCACTGCCGGCAAAAAAGGCGGAGAGCAGCAAGCAGATCAGGACGACGACAAGTGACAGCCATTCATTCGCGGTCATCGCTCGACAAGTTTTTCAGTAAGAAACGTCCGCACCTCGGCGGCGCCGACATTGTTTTCGATAAAAGCCTGACCGATACCGCGCACCAAAATAAAGGCGAGCGTGCCGCGCCTTACCTTTTTGTCTTGGGTGATCAGTTCCATCAAAAGATCGGCGCCCGGCGCGCCGCCAGGCACATCCTTTAAATTGGTGGGCAGGCCTACCGCTGCAAGATGCGCGCGCGCACGCGCAGTCTCCGTGGCTGCAATTAATCCTCTTTGAGAGGAGAATTCGAATGCCAGCGTTATGCCGAGCGCCACCGCCTCGCCATGCAGCAATCGGTCGGAGAATCCGCAACCGGCTTCCAAGGCATGGCCGAAGGTGTGGCCCAAGTTGAGCAGCGCGCGCTCACCCGTCTCACGCTCATCGCGCGCGACAATGCATGCCTTCCCGCGACAACAGACTGCAATCGCGTGCTCGCGTGCCGGCCCGCCTTCAAATACATCCTGCCAGTTCCTCTCGAGCCAGGCGAAAAATGCCGCGTCGGCCAGCAGGCCATATTTCGCAACTTCAGCGTAGCCCGCACGGAATTCGCGCTTCGGCAATGTGTCGAGCAAGGCGGTATCGACAATGACTAGGATCGGCTGATGAAAGGCACCAATTAGATTCTTGCCATGTCGAGAATTGATGCCTGTCTTGCCACCGACCGAAGAATCGACCTGCGCGAGAAGCGTCGTCGGGACCTGCACGAAATCCAGGCCGCGCCGTACACAAGAGGCCGCAAAACCAGCCAGGTCGCCGATCACGCCGCCGCCCAGCGCGATGATAAGATCATTCCTCTCGATGCGAGCAGCGATGATCGACTCGCAAACATTTTCGAATGTCGGGTAATTTTTGGAATTCTCTCCTGCCGGCACAATGATGCACGCACTGTTGATGCCGGAAGATATAAGCGCGGCTTCCGCGGCGCCGAGATAAATCTTGGCGACGGTTTCATCAGCGACGATCGCAACTCGCGCATTAGGACGCAGTGACTTGATTCGCTCACCTAGACCTGCAAGCAGGCCGCGGCCGATCGCAATATCGTAGGCGCGCTCGTGCAGAGCTACCTTCACAACGTTCGCCTCGGTCTGGCGCAATAGCGCAGTCATGACGGTTTCTCCCTGCCAAGACCGAGATGTTTCGGCAGTTGGACCATAATCTCATCGACTATAGTATCATGGGGTTCGTCACACGATTGCACGACAATGTCGGCTTGGGCATAGAGTGGCTCGCGCGCCGGCAGTAAGTCCTTGATTTTTTCCGCCAGTGGACGATTGGTGCGGCGTTTTGTTCGCTTAAGCAAAACGTCGATGTCCGCTTTCAACCAAATCGAAACGCCTTTTTCTCCGATTAGCGCGCGGGTTCGCGTGTTCATCAGCGAACCGCCGCCCGTTGCTAACACCTGCGGACCATTGTCGAGCAGTCGCGCAATCACGCGCGCCTCGCCGGCGCGGAAATATGGTTCCCCGTGCTTGTCGAAGATCTCGGAAATGGTCATTCCTGCCGCAATTTCGATTTCGCTATCAGCATCAATGAACGGAATTCCAAGTCGGCCGGCAAGCCTTCGGCCAATTGATGATTTGCCCGCGCCCATCATACCGACGAGCACAATAGAGCGGCTGCCAAGCGCACGGACCACCGCCAATTCTGGGTCATTTTCTGTCGGTTTTTGAATGGCGCCATTAACCATGCTATAGTTCCGAAGCGAATCCACGGGTTCCATATACCAGTAATCGCGACGACCGCGCAGTCTTGCGAGCGGTCTCGGAACGTGGTCGTAACTCGCCTAAAATCGCTAGGCGCTGTCGCACGCAAGCTTTCCGGGTTTGATGATGCCGAGCTTATTCAGATTTCTGATCTTTCTTGGTTTGCTTGTCGGGCTCGGTTATGGCGCGGTGTTCTCACTCGCCACCTTTGTGAAGTACCAACCGCGCGAGATCATCGTGACCATTCCGCCTGACAAGTTTCTCAAAAATCACTAACGCGGAGACAAGCCGAGGCGATGATCTGCCGGCCAAGAGCATCCGACGAAGCACTGGTCGAATTATTTCTCGACATGCTCGCAGCCGAGCGCGGTGCTGGCGAGAATACGCTTTCGGCCTATCGCAACGATCTCGAAGACTTGTCCACGCATCTGCACGTGACAGATCGAACAATCGCCGACGCCGGGACCGATGACCTGCGTGCATTTCTTGAGAACCTTTCCAAGCGCGGCTTTAAGGCTTCGTCGCTGGCACGGCGGCTGTCAGCGGTGCGGCAGCTTTACCGTTTTCTCTATGCAGAGGGACAACGCGGCGACGACCCCGCCGCGGTGCTGGAGGGCCCAAAGCGCGCGCGCCCTCTTCCCAAGGTGCTTTCGATAGGCGATGTCGATACGCTACTGAAGCAAGCGCGAGCGAATTGCGAAAATACGGACCACGCGCTTGTCCAGCGCCTGCGGGCCGCGCGCCTGCTATGTCTGCTTGAAGTGGTTTACGCCACAGGCCTGCGCGTGTCAGAACTTGTGGCATTGCCTGCCTCGGCGGCGCGGCTAGATCAGCGCATGTTGGTTGTGCGCGGCAAAGGTGGCAAGGAGCGTCTTGTACCCCTCAACACGCAGGCCAAATGTGCGATGTCCGAATATCTCGAGCTGCGCACCGCAGCTGAGCGTGACGCGAAGTCGAAATGGCT
>Ga0126382_10001095_pt1 | contig 10969 bp, 8 predicted proteins | sample PanSoiMetPlot_30_FD_92548 | JGI IMG/M metagenome (GOLD analysis project Ga0126382, IMG submission 92548) | Tropical forest soil microbial communities from Panama - MetaG Plot_30 | ecosystem: Environmental > Terrestrial > Soil > Tropical forest > Bulk soil | place: Panama | collected 2016-02-17 | reverse complement strand
CGAAAGCACGCACGACATTTCTTTTCGCGGTCCCGTAGCTCAGCCGGATAGAGCAGCGGTTTCCTAAACCGAAGGTCGGAGGTTCGAGTCCTCTCGGGACCGCCAGCTTCATTGCGAGCCCTTTCGTTTCAACGGGTTAAATTACGGACGGGTGGCGTCGGATATTGCCCCTTGGGACAATTTTTGGATGACCGTCGCTGTCCAGTTCGCCCACTATTCCTGCTCGGTTGCCCAATGCCGGTCCGGGACTGTGCCGCTGGGGCCCTCAGCCGATCGGGTACCTGGGCGAGAACTTCACGCGGACGCGACATCCCGGGCCGGCGTCCTCCCAGGCGAGCCTGGCCTGAAGTTGTTCGGCAAGAAGACGCGTTAGACGCGAGCCGGTGCGCTCCTGTTTGTCTAGTGGACAGCCGACGCCATTGTCCTCGACCACGAGAGCCAAAGAATTCGTCTTGCTAAGGACCACGCGAATGGCGCCGCTCCGGTCATCGGGAAAGGCATGCTTCAATGCGTTCGTGACCAACTCGTTGGCTATGAGACCGAGCGGAACCGCCTGTTCCGTTCGCAGATGCACATCGTCGGACTCGACGTTGACCGCGATCGGCCGCACGTCACGCAGCGAGTCGCCCAGATGCCGGCACAGCTCCTCAAGGTATGAGCGCATCTCCACCTGTCCATTTTGCCTAGCCGGCTGGAAGTGCTGGTGGGCGCTTGCAATAGCCTGAACGCGTGCGACGGCCTTCTCAAGCGCGGCCCGCGTCTCCGGACTTGTCTTTGAGCGTGCCTGCAGAGACAGCACGGAGATCACCATCGCGAGATTGTTCTGCGTGCGGTGGCCCAGCTCGCGCAGCAACAGGTCTTTCGCCCGCTCCGCATCGGCCGCGTGCTCCCAAGCGCTGCGAAGGGCCTCGCTTACGATTGCAAGCCCGAGCGCCGCCAACGCAAAGATAACAAGGGGAAGGATGAACTCAGCCGGCACTAACAAGCTGTCGGCGGGTTTGAGGACGAAATAAAGCAGCAAGCAACTGAGCAGGACAGCGAACACGCCCGCCCCTCGCTCGAACAGCACCGAAGCGGCGAAGATAGCGGGAAATAACAGATAAAAGCCCAGGAGATCGCCGCGCCCCTGCAGGCCAACAAGCGCAAGGAAAGCAACACCGATCAGAACAGCGGTCGTGCCGTACTGCACGAGGAACGAGTGCGGCCTCGGTGGCAGCCATCGCAAGAAGGAGGTTTGCTCCATCACGCCGGAAACGCGTGGTTGCGAGGTTCAGTTGCGTGATGTTCGCCTAGCGCGGATCACAAAATAAGCATTCTGGAAGCGGAATAATGGAACTGATTGATTGCACGCCGAATTGTATAGATCGCCCGTGATAAGAGGGGCGCCGACATGATTGCGCTGCAGCGTGAGTCTGGTTCCTAAACATTTTGATCGTGGAGGACGAGGTTCTCGCTCCGCCTTGACCGTCAAGTCAAGGCTCAGAAGCTACTTCTCTTTGCCAGTCCCTTTGCGACCTCGCGCGCGCAGTCGATGAAGCGAAGCACGGGCCGGTTTGGGCGTGCGCTTTTTCAGCGTCGCCGGTTGGCGAAGGGCGAGGGGATGCCGGCAATCCGGGACCTTGTCGGGCCTCGGATTGTTCACCAGCGCCAAAGCTCCGGTTGGTCGCGGAAACCGCGCGTGAAGTATGGGGTGCCGCGCGAGCCCCCCGGGCGCTTGCCTCATCGGTCCTAAAGCGTCACGCTGTCACCATAACAGACAGCTTTCGGGGACGTCATGGATTTGGGGCTGCTGGGAAAGACCGCCGTCATAACGGGCGGCAGCAAGGGCATCGGGTTCGCGATCGCAGAGGAGTTCGCGCGCGAAGGGGTTGATCTGCACCTGTCGGCGCGCAGCGGCGATGATCTGAGGCGGGCCGCGGCGGACCTCACTGGGCGCTTCGGAGCTCGCGTCGACATTCATCCCGTGGACTTGTCGGATCGCGCCGCGCGTGACGCGTTTGCGCGTGAATGCGCGTATGTTGATATCCTGGTCAATTGCGCGGGCGCGATACCCGGCGGCGGTCTCGATCAGGTCGGCGAGGACGCCTGGCGTTCGGCCTGGGACCTCAAGCTGTTCGGATATGTCGGGATCACGCGCATCATCTACGAGGAGATGTGCCGCCGCCGGCGTGGCGTCATCATCAATATCGTCGGCGTCGGCGGCCTTATGACCAATGCCGGCTACATCTGCGGCGGACCAAGCAATGCGGCGCTGATCAACTTCACGATCAGCCTCGGCGGGGCCAGCGTGCGCCACGGCGTGCGCGTGTGCGGCGTGAACCCCGGGCCGGTCGATACCGAGCGGATGGCCTATCTGCGCCGCATCCAGGAGGAAGGAGTGCCCGCGCGCGAGCGCGATGAATGGCGCAAGCGTTATTTCGACAAGATGGCGTATGGGCGCGGCGCGCGATCGGACGAAATATCCGGAGCGGTCGCGTTCCTGGCGTCGGACCGGGCCTCCTACATCTCCGGCGCCATGCTCACCATCGACGGCGGGATCGTGGCTCGCGCGGGAGCTCCGGGAAGTCTGGTCGAGCCTGAAAGCGCGTAGCACTGAGCAAGCCATGAGAACGGTACTGCTGCGAAAGCCGGGCGGCCCCGACGTTCTGGAAATAGTGAATGTCCCGGACCCGACCCCGCGCGCGGACGAGGTCCTGATCCGCGCCAGGGCGATCGCCGTCAGCCGCCCCGACATCCTCATCCGAAAGGGCGTCTACGCCTGGATGCCGCCGCTGCCCGCGAGCCCCGGCAGCGAGTTGACGGGGATCGTCGAAATTGTCGGCAAGGATGTCGACACGCTCCAGCCGGGGCAATCGGTGTTGCTCAGTGCACGCGATCTGCTGGTCAGGGGAGGCTGCTATACCGAAGCCATAGCCGTGCCGGCAGCAGCGGTGCATCCGCTTCCGCAAGGAGTTGATCTCGACCAGGCAGTCGTGCTGCCGAGCTATCTGGTGGCATACGCCATGCTCCACGATCTGGGATCGAGATCCGGAGCGCGCAGCATCTTCGTCGCGGGTGCTGCCGGGAGCGTCGGCGGAGCCTTGGTGGAGCTGGCGAAAGCCGAAGGGTTGACCGTGATAGGGAGTGCCGGATCCGAGCAACGGGCGGCCTATGCGCGCTCACTCGGCGCCGATCACATCGTCAACTACCGGGATGAGCCGATCGTCGATCGGGTTCTCGAGCTGACGGGCGGTCGCGGCGTCGATATCGCCTTCGACCACATCATCGGGCCGCGATTCACCGACCTTTTTCATCTGCTCGCGGACTTCGGCACGCTGGTCTTCTACAATATTCACACCCCGATGCCGGACAACGACGTGTTCGATGAAATGCGGAAAGTCGCGGGGCGCAGCCCGGCGATCCGCTGCTTCAACATGCACACCTACGATCATCACCCCGTCGCGCGCCGTGACATGACGCGCAGCCTTATTCAGTTGCTGGCCGCCGGCCGGATTCGTCCACGCATCGGAATGCAGCTACCGCTCTCGCAGGCAGCGCAGGCGCACCGGCTGCTGGAGCAGGGCGCGGTCTCCGGCAAGATCATCCTCAAACCCGAGGGCTGATCGGCCGTCCTCATCGCTTCAAGGGCGAAGTGCGATACGCTGTCCTAAGGGATCAGGACAGACGGTCCCGGCAGGGGCCGCTCAGAAGGAGAACCCCGGGTGCGGTTGCAGCCAAATGAAGAGTGATTGCGAAATCTGGGCGGTCGTTCCGGTCAAGGATACCGCCTGCGCGAAGCAACGGCTTGCCGGATTGTTGTCCGCAGGCGCGCGGCGGCAATTGGCGCTGGCAATGCTCGCGGACGTGCTGCAAGCGGTCGGCGCCGTATCTGAATTGTCGGGCATCGTGGTGGTGACGGTCGATCCCGCCGCAGCTGACATTGCTGGGCGCGCGGGCGCGCACGTGTGGAGCGCGGGCGCGCGGGACGGCCATACCGGCGCGGTCATGGCGGCAGCCCGCCGCCTCGCGGCGCAAGGCTCGGCGATGCTCACGATCCCTGGCGACGTCCCGCTCGTGTGGCCGGCCGACATCCGATGCGTCCTGGATATGCACCGTGGAGAGCCCGGATTCACGATCGTGCCCGCGCGCGACCAACGCGGATCGAACGCAATCGTGTGCGCGCCGGCCGATCTGGTGCCATTGCGGTTTGGCGCGGACAGCTTCTTCCCTCATCTCGCGGCCGCGCGGGCGTGCGGTATCGATCCCACCGCCGTGCATCTGCCGCGCATCGCTCTCGACATCGACGAGCCTGCGGACCTGGCCGAGCTCATGAAGATTCCGTCCGCGACCCGAGCGCGCCGCCTGCTCGACCGGTTGGGCCTTGCAACGCCCGAGCCGGCGCTCCAATGAGCGAGTTCAAATCCTCGCTCGCCCGCGCGCGCGCCGGCGACCGGTTGTCTCCCGCCGAGGTGATCGCACTCGCCGACTGCGACGACGTCGCGGTCATGATGGAAGTCGCCGCCGAGCTCCGCGATCGCGGGCACGGCGCGTCGATCTCGTATTCGCGCAAGGTCTTCATCCCGCTCACCAAGCTCTGTCGCGACTCCTGCCATTACTGCACCTTTGCGCATCCACCGCGCCGGAGTGAGCGAGGCTACTTGCATCCCGAAGAGGTGATCGCGATTGCGCGGGCCGGCGCCGAGGCGGGCTGCCGCGAGGCGCTCTTCACGCTGGGCGACAAGCCGGAGCGGCGCTACCGCGTCGCGCGCGAGGAGCTGGCTGCGCTGGGGCACCCGACGACGATCTCGTACCTCGCCGAGATGGCCGCGTTGGTGCTGGAGAAGACCGGGCTTCTTCCCCACCTCAACCCGGGAGTGACGACCGCGCACGAACTCGCCGAGTTGCGCCGAGTTTCGGTGTCTCAGGGTCTCATGCTGGAGACGGCCGCGGATTGGCTGTCGCGACGCGGCGGGCCGCATTTCGGATCTCCCGACAAACGGCCGGCGGTACGCCTGGAGATGATCCGCGCCGCGGGCGAGGCGGCCGTGCCATTCACATCAGGCATTCTCATCGGTATCGGCGAAATCCGCAGCGAGCGCCTGCAAGCCTTGCTGCATCTGCGCGACCTGCACGAGCGCCATGGTCACCTGCAGGAGGTCATCATCCAGAACTTCCGGGCCAAGCCTGGAACCAGGATGGCCGACCACCCGGAGCCGGACCTTCTCGACCACCTCTGGACCATCGCTGCGGCGCGCCTGGTGTTCGGTCCGGACATGAACATCCAGGCGCCGCCCAATCTTGCCGCGGGCGCGCTGCCGCAGCTCATTGCGGCGGGCATCAACGACTGGGGCGGCGTGTCGCCGATTACGCCGGATCATGTGAACCCGGAGCGGCCGTGGCCGCAGCTCGATCTGCTCGAGCGCGAGACCGCCAGGTCCGGCAAGGTCCTGGTCGAGCGTCTCGCCATCTACCCGGCCTACGCCCGCCAGGCGGAGCGTTGGCTGGACCCGAGGTTGCGCAGCGTGGTGCTGCGCGGTTCCGATGCCGAAGGCTTCGCGCGCGTCGACCGGTGGAGTCCCGGCACGCCGGAGCAGCCGCTGTCCGAGTCGGTCGTTTCCAGCGGTCGCAACCCGGTCGCGCCGTTGCTCGATCGCGCCATCGCCGGCCGTGCGCTCGGCGAGGATGACGTCGTTGCGCTGTTCGCCAGTCGAGGCGAGGCCCTTCATGCCGTGTGCGCGGCCGCCGACGCGTTGCGGGCTTCCGTGCACGGCGACTCCGTCACATACGTGGTCACCCGCAACATCAACTATACGAACGTTTGTTACTACCGCTGCAAATTCTGCGCCTTCTCGAAAGGCAAGCTGAGCGAGAATCTGCGCGGCCGGCCCTACGATCTCGGCCTGGAAGAAATCCAGCGCAGGACGGTCGAGGCGTGGGATCGCGGTGCGGTTGAGGTCTGCCTGCAGGGCGGCATTCATCCCGACTACGACGGAACGACCTATCTCGCGATCTGCCGTGCGATCAAGGATGTCTGCCCGGCGATGCACATCCATGCCTTTTCCCCGCTGGAGGTCTGGCAAGGCGCCGCCACGCTCGGCCGCTCGGTGCAGGATTTCCTGATCGAGCTGAAGGCCGCGGGCCTTGGATCGATGCCGGGGACCGCGGCGGAAGTGCTCGATGACGAGGTTCGGGCGATCATTTGCCCCGACAAGGTCACCACCGCGCAGTGGCTGGACATCGTGGAGACGGCGCATCGCGTCGGCATCAGGACGACGGCCACCATCATGTTCGGTCATGTCGACAGCCCCCGGCACTGGGCGCGGCATCTGCTGAGGATCCGCGAGCTGCAGAGCCGCACCGGTGGGTTCACCGAGTTCGTGCCCCTGCCGTTCGTTCCGATGGAGACGCCGATCCACCGGCACGGCCTCAGCCGGCTCGGGCCGACGTTCCGGGAAGCCGTGCTCATGCACGCGGTCGCGCGGCTCACGCTGCACCCGCATCTGGCCAGCATCCAGACGTCGTGGGTCAAGATGGGCAGGGATGGCGCTGCCGCGTGTCTGCGGGCGGGAGCCAATGACCTCGGCGGAACGCTGATGAATGAAAGCATCACCCGCGCCGCCGGCGCGGTCCACGGCCAGGAGATGCCTCCGGAGGAGATGCAAGCGCTGATCCGTTCCGTCGGACGCACGCCACGGCCGCGCACCACGCTCTATGGACCGGTGGGCGACCACAGAGCATCGGCGTCGTTCGGTGCTCCGCCGTTGCTGCCGCCGATCGACACCCCCGCGCGACGCTACGAGGGCGCCGCCGGCTCCTCGACCAGAAAGGCCGCACGCCGTCGCCGAACGGATGTCTCGCCACCCGACGTCGCTCCGACAGGTGCAACCGTATCAACGAGGTGAAGAGGGGGGAAACGCCATGGATCTCGCACTCAGCCTGCCGACCAAGGCCCGTTCGTGGGAAGTCGTGAAGCGCGCCGAGGAGCTCGGATATACCCATGCCTGGTTCTATGACACCGAGCTGTTGAATGCGGAGGTGTTCGTGGCCATGGGTGCGGCGGCCATGAAGACCTCCAAGATCAAGCTGTGCGCCGGAGTGTTGATCCCTTCGAACCGCATTGCGCCCGTGGCTGCGAGCGGTCTTGCTTCGCTCAACGCCCTCGCTCCAGGACGCATCGTCTTCGGTGCCTCGACCGGCTTCACGGCCCGTCGCACATTGGGTCTGGGTCCGGTCACGCTGGCGCGACTCGAGAAATACGTCGAGGTGGTCGAGGGGTTGTTGCAGGGAAAGACCGTCGAATGGTCGGAGGAGGGCGGCCCGAACAAGATACGGTTTCTCAATCCTGAGCTCGAGCTGATCAACATCAAGGATCCCATCCCCACGTTTCTTTCGGCCTTCGGCCCGAAAGCGCGGCGGCTCACCGCCAAGCTCGGAGCGGGGTGGATAGCAAGCGCGAGCTATCCCGAGCGCGAGAAGGCCGATCTCGACGATATGCGGGCCGCCTGGCGGCAGCACGGCCGCGACACCAAGGATCTTTATGCGGTCGCCGGTACCGGCGGTTGCGTGCTCGACGAGGGCGAGGCTACCGACAGCCCGCGTGCGAAAGCGCAGGCCGGTCCTTACGCGTCGATCGTGTTCCACAATCTGGTCGAGCAGGATCAATTCGGCTCGATATTCCCGGTCGGTCCCTCTTTCCCGTTCCAGGCCCAACTCGACGCCTATCGCCAGGTCTACAACAAGTACCAGCCGGCCGACGCGCGCTACCTCAGCAATCATCGAGGCCATCTGATGTTCGTGCGGCCCGAGGAAACCCACATTACCGCCGATGTCATCCGCGGGCTCACGCTCAGCGGCACGCGGGCGGAGATGGTCGAGCGTCTGCAGGGAATGAAGCAGCTCGGCTTCAATCAAATCCAGTTCCACACCGTGCCAGGGCAGGAGAACGACATGCTGGAGCGGTGGGCCGACGTCATGGCCAAAGTCTAGTTCAATGAAAAATGGCCTCCGGTCCGGCCGTGCTGCCGGCCGGTCGAAGCGTCGCGTTGTCACCGGGCATGCGCGCGCCAGCGAAGCCCTGCTCGTCGCAGATGGCTATCCAGCGCGCCCAAAATATCCAATGCCGCCGTGGCTGCGCCTTCCCTCAAGCGCGAAGATGGCACCCTGCGGGTCCACGCATTGCACGATCCATCTGCCGCCCGGCACTTGGATCGGGCCGTCGACGACGTGGCCGCCGCCGGCCTTCACGCGCTGTACCGCCAGGTCGATGTCCCCGACGTTGAAGTAGTAGAGCCAGAACGGGATCGGGACGGTGGGACGTTTGGTGAACATGCCGCCGATCGTCTCGCCTTCGGCCGAGAACAGTTGGTACGTGCCCATCGCACCGGTGTCGGCTTCGGCTTTTTGCCAACCAAAAAGGGCGGCATAGAACGGCCACACCTTCTCCCAGTCGGCCGCAACCAGTTCGTGCCATCCGACGTGACCCAATGTGCTCGGTGGCGCCGGCCGCCGCTCGCTGTCGTCCACCCACTTAACGACGGCGATTGTCGCCATTTGCGGGTCGACCGCGACCGCAAAGCGGCTGATGTTGGGGACGTCGCGCGGCGACACGTGCACGGCGCCGCCAAGCTGCTTGATGCGGTCGGCGGCGGCGTCCACGTCGTTGACGCCGACATAGCCGAGCCAGGTCGGCCTGAAGCCCAATTCTCTCGCCCCGTCCGGAAAGCCCATCATCCCGCTGACCGAGGCCCCACCCGCGGTGAACAGGGTATAGGGCGTTCCCTCCAACGGTGCCTCCCGCGTGCCCCAGCCCACGACGTCGACATAAAAAGCCTTGGCGGCCTCCATGTCCGTCGTCATCAACTCGTACCAGAGGAAACGGCCGTGCGAATCGACCATGTCCACCTCTTCGCCAAAAGGGCCGCGGTGCCCGCTGCGGGTCGATCCGGCCTGCTTCGCGGTGCACAAGCGAATGCGCCGGGTGTGGATATCGGCGGAGCGCAGAATGGGCAAGGATGGCGACGCTGTCTTGGCGGAACTGGATGCGCCGTCGCGCGTTTCAGCGATGTTGGCGCCGTTCGGGGCGCAAACGCGACGGAGCCGCTCGTCTGAACATCCGTTCAGCAAGCGGTATCAATACCCGGCGAGCGTGCGTAAGCCGGTCGTAACTGATCGGCCTTGCGGGTGCCCAATTCTAGGGGTACGAATAGGGCTGCGGGCGACAGTCATTTTTTTCGTTGGAAGGCATGGGAGGACCGACATGCCACGTGCGAAGCAGGCGTCGAAGCGAATCACTAAAGAAGCCGTGCCGGTGCTGGGAGCGGTAGGTGTCTCCCTCTCGCTGGCCGGTGGCGCATCCGCGGCAACGGTTGGTTCGGTAGCGGACATACCGTTCCGGGACAAAGCACCGGCACCGTCCCCCGAGATCACCCTCAACGAGGAAGAGATCTCCGATGTCAGCTTAGGGACGTTCTTTGTCTTCGACAAAGAAAACCTCGAAGCTGTCCAGCCGGGTCAGCAATTTGCCCGGGCTTGCGGTGGTTGCCGAGGTTGCGGTGGCTGCAGAGGCTGCCGAGGCTGCGCCCGCGGTTGCGGCTGCGGAGGTGGCTGCGGAGGCTGTGGCTGCGGAGGCTGTGGCTGCTGCTGGATCTGGGGCGTTTGCCGCATCTGCTAGCGTCGCGCACTCTTCCAGTCACGTTGTCAGCCGCGTCGACAACTTAAGTTATCATGGCCGGGCCAGCAGCGCGTTCACGCGCGTCCTCAGTTGGCCCGGCTAAACATGTCTGGTCGTGCGGCGCTTCCCGACAGCATGGATGCGTCCCGAGAATGCGTACCCTGCAATGACGATCCGAACCGGTCGCGATAAGCGCAAGCGCGCGCGTGCCGACCGCGCGACAGGCAATCGCCGGAACGGCTCTCCGCAACACGACAGACAAGGCGTTCCACAGTTCGCGCCGAATTTCACCGTCTACGTCCTGCCACCCAATGTCGTGTGCCTCTATTCCGAGGACCGGAAATTCTTCCTGCATGGCGAGCTCTATTGCGCCCTCGCCGCCGCGATCGGAGAGGGTGGCAGAAGCTTTCAAGCGCTCGCACGCGAGCTGGAAAAGCGCTTTCCGGCCGACAAGATCCAGGAGGCCATCAAGCGCCTCCTCGATCGCCGCTTCGTGGTCCCGACGCCGCGCTCGTCCGGCGGCGCCGTGGGCGCCTATTGGGCGAGCCTTGGCCTTTTGCCGGATACCGCCAAAAGCAGCCTGCAGAAATGCCGTGTACGCATCCAATCGATCGACGTGCAGGGCGCAGCGGAGCTCGGCGCCGCCCTGAAGGCGCTCGGCGTTCGCGTCGTGAAGGGCCAGAAGGCGGAAGCCGACCTGACCGTCACGCTGGTGAACGACTATCTCGACGGCCGGCTGGAGGAGTTGAATCGGCGGCATCTGGCGGACCGCACGCCCTGGCTGCTGGTGCAGCCCTCCGGCATTTTTCCGCTGGTGGGGCCGGTGCTTGCCCCGGGCAAGAGCGCCTGCTGGTCCTGCCTGGCGGAGCGTATGAAGCGCAACCGCGAGATCAAAGCCTTCCTCGACCGCCGGCAGGCGCATCGGGTCGCGGCGTCGCCGCTGGCCCGCAGCGCATTCGGGCAGGGGGCCATCGAGCTTGCGGCCATCGAAGTCGCGAAGGCGATCGCTACCGACTTCCGGACCGACCTGCGCGATCACATCATCAGCCTCGACCTCCTGGGCTCGACCATCGTCCGGCATTACGTGGCCCACCGCCCGCAATGTCCGTCGTGCGGCAGCAAGAAGCTGCGCGACCCACGCCGGGCGCCGGTGCCGGTCGAGCTCGGCGCCGGCGGCAAGCTGGTCATGACCAGCGGGGGCTATCGGAGCGTTTCGTCGCGGGCAACGGTCGCGCGCTTCCGCAAGCACGTGAGCCCGCTTACCGGCGTGGTCTCGCGTCTCGAGCGGATCGACGTCGATCTGCCCATGAACACCAATTT